>ERZ724517.90-NODE-90-length-51217-cov-12.351081_pt1 | contig 51217 bp, 52 predicted proteins | sample MGYA00376050_ERZ724517 | MGnify/ENA primary metagenome ERZ724517 (study PRJEB28724, sample SAMN07190886) | activated sludge metagenome | isolation source: activated sludge of sewage treatment plant in Hong Hong | place: USA: Christiansburg, Virginia | collected... | reverse complement strand
GGTGGTAGACGGGCCGGAGGTCCAACGTGGATTTCATGTCGCGCCAGCCCCGTTCGGCTTCGAGGAGCTGTTTGTAACCGAGCGCGATGTCCTCGATGCTCAGCGACGGATCCGCTGTGCGTAACAGGTATTTCCCGTCGAGCTTGGCTTCGTTGCGGATCGCTGTCTTGCCGACACGCAACAGCCCGGTTTTGGTGGTGTGGAGGTAGCGGCGGACCGCGCCGGGAAGCCCTGTGGCCAGCTTTGTGCGTTCGTCGTGGGTCGCTTGGTCGGTCCCGTCAATCGCTTCTTGGAGCCGGTCAACGAGTTGGGTTCGGATGAGCTCGTTGCGTTCGGCTTGTTCGGGGTTGTGACAGATCACGAACCGGTCCCTTGCGGCACCGTCGTCGCTGACGACTTCTTTGACCCGCATGTTGTGTCGGATCTCGTGGTAACGGCCAGGCCGTGCGAGCACCAGGGCGGCTTCGGTGTTCCCCCCGATTTTCTCGCCGATGATGTAGTTCCCGCCCGCGCGTTGGAGGTAACGCCGGTTCTCAGCAGAGGAGAACCCCCGGTCCGCGACCCAGATGACGTGCCCCAACCGCCAGTCCGCGAGGTCGTCTTTGACCTCACGGATCAGCGCCTGGTCGTTGGTGTTCCCGGCCCAGGACCACACCCGGATCGGGATCCCCGTCCTCGTGACGGCCATGCCGATCACGACCTGTGGGAGATCATCACGGGGAGGATGACTTCTCGGCACGTCCAGTTGGATCGTTGTGGTCAGCTGGGTATCGCGATCCGTTCATCATCGAACACTGCGACGAGTACGGGGTGTCGGGGCACCCCAGGGTTCCCTTGGCGGCGTTGCCCATTGAGGCCACGATCCCTCAGGATCCGGTGCATCGTGGACGGTGAGCACAAGTAGATACCGTCATCGAGAATGGTGACGAACACCTCGTCGACACCAACATCCACAAACTCCTCCGAACACAACGTGTCGACCACCTCCTGTTCCTCCTCGTCGGTGAGTTTCGCCGGGTGCGGACGTCTGGGTTTCCCGGTCGCCCTCGATGGGCGCTCGGGCAGTTCGCCCCGCTGTTTCTGGGCGTGGTGACGCCACGTTCTCGGGGCCACACCAAACGCTTTCGCAGCCAACTCGGCCCCGACCCTCTCGGCCCACCCTTCGATGTTGGTGACTAGAACTTCGGGGAGTTCGCGCTGCCGTGGACACTCACGTCGACGTGCAGCGCCAAGCATTTTCCCTGGGTCACCACCAGCTCCTCGAGGGTGCGGTTCCGGTCCTTGGCCCGCTCCAGCTGCGCTTCGAGTTCCCGCACCCGGATCTTCGCCTTGTCCTTCCCCGTCGCTTTCGGGCCAGGACGTTTGGTGCCCAACGTGCCGGCGTCGATCTGTTGGCCCCACCGCCACACCAACGACTGATACACACCCTCACGGCGCATCACCTCACCCCGCCCGGTCGGGGTGTCAGCAGCCCGATAGGCCGCCACAATCCTCTCCTTCTCTGCCACCGGCCACGACCGGCGGGACCTCACATCAACACGAGTCGATTCTGTTGCCAGAATGCTTCCTCCTGGGAGTGTCTCTCCCGGCAACACCTATTCTCCCTCATAACGACCGTAGGGCGGCACAGTGGTTGGTGGTTACCGGCGTGGGGGTTTAGCGACGTGGGTCGAAGATGAACAGGACCTGATAGTTCTGAAGGCGCCGCTGGGTCTCAATGGTCGTGGAGAGTCCGTAGCGTTGCGTCGGCCTGGCTGGTGCAGCGGGTTGCTCGTCCAGCGGCGCGCTGTCCTCGGCCGACGGCAGGCCTAACGCTGATCGCAGTCCCGAGCGAGATTACCCACGGGCGTTCATCACGAAGTCAGCGTTGCCCTGCTGGTAGACCCACAGGGCGACGAACAAGACACCGAGAACGATCCATGCTGTCGTGGTGAGGCGAAGCGACAGGTTGAGCCAGCGTTTGGTGGTGATCCCGACCGTCGCCCGCGCCAAGCCAAAGGCGCCGAAGGCAATCACGGCGAGGCTCACAGGGTTATAGCGCCAGGCCAGCGCTGCGTCGCCTCTGACGAGAGCGATTGACCCGCGCGTCAGTCCACAGGTTGGCGTCACCAATCCGATCCCGTGGGTCGGCATCGGGAGGTCGAACGGCATACCTCCGACTACCGCCAGGAGGGCTGCGGTGATCAGGCCCGCGAGTGAGAGGCGGGTGATCCAAGGGTTGGCGTCGGTGGTACCGAGGCTGGCTCGCATCTCGCCAAGATGTGAACGGTTTTTGGGCTTGGACCCATGTGCTGATGCCTGGCTCATGGTGTCCTCCGATAGTGGATGATCGACCAGATCCGCTTTCGGTACCGATTCCGGTCGCTCTTGAGTCGGCGATGGTGGTGCAGCGTTGAGGGGCTGAGCATGGCGGCTATGACGACGATGCTCCGGTCAGGAATGCTGTGACGATCCCCACGATCAGGAGCAGTGCTGGCTCGATGGCCACAACAGACCTGAAGCAGGCGATGAGACCCTCATCGCCTGGATGGGCGGTCATTTCGGACACGAGGAAACGATGGTTGTAGGCACCTGCCGAGATCGCGGCGCCTGCCACCAGCACTTTGGCTACGAGCAGCCGTCCCCAGGGCGTGGAAGACAACTCCGACACCGAATCGAGGATGATGACGGCTACGACCACGCCAGCGATGGTGACCGCAGCCAGTGCAACCGCTGCTACGAACGAGAACCGGATGGCGAGTTCCTCGGTGCGCAGGTCTCGGTCGTCCTGGTAGCGATTCCAACTGACGGCGATCAGCATCACGAGGCCACCGGCCCAGACCGACCCGGCTGCGACGTGGACGATGTCGAGTAGCCCGGTCAGCGGCCGGAACCCCTCGGTCACCGTGTGGCCCGCAAAAACGTGCGCCATCAGAATGAGCGCTACGCCGGTCAGCGCAACACTCGATCCTGGCACGGGTTGCCACACACGGTCGGCCGAAGCCGCTACCGGCGCTGGAGGTGCATCGGGTGGCGCACCCTGATCGGTTCCAGCGGACACCAGCTCTCGTTGCAGGCCGACGACTGGGACGGAGCCCATCTCGCCGTCCCGCGCTCGGGTGGTGATCATGCGGGTTCCGATGAGCAAGGCTCCACCGCCTGCGATCCGGAGGAGGGCGGCGATTCCGAACGAGCTGGTCAGCGCTGCGCCGAGGCTCGAACCGGTCAGCGTGTCGCCCCACGCACCTGCCGCCTCCAGATTGGCCTGGGCTGCGATCTCGATCAACACCCCCAACGTGATGGCAATGCCACCCCGACGCACCCAGCTCAATACGAGAGCAGTGTCGGTCCGTTCGCCGCGAAGCACCCATGCGGCAAAGGCCAACGCCCCAAGCCCGATGAGTACGCCGAGCACGCCGACGATTCGGCCGAAGTCGGCCAGCCGTTGCGTCGCTGTGGTGGATTGACCCTCGGATTCAAGGAACCCCTCCAGCTGAGAGGACTGTGCCACCTCGCCCTCGTCGGCCGCCTGCGTGGGCGGTTCGGTGGTGCCGTCTGCGGGAGCCGCTGTCGTTTCTGTCATTGGCTCGCTCGTCGACGAGGAGGGTGCGCGAACGTCACCCGACCCGTCCAACACCTGGAAGCCATCACCGGCGGGCTCGGCCGGACCGGAGAACGTGATGTTGACCTCTCCGACCGGTTCGCCAAGCGAGGTGCCGTCGGCAGGATCGGACGATTCAAACCCGGTATGTGCGCCCGCTGGTGCCGCGAACATCAGCGCAGCCCCAACTAGGAGGCCGAGGATGACCGCTGCTCGGTGGAGTGATCTCATGTGGTCGGGGGGGGAGGGTAAGGGGGTTGATCTTGGGGTCGTTTGGTCGTGTATCGGCGAAGCCGTGATACATGGCTTCTTAGTTTTGGAGGCCGCGCCGCTCCTGCTCGCCTCTGATGTAGGCAATGACATCGTCGACCTGGCCAGCCGAGAGCCCTTCAACGGGCGGCATATCGCCGAAGTTCCAGTGGTGTTGGGGCGCACCGTTGGCGATGGCCGATCGGAACGCGTCGTCGCCGTGGTGCCCGGGTTCGTACACGACCGAGAGGTGGGAGGGGCCCTTGTCGGTGCCCTCGAGGTCGAGTCCGTGGCACGCAGCGCACGAGTTGGCGTAGACCGCCTCGCCGGATTTCGCGGCTGCAGACGACGGTTCAACCACAGGCTCGCCGTCTGACCCACATGAGCCCAACGCAATGAGCGCTACGACGAACGGAACGCCAAGCAGGGTTGCGCCCAACCACTTGGGCATTCCTCGTCTCGAGAGCCATGATGGCCCGTCGGCGCCCCTCCCTTGTGCTACCGGCATGAGCGGACCCATGAAGGTGGTGGTGGCTCTGCGGGTGAACTGACGTGCTGAGAACTCATCGTTACTACAGTATGTCGTAACGTGCGCAGGGTTGGCTCATGATCGTGCATTTGTGTTGGGTCGGCGGCCAGGGCATGCGGTTCAGCCTGGCAGGTGCAAAGGGGGCATTGTGCGACACACTGTCGCTACTGCTCGTCACCGGGCATAGGCAAGCTGAAGGGTGCGGAGTGTCGACCCTCAAGTGTTGCGTCTGTTGCGATGCCCGCTTCCTAGCCAGTGGTGGCACGGCCGCGGGGCAGCAGCTCCAAGCGGGACGGTCGGCACCAGGAATCGAGTCGCGGTAGCCGTCCCCATCTCCTTGGGGCCGCTTTGGTGGACCTTGCGGCACCGACGCTCGGATGTTGTGCGCCGGTGGAGCACACCTCAACTGGGCGGCCGCACTATCGACGGCATGTACGCCCGAACTGGTGGAGTTGGTGACACCACGTTTGTGCTGTTGCATGGGCTGGTTGCCACAGGCGACGTTTGGGGCCGAGTTCGACCCGCTGGCCAACGACGGCACACTCATTGTTCCCGACCTTCTCGGGTTCGGGCGCTCGCTTGACGAATCGCTGAGGGACTTCAGCGCAGAGCGTCACCTCGACGCCCTCGACCACCTGTTGGACGAGTTGGGTGTGGGAGATCGACCGGTGGTTGTGGGTGCGCACTCGATGGGCTGTGCGCTTGCGCTCCGGTGGGCTGCCCGGCGAGGCGGCCAGATCCGTCGAATCGTGGGCTGGGGCGCGCCGGTGTGCTGGAACGCTGCCGGCGTCGAGGCTGAGCTTGCATCCATGGGAGCGATGGCTCGCCTCTTTGCCGGCAATACCCGCGCAGCGGAGTGGGCCTGCCAGTTGAACTGCCGACACCGAACGCTGGCCGGTTGGGCGGCAGCACCTACCCACGACTCATGCCGGCCGGTGCCTGGAGCAGTTGCGGAACGCTCCCTGACCCAGATCCCGAGCCTGACCACCAGCGGCCTTGGCAGCGGCCATGCGGTTCAGCTCACATGGCCATCGTGCCATCGGGTCTCGTGTGAGAGCGCATGAACAATCGCTCGCCAGCGACGATCACGACGATGCCGATGACGGCGACGATGATGCCGAGGGTGTCGGTGGATGCTTTGACCCATACGAACGCGCTGAGCAGCACCACGTCGAGTCCGATTGCAGCCATCACGATCGCAGGGTTGAATTCAATTTTCTCCTTGAGGCGGCGGAGGAGACCCCAGTGGATTGCGATGTCCATCAGGAGGTAGTAGATCGCTCCGAGGGCTGCGATGCGGCGAAGGTCGAATGCTGCAGCGAGCGCCATAGCGAAGACGACGGTGTACACGGTGGTGTGCATGCGGACCGATCCTGACATCCCGAAGTGACGGTGAGGCACTTGTGTCATGCGGGTCAACATGGCGAGCATCCGCGACGCTGCGAACACGCTCGCCATGACACCCGAGGCGGTCGCCACCACGGCCAGGACAGATGTGAACCACACGCCCGCCTGACCGAACGCAGGACGAGCAGCTTCAGCAAGTGAGAAGTCCTCAGCTTTGAGGATCTCGGGCACGGTGAGATTGCCCGCTACTGCTGCGGCGATGGCGAGGTAGACGACGGCGCAGATCGCAAGGGCGATGACGATTGCTCTGCCCGTGTTTCGGTGAGGGTCCTTGATCTCACCTCCGCTGTTGGTGATCGTCGTGAACCCCTTGTACGCCAGGATGGCCAACGCGACCGCTGCAAGGAACCCCTCGATGGAAGGGTCGACCTGGGCAGCAGAACCGTTCGTGAAGTTCGCTGCCTCAGCAAACCAGAGTCCCGCAATGGCGAAGGCTCCCAACCCAACGATCTTGATCGCCGCCATGACGCGTTGCGTACTCTGCATGGCGGCGTTCCCTGCGATGTTGACGACGAAAGCAACCGCCAGGAGGCCCACGGCGAGCGTGGGCACCCAGAACCCTGCAGGTTCAAGATCGACGATCTGCAGCACGTAGGTGCCGAAGGTGCGGGCAACCAAGCTCTCGTTGATCACCATCGACACGTACATGAAGATCGCGAACACACCGGTCGTTGTGCCCGGTCCGTACTGCTCGTGCAGGAACATCGCGACCCCGCCCGATGACGGGAAGGCATTCGACAGTTTCACGTAGGTGTAGGCGCTCGCGGCAGCGACCATGGCAGCGGCAAGAAACGCCAGCGGAAACAGGTCGCCCGCCAGCTGTGCTGTCTGGCCAGTGATAGCAAAGATCCCGGCGCCGATCATCACGCCGGTGCCTAACGCGACGGCACCTGAAAGCGTCAGAGAGCCGGGAACGTCATCAGGTGCCTGGCGATCGCTGTTGCCTTCATCATGACCCGTCATGGTTCCTCTTGTTCGTCAGATTCTGAGAGCGTCGCCCTGGCACCTGTTGGGAAGGATGGTCCGACGGGAGGGCATGGACTCAAGAACGACTGGCCGAGCCCACCGCCGCTCGCCAGGGTCAGCGGTAGCCCGTTTGCCGGTCGAACATCCCGAGAAACCAAGTCGAGGCGCCAGCGACAGCGATGCCGAGGAGCAGGTACACCTCCGTGTGGCCGTAGGGCAACAGCCTCAGGTCGTCGCCGAGTCTCATGGCATCGTTGAGCGTCATGATGATGAGCCCAAGCCCAATCCCGAGCCACCCTGCGATGCGATGCCAGCCTGGCCGGATAACCAGACCAGACCTATTCGCCGAATAGCGGGCGAGCGCTTCAAGGTCCGGCCCGGCATTACTCGAGCCGGACGGCGTCTCTGGTCGCTTCCGGATGGTTGTGCAGTCTTGCTCTTGAGGGTCGGGCATTGGTGCTCCTGCGAGTCAGTCCCGCTCCTGGGCGAGTATACGACATGTTGTAGTAGTTCTCCGGTCGACGCGCCTGACGGCGGTGCCGCAAGGCCAATTGTGACGTCCGGCCTCGAGAGTGGATGATCGCTGCTACGACGACCTGTAGTAGTTTGTGGGGGTGTCTGACCTGTCGGATGAGCGTCCAGCCTCGAGCCCAGCACGGTCGCGGCTCCGACGATGGATGACACCGATTGCCATGATCACCCTGGCGGTTGTGGTCGGGATCGCGGCCCTCCGCGAACCCTCGAAGGTGGACTTCGAGGCCTCAGGACGGCCGCTCCCGTTGCCCGCTCAAGGCCAAATCTTGGCGGTCAGCGAGCAGGAGTTCGAGGGGATGCTGGTCGGGCAACTTGGGACCCCTGTGATCGTGAACATCTGGGCTTCTTGGTGCGCGCCCTGCCGCACCGAGATGCCACTCCTTCAGCGGGCGGCCCAGACCTACGACGATCGGGTAGTCATCCTCGGCGTCGCGTCCAACGACTCACCGGAGGCCGCGCAGGAGTTTCTCGACGACTTCGGATTGACCTATCCGAACGTCTTCGACGCCACCGGCAAGGTCCGCGCCGAACTCGCGGCCACCACGTATCCGACCACCTACGTGTTCGGGGCCGACGGCCGTCTGCAGGTCACCGTCACGGGTGGAATCTCGGAACAACGTCTTGCTGCCGTGATTGAGAATGCCCTCCAGTGATCGACTACGGCCTCCTCATGAGCGTCATCGTTGCTTGGGCTGCATCGTCGTTCGCCTGGCGAGTGCACCCGCCCGACACATTCGACTCGACGGTGAGCGCGCTCGACGTCCTGTTGGTCCCCGGGTTCGTTGGGTTGGTGGTTGGGCGCCTGAGCACGCTGGCACTCGATGATCCACGCGCCATCGGGAGTATCTCGGACATGATCGTCATTCGCAGCGGGGTCGAGTTCTGGCCGGCCGTCGCCGCTGCTGCGCTGATGGTTGCCTGGTCCGCCCGCCGTTCCAATGTGCATCCAGTTGCCCGCGTCGCCGCCCTGGCACCGGTCGCCATGGTGGCCTACGGCGGCTACGAGGCAGCTTGCCTCTTTCGGGACGGTTGCTACGGGCCGCCGACTCCGGTGGTGCTGACACCCGATGGGCTCTCCACGCCCATGCTGCCCGTCGGCATCCTGATGGGAGCGTCAGCCATCGCGGCTGCCGTGCTTGTCCGGTGGCTGGGCGAGCGTGGATGGCCATCGGGCGCGATCGTGTCGGTTGCGGTGGCTTTGATCGGCCTCATTCTGAGCATCGGGTCGATCTGGCTCCCGAAAGTGGGAGGTGGGCTTTCCCGCCAGCATCGAACGTCGATCGTGATCACCATTGTGGCTGGCCTAGCCACCGGCGCGTTGCTCATGCTCGGTGCGCGCCGTGCGACCGAACGAGCAACACCGTGAGTTCCTCCATCCTGATCCTCGCTCTGACCGCCGGCATGGTTGGCGCGATCAATCCATGTGGGTTCTCGCTGCTCCCGGCCTATGTCGGTTCGTTCGTGGCCGGCGACGAGGTGGACAGCCCGCTGGAGCGCCGCTTGCGCCGGGCTGTCTGGTCGGCGGTTTCGGTGACGATCGGTTTCGTGTTGGTGTTCGTCGTGCTGGGCGTCCTCCTGCGTTCGCTTGCCGACCAGATCCGTGGGCAACTGCCCTGGGTCACGATGGTGATCGGCGGAGTCCTGGTCTTGGCAGGCATCACGGTCATGACCGGTCGTCGATTGCCCATGCCCAGCTTCACGCTGAGGGCCGCGAGCGGTAGTGGGGCGATGGCTATGGTCAGCTACGGCATCGTGTATGCCTTGGCGTCATTGTCCTGCACCATCGGACCGTTCCTGGCAATCACCACCGTTGCGCTCGATCGGTCCCTGGCTGGGGGCCTACTCGCCTTCGTCGCATACGGGCTGGGCATGGGGACCATCATCCTGGCCATCGCGGCATCGGCCGCCCTGGCCCGACCCAAACCGGGGCATCGACTCCGCCGGTTCTCCCAGTACGCCTCGCGCGTCGGCGGAGCGCTGATGGTCCTCAGTGGCTTCTACGCCATCTGGTACGCCCGATGGGAACTCGCCGTGTACAGCGGCGACCTCTCGACCGATGCGGTGATCGACACGGGGGAACGCTGGCGGATCAACGTGATCACGTTCATCGAAAGCGTCGGGGCGGTGCGGCTCGGGATGATCGTGTTGGTGGCCGTGACGACGATCACCGCTGTCGGTCAGATCACATCAGATCGCCGGGTAACCCAGAAAACGGACGACAATCAATAGCGCCAATCTCTTCGCCATCGACAGGGTCAGGACTTGACGAGTCGGGCGATCGCTTTCGATGCTTCGGTCAGCTTGTCCTCGGCCCCGGGCCCGCCGGTCGTGGCGGCGTCGACGACGCAGTGCTTGAGGTGATCGTCCACCAGGCCGAGGGCGACGTTCTGCAGGGCGGAGGTCAGGGCGCTGATCTGGGTGAGGATGTCGATGCAGTAGGTGTCCTCATCGATCATCCGGTGGATGCCGCGAGCCTGACCTTCGATGCGCTTGAGCCGGGCGAGGTAACGGTCCTTGTCGCTGATGTAGCCGCGGGGTGCTTGTGCCTCCTCCACTGCTGGCGGCAATTCTGTACTGCTGGCCATTCGACTGCTCCTGTCTGGTGAGATGCGGGTCATTCGTGCGATTGCCGCCTACGGCTGTTCGACCAATTGACGGTCGAGAAGCTTGGCGGCGCTTTGGGCAGGTCTCAGATCGAGTCGGCGCAGCAACTGGGCGTTGAGCGCTACCACGACGGTAGATGCCGACATGAGGATGGCGCCGACGCTCATGGGGAGCACAAACCCGACCGGCGCCAACACTCCAGCGGCCAGCGGTACCGAGATCAGGTTGTAGCCGGCGGCCCACCACAGGTTTTGCTTCATTTTGCGGTACGAGGAGCGGGAGAGGTCGATGACCGAGAGCACCGAGCGCGGGTCCGAGCTGGCCAGAATCACCCCGGCCGATCCGATCGCGACGTCGGTACCGGCACCGATTGCGATGCCAACATCGGCCCTGGCGAGGGCTGGTGCGTCGTTGACACCGTCACCGACCATCGCCACTTTGTGGCCCTCGGATTGCAGTTCGGCAACCTTGGCAGCTTTGTCCTCGGGTCGAACCCCGGCGTACACGCGGTCGATGCCCAGTTCAGCGGCGACCGTGTCGGCGACCGACTGGGCGTCGCCGGTGATCATCACCACCTGCGAGCCTGCTGCGTGCAGGCCAGCGACAGCGTCGTAGGACTCGGGGCGGACCTCATCGGCCAGGCGCAACGCTCCGATCACGGTGTTGTCGGCGAGGACGTGGAGGATGATGGCGCCCTCGGTGCGCCATTCATCGGCAATGGGCAGTTCGTTCAATGCGTGCTGCTCGAGCAGGTACGGCCCCCCGACCTCCACGACCACACCGTTCACCGTTGCCTTGACCCCGACCGCCGGGGAGGAAGAAAAGTCGGTGGCGCCGGGCCGGTCCAGCTCACGGGTCTGTGAGGCGCCAACGATGGCTTTGGCGAGGGGGTGCTCGCTGTCGCCCTCGGCTGCTGCGGCCAGCATGACGACCGAGTCTGCGGTTCGTCCCTCGATGGGCTCAATCCCGGTGACGGTGGGTTCGCCCTTGGTCAGCGTGCCGGTCTTGTCGAAGAGGACCGCATCGACGGTGCGCATGGATTCCAACGCAAGGCGGTCCTTGACCAGGACCCCGCCACGGGCGGCTCGTTCGGTGGCGATGGACACCACCAGCGGGATCGCCAGACCCAGTGCGTGTGGGCAGGCGATGACCAGCACCGTGATGGTCCGAACCACCGCGTCGTCCGGCATGCCCAACAACGACCAGACCACGGCCGTGATCGCGGCGGCGCCCAGGGCGAACCAGAACAGCCATGCAGCGGCGGTATCTGCGACGCGCTGGGCACGGGAGGTGGATGCTTGGGCATCGGTGACAAGCTTTTGGATGCCCGCCAATGCGGTGTCGTCGCCGATCGCGGTCACCTCGACCCGCAGGCCCGAATCGGTCGCTACCGTCCCCGCAACCACGTGCTCGCCCACGTCGCGTCGGACCGTCTTGGACTCGCCGGTCACCATCGATTCGTCCATGCTGGCGGAACCTTCGACGATCTTGCCGTCGGACGGGACCGACGCTCCGGGTCGGACGATCACCACGTCGCCGACGGCCAGTTCGGCAGGTGAGACGATGATCACTTCGTCTCCATCGACCTTCTCCGCCTCATCAGGAAGCAGGGCGGCGAGCGAGTCCAGGGCCGAGGTGGTTTGGGCCAAGGAACGCATCTCGATCCAGTGGCCCAGCAACATGATGACCACCAACAGTGCGAGCTCCCACCAAAACTCCAACTCCGAATCGAGCAGTTGCAGGCTCGCTCCCAGCGACGCGATGAAGGCCACGCTGATCGCCAGGCTGATGAGCAGCATCATCCCCGGCTTGCGAGCGCGGACCTCCGAGATACCCCCGGTCAGGAAGGGCGAGCCACCCCAGAGGTACATGACTGTGCCCAGCAAAGGGGAAACCCACAACACCCAGGCGGCGTCGGGCAACTGATAGCCAACCAGGTCGGCGAACATCTCGCTGAACCCCACCACCGGGACTGCGAAGACACACATGATCCAAAACAGACGACGGAACTGCCCGACGTGATCACTGTGACCGTGTTCGCCGTGTTCGCCGTGTTCGCCGTGTTCGCCGTGTTCGCCGCTGTCAGCGGTCTTGACGTGCTCGTCGGAATGATCGAGCACGTCGGTGTGCGAGCTGTCCGGGTGTTCGTGGCTCATCATTGCGGTCCCATTCTGATTGCCGGTTCCGGCTTGGCCGGAGCTGGTGCGGGATCCTCGGCGCGGGTCTTGAACGTCCGCAGCCGGAGGCTGTTGGACACGACGAACACCGACGACAGCGCCATCGCTGCGCCGGCGAGCATCGGGTTGAGCAGCCCAAAGGCGGCCAGCGGGATCGCCGCGGCGTTATAACCGAAGGCCCAGAACAAGTTCATTTTGATCGTGCGAAGCGTGCGGCGGGAGAGGCGGATCGCATCCGACGCAGCTCGCAGGTCGCCGCGTACCAGCGTGATGTCTGCGGCTTCGATCGCTACATCGGTGCCGGTGCCCATCGCCAGGCCAAGGTTCGCCTGTGCGAGCGCCGGGGCGTCGTTGACGCCGTCGCCGACCATCGCCACGACCTTGCCCTCGGCCTGGAGCCGGGCGACGACGTCGACCTTGTCCTTGGGGAGCACTTCGGCGATGACCCGCTCGATGCCGACCTCGGCGGCGACCTGCTCGGCCACGGCCTGGTTGTCACCAGTGAGCAGCACCGGGGTCAGCCCCAGATGCTTGAACTGCTCGATCGCCTGGGCGCTAGTGGGCTTGACCTGGTCGGAGACCACCAGAACACCCCGGGCCTGTCCGTCCCAGCCGACAGAGATCGCGGTCTTGCCCTGCTGCTCGGCGGCCTGCTTGGCCATCCGCAGATCCTCGTCGAGGTGCTGGGACCACTCGGCCAGCAGCGTCTCGCGTCCGGCGAGCACCGCTCGTCCCTCGACCGCTCCCTGCACCCCCTTGCCTTCGATGTTCTCGAATGACTCTGGCGTGGGCAGGTCGCCGACCTCGGCGGTGGCCCCTGCGGCGATGGCCCGGGCGATGGGGTGCTCGGAGGCATCCTCCAACGCTCCAGCCAGACGGAGCAGTTCGGCCCGGTCTGTGCTGGATCCAACGATGACGTCGGTCAGCGTCATTTGTCCGGTGGTCACGGTGCCAGTCTTGTCGAGCACGATCGTGTCGATGCGCTTGGTCGATTCCAGCACCTCTGGCCCCTTGATCAGCACGCCCATCTGGGCGCCTCGTCCGGTGCCCACGAGGAGTGCCGTCGGTGTTGCCAGGCCAAGGGCGCAGGGGCAGGCGATGATCAGCACCGCCACCGCGGCCGTGAAGCCTCCGGACAGGGGGAACCCGGCCCCGATCCATGCCCCGAGGGTGGCCACGGCGATCGCGATCGCGATCGGCACGAACACGCCGGACACGCGGTCGGCGAGGCGCTGGATCTCGGCCTTGCCGGACTGGGCGTCCTCGACCAACTGGGCCATCTGTGCCAGCTGGGTGTCCGAGCCGACCCGGGTGGCGCGCACCACCAAGCGCCCTCCGGCGTTGACGGTGGCGCCGGTGACCGCATCTCCCTCGCCGACCTCGACCGGCACGGACTCGCCGGTAAGCATGGAGGCATCGATCGCGCTGTTGCCTGAGGTGACGGTGCCGTCGGTGGCGATCTTCTCTCCGGGTCGGACTATGAACTCGTCCCCGACAGAGAGTTCCTCAATCGGCACCTGCTGTTCTTTGCCGTCGCGCAGGATTGCCACCTCCTTCGCGCCGAGTTCCAACAGGGCCCGAAGGGCTGCGCCGGCAGTGCGTTTGGAGCGCTTCTCGAAGTAGCGACCCATGAGGATGAACGTGATCACCCCTGCGGCGACCTCCAGATAGATGTTGCCGAGCCCGTCGCTGCGCGAGATCGTGAATTCGAACGGGTGTACCACCCCGGGCTGTCCGGCGGTGCCGAAGAACAAGGCGACGATCGACCACGACATCGCGGACAGGGTGCCCACGGAGATCAGCGTGTCCATCGTGGCCGCACCGTGCTTCAGGTTCATCCACGTCGCCTGGTGGAAGGGCCATCCGGCCCACAGCACCACCGGTGCGGCCAGCACGAGCGAGGCAAAGCCCCAGTAGTCAAACTGCAAGGCGGGGATCATTGCCATGGCGATCACGGGCACCGCCAGAACCGTTGCGCCAATCAGCCGCTGACGCAGGGAACGCAGTTCGGCGTCCTCGGCAGACTCGACCTCAGCCTCGGAGTTGGAGCTTTGCGGCGGGGAGGGGAGCACGGCGGTGTAGCCGGTCTTCTCCACTTCTGCGATCAGGGTCTGCGGGTCGAGGTCGTCCGGCCCGGTGACGTGGGCCTTCTCGGTCGCGTAGTTGACGCTGGCGGTGATCCCGTCGAGTTGGTTGAGCTTCTTCTCGATTCGGTTTGCGCATGACGCGCAGGTCATGCCGCCTATCCGTAACTCCACGCTGCCGCTGGTGTTCTCAGCCGTGGTCGTGGCCGTCTCACTACTCATGATCGCCTCCGTGGTCATCGCCAGGTTCAACGCTGCCGTTGCGGTCCTGCTCGTCGTCTTCAGTTCGGGCGTCGATCGTCAGCGGGGCGGTGTGCACCCGTCCGTCGACTTGGAAGTTCAGGTAGAGCAGGTATCGGCCCGGGGTCGGGGCGTTGACCTCAAAGGTGATCTCAGGCCCGGACGATTCGACAGCGTGCGGAGCCTCCCCGGAGGGGTGGCCGTGCAGGTAAGCCAGGTCGCCTTCGCGTAAGGCCACCAAGTGCCCAAATGCACCGAGATACGGTTCCAGGTCCGTGACCGGCTGGCCGCCGCGGCGGACGGTCATCGTCAGCTTGGTCGATTCACCGGCAACCAAGTCACCCTTCACGTCGACCTCAAAGCCATCCACCTTTGTCGCTGTGGCCGGTTTGGTCGGAACCGGGTCGTAGTCCCCGGCGACCTGCACCGAGTTCGAAATCGTCGTGTCGACCCCCGTCGCTGCGGGGACGAAATCGGTGAACACCCGGTACGTTCCGGCCGCATCCCGCTGCCATGGGATCGACCAGGTGCCGTCGACACTCATCTTGGGGTGAACATGACGGAAGTGCTGCCCATCCGCGCGCACAACGATCAGGTGCAGCTCCTTCTCGTGCTCGGACTGAAAGTCCGTCATCGGTTGCCCATCGGGTCCGGAGATGACGAGTGACAGCGGACCTTCCGAACCGATCTGGGCGGGGGCGACCAGGTCGGTGAGCTGGTATCCGTCGTTGGCGACGCCGAGGCCCAGCGAGAGTGCAACGGATGACGTTCCTCCCTGCCCGGAGGCGTCCGTCATGTTTCCTTCGCCGTGTTGGTTGGCCTGCGCCGTTTCATCAACCCAGTTCTGTGCGGTTTCCTCGGGGACGACCGCGTTGGCCGTGAATCCAGCCACGATGAACACGATCACGAGACCCAACCCGTAGAGGCCGAGCCGGGCAGGTGCCTTCATGTCTGCTGCCGCACGGCTTCGTACCCGGCCTCCTCGACAGCAGCGATCACGACGGCGTCGTCGACGGGCCCGTCGGCCGTCACGGTGAGGTGGCCGGTGTCTGCGCTGACCTTCACATCGGTGATACCGGGGATCTCCGACACCTCGACTCGGACCGCACCCTCGCAATGCCCACAGCTCATTCCGGTCACCTGGTACGTGGTTGTGTCCATCGCTATCTGCTCCTGCATTTGGGGGTCGATGCGGTACCCTATACCCCTATAGGGTATTAGTCAAGCTACTCCTGGACGGAGCGCGTGGCCTGATGTTCGTGTCCGGTGATTCCCGAAAGCGGCTCGCCGGGCAGAACTGAGTCAGCCGATCCTGCAAGCCACCCCCGCTGCGCTATCGTTACAAGACCGTAACTAAACCGACATTTCCGTCGCGCGCTTGCGTGCAGTCCCAGCGGTGCGCCCTAACCGCTCCTCAGGTCCCGGGGTTGTCTCCGACTCTCCCGTTCACTTCCCCAAGAGGTGTGATGCGTTCCCTCAGCCCACCCGTGAAGCCGATCTTCGCTTGGCGGCATTCGCCGACGGTCACAACTCGGTGGCGATCGGGGTGGGTGGCGGTAGCCGTTGCTCTCGTCGCCAGCGTGGCCTCGGTGTCGCTTCCCGCCAGCTTGGTCGGTGCAGCACCCGACCGGGCCGATCCCGCATCGGAAGCAAAGCGCCTCGCAAACGAGCGGGAGCGAGTTCGAACACGGCGGGCCTCGAAGGCTTCGCAGATCAATGTCCTCGAAGCTGACGACGCCAAGGTCTCCGCTGCCCTCACCGACCTCAACCAGAACGTCGGCTCCCAGCAAGACCTGCTGTTGCAGGCTCAGGAAGGCGTGCAGGATTCGCAGCGTCAGGCCGAGGAGGCTGAAAACCGGGTTGGCGATGCCGAGATCAAGCTGGGGAAACTGCGTGACGGTCTCGCAAACCGTGCCGCCAAAGCGTTCGTGACTATGCCCGGCCAGAGTTTGAGCGCCGCGTCGAACAGTTCCGGACCGGCCGAACTGATGACCCGCCGCACCTACCTCAACTTGGTGACCGGTAACGATCGGAACCAGATCGAGGATCTTCGGGCAACCGAAGAAGACCTCCGTGCGGCTCGGTCCAGCGCCAAGTCCGCGACGGAGCGGGAAGAGGACCGGCGGGGCGAGGTGTCGTCACGGTTGGGAAGGCTTCAGGCGGCGCAGGCCGAGCAGCTCGACTTCCAGGAAGACGTAGCCAACCGGATCGCGTCGGCCTCCGCTGAGGCAGAAGGCTTGGCCGTGCAGGACGAGAAGCTGTCGTCGGAGTTGGTTGAGCAGCAGTTGGCACTGACTGCGCAGCTGAAGAAGGCTGAGGAGGAACGCGAAGCCAAGCTCGCCGCGCTTCAACAGGCCAAACTCAAGCAGGCGGCAGACCTGCAGGCCGCGGTCGACGAACACGAGGCCGAAGTGGCTCAGAAAGCCAAGGCAGAAGCAGCTGCGGAAGCCAGGGCGCAGGCACAAGCACAAGCCTCGAAACCGGGTCCTGCTCTAGCCCCGACCAAAGCTCCGGCTCCGACCAAAGCTCCGGCTCCGACCAAAGCTCCGGCTCCGACCAAAGCTCCGGCCTCGGCTCCGGCTCCATCGGGCGGCGGAGGAGCTGCGCCGGTGGGCATCACCGGAAGTGGCGACATCGTCAGCGTCGGCGGCATTCGGGTGCATCGATCAATCGCCGGCAACCTCGCCAGTCTGCTCGGAGCTGCACGAGCCTCGGGCATCAACTTCGGAGGCGGCGGGTTCCGCGACCCGTCCGACCAGATCCGTGTTCGCCGCAGCAACTGCGGTTCGTCCAACTATGCCCTGTATGAGGCTCCAGCCTCCTCGTGCAGGCCTCCGACCGCCCGTCCGGGATCGTCGCAGCACGAGAAGGGTTTGGCGATCGACTTCACGGCTGGCGGCCCGGCACTTCGCTACGGCAGCCCGGGCTACAACTGGCTGAAGGCCAATGCGGCCAGATACGGCTTCCGCAACCTGCCTGGCGAGCCGTGGCACTGGAGTACCAGTGGGAGCTAATGATGGGTCGTGACACCGACCTTGCGATCGCAAGGTTCGGTAACGTCCCCCGTGATTGACGACAACCGCGTAATGCACGAAGACACCCAGCTCCCGGCTGCCTTCGGCCGCCATACCAAGTGCGTCACCCACCCTTGTTATTGACTGATGCTCGCACGGTTCTTGTCCGGCTTGGGCAAAACGATGGTTTCCGTTGGAGTCATCGTCTTTTTGTTCGTGTCCTTCAAGCTCTGGGGAACCGAACTGGAGGAATCGCAACTCCAGGGCGACCTCACCGACGAGCTCAGCCGAACCCTCACCACCACACCCGGAGCCACTTCTGGCAGCACCTCCGCCGGTGCCGAGCCGAAAACCGATGATGAGCCGCAGACGCTTGACGAGATCACTGACTCGCTGGGTGATATCGATCCGGCCGACTCGAAGAAGCTACCCAAACCCGCCGAAGGCGAAAGCCTCGGGGTCATGCACCTCAAGCCCAGCCAAAATCAGGCTGGCATCGACATGCGCAAAGTGTTCATCGAGGGCACCGACAAGGACGATCTGAAGGCGGGACCCGGCCACTACCCGGGAACGCCGTTTCCCGGGCAGAAGGGCAACGCATCCATCGCCGGTCACCGGGTCACCTACGGCGCACCTTTCCGTCGCATCGACGAACTGGTGCCGGCTGATGAGCAGGGGCCCGCCCACTAGATTGTTCCGCCGTCTGACTTGTCGGTGCTGGAGGACTTTGGCGACAACCGGCTGACGTTGACCGCCTGTCACCTGAAGTACTCGGCGGCCAAGCGGATCATCGTCGCGGTCGGCCGCTGGCCCCGAGGAGACACTTGACGAACTCGGGTGGCAGCCGGAGAATTTTCCACCGGCGCTGGCTTGGTCAGGCGCCGCGTTCGGCGTGTGGCTAGTGGACTGCGTCATCGGCCTTGGGGTGGGCTCAAGAAGGTGGATCGTGTACCTGGTTGCCCTCCCGCCGTTCTTGTACTGCTTGTGGTTCGCGTCTACCTGGATCAACCGGTGGATTCCCAGCTTGTGAACTCGGCAAGGCCGACGGTAAGCAAAATCCCGGTGGTTACTACGTCATGTCGTAGCAATAGGTTAACGTCTCTTGGCAGATCTGGGCACACGCAGAGAACTACCTCGCGTGGAGTCTTGAGTAAGGCTGAGGCGATCGCAGAGGAGGCGAATGTGGGGGAACGGCGCCCGATGGGGTCCCTCGAATCGAGCGTGTTGGAAGAGCTGTGGCGATCCAGTGACGCCCTAACCCCTGCACAAGTGCAGGCGGCCATCGACGGTGACCTCGCCTACACGACGGTGATGACCATCCTCACCCGGTTGTGGAAGAAGGGCCAGGTCACGCGATCGCGGATCGGGCGTGCCTACGCCTACGCTCCGACGCTTCCAAAGGCGGAGTTCCTCGCTGAGCGCATGGGTGGTGAACTGGAGCGAACCCCCGACCACTCGGCAGTGCTCACCCAGTTCGTGGACAAGCTCTCCAAGACCGATACCGAAGCGCTGCGAGCGATGTTGTCCGAGCTCGACGACTGATGGTGTTCGGTCTTGTTCTGCCGATGATTGTTGCGGTGGTCGCAGCGTCCGGAGCAGCGTGGGTGCAGCGACGTTTGCGTCCCGACTGGGCGACCTGGACCCTGACGGTGCTCTCGGTCGGCGCAGCGCTGGCGGTGCTGTGGGCCCTCACCGTTCTTGCGGCTGGCTACGCGGCGGAACAACCACGCCTGGCGGGAGCGATCGGGTGGTGTCACGTGTTGTTCACGTCCCATGACCGGGTACCGGCTCCCCTGGGTATTGGGGCATGGGCTGCCCTGGCAGCGAGCGCCGTATCGGTGAGGGCTCGCGTTCGCGCCCGGCGAGCGACCTTGCGGATGACCCATGATGACGTCGCACGATCGAGTGCGCCGATGGCCTACGCGGTTCCAGGCCGACCAGGTCGTGTGATCGTTTCAGAGGGCATGCTCAACACGCTCGACAGCGCAGAGCGACGCGTGCTGTACGCACACGAGCACTCGCACCTGCGACGCCACCACCACCGCTTCCGGCAAGTGGCCGATATCGCTGCCGCCGCAGTACCGCTTCTGTCGCCGCTCAACCGCCAGGTTCGGTTTGCGACCGAGCGATGGGCAGACGAGGACGCCGTGAACGAGGTCGGCGATCGGCGCCTGGTCGCACGTGCGGTGGCCCGTGCGGCGCTTGCGGCCTCGGACTCTGATTTGGGGCCCGCTGCGCTTGGCATCAACGGGTCGGGAGCGAGGGGGCGCGTCGAGGCGCTCATGGCCCCTCCCACCGGATTCGCCGCAGCCACGGTCGCCTGGGTGTCACTCGGTATGGCCGGACTGGTCATCAGCGTGGCCGGGTCAACCGTCCAGTTCCACCACCTCGTGGCGTTTCTCCTTCACATCTGCGGACTCGACTGAGAACAGCAACCCGACGTCCACCACGGGTGCCTCAGCGATGATGAGTTAGTCCGCTGCCACGTCGACGTCGCCGACCATGCCTGCCTCATAGTGGCCCGGGATGTGGCACCCGAAGAGCAGCGAGCCTGCTTCGGTGAATTCCCAAGTGAGGCTGTTGGTCTCGCCCGCACCGATTGAGATGGCATTGGGGTCGCCGTCCATCTCCATGTCTCCCATCTCCGCCATCTCCTCAGCATGTTCGTCCTGTACATCCGCGGGTCCCAAGGTGAATTCATGTGGAACCTCGCCAACGTTGTTAACGGTGAACGTGATGACCTCGCCCTTCTTGACATCCACGGCTTCCGGATCGAAGCGGAAGTCATCGCTAGCTTCGATCTCAATCACGCGGTCGGACTCCTGGGACTTGGCAGGCTGACCAAACTCGAACGACTCCGATGTCTGACCGTCCGTGCCGGACGCATCCTGGTCCGAGCAGCCTGCGAAGAGCAGCACGGCGCTTGCGAGTACGGGAACAGCAGTCTTGGAAAAGGGCACGGATACTCCAGAGATGATCGGGGGAAGGGCTCACCCAAGACTACTACAAGCTGTCGTACCATCACGTTCGCTCGACTGTGGGTGCCGAGGATCCTGCCTCAGAGGATCGGAGACACATGAGCTTGAATGCCCATCGCACTATCGGGTTCCGTATTGCTCGTGACTGGCGGAGTGCGCGCCGTGGGCCCCTGGCGCCATTACCATCTCCCCCGCTACAGCGCTCCGCTGTGACCAGCGAGGGCACAACGGTCGCCCCGTCAAGATGCCGCAACCTGCAAGGCGGACGCGAAGTCCGCAGCGTCAACTAAGCCAAGTGAGGCCACGTAAGGGACCTGATTTGCAGGGCAGGAGAGATTTGAACTCTCAACCTTCGGCTTCCAACGATGAGCAAAATGATGGGCGAAAGCCACGCGAGGGGCGTTTCTCGCCCAGGTGGTTGTGCGCTGGCCCAATCAGCGTTCGAACATCCCCGGATGCGTACTCCAACCGGCCGCGATCGACTTTTGCTCCCTGAGCTACGCAACGCTCATCAATCATGCGCCCAGCCGTTTCACCTGACGGGCCAACTAGGTGTCGAGTTTCTCGACGACTATGCCAAGACCCACCGAGTCGCGTCGCGTTCCGCTGTCGTGCAGCGTGCAGTCCGTCTGCTGCGGGCGTCGGAGCTCACCGACTCCTACGCGGCGGCGTTCACGGAGTGGTCAGACGATCCCGCCAACGCAGCCTGGGGGAGCGCCGCTCGCTCAACCGGCCCACAGACGCCTCAGGTGCCTGCGCTCGGTAGAGTCTCGACGCTTCTGCCCCGCCGGGGCAGAAAGCCCCGTGTAGCACCAGACCCCGCTGCAGGAGTAGCCCATACCAGGGTTGCGTTCACCAACGAGCTAGGCGCTACTGATCGGTGTTGACCGCCAGCTTGGATGAGGATGGGCTGGACACTCATGGTGAGGATGGATTTGGGGTGTGCGTCCTCATCGGAACTGTCGTTGGCGGGTTCTCGGGCGCGACGAAGCAGACCGGGATGGGTGTCAGCCGGGTCTCCACCACTGCTTTGAGAGGGGCACGTTCGCGATCAGCAGCCAGCCGCCGGTGATGAACGACCCGATCTGCTGAAGGGTGCCGGTCAAGCCGGGCACCGGTGGGGTTGTGCCGAAGCGTCGCTTCCACGCGCATGCTGCACCGGCGACCGTGTGGACCATGCACGCCAGCGGCGTGTCGAACTTTGGAAGACGATCGGGCTTGTAGCGCTCCAGGTCGGACCGGAAGATTCTGGCTCGATTCGCGATGATGTCGCTGTTGGCCCGTGCTCGACGCAGCCAGCCTCTGACCGTTGTGGCGGGCACCCCGACCTGTTCGGCGACCTTCCGGTGTCCCAGCCCCTGAGCGGCGGCGGCGAGGGCCGCCCAGACGGTCTCGATGCTGTCGGTGCGTCTGGGGAACGCCCGGACTGGGATGAACACGTGGGTGCGATCGCATTGACGGCAGCGTGCGCGTCGTGGGGTCACCGAGTCGGTGCCACCACCGAGAAGTCGCACCGGTCGGGTTCGTGCGGTGCCCCAGGGTTGGAAGAATCCCGAGCAGTCCGACGCTGGGCAGGGCTGGACGCCATCCGCGACGCGGGTGGCGGCGGCTTCGGGATCGAGCACGAACAGCAAAGAAGAGCATTCCTTGAGTGTGGCCGTCGGGACGGCCGGCGGGGAGGGCGAGTTCGTGTTGAAGCCTGACCTCCGATTGGCGTTCACCGCCAGAACGGTCGGTTCGTCCTGATTGCCCCTTCGCTTAGGGTGGACATGATGGTGAGGACGACCCCGTCCTCACGCAACGTGTCTCAAACCCAGGCCCCCATGCTCATCAGGCATGGCGCTCAACAATCGGTGCGCCCATGTGAGACTGGCCCCAGTGGCGTTACCCGGTTCTACTTGGGCTAGACGTTGAACACCGGTGTTGGTGTCAATCGAGAAGTGTTGGTGCCGTCACCGAACTGACCGTTGTAGTTTGCGCCCCAGCAGACTGCAGTATCATCTTGTTTCAGCGCACACGAGTGAAAAGAACCGGTGCCGATGGTGTCGGCGTGTGTGAGTCCTGAGACGGGTTGGGGGGTCAACCGGTCTTCGTTGGTGCCGTCGCCCACCTGGCCGTAAGCGTTGCTCCCCCAGCAGACTGCGGTCCCGTCGAGTTTCACCGCACACGATTGTTTGACTCCGGCGCTGATGGTCTTGACGTTGTCGAGACCAGAGACCGCCGTTGGAGTCGACGACCGATCGATGATGCCATTGCCGAGTCTCCCGCTGTTGTCGCCCCAGCAGACTGCGGTCGTGTCAGACTTCACCGCACAAGCGTGTTGCGCCCCGGCGCTGATGGCAGTGACGCCGGAGAGCCCCGACACTGGTGCTGGGGTCAGTTTCTGGTCGGTGGTCCCGTTACCGAGTTGCCCAAATACGTTGTAGCCCCAGCAGAACACAGTGCCGCCAGACGTCAGCGCACACGAAAAGCGGTCGCCAACGCTGATAGCAGTGACATCGGAGAGTCCCGGGACTGGTTTCGGCGTCGAGATGCCGTCCAGGGTATTGTCGCCGAGTTGCCCATTGCCGTTTGCTCCCCAGCAGGAGACGGTGCCGCTCTGACTCAGCGCACACGAGTGATCGGTCCCGGCGCTGATGGCCGTGACGTCGGTCAGCTCAGCGACTGGTGTTGGTGTCAACCTCTGGGTGAGGGTTCCGTCGCCGAGTTGCCCACTGGCGTTGTAGCCCCAGCAAGCTGCGGTGCCATCAGATTTCACTGCACATGATGTTTGGAGCCCAGCGCTGATGGTGGTGACGTCCGCCAGTCCGGTGACTGGTGTCGGCGACAGACTCTGGTTGGCGGTTCCGTTGCCGAGTTGGCCGGAAGTGTTCCGCCCCGAACACGACACCGTGCGATCTTCTTTGATTGCGCACGAATGGCTACCGCCAACGGCCAACGCCGAAATTGGTGGTGCAGGCGGGCAATTCGAACGCCACAGGAACGTGGCCATTTGTGCTCGGGTGACGGGGTTTGATGGTGAGTATTTGCCTGGGCTGGTGCCGGAGGTGATGTGTTGTTCGATGAGCCAGGTGACCGCGGTCTCGTAGTAGCTGTTGGGTGGGATGTCGGTGAACCCGTGGGCTCCCATAGGTGCGGGTTCTCCGGCGGCGCGCCACAGGAACGTGGCCATTTGTGCTCGGGTGACGGGGTTTGATGGTGAGTATTTGCCTGGGCTGGTGCCGGAGGTGATGTGTTGTTCGATGAGCCAGGTGACCGCGGTCTCGTAGTAGCTGTTGGGTGGGATGTCGGTGAACCCGTGGGCTCCCGTAGGTGCGGGTTCTCCGGCGGCGCGCCACAAGAACAGGGCCATTGGTGCTCGGGTGACCTTGCCCGACGGCGAGAACTTGTCCGGTGAGGTCCCTTGGGTGATCCCGGCTTCCAGCAGCCATCCGACGGCAATGTCGTAGTAGGAACCGACGGGTACATCAGTGAGGCCATGCGGTGCCGGCGCGGTACACGACGCGTCTGCGACGTCCTGTGTGTCGGGTTGGGAACTGCCCTGCGCCCCGGCCGGCGCCCCAAGGGTCGCCACCACTCCCATCACAAATAACCAACCTGCTATCAGCTGAACTACCCGAAGACGCCTCATTGGGAAAACATACCCTTTTGATCAGATAGACAGGCAAGCACAAAGTCAAGATTTATATTGAGTGGGATTCTGGTATCAGAGGGGTAGTGGGGATTGATGGATCTCTGTTGCTGTTGAACGCCACCCAGGTTGAGTTGAGGATGGGGGCCTGGGTTTGGGACAGCTTGGGTGAGGATGGGGTGGCCCTCAGTGGAGTTGTCGTTGGTGTGGGGCGTGGTGAGGCTGGCCGGGTCCTGGACGCGCAAGGGCCCCTCGACAATCACCACATCGGTCGCCGTCCACGAGGTGCGCGTCGATCGCATGGGAACACGACCGGAATCCCAATCGGGTGGCGCTCAACAGTCCGGTGCGTCCCAGTCGAACGGATGCCAGCTGGCGCTACCGTTGGAGCGAAGGTCGCTCAACAGATGGCGCTGTCGTCGCCAATCGATCACTCGCTCGGCTCGTTCTTCCGGCGACAGACGATCCCACTTCTCGGCCGTGCCTCCGGCATAGACGTCGTCGTTGTCGATCACCGTGACCGTGACGCCGTGAGCGACGCATCCTTGCGCGAGAGCCGCCGCGAGCGTTGACTTCCCTGCGCCGCTTCGCCATCAATTGCAACGATCATAGAACGGTCTTCTTGCCAGCTGTTACCGTCGGCGAGCTTTGCGAAGGTCCCATCCGGCAGCGAACGGTGCTCCTGTGCGAATGCCCCACACCCCACTTGAGAGCACACACGATCCCGCGCCCGTTGTAAGTGCTCGATGCGCCACGGAACCTGCGCTTCCGGTCGCTGGTGTCGGAAACTATGCAGCACTTGAGAAGGGTAGAAGTAGTGCGGGGCACGCGGACTCGGCATTATTAAATACGGATGAAACCAGGTTCAGTATCGTGTTACCAACACTCCACCTGCGTCACTCCGCCTTGTTGTCAGAGTACCGGTAGACTATCCTGCTGTAGCTAAAGGTTCGGGCACAACGTTGGTGCCATGCGCCTGTATCTCGCATGGAGGGACTCGAAATGAATGCTAAGATCGCAACGATTTGCCAGTCCGCGAGCATCTTGGTTGTCACGCTGTTATCCGTAGGATGCACCACGGGTGATAGGGAATCGGCGGGAACCATTCCAGTATCTGCTGACAACAGTGTCCAGGACACAGGACTAAGTGGAATCGACGAAGTGACCAACCGCGAATGGCGTGGAATCCAACAAGGAGTGTGTCCGGAAGGGTTGATCAAACTGACGAGGGCAGAGGTCGCCTCGGTTGATATATCCGAAGAAGGCAACTTTGAGGATGATAACTATCTTAGATGTGTTAACATCTCAGGTATTGATTTGTCAGGTATGAACCTGAAGGGAAGCACGCGAGGGATCGGAATGAGTGGTTCGGACATGTCCAATGTCAAACTTAGTCAGGCCGACATGGCTGGCGCCTATTTAACCGGAACAAACTTGGCGGGCGCCGACCTTTCTGGAGCCGACCTGCAGCAAACCTGGATCGACTCGGTCGACTTCTCAGGAGCCAATCTGGAGTCGACAATTCTTGAGGGTGTGCAATGGGAACCCGGCAGTGAACCTACCTGGCCGACAGGGTTTGATCCACCCGAAAACTCCTACAGACCCTAGGAGCGTGGGCCGGTAACGGATAATTGGGTGGTGGGCGTGCGACTGTGGCTGTGGGTGGGTGTTCGTTCGGGTGTGGATGCTGGTGGTTGGACCGCCCTGGGTCAGGCCTGTGGTATGAGCTGTTTGGACTCCGCTGTGTCGACGGTTTCGACGCTTGGTTCGGTTTCGCTGGGGTGATGGCCCCTGGGATTGCCAGCCGAACTCCGCAATGTCGTGCACTCGACCGAGGTCTTCTCGCTCCTTCCATCACCTGGCTGCGGGTAACCGTCAGGCCACACGTGCCGGAACGCACTGCCCGTAGATGATGTAGCACGGCGTGCTACTTTGACTGGATGGGGCAGACCATTACTCAGCGAGAGCTGCGCAACGGTAGTGGCGAGATCATGCGTCGCCTCGACGAAGGCGAGTCCTTCGTCGTCACCCGTAACGGTGTGCCAGTCGGGGAGCTCACACCGCTGCGCCGCCTCCGATTTGTGACCGCAGCGTCTGTCACCGAGATCTTCCGAACCGCACCGACAGTCGACGCTCACAAGTTCCGTCAAGATCTCGATGCCGTTGCCGGCCAAGACGTCACCCCTCGTGGCTGACGAGCGACCCAAGCGGGGTATTCTCGACACCTCGGTAGTGATCGACCTCGATCAACTTGAGGCGCACGCGCTGCCCATCGAGGTCGCCGTCACCGCACTCACGATGGCCGAACTCGCCGCCGGCCCACACGCCGCGACGGACTCCAACGAACGGGCGCGTCGGCAGGACCGGCTTCAGCGAACCGAGGCGGCGTTCGATCCCTTGCCGTTCAATGCCGAAGCGGCGAGGGCGTACGGGCGGATCTATGCAGCGGTCCTATCTGTTGGCCGGAAGGCGCGAGGGACCCGGGCTGTCGACTTGATGATCGCCGCAATCGCTTGCTCGGTAGGGCTACCGCTTTACACGCGGAACCCCGGGGACTTCGCAGCTTTGGGCGATCTGGTGGAAATCATCGCGATTTGAGTGCCCACCCTCTCGCTTACCTGGATAGTGGATCGTCCGTTGTCGTGCGACAGTTGGTAGGGACCACTTTTGGGTGGTTGCGCCACCTGGTAGGGACCACCCTTGCGCCAGCTGAAAGGGGCCACTTGTGCGGGTCCCCCGGGGTCGGTGTCGTAGACGCTGAACTGCCGTCGTTGCGTCCACGACCCGGCGACATCGTCTCGAACTGGTTCGGCTACACCGAGTTCGGCGGCGAGACCGGCAATCCCCTCCTGTCTCGTCATCAGCGGTAACGGCAGCTCTCGTCTTCCGGATGGCTCCGGCATCGGGCTCCGGCATCGGGCTTCGGCACATGTAGGTGGCGCTCAGACGCAGCCATTCATTTCGTCGTCGTCCCTCCTGGGTCCAGAGATGCGTCGCCCAGCCGCCACAGCTGGGGAACGGCCAGCTGTGGGCTCCGTTTCCCAGCTTGTGCGAGCCCAGACCCGTATGCTCCACTACCTGCGTGGATACGCAGCCAGTGGACCCGTCGGATGATCAGCTGGAAACTGCAGTGGCGACCTTGAAGCTTCTAGCCGATCCCACCCGACTTCGGGTCGTGTGGACGCTGTTGCACGGCCGCCACGCAGTGAACGATCTCGCCGAGCATGTGGGTGCCAACCCGGCTGCTGTTTCCCAGCACCTGGCAAAGCTGCGTCTTGCCAAGCTCGTTCGGACCGAGCGGCAGGGAACCCGGGTCCTCTACGCCTTGGTCAACGATCACATCGAGCGGCTTGCAACCGAGGCTCTGTTTAACAGTCAGCACATCGCAGGAACGGCCCATCCCCACCAACGCCCTGATAGTCAACACTCCCACCCCCACTCCCACGCTCACGTCGACGATGCCGCTGATGGAGCTGCCGGGTGATTCGCGCCCTTCGCCAACGCTCGAAACCGGGAACGACGACGCAACCCTTGGCCGCCGAAGCGTCTGCTGCGTCTGACCCCCGCGCCTTGTTCTTCTTCGAGGATGTCGTCGTCGAGCGCGGAGCTCACACGATCCTCGAGCTCGACCGCGTCGCCATCCCGATCGACGGCGCCACCGCCATCATCGGTCCGTCGGGCTCGGGGAAGTCGACGCTCCTGCGACTCTGCAATCGACTGGAAGCCCCCAGTTCCGGCACGATCCGCTACCGCGGCAACGACCTTTCCACCATCGAACCGACCGAACTGCGGCGCCGGGTGGCCATGGTCTTCCAGCGGCCCACCGCCCTCGACGGCACCGCAGCCGACAACCTCCGCGAGGTAGACCCGACCCTAAACGACGACGACATCGAGGTCGCCCTGGTCCGAGTCGGACTCGACGGCGCACTTGCCAAACGCTCAGCCCGCGACCTCTCTGGCGGTGAACTCCAGCGGCTTGGCTTGGCCCGATCGCTCACCACCCGCCCTGACGTGCTCCTCCTCGATGAGGGCACGAGCGCCCTCGACCCGAACAGCGCCGCCCACATCGAACAACTCGTAGCGAAGCTCACCGCAGAAGGGATCACCCCCATCTGGGTCACCCACGATTTCGACCAACTCGTTCGCGTCGCCCGTAACACCCTGGTGGTCGTCGCCGGGCGAGTCCTCCAGCACGGCACCGTCCGTGACGTCCTGGCCCGCCCCCTCCCCGAGGTCGACCGCTTCCTGCAGGGTGAGGTCGGGTGAGTAGCGCCTCGTCCATTGGTATCGAAGGGGTCGCAGCTTCGATGATCCTGATCGTCGCCGCCATCGTGGTGTCGATGCGCAAGCACCTCGGCCTTGAGCGCTCCATAGCGTGGGCCAGTCTCCGAGCCCTGGCGCAGATGCTCGCCATCGGGGGTGCCCTCGGACTCGTCCTTGCCGACGACACCCCGCAGGTCTGGTCATGGCTCTGGGTTGCGGCCATGGTCGTCATCGGCTCAGCCACCATTGCCAATCGGGCCAAGGAGATCCCCGGTCTCTTCAGCCTCAGCATGGTGGCCCTCGGCTCTGCGGTTGGCGTGAGTCTGGTCGTGGTCTTCGGCCTCGGGATCTTTCCGGTCGAACCTCGCACGATCGTCCCGACCGCAGGGATGCTGCTCGGCAACACGATCGCGGCCACCGTCCTCGCGGCACGTCGCACCCTCGCCGAGATCAGTGAGCACCGCGACCAGATCGAAGTTCGCCTCTCGCTTGGCCAGACCGGACCCATGGCTGTCCGACCCCACGTACGAGAGGCCCTACGCACCGCAATCGGCCCACAGATCGAGACCACCAAGATCGTTGGCCTCATCGCTCTACCCGGCACCATGACCGGGCTCCTGTTGGCCGGTGTCGATCCCGTCGATGCCGTCCTGGTGCAAACCGCGGTGATGTTCCTCATCCTCGGCTCAGTCGCCATCACCGCCGTCGTCATCGGTGGCGGCGTCGCCCGGCGGCTGAGCACGAGCGATCATCGACTCGAACTGCCGACGCCCGTCAAGCGAGCGCTGCCATCACCATCGTCGCCCGAAGGTTGAGAGTTCGAATCGCTCCCGCCCTGCAAGCCAGGTTCCCTACGGGGGACTGGGATGTAGCCGATCCGGCGGGTTTGTTGGCGCGCCGCCCTCAACAGCCGGCCACGCGCCTATACGGCCTTCATTGGGTGAGTCCCATCACGTGGGGTTGCTCGGTTGAGCGATGACTGATGCGCTGCGGTTCCTGCAGGCTCTGATGGGCGTTGGGCTGAGAGCCAAGGGAGCGTCTGGGCGGAGCCGGACCGCACGCCGCTGAGGACCGGGCGGGGGGTTGTCCTCGCCTGGGTGTGCGACCGCTGGGCGTCATCTGGTGCTCATGGCTCCGCGGCGAACTGCTGGGCGAACAGGCAGCGGTCGCGGCAGCGGAGATCGTCCGGATCGTAAAATTTGTGTACCCAGAGGTCGGTGGTGCCCAGGTGCCAGCCGATCCTGGCGGCGGCTTCGACCGGCTTGGCCGTGTTGATCTTTGGGGAGGATCCATCCGTGCTGCAGCGATTGAGGAAGTTGAAGTGGTCGACGAGTTCGATCGCCTCGATCGCAAATGCGGTGGCCACGTCGGGGTCGTTGATCTCGATGAGGTTGTCTCCGTTGACTTGTTCTCCGCGCAGCGCCAGGTTGGACGATCCGCAGTAGACGACCGGCGCCTCACCGTTAAAGCCACACACCACGAACTTGTGGTGGATCTGGTGCCCGGCCACGCGTGGAACCTGGTTGAAGGGAGGGGGTAACCGAACCGCGGTGGGCTTGCCCGTGACCAGCACCCCGCCGGGTTGTCCGGGCCGGTACAGCTTGATGCCGTCCGGGTTGTCCGAGATGCCGTAGCTGAAACAGGCCGGATCAGCATGCAGCTCGTTGAGGGCGAAGTAGACGGGGTTGCCCGCCCGCCGCTCGTCGTCGCTCGCCGGCGGCGATCCCTTCTTCCGTCGGGTGCTCAGCTCCATGACGGCGAAGAGAACGCTTCGGCCCGAAGCGGGTGCCGCCGTCGACTCATGGTCGAGGCGTCCGAGGAGCCCGCCGAGGATCGAAGTGGCGTTCTCGTTGGAGTGGGGTGAGAAGTGGATCGTGGTGCTGGGGACGTGTGCGGTGGCGAACGACACGGCCGACCGATCGAGCCCAGTTTCGAGCCAGGACCGTCGGGCCACGTCGCCATCCCACGTAGCGTCAAACACGGTCCGGTAGGTCGTGGCCACCTTGGGGTCGTCGAACACCAGCACGTGGTTGGAGTTGACGTAGAGGCCGGTGGTCGAGAAGTTGGTCGAGCCGGTCAGCACTTTTCGGGCTCTGTTCTTGCGCGAAGCGATCAGCACCTTGTTGTGGCTGTAGCGCCCGAAGTGGCCCCGCTTGATCTGGCTCCCGGGCAGCGCGACGAACCGCTCCGCAAACTCGTCTTCGGGCTTACGCCTGCCCGACGGTGGTGGCTTTGCGTCGTGGTGCAGCGCGGCGTTGTCGAGGATGATGCGGGTGCGGGCGGCCAGCGTGGGGTCGAGAAGGCGCGTGAGGATCGCCGGCTCGTTCAGGTCGTAGGCAAACACGTCCAGCGTCATGTCCGGGTCGGCTCGAACCTCGTCCAACAGCTCGAGGATCAGTGGTCGTGCGGTGAAGCCGAGCCAGCGATGCTGATCCTCGAAGGTGAAGCTGGTGCCATCGGTGGCGACACCCGCGATTTGCGAGGTGTCCCACACGAGCTCCGGGTCGTGGGGCTCAAACGTCGCTTTAGGGCCGAAGTGGTCGGCGTACGCTTGGGATTGGACGAACCCCCGGGTGAAGCCGACCCGCAAACGGCCCTTGCGAAACGGCGCCACCTCGATCGTCAGGCTGGCGCCCAGGGCATGGTCGATCGGCGCCATCGACCGGTCGACGAAGTAGCGGGGCGTCACGGTGTAGGAGTACCGACCCAGGTTGGGCTGAAGCCGCTGGTGCACCAGACCGGGATGGTGCACCCAGCGAAAGGCGTGAAACGGCGAGTTGATCGATGCCCTGGTCGGTTGCGCAGGATCCTGGGCATGTGCCGATGGATCGGCGAAGGTGAGGCGGTTGTACAGGAAGTACGCCGCGCCGCCAGGCGGTTGGGCGCTGATCGTAAATCCGGCGAGCCCCGATGTCGCCGCCTCGTCGAGTTCCCAGGAGAGCAACGTCTTGGCGTCACCCTGGCGGGCGCGGAGGCGAAAAGGCCCGGTGCTCGCGGTGCTCACTGACATGGTGGCGACCTCCGAAGCCAACATCGCACGGATAAAGCGAGCTTGCAACCGAATGATCCACCTACCCGATGGTCGCCGAAACAACGGTGGGCCCCTCGCCGTTCGTCATCGAGGATCAGTGGGCCCGGCGGCGTGGCCTGACGCTTGTCAGCCGAGCCGGTCTCTGATCTGGACGTACACCTCCGGGCCCACCAAGGCGGTCAGTTCCTCGGCGAGTGAATGAACCACCGTTGTTTCGCCGATGAAGGGCTCCGGTTCTTCGGTGCAACACCAGGCGATGGTCAGGTCGTCGTCGTCCCAATCGCTGCGCGCCCAATGTCGCAGGACCTTCGACCCGTCGGAGCGGGTCTCCGCGCGAAGTGGCAACTGCCAACACACCGATGGCTTCCATTCGGTTGGCGACTCCCCGGCATCGATTGCGGCGAGGTGAAGCGCGCATCCCTCTCCACCCTCAAACCCGGGACGGTTGTGGAAGACGCAGGCACCGTCGACCACCCGCGTAAGGGTACGAGCATCGTCGGCGTAGATGCCGCCTTCGTGGGCCTCGGCGTGGAACTGGAACCTGGACGGATCGAGGAACATAGCCAACGCACCGGTGTTCATCGACTCTTCTTCATCGAGCAACTTGGTGCCGTGCGAGCAGCAACCTTGGTTCAGGTGCTCTGCGTCTGTTGGCAGGATTCCTTTGCAGCCGTTACCCCAGATGCAGGTCCAGTTCGACGTCAGGAATGCAGCGTCGACATCCCAGATCGTCCCGTCAACGGGATCCTCGAACCGCTCGCGCTGTTGTTCGCTCAAGCCGTGAGACTAGACGAGCGGGGCGATCATTGATGTGGCCTGCAGCAGTCCCCACTAATCTTGGATATGCATCTGGTTGCGGTCACCCCGTTGCCCCCGCTGGACGAGCATTCGTTGCTGGTTCTGTGGTGTCAGATCCTGGTGGTGCTCTTCTTCGCCCGAGCCGGTGGCTACGCCGCTCGGCGCTCCGGTATGCCTCGTGTCATCGGCGAGCTGCTTTCCGGGGTGGTGCTTGGCCCGTCCCTGCTGGGTCAGGTCTGGCCTGGGGGGTTTGCCTGGCTCTTCCCGGCGAGCGAGCGGCAGTCTGGCCTGCTGTTGGGCCTCGCATGGGTGGGCATTGTGTTCCTGCTGGGTACGACCGGTGCCGAGGTGGACTTGTCGACGATCAAAAGTCAGGGTCGGGCGGCGATCCTGGTGACCGTCGGCAGCCTGGGTGTCCCGCTGGCGGTTGGAGCATTGGTCGGCTCGCTGCTCCCCGACTTCTTCGTTGGTGCAGGCGCAGCGCGGGCCGTCTTCCTGATGTTCTTTGCCGTGGCGTTCGCCATCTCGTCCCTTCCGGTGGCGGCTCGAATCCTTGCGGACCTCGGTTTGATGGATCGGCCCTTCGCTCAGGTGGCCCTCGGGGTTGCGACGGTGAACGACATCGTTGGCTGGCTGCTTTTGGGGGTGGTGGTGGGGATTGCCGAATCCGGGTCGTTTGAACTGGCGCCGCTGGTGACCGCGGTCCTCGCAGTGACGGTGACCGGGCTGGTTGTGATTCGTTTCGGTCCGACCCTGCTCGACCGCGTGGCCAAAGCTGTGGAAGAACGGGAGGGTGGACCGGCGGCCGAGGTGAGCCTGGTGGTGCTCACGCTGATCGGGGTGGGGACGATCACCCACGCCGTCGGCATCGAGGTGGTGATCGGTGCGTTCATCGCCGGTATCGCCATCGGTGGTAGCCGACTGGCACACAGCACGGGCTTTCGTTCGTTGGAGTGGGTGACCAATGGCATCTTTGCCCCACTGTTCTTCGCCATCGCCGGCGTTCGTGTCGACCTGACCCAACTGGTTGAACCAGAGGTGGCGTTCTGGGCGGTCATCGTGACCCTTGCGGCGACCGTCGCCAAGGTGGCGGGCTCCTACGTGGGCGGGCGGGTCGGCGGTGTGGGTCGGCGCGACTCGCTGGGGTTGGGTGCCTCGTTGAACGCCCGCGGCGCCCTCGAGATCGTCGTCGCCACCGTTGGGCTCTCCCTCGGGGTGATCGACACTCGTGCCTACACGGTGATCGTGGTGATGGCCCTGGTGACCACGGCGCTGACCGGGCCGGTGCTCAAGCGCCTCTACGGCAGTGAAGGCGAAGGAGTCCCCACGGTTGTGCCCGGCACCGAAGTTGCTTCGCCCGAGCCGTAGACCCGCCCGTTGCGTTGGGAACGTGATGGCGACCGGGCAGAAAAAGGCCCGGCCGCTCTCGGTGGATCGCTGCGGCGGCGATAGGGTTTTGGTTGCTCACGCGCAGCGCCGCTCGTGTGCGTTTCCCAACGCATGCGGACCCCCTGCATCCACTGAAAATCTGAGGTCACACCTTGCCTCGTCCGAGTTCCTTCAAACGCCGCCTGGTCGGGCGGCCGTTGGCGTCGTTCGCCGAAAGCCACGAACGCCTGGGTAAACCCACGGCGCTGGCCGTTTTGGCCTCCGACGCCATCTCATCAACTGCCTATGCGGGAGAGGAGATTCTCCGGGTGCTGGTGCCGGTGGTGGCACTGGCGGCTCTGGAGGACCTGATCCCCATCGCCGTGGTGGTGTGCATCTTGTTGCTGGTGGTGATCTCGTCGTACCGCCAGACCATTCATGCCTACCCCAATGGTGGCGGATCGTACGTGGTGTCGAAGGAGAACCTGGGTATCACGCCGGCGTTGGTGGCGGGCGCCTCGCTGCTGTCCGACTACGTGTTGACGGCGGCCGTGTCGGTGTCGGCGGGTGTTGCCGCCATCACGTCGGCCTATCCGTCGCTCTATCAGTATCGGGTCGAAATATGCGTTGGGTTCATCACGCTGATCGCCGTCGGTAACCTGCGAGGCTTGCGCGAGTCGGGGAAGCTCTTCGCCGGTCCCACTTTTGCCTACATCGTCGCCCTGGGGGCGTTGATCACCGCAGGACTCTTCCGGTCCTACACCGGCAGCCTCCCCCCGATGCCGCCGAACCAGGCTGCTCTGAACGAACTGACCGACAACGGCGCCACACTCGGGGTGCTCACCCCGCTGCTCCTGCTGCGAGCGTTCTCATCGGGCGCCGTGGCGCTGACCGGCGTTGAGGCCATCTCCAACGGCGTGCCGGCGTTCAAGAAGCCAGAAGCAAAGAACGCGGCCACCACCCTCACCTGGATGGGCATCATCCTGGGTGTCGGATTCTTTGGTACGTCGCTGTTGGCCCACCGGTTGCAGCCCACCCTGTTGCCCGACGAGACGCTGTTTTCCACCATGGGCCGCGCCGTGTTCGGTGACGGATCGATCTCCTACCTGTTCCTACAGTTCGCCACCTTCGCCATTTTGGTGTTGGCGGCCAACACCGCCTTCGCCGACTTTCCCCGGCTGGCCTCCATCGTGGCGAAAGATGGGTACCTCCCTCGCCAATTCGTCAGCCGCGGTGACCGCCTGGTGTTCTCCAACGGCATCATCGTGCTGGCCGGGATGGCCGTCGTTCTGCTGGTCGTCTTCCAGGGTGACACCTCGGCGCTGATTCCGCTGTACGCAGTGGGCGTGTTCACCGGGTTCACCCTGTCGCAAACCGGCATGGTGCGCCACCACCTCAAGCTGCGTGAGGGCAAGTGGCAACGCAACGTGGTGATCAACGGTATGGGAGCCGTGATGACCGGTGTGGTGCTGATCGTGGTGGTGGTGTCCAAATTCACCATCGGCGCCTGGATTCCCGTGGTGCTCATCCCGCTGATCGTCGTGTTCTTCCGAACCGTGCACGAGCACTACCGGCGGGTGGGGGAGGACCTCCGCCCGCGGGCCGGGTATGCCCCGGTACTCAGCGGCAACTCGGTGGTGTTGCTGGTGGGCGGGGTGCACCGAGGCACGCTGGATGCGCTGGCCTACGCCCGAACGCTCAAGCCCGACCATCTCCATGCGGTGCACGTCTCCATGGACAATGAGAGCGCCGAGCGGGTACGGGCCGAGTGGGACAAGCGCCGGCCGAAGTTCCCCCTTGAGGTGATTCCATCGCCGTATCGTGAGCTGGCCGGACCGTTGATTGCCCACCTCGACCGCATCGCGGGCCGTGACCACGACGATGTGACCACCGTGGTGATCCCCGACTACGTCGAGGCTCACTGGTGGGACAACATGCTGCACAATCAATCAACCCTGGCACTCACCCGGAGGCTGCGAGATCGGCCCAAAACCGTGGTGATCACCGTGCCGGTGCACGCCCGCAGAGTGCGGGCCGAGCCGCCGCCCTCCTGATCGGCAGCGGCTCCTGCCTGGGACACGGTGGCACCGACAGCGGTGCGCACCGACACCAAGAGGCAAGGCATGGACTTGAACAGAATTGATGGCGCGCCAACCGGGGGCGTGGGTAGGTTGACCGTCAGCCACCACATCACGTTGTCGATCCTGGCGAAGGTGCTCCGCGACTCGGGTGTCTGGCCACGGTCGATCGGAGCGTCCATCATCGTGATCTCAACGAACTTGCAGCGGGTCAGGCTTGACCTCTTCGCGATGGCTGATCATGACTGAGGACGCCACCAACGGACCGCCGGTTGCTGAAGGTTCCTCCTCGCTGCGATCTCGGTTGAGCCACGGCGATGAGATCGTCGATCCGGTCACCTGGGCAGGCGGGATACCCACGGCGAAGGGGATTACTCCGCGGGTGCGGTTGGGGCGTCAGCGTTGGTTCGTCCTCCTGTGGTTGTTGCCGATCGGGTTCGGGCTGTTGATCGTGGCGGTGGCGGCGGCCAAGGGTCTGCGTCATACCGAAGCGGTGCAGGACTTCATCACGCGAAACCCGGGCACGGTGGTACCTGCGGGGGCGCGTCGTAGTGCTGGCTTCCCGATCTGGGCGGGAGTGCAGCACTTTTTCAACCTCTTCCTGATGATCTTCATCATCCGGTCGGGCATCCAGATCCTGAGCGATCATCCTCGCCTGTACTGGACCCGGCACAGCACGCCGGGTCGTGACTGGTTCAGGTTCCAGAAACCGGTCCCGGCCGACCCGCTGTGGACCGCCAAGGACGACTCGGTGGGTCTTCCTCCCCATGTGGGCCTTCCAGGGATTCGTCACTCGATCGGGCTCGCCCGGTGGTGGCATCTCGGGATCGACACGCTGTGGCTGGCCAACGGCCTGGTCTTCTACGTGCTGGTGTTTGCCACCGGGCATTGGCGGCGCCTGGTTCCCACCTCGTGGGCGGTGATCCCCAACTCGGTGTCGGTGATGATCCAGTACCTGTCGCTGGATTGGCCACTCGACAACGGTTGGGTCGCCTATAACAGCCTCCAACTCGTCGCCTACTTCATCACGGTGTTTCTAGCGGCGCCGCTCGCCATGATCACCGGCCTCGGGATGTCACCGGCGCTGTCCACCCGCTTCAAGAGCGTCAGCAAGTTCATGAGCATCCAGGTGGCGCGTTCGCTGCACTTCCTGGTCTTCGTGTGGTTCCTGGTGTTCATCGTCGTCCACGTGACGTTTGTCTTCACCACGGGGCTCCTGCGGAACCTCAATCACATCTATGCCTTCCGTGACGATTCCAGTTGGGTCGGCTTCATCGTGTTCGCCGCAACCATGGTGGTCGTGATCGTCGGCTGGCTGGCGGCGTCACCGTTCACCATGCGTCACCCCCGGGTGGTTCAGCGGGTGGGGTACGCCCTGGTCGGGGGAGCCGAGAAGCTGTTCGAACACGTGGACGCCACACCGGGTGAATACACCGAGCACGACATCTCCCCGTATTTCTGGCACAACGGCGAGTATCCCGTTTCGGAGGAGTACAAGGCATTGGCGGCGGGCGGGTTTGCGGAGTATCGACTGAGGATCGGTGGGTTGGTCAGCCACCCTCGCAAGTTGAGTCTCGACGAACTGCGAGCCCTGCCCCATCACGAACAGATCACCCAGCATTTCTGCATCCAGGGGTGGTCGGGGGTTGCCAAGTGGGGAGGGGTCTCCATGGCTTCGGTCATGGATCTCGTCGAGCCACTCCCGGAGGCGCGTTGGGTTGTCTTCTATTCCCTCGGTGATGGTCCCGAACATGGGTTGTACTACGACGCTCACCCGATTGAGCAGATGCGATACCACCTCACGATGCTGGCCTACGACATGAACGATGAGCCGCTGTCCTATGGCCATGGTGCCCCACTGCGTTTGCGCAACGAGGTCCAACTCGGGTTCAAGCAGGTGAAATGGGTCGCCGGAATCGAATTTGTGTCGCAGTTCTCAGACCTGGGCGGTGGCTTCGGTGGCTACAACGAGGACCATGAATTCTTCGGCTACCGACAGTCGATCTGACCGGACGGCGAAGCAACGGCTGAGCCGCAGAACCCAGCGGGTACTCGACCCCATGGCGTCCCATCGAGCGTCTGTGACGTTCTTCGAGATCGGCAGCAATGCCGTCGCGCGGCCACGGGGGTTCCCGCCCCAAGCGAGGCCGGCCGGTTGGCAACCTGAAGCTGGACTGAAGGCGGGGTGATGCCGGGGGGTCCCTTCAGCGTGGCCACAGGATGGGTGGCGCATGGTGGCGTCATCGGAACCCCCCGGTATCACCCAAAGGAGCCATCGTGGCAACCACTCACAAGTTCAGGAAGGTCATCTACTCGTCCCTCTTCGGGCTGGGTCTCACCGCCGGAGGCGTCACATTGGCGTCGGCGGCAACCAATCAGCAAAAACCCCCCGACCACGGTCGAGACGCCCGATGCCGCTGCCAAGCCGGAAGGAGTTGATGTCGGGGCGAAGTCGGATGACCAGCACGATGCCGACGAGGTGCCCAACTACACCAGTTCGGTGACGGTTCCGGTCACCCCCGATGCGCCGGAGGGCGCAGAGGGTTCCGAGGCCGACGAGGCCAAGGCCGACAAGGCCGAGCTGGCCAAGTTGGAGAAGGTGGCCAAGATCGACGCGAAGGCCGCGTCGAAGGCTGCGACCGACAAGGTGCCGGGCACCGCTGCCAAGCCCGAGTTGGATGAGGAGCACGGCAACGTGGTCTATGAGGTCGACGTGACCGCCAAGGACGGCACCGTCACCGAGGTGATCGTGGATGCCGGCAACGGCAGGGTCCTCGCCCAGCAAGCCGACTGAGCGCAACCTGCTCCTCCTGCACCATGACCGGCAGGGCATCTGCCCGGCCGGTCAGGCGCGTCCAGCCGAGGAGGGTTCTCTTCCGAAGCGGAGTTTCATGGAACGGCGGCTTTCAGCGCGGTTCCCTGGCGCCGCATGTGAACTATCCGAAGTCGAGTATTACACTTCGGTTATGGCGCGTCGTCGAAACAACCCCCTGGCGCTCGCAGCCCTGGTCACGTTGTTTGACGAGGACCGTCACCCGTACGACATTGCCCAGACCTTGAAGTGTCGCCGTCACGACCAAAGCATGCGCCTGAACTTCGGATCGCTCTACTCCGTCATGAAAACCCTCGAGCGAAACGAATATGTCGAGGCGGTCGAAGTGGAGCGGGAGGGTCGCCGTCCCGAGCGCACCGTGTATCGCATCACCGACGACGGCGTCTTCGAGGCACAGGACTGGCTGGCCGACCTCGTGGCCCGCCCGGTGAAGGAGTATGTGGGGTTCGAGGCGGCGCTCTCGCTGATCGGCGCGATGAATCCTGACGACGTGATCCGTCTGTTTCGACAACGGATCGGAGCGCTGAAGGGTGACATTGCAAAATTGGCCGCGGGGCGGGCTGCCGCCGCCGAAGCATTCAATCTGCCGCGACTGTTCCTGGTGGAGGACGAGTACGTCGAGGCGCTCAAGCAGGCGGAACTCGTTTTCGTCGAGAACCTTCTTGCCGAACTCAGCACCGGCATCTTTCCGGGGCTGGACCAATGGCGGGAGTGGGCCACCTCCAGAGGGTCTCACGCCGGAGAGATCCCCCAGGAACAACTTCCCGATACGTCGCAACGATCACCATCCACCGACCTCGCCCACCACCACAGAAACGAAACAACGACATGACCGCAATCATCGAAGCCACCGGGCTTCGTAAAACCTACGGCGACACCCACGCCATGGACGGGCTGGATCTGGTGGCCCAGAGCGGCTGCCTGACGGCGCTGCTCGGGCCCAACGGTGCCGGAAAGACCACGCTGATCTCGGCGGTGGCGACCCTGGTGAAGCCCGACGCCGGCACGTTGTTGGTAGGTGGCATCGACGCCGTGGCCCATCCCCAGCAGGTGAGGCCCATCCTCGGTCTGGCCGGGCAGTACGCCTCGGTGGAACCGGCAATGACCGGCCGGGAGAACATCGTGCACGTGGGCCGTCTCTTCGGGCTGAGCCGCAGCGAGGCCAAGTCGGCAGCCGCCGATGTGCTCGCCAAGCTGGGTCTGACCGACGCAGCGGATCGGTTGGTCCGCACCTATTCGGGCGGGATGCGCCGACGACTGGACCTCGGCGCCAGCCTGGTGGGCAGCCCCCGGCTGCTCTTGTTGGATGAGCCAACCACAGGGCTCGACCCGGGCAGTCGCCTGGAACTGTGGGATGCGATTCGCGAACTGGTGGCAGGCGGCACCGACGTGCTGCTGACCACCCAGTACCTGGAGGAGGCCGATCACCTTGCCCGTGACGTGATCATCATCGACCACGGCAAGGTGATCGCCTCGGGTACCCCCAACGAGCTGAAGAGTCGTGCCGGTCGCGACGTCATCGAGATTCACCCGGCCCGTCCGGAGGACCTGGCCGCAGTGGCCGCCATCGTCGGGTCGATCATCGACCACGACGTCAACACCGACGGCAACGCCCGCCAGGTCACCGCCACCGTGGACGAGGCCGCCCAGTTTGCTGCGGTTGTTCGGGCGGTCAACGACAGCGGCATCGAACTGGACGACATCGCCAAACGCCGTCCCACGTTGGACGAGGTGTTCCTTGAAATGACCGGCCGACCCGCCGCCGACGACACCACCACCACCCACGAGGGAGCCGCAGCATGAGCGTCGCCACCACCACAGCCCCGGTCGAGTCGGCCAACCTGACCGCCCCCCGGACGGAACGCCCCGCAACCACCGGAGCGGGGTTTGGCGTGACCTCGATCGAATCGGCCCGCCGCACGGTGCTGCAGTTCTTTCGGACCCCGCAGGTGCTCATTATGGGCACCGTTCAGGGTGCCATGTTCCTGTTCATGTTCCGTTACGTGTTCGGCGGTGCCATCTCCACCGGTGGTGCCGTCTCGTACGTGAACTTCCTGGTGCCCGGCTTTCTGGTCACCGTGATTCTCTGGACGGGTATGGGCGCCGCCTCAGGCGTGGCCGAGGACTCGGCCTCCGGGGTGTACGACCGCATGCGGTCATTGCCCGTGCCCCGCTCGGCCATCATGGTTGGGCGATCCATCGCCGACACCAGCCTGGTGGCATGGGGCGTTCTCACCACCGCCATCATCGGCTTTGCGGTCGGGTTTCGTCCCGCTGGTTCGGTGCTCCACGTGCTGGCCGGGTTTGGGCTGATCATCGTGGCGGCAGCGGCGTTTTCGTGGATCTTCATCGTGCTCGGCCTGGTGTCGGGTAACGCTCAGGCCGCCCAGGGCATGTCGATGCTGATCATCCCGTTCTCGTTCATCTCCAGCGCCAACGTGCCGGTGTCATCGATGCCGGGGTGGTTGCAGCCCTTCGCCGCCAACCAGCCGATCTCGGTGATCATCAATGCCGTGAGGTCGCTGATGGTGGGCGGCACCGGTGTGATCGGCATCGGCCACACCACCACCTACTGGGTGGTGCTCAGCCTGATCTGGAGCGCTGGAATCGCCTTGGTGTTCGCCACCATCGCCACCCTTCGCTTCGGCCGCCGCCGCTAAACGCCCGGACGCCGAGGGTCACGGGTCGGTCGGGTCGGCCGTGACGATTGGTTCGTAGGCGGCGGCCAGCAGTGCGTCCACCGAAGTACCGGCCGCCTCGATGCCGAGTTCGCCGAGGCGGGCCAACACACGATGCGCCGGGTCGGGCGGCGGCGCGACTCGCAGGTGGAGCGGCCCGCTTCGAACGCCCAGCCTCCCTGGAACGAGCGGCCACCATGGAGGCAGCCCATCGGAACGCGCAGCTGGTTCGGTGACTCCATGTCGCAGGAAGGCCAGCAGTTCGTCACGGCCTCGACCGTGCCACTCCAGCAACAACCACGGGTCATCATCGAGTTGATCGGCGAACACGTACAGCACCGCGGCGATGTGCTTGCACGGGTTCTCCCAGTCGGGACACGAGCAGGTGGCCCGCAGGTCGGCCCAGGTGTCGGGGAACAGAGCGAACCCGGCGTCGGCGCACGCCGACTCCAACTCGGGCGGCACCTCCCCGGCCAACAGTCCGGCGGCGAAACGCACCTGCGATGCCAGGATGGCCTCAAGCGCAGCCCACGACTTGGCGGTGGGTTCGTCACAACGCACGGTGACCGCGTAGGGCGTGCGGCGCGACCCCTGAACCTGCGCCACCAACATGCCGGGGTTCACCTCCACCGACAGCACCTGTCCGCTGCGGGCATATCGACGGCCCCGTTGCATGCGCCCACCCAGCCCGTAGCCGGCCAGCATGGTGACAAAGCGCTCCGACCACCAGTTGTCGGCCATGGCCCCGCGCTGCTTGGACGTGGCGATGCCATCGGCGGGCAGCGGCTTGGATGCCGGGTACTGCTGCCATCGGTCGTCCCAACCCCTGCGTGCCATCAGCCGACCTCCCGGTCGCGCAGCGAGATCACGCCGCGTAGGTCCTCGGTGCTCAGCTCGGTCACCCAACCCTCGCCGGTGCCAACGACCGCCTTGGCCAGCGCCCGCTTGTCGTTGATCATGGCGTCGATTCGCTCCTCGATGGTGCCCATCGACACCAACTTGTGCACGTCGACCGCACGACGCTGCCCGATGCGATAGGCGCGGTCGGTGGCCTGGTCCTCGATGGCCGGGTTCCACCAGCGATCCAGGTGGATCACGTGGCTGGCCGCAGTCAGGTTCAGCCCGGTGCCGCCCGCCTTGAGCGACAACAGGAAGATCGGAGGGCCGTCGAGGTCTTCGAACGCGGTGAGCATTTCGTCTCGACGCTTGCGCTGCACGCCACCGTGGAGCCATAACGGTTCGATCCCGTAGCGGCGAGCAAAGTGCTCGGCCAGCAGGTCGCCCCAGGCCGTGTACTGGGTGAAGCACAGCACCTTGTCGCCCACGTCGATGATCTCGTCCAGCAACTCCTCGGTGCGGTTGAGCTTGCCCGAACGGTCGCCGAGTGCCGAGCCATCGCCCAGAAAGTGAGCTGGGTGATTGCAGATCTGCTTCAGCTTGGTGATGCCGGCCAACACCAGGCCACGTCGGGCGATGGCGTCGTCGGCATCGGTCGCCTGCCCGGGTGTGCCGCCCGCCTGATGCCTGCGCCCGGGCTTCGTGGGCCGGTTTGGGCGATCGAGGCGTTTGTCCAGTTCGTCAACGGCTTCCAACAGCTCGTCGACCACCGCCTGGTACAGCGTGGCCTGCTCGTGGGTCAGCGTGCACAGCTCGGTCTGTTCGATCTTGTCCGGCAGGTCGTCGATGATGCTGCGATCCGACTTGAGGCGCCGCAGCACGAACGGTCCGGTGATGCGGCGCAACAGCGCCGTGGTCTCCTCATCGCCGTCGCGCTCGATGGGGCCCGCGAAGCGTTTGGTGAACGAGGTGAGGGTGCCCAGCAGGCCAGGGTTGAGCACGTTCATCAGCGACCACAGCTCGGCCAGGCGGTTCTCCACCGGGGTGCCGGTGAGGGCGATCCGCCGAGTGGCTGGAATGGCCGCAACCGCCTTGGCAGCCTTGGTGCGGGGGTTTTTGACCTGCTGGGCCTCATCGAGCGCCAGCCGCCCCCACGCGACCTCAGCCAGATGATCGGCGTCTCGGGCCACCAGTGAATAGGTGGTGAGCACCACGTCGACGGCCGCCGCCCGCTTGGCGAACGAGACGCTGTCATCGTGACGCCCGCCGCCGTGATGCAACAGTACCGAGAGCTCGGGTGCGAACCGTCCGATCTCCCGCTGCCAGTTGCCCAACACCGACACCGGTGCGATCACCAGGGTCGGGCCCGGCACCGGATCGGCCAACACGGTGGCGATGAGCTGAGCGGTCTTGCCCAGCCCCATGTCGTCGGCCAGACAGGCACCGAGGCCCAACCGCCCGAGGAACGCCAGCCAACCCACCCCCCGCTGCTGGTAGGGGCGGAGCGTGCCTTGAAACCCGGGCGGGTGCTCCACCGGCGTGACGGTGCCCGCCAACGCGTCGTCGAGCAGCTCGCCGAGCCAACCGGTGGCGGTCACGCCGTCGACCTCGATGCCGTCGGGTGCGTCAAGGCTGCTGAGCCCCAGGTGAGCCCGCAGCAACTCGGTGGCATCCGCCTGGCCCTCGGTGCCGACCGCTGCCACCAGGGCGGCCACCCGGTCGGGGTCGACCTGCACCCACTGGCCGCGTATTCGCACCAGTTCCGACTTGGCGGCGGCGGCCGCCTCCAAACGCTTGAGGTCGGCCTTGGTCAGCTTGAGCGTGCCCAGCGCCGCCTCCCAGCGGAAGGAAACCAGGGTCTCGAGGCCGAACCCCGACTGGGTGACCACGCCGGGCGGGCTCGCCGCCTTGGCTCGGAGGCCGAGCTTGGGGCGGGTGGTCCACCACGACGGCAACAACACCGCCACGCCCACCTCGGCCAGTGGCTCGACCCGCTCGGCGATGGCCAGCACCGCCGCGGTGTCGACGCTGAGTTCGGTCGGGGCGGCCTCGTCGAGCACCGGCGCCAGCTCTGGGGCCAAACGCACTGCCCGGCCCAGCTGACCGAGCAGCTCGGTGATGCCATCGGGTCCGAACACCGAGCGGTCATCCCACAGGTCGGCCAACGAGATCAGCAGGCTGGTTTCCTCGGAATCCTGGGCCAGCAGCTCTAGGCGCCAAGCGGTTGCGGCGTTGCCTCTGGCGCCGGTCGGAGGCTCGTGCACCCGGATGGCCAGTCGAACCCGGGTGGCGCGGTCGGCGCCGGTGGCGATCCACTCGTCGATCCGGTTGGCCAGCGCTGCGACCCGCTCCGGATCGATGCCGCTCGGCAACGCGGGGTCGGGGCGGCCGAGCGCCTCAATCCAGGCGTGAGGCACGGTGCGTCGTCCGGGCCGAGGGGGCACCAGCGCATGCCCGCCGGCCGCGAGCCTGCGTCGAACCTCCAGGTCGGTGGCCCGGGCCAGCGCCGAAGCCGCCGCAGCGTGACCCTCCATCGAATCCTCAAGCACCAGTGCTGCGATCATGTTCCGGTCACCGACGCCCGGAAGGGGCCACCAAGTCGCCAGGCCGCCCCCGTTGGGGCCGGCTTCCAGCGCGGGCACGAAGCGGCCGGCGTCCACCAGCGAGCGGGCCACGGCGGCCACCCGTTCGTCGTTCGGCTTCAATGGTCCGTCGCCGACGCTGACCTTCCCGCCGGGGTTTGGGTCATCGTCACCGTGGCTGCCGGTCGCCTTGGTCGCCATCACCTCACATCCTGGCACCCGACTTCTGACGAACGCCCATTGGGCTGCGGTTGTCGGCATCTTCACGGTGGGCTCTCAGGAAACACCCAGGTCGAGTTGGCAGGATCGAGCGATGAGTGCTGAGCGTCTGCTCCTGGTGGACGACGACAGCCTGAGATCGATGCTGGACGCGGCGCTGAGCCACCACGGTTTCGATGTCACCCCGGTGGACAACGGGCGTGACGCGCTGGCCAGGGTTGGCATGCTGGGGCCCGACCTGGTGGTGCTGGACGTCATGATGCCCGAGATTGGACGTCTTCGAGTTGTGCCGCCGCCTGCTGGCTAACGGCTCGCAGGTGCCGGTGCTGTTTCGCCGCTCCGGCATGGCGCGGGCCGACGACTCCATCATGGTGTGTGCCGACCTGTTGTTGGATGACGACGCCCATCGGGTGACCCGGGCGGGCATCGCAGTCATCGCCGTCATGCTGGGCGTCGTCAGGGTGGCCATCACCAAGATCACCGAGAACAACCTGCTGAGCCAGGTTGACCGTCAACTGACCGCTGCAGTGGGCCCGATCCGGGACTTCGACGACTTCGGCCGTTCGGGAGGGGCTGCCGGCGGACCCGACGATCAGGCCCCCAACGACAAGACGCCTCCATCGCGTTCATTGAGCTCGCTCTACGTGGGAATCGTCGATGGCACCGACGTGGATACCGTGCCGGCAGCGTTCAGCGCGTCGATCTGACCGGTCGCGTCTTATCCGGCTGTCGAGACCCGTGCGTACCCGAGAAGGTGACCGTCGACCATCGGGCGACCGTATCAATACCGGGTCGGGTGGGGGGGTAGTGAGACGTTGATTCCGCGCACGAGTTATGAACACTTCGAGCCGGTGCCCCTGCGGCTTTCAGAAGCCGCCTTCACCAGCGTTCGTTAACGGTCGTATTTGAGACGGCCGGATTCGGGTCAGTGAGCGATTATGAGGCGCTGCGAGATCGACCGGCGGCGACCGACTTCGCCGGTTCTGTGGCGCGAGCTCGAGCGTTCCGGCCCGGGATTATCGCTCGGGTTCCGGCGAGCGATCGGCCGATCAGATGTGCCGCTATCGGATGGCCAGGTCCGACGGCCGAATAGTCAAGCGGACTCGCTGGCCCTCTAGGTGGTGATCGAGCACCTTCGCGACGACCGTCAACCCAATCGCCGGCGCTCCAGTGGAGTTGCCGGTCGGGCCGTTCCGCTTGTTCAAAATCGCTGCCGTAGCATCGCTCTCACGTCTGCGAGACTCGTCCCGTGCTTGGCCACCTCGGAATCAACGTGCCAGACCTCGCCGCAGCGAAGGCCTACTACGACCAACTCATGCCCTCGTTCGGGTTCGAGCAGTTCTTCAGCAAGAGCGACGAGATCGCATACCTGCCAGCTGACGGGAAGCGAGGGACGTTCCTCTTCTTCTATCCGTCTGCGATCGAGGGCGACTTCTCACCGCATCGCACAGGACTCCAGCACATCGCATTCATGGTCAAGACCCGGGCAGAGGTTGAAGCCACCTAACGTCTCGCCGAGCAGCTTGGCAGCGAGCTCATCAGCAAACCGCAGGAGTTCCCTCAGTATCCGCCGCCGTACTATGCCGCCTTCTGGCTTGACCCCTTCGGTATCAAGATCGAAGTTGTGTGCCACCATGACCGCTAAATTCCTTCCGACCCGCCTGTCCAGTCATCGTCGTTCCATCCAGCGCTTCGGCGATATGCCTGTTGCCGCCCGATAGCGCACGCCCAGAATGACGACTGCGTCCGTCTGAGCACTCGGGAACGGCCCCATCGTGGCGCCTCAATTTCACGGGCATATCCACCCAGCTGCTGCGCTGCGTAAGCGCGCGCTCGCCCCGAGCCGGAACCTTGCCGATGTGGGGTGCGCCCATCATTGGTGCGGGCCGGTGGGACTCCACCCGCGCCCGTTCGGGCCATGGACGCCGTATGGCGGATGGGTCGAAGCATCGGCGGCTCACACCACACCAAATCGCGACGGGCCGTCGCTGAAAGGGCTGCGGTAGCGTCTTGCCATGGACACCTTTTAGGTTGTGTGTGAGATCGAACCCGCGACAGGGCCCGATCTGATGCGTGTCCGACACCAGACGGGCGTACTCAGCACGATCGCGACCCGGTTCCTCATCCCCGACAACCACATCGGCAGAGCAACCGTCTCGAGCGTCGCAGTGGCCCACGAGGTCGCCAAGATGGGATGTCGCGCCGTTGCGTGCGTGAACGCCCGGGACCGCAACCTGCTCGGCTTCCGCCGAGACCTACTCACCGCCGCAGCCTACGGCGTCGAAGAGTTCCTCTTCGTCTACGGCGACCGACCCGAGACCGGTCGCCGGTCAGATGACCTCACCGTGCGATCGATGATCCAGTCGGCACGTGAGTTCGCAGAAGAGCAGGACCGGCCCGTCCGCATCGGCGAGTGGTCACGCTCTGATCGACTCGATGAGAGTCCAGACACTCGAGCTTGGGTTGGCCCGAACCGGAGAGTCGTCTCCGGCGTGCTTGCGGTCAAGAGAAAGCGCACGGTCGCGCGCAGGCTCGAATGCGTCGTAGAGGATGCCCGTCGCTTCAGGCGTGAGTGTCTTTCCACACTGCAGGAGCGTTGACGACCTCGACTGGGCCACGTGCCGGTCCAGGTAAGCGGTGTGATCCTCGAAGTGCAGGATGAACCACAGCTCGATACACGGATTGGAAATCGCTAGCTGAATGCCGTGCGCCTCGGCTTTCTGGATGGCGTCGGGGATGTTGGGATGTTCGTCGATGTCGAACACGCACCAGATCTCATCGTGGGCGCGGCCTCTGCCTCGCCGCTCATCCCGTGACTCTGCTCGTTTCGTCTCGACTGCCCGGTCAACGAGCGATCGTGGCGTTCCATGGAAGGGATCGATCGTGATCAGAACGCTGTCGCGGTATTGACGCCTCCACGGCAGCAGATAGCCGTCTTCGGTCTTCTCGCCTTCGGTGAAGACCAGAAGCCCTCGTCGAGTGGCCGCCGTCTTGCTTCGTCTCGGCGCACCCGTGGCTCGCCGTTTCACCGGCTTGATGTTCCGACGAGTTCGATGGCGGCAACGAACTCCTCGTGGGAAAGAATCGGAGTCGCCCCGTAGCGCCCTTCGAGGTATCGCTTGCCGATTGCTTCCTGCTTGCGTGGCTCAAGATCGACGAGTGGATAGAGGCGTGTACTGCCGTCATTGCTCTTCTCGGTGAACCAGATCTGGTCACGCCCCAATAGCCGGTCACCGCTGGAGTCTCCGAGCAGTGTCGGATCGTGGGAGTTGAAGACCAACTGGGCTCGCTCCGGGTTGGTGTCAGGATCCTGGAAGAGTCGAACGATCTCCGTGACGAGTGACGGATGCAGACTCGCGTCGAGTTCGTCGGCCAGGAACACCGATCCCGACTCGAGGGCCTGCACAACAGGTCCGATCAAACCGAACCAGACACGGGTACCGAGGGACTCGTCCTCAGCATGCAGCGCAACCTCTTCCCCGTCGACGCCACGATGCAGCAGTTCGACGCCGAGCTCATCGAAGGTCGGACCTTCGTCGCTCTCTGGCTCCTCCTCTACTCCTTGGAGGATCTTCACGGCGCGGCGAAGGCGATCAGCCATGACAGGATCGGGCTCACGCTTCTGCGCAGCCGTCACCCCAAGATCCGCCGCTTGAAGCAAGGCGAGGACGCGGTGCCGATGGCGCTCGCGGCCAAGCATCTCGGTGGTCAGTGCCTGGCGCCACGGCCTCGAATCACCCTCGGCAAGGTGGAGGTTGCGGCCGAACCACTGGTACAGAGGAAGAAGCGATCCATGCTTGGCCGACGCCGCCGTCGACAGGAACAGCGCGTTCGGCCGGATCAGCTCCTGCACGGCACGGGTCTTCTGCCGGTCCGTCGAACCGGCCTCCACGTGATCACCCTCGCGACGGAAGATCAGAGCGGCGCGTCCCTTTGGATAGCGGTAGGCCCACTCCTCGATCACCTTCTCGTCGTCGAGCAGGAAGCCGTACTCGTGCATCACACCATCGAGCACGAGGTCGACCTCGAACCTCGACGGCCGGTCACGCGCCTCCCGGTCGAGCATGAAGGGGCGTCGGTGGATCTGACCCTCCGGATCTCCGTAGCGAAACGAGTGAAGGACGAGGTTGCGCATGTCGTCCATTGCCTTGAGCAGGTTGCTCTTTCCTGAGCCGTTGGCCCCGAAGACCCCGGCGACCGGCAAGACATCGATTGGCGATCCGCCTTCTCGCCACGTTACCGATCGAACGTACGCGCCTTCAGCAACTCCGGTTGCGAGAAGCGAGAACTCCATCTCATCCCGGAAGGACCGGACATTCTCAGCGCGGAACGTCAAGAGGACCGAGGGCTGAGAGGCTATGCTGGTGTCGTTCACAGCCCGATTCTCGCAGAAAACTTGCGAAAAGACCAGTCACATGTGGAAGAAGGGCCTCTCGGGCTTGACATGGACGTAATTACAGTGCTGTGATGATCGTTGGCCAACTTCAGGCCAACGAAAAAGAGAGGCCAGCCCGAAAGCCGACCCCTCTCAGAACCCGGAGACCCAGTCGGCCGCCACGCTCGTGTTTCGCACCTCGAATCGTAAGCGCCCAGCTGGTTCTCCGCAACGACAGGAGGATCAGAACATGACCACCAATTGGCAATCCCTTTTCGATTCGTGGGCCAAACCGCCCAGCGATACCGAAATCGACGAACGCGACCACACCGAGAAGCAAGTCAAGAACGCTCTGCAGGCCTGGCCTGCGCTCGCCCGTCGCAACTTCCGGGTCTTCGTCAAGGGCTCATACTGGAGGGCCACCAACGTCCGCCGGGGCGCCGACGTCGACCTCGCCGTCGAGCTACTCGGCGTCGCACCGATGGACCAAGCCTTCGTCGTGACGAAGGAGTTCAAAGCCAAGGGGCTGACAGACGCAGAGCTGAACCTCACGGATGCACCGCCCGAGTACTCCCGTGCGAGAGCCACCTTCAAGGACGACTGCCTCGATGCTCTTGTGGATGCATTCGGCCCGACAATGGTCGAGCGACACAACAAATGCATCACCGTCAGCGAGAAGTCAACGACGCTGCCCGCTGACGTAGTCCCCTGCACGACACACCGTCGGTACGACTCACGATCGGTCTCGAGCGACGGCATCCAGATCACGCCCGACCACGGTCCATCGATCATCAACTGGCCCCAGCAGGATCGTGACAACGGGATCGCAAAGAACGCCAGAACGTCTCGCCGATACAAGCGCGTCGTACGAGGACTGAAAGCACTCGAGGATCTCATGGCCGAGTCCGGCTCGCCCGAGACCCCGTCCTGGCTCGTTGAGTGCCTCGTGTACAACGTGCCCGACGAGGTCTTCGATTCATCGAGCAACCACATCAACGCGTTGACCACGTTGCTTTGGTTGCACGAGAACCTGGCATCAACTTCGGGACGCGGAGACTGGTTGGAGGTCAACGAACTCAAGTACCTCTTCACAGTGTCACAGCCATGGTCGACCCAAGAGGCCAGTGACTTCGTGGCGCGGGCGATGCGACTCCTGACCTCATGACGGGGCGTCGATGAACCGATCCCGAATGGTTGCGGGAGCAGCGATCGCAATCTTCACGGCCCTGCTCTGGTTGGGGGGCGAGGACGTGTCCGCTGCGTGGGTTCGTTTCGTATCGCTGGCAACGCTCGTGGTTGTCTGGCTTGAGGCCGCCTACGAGAAGTGGCTGTGGGCCGTGATCCCGATGGGCCGATCGAAACAGCCAGACCTCCGCGGCACCTGGACGGGCACACTCACGACGCACTGGGTTGATCCCGCCACTGGTCAGAGTCCTCCTGCGAAGGTCTGCTATCTCGTGGTCCGCCAAACGGCATCCAGGATTCGTGCCGCGCTCCTGACCGCCGAGTCTCGCTCAGATTCATCGGTAGCTGCGCTCTCGGAGAACGGAACCGGCATCACCCTGGAGTACCTCTTTCGGAACCAGCCGAAGATGAATGTGGACTATCGAAGCACCGCTCACCGCGGTGCCGTGGCCCTCGACATCGACAGCGGCGCAGGCCGCCTTGAGGGTCACTACTGGACGGACCGCACCAGCCGGGGCGAACTCGAGTTCACGTTGCGACGAAAGGAGTCCAGCGCCACGTTCGCTGACGCATCTGCGCTGCCCTGGTGAGGACGGCACTGCCGTCGCCTGCGGGGGCCGAACTGTGTCCCGGTGCGGACATGACGCTTCCGACGCTGGGTGGCAGTCACGAGAGGTGCAGGTTCATCTCGTTCCAGTGGTCCAGCCAGTCGTCAAAGCGGTGAACTCGGGCTTGGCCAAACAACCGGACGGCGATGTTCGAGCGCACCGACCTCACCGAACCGCCGGTCCTCTGCCAGTAGCTCCCTGGCCGAGCCATGCCAGCAATGCCCAGGTCGCTCGCTCCAGCGCACGTAGACCATCCAACCACCCGGCGACTCCGCCCGCCACGCCTGAACAACGGACGACCGCCCCGCACATAACGCCGCCGCATATTCCCTTCCGTAGGTCCGCCCGCCGCACCGCATAACGGCCCCA
>ERZ724517.78-NODE-78-length-53820-cov-8.942453_pt1 | contig 53820 bp, 45 predicted proteins | sample MGYA00376050_ERZ724517 | MGnify/ENA primary metagenome ERZ724517 (study PRJEB28724, sample SAMN07190886) | activated sludge metagenome | isolation source: activated sludge of sewage treatment plant in Hong Hong | place: USA: Christiansburg, Virginia | collected... | reverse complement strand
AGGATGCCCAAAACTTAACACTCGCCCCGTTTACACAAAATTCGGGACACCCTCGCGGGAGCTGACACAGTAGCAAGCTCAGTTTGCTCACTGATTGCCAGGCCGTTTCGGATGTAACCCGTTTTATCCACAGTGGAAAGCTGTACCGCGCAATTTCCAATCTTCATTCCTGACCCGTAAAGGTCCAAATATGTAGAGCTAATACTTGAAGCTGGCTGTCCATTGACGGTCCAAGCAAACCAAAGGAGACTGGGGTCTGGCTCCACCGAGCAAACGAGCCCGGGAATGCTGGTATCAAAAGACAAATAGTCTCCAATCGCGTTGTAGTAGGCCAAGGCGAACGCCTCTTTCTCGGGTGCACTGAAAGCAACACCAAGGTGGAGCATTTTGGAGTCGGGTGTTGCGCGCCACACGCCAGTCGATCGGTAGTAGCCCCCCTCATAGGTACCAACGGTGCCCAATGCGTCTGTGTATCCAAGCCATCTCGACCACGGCAGTTGAGACAACGAAGAGGTCAAATGGACACTGTCCAGAGAAGTCAACGGATAGCTGGCAATCAACGATGCATCGGCATACTCATCTTCCAGGCTCGCAAATGAATGGCCAATTTCATGCAAGAGGACTTCACTGGAGCTCTTGTTTCCCGTAGTTGCCCAGGCGATCGATCCGCCAGCCCCTCCATATAGGCTGCTATTCACCAGTACGACCGTCATTTCGTGCGCGTCGGAAGCAAGTGCTGATCTGACCTCACTTTGCACCTTTGCAGAATCACCGTACACCAATCGCCCATCTGAACCATGCTGCGCCGCTCCGAAATAGGTGTCAACGCCCAAGGTAGCGGTGTCAAGGCCAGATTGGTTGGACGCGACGAACAACGCGCTGACATTGAAGTAGTTCTTGTAGCTTGAAAACGGTGCGTTCAATGCCGAGTTGGAATCAGCCAACATCATATTCTTGAACGCCGCGGCATCCGCAAGAAACTTACCTCGGTCCGAGGACTGGTATCCCTCTGCAACAAAGACAAGATCGATTCTTTGGCTACTTGCGCCAGTGTTCTGCAGTACGGTAATGTCCGACATAAAAACGGGCTTCTTCTGAAAAGGCTACGAACATTGGGACCACCCGCCGCCGCAACGACGTTTTGTTTGCAGGCTTCGTGACTAAAGATTGCGAAGCGAGAACACACCGTCGGACTCGATGCCGGTGCTTTTTTTTGGACCACAAGAGGCCCAGTGTCGCACCGTAGCGGCACTATCAATCCGCGTAAAAACCCTCACGATTCCAACAGCCATGCGTGTCGTGGTCGAGCACGAAGCCAACCGCCCTGTCATTGAGAACGATTGCCTGAATCAACTCTTAGCCGATGAAGTGCTCAATCCCTGTCTGCGGAGACCAATGTGCTTCTGTTTGATGGGTAAGCCGGCCAAACCTGTTAGAAAGGCAACATGAGACTAGCCCGCATTGCTTCCATTCAGATAGTGCCCTGCGACACCGAACAACCAAGCGTGCTGCCGCTTTGCCGACTGTTCGCAAAGACTACTGAACATCACCTTCTCCTCCGTAGTACGCCAGAGCAACTTTACACTCGACAGCTTCGCGTCGCGATCGGCGAATGGCCTGCGTTTGCCGATCGCAGCACAGGATTCTTCACAGAGGTTCGTGGCGTCGTAGCTTGCGCAGAGCACCAGTCCCCTCAATGACATCCCCTGCCATGGCGTTTTCTAGCAGTTCGCTTTGCAGCGCCTTACTGGAATCCACACGCAACAACGAAATAGGCGGTGGTGCGGAATGGAAGGCCTTGCGCGCCAGATGCAACATGACGGATTTTCCCCACCGCCTCGCGGACGATGTCGATAGACTCTGATTTCAGAGGTTTCTGCGGATTCAATCTCACCTCACCTTTGGTGCATCGTTCAACTCGTTTACTTCGCTATTTGGGTTCGTTTCGTAGTTTTGCACACTGTCGAGCGTGCGCAAACGGTACTGTCGGGCCTCGCGGAAGGCCCTCATTGCCTTGTACCATTCGTTGTCCAACGCCGCCTGGTAGCGCGGCAGTCTCTCAGTATCGGATGAGATCGACACGGCACGCATTGCTGCGCGCTCTGACTTCAACTTTGCGCCCGCTAGTTTTGCGTCCAAGATAGCGGGTAACCACATAGCCTGCCTCTCATCTGGCGCGCCATACATTTTGCTCAGGTCGACTTCAGCAAACAGCCTATTGGCCTCTGCTTCCGTTGGCGCAGGGTATATCTGCGAAAACAATGGGAAAGCCTCCGTGTAGTGCGCAAAAGACATATGCACCGATGCAGGCAGCATGCGCACCTCGCGCTCCAATGCCGCGAGGTTACTGGCATACGGCTCACAGTTAAGCATGTGCCGAATGAGAGCCGCATCGTTCATCAAATGAAGTTTCGACTGCCCTTTGTCGTTGGCAATACCAAGATCTGCAGCCGACTCGTTCTGCCGCTGAATATCTTGGCGCTCCGCCCGCACCAGTCGGCGCTGGCGCCAAATCGTTACCGCTATGCGCTCCACCAGGTTGCACTCCAGCGTGCCGACTGCGCGCAGCTCGGTAATCAGCGAGCGTAATAGTTCGTCAAACTCGGCAGGGTTCTCATGCGGCAGCATCAGCTCTTGGCTCAAAATGCCATGCCGAGTGGCATTGACCCTGGCTATCGCTTTGCCCCGCACAGTCTTGGGCCCCGTGCTGGCCTGCGCGTTGATCTTGTTCGCTTGCTCTTTCTTGGGGCTTGGCATTTGAATCTCCACAGATGGCTTCATGAAGCGTGCCGCGATAAATGGCTCGGGTTGCTTGTTCCAATATTGTGCTCCGTGAAACTCTGGCGCGTCGCGGGGTGAGCTACTTGTCGGCTGAGGTATTTTCAGGGGAGTCGTAGCAACCCACAGTCCCATGGGGTCCATGCGCCAGGGATCGGGCCAACTGGTCGGCGCCCTATTTCAACCTTCACGCGCTGCTGCTGGGCATGGGTGACTTCCCCGGACCTATTCCATGCCTGAACACGGCGGTTGCTTTGGAACCAGATGAGGTCACTTTCCCCAAGGCGTTGCTGCCTCGGAGTGGCACGTGGGGGGGGAGTGGTAGGAAGTCGGCGGCAGAGAGTGGCCGCACAAAGCAAAACGCCCCGGATTACTGGGACCAAGGGCGGTAACTGCCCTGAAGAAGGGCGGAGATTCAGTTGTAAGTTAGCTCTTACTCTTCTGTGTAAACCAAACAGGCCAGACTTCCATGCCCCAGCCAGCCTTCTGGTACTGGCGCTGCAGCGCGGACAGCCACTGGAACAGCTCGGCCTGCTGCAGCAGCACGCGGGCCTTCAGTGCAGGTCTGCAATTGAAATCTAGTTGAATATGGCTGGCATTGGGCGGCATGGCAAAGCCCGTGACCAAGTGCTCTGGTGCGCCATGTGGTAGCTCTACTGCTTCGGCACGGCGCTGGGTAAGGCGGGCGGTGATCTGTTGGGTGGCCAAAGCAGACTCGCGCACTTGGTTGGCATGGTCTGGTGACACCCTGGCTTTTGCCATCTGGGCATTGGCATAGGCCTCAACCCGCGCTGACGTGGAACGCACCATGATGTCGCTGCCATGGCGGGTGAGCCACAGGCGGGCGACCGTGCCCTCGACATTGGTGATGTCCATGGCAATGCGGTCTTCATAACCGTCGTACTTGACGCTCATGCGCTGGATCAGCAGCACCTCGCTCCGGGTGTCCTTGGACGCTTCCGCCGGTCGTTCGGCAGGTTTGGCTTCGGATTGTCTGAGATTGGTTTTGCTCATTTATTAGTAGCGCCGCATACCGTCTGCACGAGGGCTAGAGACCGATTTGATGTACAACTCAAGCTGCGTCGCGCTTGGGCAGAGCCCGCTTGGCGTTTTCCGCAAAGGCAGCACGGGCAGTTTGTGCCATCTGCAGCTGGGCGTTGGTGCGCACGAGTTCCTGGTCAGCAGCGCGGATACCACTCAGCAGACCCTGCACACGCTCACCCAGGCTGGCCCAATCGTAGGTCACGCCGTTAATGACTGCGCTGCGTGCACCATCTGCCGGTGCGGTGGGTTCTTTGGGCAATGCAGCCGAAACAGCAGTGACGTACACGGAACGCGCAACACTGGCGATACCACGTTGACGCTGGATTTGCGCCAATTCAGCATCCACGGCCCGGATGTTGCCGAGTTGCTGTTTGGCAACGTCAGTCAATTCGGAGAGGCTGTAGGCAGTGCCATCAATGGTGATCTGCGGACTGGGTGCAGAAGATGGCTTGCTTATGACTGGAGCGGATAGTTTGTTTTTTGACATGTTGATTTTCCGGGGGCGGAATGTTCTGCTAGCTGTAAAGACGAAGCGCATTCAATTGCAGCGATAGGTACCCGCCAAACTTGATGGTGTCATGGCTTCCGTCGTGATGAAGAACTGCGGGAATTTTATTGTAGATGGTTCGGCTTTGGCAGGGGCGAGCAGCGGAAGCGCTGAAACCTGTTTTTGAATAACTTTGCTTTATTTTGTCCGAGTTGTTTGCTGGCTAGAATGCTCCAAATAGTTGTCGAGTGCATGCATACTTCAAACCTCGTTAGTGATTCTGATTTCGCAGTCGCTTTGCGCCAGTGCCGCGTGTTTGCAAATTGCGGCCAATACATCGAGTCGCTTGCGGTAGCTGAACAATTGACAACCTACGCGCCCAAGCATGTTGATGGCTGGCTATGCATGGCAAACGCATTGAGTGCACTTGGACGCTTCTCTGAGGCGCTAACCGGTTATCAAAGTGCTTTGAAGCTTCAACCCAGCGCGCCAGACTTGCACCACAACGTCGGTGTCATGCTGCTGCGAATCGGCAAGATTAGCATGGCGCTCGCTTACCTTCAACACGCCGCCGAGCTAGGGTTGAATCACCCAGCGCTTCACCGAAATCTGGGCCATGCGCTGCTGCAAAGCGGTGACCATGCGGGGTCAGAGAGGCACTTTCGGCTTGCCATCGAACTGGCCCCCACACACCACAGCTCCAATAGTGGGCTGTTGTTTAGTCTGATCCACCACCCTGGGCTTTCAGCATCCACGCTGTTTGGGGCACATCGGCAGTACGGTGAGCAACTTGAAGCGCCGTATCTGAACGGCTGGCAGACCAAGGTGCGCGATGCAGCCCCCGAGCGATCGTTGCGATTAGGATTTTTGTCCGCTGACTTCCGGGATCACCCGGTGGCTCGATTTATTCAACCTGTTTGGCAGCACCTCGACCGCCAACAGTTCGCCATTCATGCGTACTCCAATAGCCCAGCTCAAGATGAACGCACCCTGCAATTGAAGGGTCTGGCAGATCAGTGGACTCAGACACATCAGATGTCTGATACTGAATTGGATTCGCGCATTCGGGCCGATCAGATTGACATTCTCTTTGACCTATCCGGCCATACCGAAGGCAACCGGCTGCCAGTGTTGGCCCGCAAACCCGCACCCATTCAGATCGGCTGGATCGGCTACCCTGGCACCAGCGGCCTCAAGGCGATGGATTGGCGCATTGTGGATGCCCACGTTGCCCAGCCCGGCGAGCTTGATGCCCAATTTACCGAACGCTTGCTGTTTTTGGATAGCTCAGGGGCCTTTGAAGATGTCGCTGACGCACCCTTACCCAACGCGCTTCCTGCCTTGACGAACGGTTATTTGACATTGGGGAGTTTTAACAGACCCAATAAGATTACCGCCGAGGCCATTCGTCTTTGGGCTACTGTACTCAATGCCTTGCCCAACGCCCGCATGCTGATCGGTTCGATGAACGACGTCGGGCGACGCTCAAACATGCTGGCACAATTTCAGCACCTTGGCATTGCGGCCGAACGACTGAGTTTTGAGCCGGCCATGCCTTTGCCCGCGTATCTCGCTTTGCACCACCGCGTCGATGTGTTGCTCGATACACAACCATTTACCAGTGGTACTACCGTGAACCATGCATTGTGGATGGGAGTGCCCCTTATCACGCTGCAAGGGGATACGCTAGCGCAGCGACTATCAGCGGCACACTTGCGTCGCGCCGGTTTGGGGCATTGGGTCGCCACCAGTGCGGACGCTTTTGTCGACATCGCAACCAGTCTACCCAATCGTTTGGACGAATTGGCGCTACTCAGGCAAGCACTTCGGGGTCAACTTGCAGGCGATAAAGCCCGCAGCGGTGCGAAGGTGGCTCAATATTTGGGGATAGTGCTGCGCGGACTCTGGCAAGAGCAATGCTTAGTGAATCCGTTGACACTGCCTAGCAAGTTCGAAACATAAGCCTCTACCTTGCAAAACTTCACCCTCACATTGTTTACCAACCAACCAGAGCTGGCGGCGCGGGCCGACGCTGCTGGGGTGGATCGTGTTGGCTTGGATCTGGAAACTTTGGGAAAATCAGAGCGTCAAGGCCATCTGAACACTTGGATTTCTGATCACCAAGAGGCTGATTTGCCAAGAGTTCGTACCTTCTTGCACAAGGCAAAACTGTTTGCGCGTTGTAACCCACCCAATGCGGACCTAAACAGCGAAGTGGACCGACTGATCGCGCAAGGTGTCAACGCATTAATGTTGCCGTACTTTGAAACAGTGGCCCAAGCGCAGTCCTTTGTAGACGCAGTTGGGGGCCGGGCCCGCACCGTGCTGTTGATTGAAACCGCTCGGGCGGCTGAACAGACCAAACATCTGTGCAACATTCCTGGTGTGGATGAGATTCATTTTGGTCTAAATGACTTAAGACTGAGCCTGGGGTGGGCCACACACTTTCATGTGCTGGTGTCTGATGATCTTGTTCGATGGTGCGAAATTGTCAACGAATCCGGTCTACCCTGTGCTGTCGGCGGTGTGGGTAGAGCCCATGACAATAGCTTGCCGATCCCTTCTGACCTGGTACTGGCGCAACTGGCTCGCTTGCGTGCCTCCGGTAGTTTGATCTCTCGCGCATTCTTCAAGTCTTGGGATCACGACTTGGGAACTGAGATTACGTTGTTGCGCCAGGCTCTGTCAGATTGTTTTCAGATGTCATCGGTGGAACTGTCGCAGCAACGATTGCAATTGGTGCAGCTAATAGATCGTTGATCGGTCGTACTATCCGTTGAAGTTCGGATATGAGCGCCTCTGCTTATTGACTTCTTGGCACTGGCGCCAACCCCTCGGCGGGGCTGGCTGCGGATTCAAAGACGTCTGGTGTACTCAGATATTAGGTACTCCGCGCGCAGTCTGCACGAATGGCTAGAGGCAGATTTCCAGTGCGGGTTAGGGAGCACTGCGCTTTGGTAAAGCCTTCTTGGCGTTTTCTGCGAAGGCTGCACGGGCAGTCTGTGCCATCTGCAGTTGGGCATTGGTACGCACGAGTTCCTGGTCAGCAGCGCGGATACCGCTCAGCAGACCCTGCACACGCTCACCCAGGCTGGCCCAGTCGTAGGTCACGCCGTTGATGACGGCACTACGGGCTCCATCGGCCGGAGCGGTGGGTTCTTTGGGCAGTGCAGCCGACACTGCCGTGACATACACGGAACGCGCGACACTGGCGATGCCGCGTTGACGCTGGATTTGAGCCAATTCGGCATCGACCGCGCGGATGTTTCCGAGTTGCTGCTTGGCAACGTCGGTCAATTCGGAGAGGCTGTAGGCGATGCCGTCAATGGTGATCTGCGCGCTAGGTGCAGAAGACGGTTTACTGATGACTGGAGCGGAGGTTTTGTTCTTTGACATTTTCTTTGCCTTTGCGGACAGAGCCGCGTTGAATAAGTGAAAAGCTTAGCCCAGCTTGATGGTATCGCCAGCGAGCTGTTGCGCGAGTGGACTACTTGGGGCCTTGAGCGCCTGATTCAAGGCTGTGGCGTAGGCCAGGCGGGCGGTTTTGTAGACGGCAATCTTGGCGCTGAGCTGTACCAGTTCTGTGTCAACAAACTGTACGCACTGCAGCTGCTGCCTGGCTGCATCGCTCATAGTGTCCAGATCGTATTCCTTACCGTCAATGGTGATCATTGGCATGGTTGCACTCTTCCGTTCTTTAATCAAAGGTTGGGCATATCGTTAAAAAACCCCACCGCCTTGTGGGCGGTGGGGTTTATGGGCCGAGCCAAAAGGCTAAACCATTGCGTAGAACACTCTCACCCGGCAGAACAAGTTCTGCCGGGTTCAAGCATTAGACGAAGTTAGCGGCGAACCAGCTATTGGCGATTTCGGTGGCGTTGTTCAGGCTGCCCACCAAGGTCACCACGTAGTTCTGAGCACCGGTTGTATCGGTGTCCTCCACGAAGTACACCGAGTACGGGCTAACCGTGGCGTCAGATGCACCATCAGCGTCTGCAGTAACCAGGATGACAGCCTTACCGTTGTCTTCCAGTGCAACTTTACCCGCTGCGGCAACCAACTGAACGTCGGCTGCCGACAAAGTGGCCTTGTTGAAACCAACCCAGACGTTGGCCGCACCGAGCGTATTGGCACCAATAGTAGCGAAGTTGGTGCCACCGGTTGGCACTGCCGCACCACCCAAGAAGGCAGTGAAGTCCAACTTATCGCCAACCGCGCCGTTCACGAAGCCGTTGATGGTGTCGTTACCGTTCAAAGCAGCTGTCTTCTCGAACACGAAAGTGTCAATCCCGCCGTCGCCACCATCAAGAATGGTAGTGTCAGTGGAAATCGCAAACGTGCCGCCAACGGCGCCTGGGGCATTCGCGATAGCGTCTGCTGCCTGAACGTTGATACCTTGAGTAAAGGTAAACGTCAGCAGATCAGCCGCACGCGAAACGCTCACGATTTTTGCGTCGTCAGTAGCACCGGCCACACCGGTATCGAAGGCGTCAACCACCGCATTGATGTTCGCCAGTCGGGCGTTAATCAAGGTCTGGAAAGCAGTCGCATACGCAATAGAGCCGGAGCCTGTCAGGATGTCCAGGGTACCGTCCGATGCGTCAACGTCTGCAACCACCGCAACAGAGTTCACGGTTACAACTGAACCGGCCGTACCGAATGTCAGAGTAGTAACGCCGTTCGCAGCTGCAACACCCGAGAACTGAACAGTACGCACTTCCGAAGCCGTGCCGCCGTCCAGAATGTCGTTTCCGCCATTGCCGTACAGCTTATCTGCACCTGCACCACCTGTGATGGTGTCCGCAGCAGAGCCCCCGCGCACTGTAGCGCCTGTTCCACCAGCAACCGTGACGTTCACTGCAGTTGCGACATCCGCAACGTAGCTGTTGCCCAGTCCGCCAATGCTTTCAAGCATCAAGCCACCGAAGGACAGAGAAGTACCCGATGTTGTGATCGTGGTGCTGCCTTGTGTCAAGGTGTTGGTTGCTGCGTTGAACGTGAAGGCACTTCCTGCGGCCACCGATGCGTCGGTCAGAACGACAGACTCAAAGTTGGACATGGAGGCTACCTTGGACAAAGCACCCAATACAACTTCGTCCGTCGTATCAGTATCGGCATTGGCAGGCAAGGTCAAGTTGTCACCACCAACCAGAATCAGGTTGGAAGATGTCACTTTGGTGATGTCCAACACGTCGAAGTCCATGTTGAAACCGCCGACCGTTCCACTGATCAGGTTCAGATCAATGGTATTGGCAGCTGCGCCATTGAAGGTGACTCCATCGTTGCCAACCTTGATCGCGTCATGGTCGGCAGTGCTGTCCGTGAACGTCAGTGCCGCTTTGGTAGTAGCCAGAGCGCCCATGTCGTACACGTCATTGGACGCTGCGTCTTGCAAGAACTCGTAACCGGTCAGGATAACAGAGTTAGCCGCCGCACCGCTTCCGAGCTTGACGGTGATCTGGTTGTCAGTTGTACCAGCTTCGGAGAGCAAGAATACCTTGCTAGACAAGCCTGCCACTGCCAACGTGTCCTCTGCATCTTGCGATGCAGCAATCCGCAGCGAGGAGCCGGCCACAATGCCGTTGTTCGCTGTGTAAGACGTCACCACGTGCGTGCCGCCACCAGTCAAGTTGGCGCTGTTGCCGTCTTGGAACTGGGTGATAGCCATCACTGTGCCATTTTGCTGGTTGACAGAAGCAGCATTGGTGCTTGCATACAAGCCCGCGTAGCCAGTAGCCACTGTTCCGAAAGGAGCTGCTGCGTCAAAGTCCACCAAGCTCAACGTTGTCGTAATCGAACGTGTGAGTTCGTTGTACTTCACTTCATTGGCTCCACCACGCAGGTTAAACGTGTTGTTGTCCAGCGAATGTGCGCTGTTGAGGATGATGCGCTCTGCGAAATCGCTACCTTCCACACGGCTCCAGGTTGCGGCGACGCGATCGATCGCACCGACTGCTGGGGCCTGTGCAGCGTCAGACGCGTCACGGTACTCAAGGTACGAACGTGTCAGTGGCGATGCACTGGTGATGTCGGAGATACGAACCGAGTTGACATCGAAGGCGTTGAACGCTGCGGTGTTAGCCACTTTGTCCGCCACGGCTGCCAGGTTGTATTTGACTTCCAGACCCTTGGTCGAAGTTGTCAGGTCCAACACGGACTCGCCCTGGGCTGCAACGATTTTCTCAACGCTGGTCAGCACATCCAGACGGTCGCCCAAGGCGATTGTCGCGTCAAATGCAGCACCGGAAGAGTCGGCCAGCACGTACTGGTTGGCTTGGTTGACGTCCAGTTCAACACGTGCCGAGATGGCGTCTGTTGATTGGCTGTAGTCGACCGTATCGGTACCTACGGTGCCGAGGTTGAAGGTGAATTCCCGCTCGTTGATGTAGTTTTCGATTTGGCCTGCACCAGTACCTGCACCTGCTGCCAAGCTGGAGAACGATGCGCGAGCACCGGCCACTGTCAGCTCGTCATAGTCCAGGAAGGTTGCCAGAGACAAGTCTTTCTGAGCAACAACCGCGTCAGCACGGGTGTTGGTTCCCATGATGGCGGCGCTTGCCACGATCACAGTGTCGTCGCCATCAGCGATGACATTTTCGATCTGAGCGATGCCGTCGATGGTGACTTGTGTCACGCCAGCCAGGTCTTTGACCGTGCCGTCGATGTAGTTCACCACTGCGCCAGTCGTCATGGCACGCACGTCCAGGACGTCGTTTTCACGGCTTCCGGTGGCTGCGTTACCAGTCAAGGAGATGAACTCAACGCTGCTCAATGTGTCGGTAGCTACGACGGAACCCACGCGTCCACCTGTCATCACAACTTGGTCCACATCAGCACTGGTGTTGACCTTGATGGTCACGGTTGGCTCAGCCACACCACCCACGTCACCAACGTATGCGCTGGAGTAGATGATGCGGTCATCGCCCAGGCCGCCAGTGAAGCTGTTGTCTTTAGCGGCTTCGGACTGGTCGATGGAGACCAGATCGTCGCCCGTACCACCGATGACGCTCTCGACACCATCAACCTTGATAACCAGCGACTCGAAGTCGGCGGCTGCAGGCTTGGTGAGGGATGCATGTGCATTGGCGCTGTACATCACCTGGCCTTGCGTGCCGGCTGTGGTCAAGTCGTAGCTAATGCCACCCGTTGCGGTCGACAGCAGAGACACGTCCAAGGTGTCGTTACCTTGACCACCACCCACACCAGCCACTGCGTTACCTGTACCGGAGACGGTGCGGATGTTTTCGAAGTTGGTGAAGGTAGAAGTGGAGTCGTCAGCTGTTGCGCCGTTGCCAGTCAAGTCAACAGTCACGGTACCAGCTCCGCCGTTGCGCAGGTTCACAACACCAGCGTCTACTGTGAAGTTGTTCAGCGCTACGGTGAAACGGGTAGAACCAGTCACAAAGTCGCCCTGAGCGTAGATCAGCGTGTCGTCAAACAGGCCAGACTGCGTACCCAAACCGTCTTGACTTTGATTAATCAGAGTAACAGTGCTGGATGTCAGCATATCGAGCGTCAAGCCTGGGCTTGACAGCAGAGCTGAAGCCAGGGATTGGGCCGACGTCTTGTTGGCGGCTTCCCACACGTTCCATGTGATGACACGAGCTTCTGCCTCGCCCAACACTTGAACTGCGTAGTAGTTCTTGCCACCGTCGAGTGCGTCCACGCCTTGTGAACCTTGCACACGGTCATCGCCCGTACCGGCGTTGATTGTGTCTGCCTTCGAGGCACCCATGATGAAGTCATCGCCGTGCACAGAGAAGTTGGTTGCCAAGGCCGAGTTGGTCGCCGTGTTGTTGGCAATACCAGCCAGGTCGTTTGCACCACCGTCCACCACCATGGCGTCTTTGCCAGTGATCGTGCCGCCTGTGAGGTTGTTGGCAGTTTGCAAGGTCGACTGGTTGACCATGGTGTCACCAACGAACAGCACATTTGTGCTGTCCAGGTTGGTACCAGCGCCGTCCAGATTACGACCGTCAAAGTTGTACAGCAGAACTTCATGCTGCGACAGGTTGGTTACAGCCGCTTTTGCGGGCTCACCAGCAGACAGTTGCTGGATGGTAACTACTGGCGTGGTCATGAAGACTGTCTGTTCGCCGTTGTAGGTCGTTTGAATCAGGCGCAATGTGGTTGCTGCAACTTCGAGGGACGAGGTAACTTGTCCAGCAGCAGTGTCATTATCCATGAAGCTGTTGATGAAGCCATTCAAACGGGCCAAGAAGTTGGTTTGAATCGTGGCCTGATTGGTCGTGACCGCGCCATCTTCGCCAGCGATGCTGTTGCCGTCAAGGTCGACACCGACTTGCAGGGTGTAGGTCACGCCGTTTACAGCGATGGTGACCTTGTCTTGCGTTGTCAAGTTGGTGAACTTGACAGTGTAGGCTTGGTCTTCAGCAATACGGGTACCGTCAGCAGCAAAGTTAACCACCAAGTCTTGTGCGTAGGCATCCACACCCAACGAGATCTTGGAGCCAGTGATGGCGTTGTCGTTAATCAGTTCATTATCGAGACGGTCTTCGTATGAACGATAGATCAAGCGGTCAAGGGTTTGCGTGGACGTAGGATCACCAATCGCTTGGTTCCATGTCAACGTACCTGCTGGGGGCACTACGTTACCAACAAAAGTGTAGCCGACAGACACGAATGCCTTACCAGCTGGATCAGTGATGGTGATAGTGTTGTTGGCATTCAGGACAGCATCCAGAGCAGCCAAAGCGGGGTTTGCATCCAAAGCGGCGTTCAGGCCAGCAGTGAATGCAGCGTAGGTGCCTTGCACGCCAGAGGTCAAACCAACTGTGTAGCTCACGCCGTCCAGCTTGAAGGCAACGCCATTGACTGGGAAACCAGTCAGATCAGCGGGGTGCGCAGTGTCGGTCAACGTCAATGTCAACTTGGAGTTGGCAGTAATGGCTGCAGACTTTTGACCAAAGTCTTGCACGTAGCTGCCAACGCCAGTGGAGTCGGAGTAGCCGTCCCACAGATTGTCACCGTTGGCATCAGCCTGGCGATGGATCACATCCACGCCGTCGCCGCTTGTTGCTTGCAAGAAGAAGACGAAGTCGTCGTCGCCGTTGCCACCGGACAGCTTGTCATTGCCAGCACGGCCTTCGAGCACGTCGGTACCGTTGGAAGCGTACAAAGTGTTGGCGGTATCAGTGCCACGCAGCGTCAAATTGCCGGCATAGCCCAAGAAGTTTTGCTGGTTAGAGAAGGTCAGGTCGGTCGCTGTATTGGCACCAGCTGCCTTGAAGTCAATCGCGCCGAGGCCGGTAGCGATGACGTTTTCCATGTCTTGCACTTGCACGCGCAGACCTGTGCTGGCGGCGTTGTAGTTGGTCTGGTCAGCTGTAAAGTTTCCTGTTGCAGCATTCTTATCAGCTCCGCCGTAGCCGGAAGCATTGTCCAGACCGCCAACTTTACCGACTGCCAAGTCAAAGCGCAGTGTGTTGTCAGTTGTCAACGTGGTTGCGGCAACGGGAGCGACTGCAACACCGGCAGCCTTGACAGCGCCGAGGGAGTTAGCCGTCAGCCACAAGGTATCGACATCGGGATCATCGTTCACGTTTTGTGTTGCGCCACCTTCAATGATGCCACCGTCGGCTTCAAAGGCGATGTTATCGCTGCCACCACCGCCGATGAGTTCATCACGGCCGTCGTTATTGCCAACGATGCCAACCAAATTGGGGTCGATCAGCTTGTTGAGGTTGCCGCCCATCAGGATGTCATTGCCAGCGCCTGCATCGATGTAGTCGTTGTCATAACCACCAATGATGATGTTGCTGGCGTCACTGCCAGCTTCAGTCGTAATGTGCAATTGCGCTGAGGAACCGATGCCGTCATTGTTGGCATTGACAGGTGCGCCGCCAAGGGTCGCGCTGAGGCCTTTCAGGAAGCCATAGGTGTTGCCTGAGGCATCAACGTTCTCGATGTCCTTCATGGAGGCTTTTTGGCCAGCACGGGTCGTCAGCACGCCTTCGTCGTCCATATTGCCATTGCCATTGCCATCAACCAAGTGGTCTTCCAGAACGATTTGAACTGGCTCGTCGTCGTCAGACGCTTGCAGAAGCAACCAGTCGGCGTCTTGTGCACTGTTGGTGGAGCCAGCAGAATTGTCATCCGCCGTGACACCGCCATCAAGCGTCAGGTTGTTGCCGTCCGTCTTGTCCAGCAAGGACAGTTCTGTAAAGAAAAAGTCAGCATTGCGACCGCCAGACAATGTATCTGTGCCTGCGTTACCGGAAGCTACGCCGCCACCTGCCAGGAAGTCGTTACCGATGCCACCCAAGATGGTGTCTGCGCCCAAGCCGCCGAGCACGATGTTGCCATTGGTGGAGACGCCGTCACCCTTAAAGCCGGTGCCGTCATACTTGATGTCGCCCTTGAAAACATTGGACAAGTTGTTTTCATTGAGCACGCCGTCGGTCAAACGCGTGTAGGCATCAACAGCAACGTAGCCAGATGCGGCCTTGACGTTGGATGCATTTTCTTTGCCGTCATTGGCGATGACACCGTCGCCATTCAGGTCCAAGCCCCTGATTTGGTGCAACATGTCGGTCATGTCGATGCGGACGTCTTGGTTACCCGTCAGGACCATAGACTTGACACCACCAACGGTGCTGTCAGCCATGTTGAAGACGGTATCGCCCACCGACCAAGGGGTGGAGATGGTGTTGAGTGTGTTACTGGAGTAGGTATAGGCACTAGCCAGACCTGCATTCCAAGCAGCTGCAGCGCCGCCAAACTGTGTTTTTTGCTCAACAGTGGTGCCAGGAGCGTTGTTAGCGATGTTTTCCAGCAGCATGCTGAGCTGGGCAATGACGACACCGCGGTCATTTGCATTGACAGCAAAAATACCAACCAGTGCAGTGTTCAGCTCAGGGGTGTTGATCCCCATGTTTGTCAGCACAGTGGTGGCCAAAGCAGCATTGCTTGGGCCGCCGGCGGCCACGGTGGCCACCTTGGAGTTGGCGTAAGCACGCAGGTCCAAAGCGGCGGCGTTAGATTCAGCGACAAATGTCACGTTACCAGGGGTGATGCCATAAAGGGCACCGTATAGGGAGTTGACTGCTTTGGTATTGGCAGATGCGGGCATGTGATATTCCTAATTTAAGGTTAATAACGTTCGAAACCAGTTCTTGGGACCCGGTAGCTTGACGACTCTTGCGAGATTTCAAGCACCCGAGCCCCCCCTGTGCAAGTGTGCCGTGGGATTATCACACAATGAATTGGCTTTACAACCCGCTGTGTTTTGACTCCATGGCCAACTTAGCACCAAATGTAGTTGAGGGTGTGGCGCGCAACAAGTGATGGCAATCACACGTTTGCACAAATGTTTGGGCTACCAATGTGCGCGCCATGCCAAGTAGGGGCCTGCGCTTTGCACTTCAAACAGGCCGATGCTGGCGCGCTGGCGCGCTGCTTCGAAACCAATCGACCAATGGCTGGCTGGGGTGAGAGGCTGCTGTAGTTCTAGGCGAACCGAGTAACGATCAAGTGTACGTGAGCGCCCACTCTCAAGAAGAGGGCTGTATCCAGACTCATCCTGCTGGTGACTCACCTCAAAATCAGCGGTGAACGTGGCGGTTTTGGGTAGCTGGCGTGCGGAGAGTTGCAATGACGGGAGTGGCAAAACGAGCGCAGCACGCAGGCTACTCTGGTCTTGGTAGCCACCCGGACGGTCGGGGTCGAGGGGGCTGTCCTGGCCGATCTTGACGCCTAACAACCACTGCAGCCCACCGGGTGGCTCACAGGTGAAACTTGAGGAAAACCCTTTGTAGCGACCAGACAACACTTCGTTATTGTTGTGGTTGCGCGACTGTGCTTCAAGTCCCGCGCGCATGCGGCAGTGGGACAGGACGTCATAGTTGACCGCCCATACAAAGCCAACGCCCAGCATCGCTGTGGCGTAGCGGATACCGGTTCTGGTTTCGAGACTGGACAGGCCGCCCGCCACGTAGTGGCCCCAACGCAACAAATCTTTGGAGGGTTGGGACGGCGGTTCGCTGGGCAACTGGGTACGCTCTATTAATATGTCCGCCTGGTTAGCGCCGACAAGCTCTTCCACGGGGCTATACCAGTTGTGGTGCGCGGCGGTCAGTTCCCAACGAACACCGGAGGTCTCAAGACGTCGGAGTTCAAGCTGGGCGTCAGTGCGGTAGTACTGGCCGGAGCGCGCCAGGTAGCCGGAGTCTAGGGGTAAGACGACGGTCTGGCTGGGCAATGTGAGCGCAAGTTCGGTTAGGTTAGGGGCGCTGAGCAGGTTGCTGTCAGCCCCCCAGCGCCCGCTGAATAGCCAGCGAGGCCGCCAAGTGGGCGCGTTTGGCCCTGACTTTTGCTGCCCCAATGCCGTGCGCAGGTGCTGTGGCATGGCGGGGTCGGCCCGCAATGTGTCCAATAGGGCTTGTGCTGCCTGAAGGTCACCGACTCCAGCCAGGGCAATGGCGTAATTGAGTTGGGCACCCTTTAGGTCCGGGTTGAGCATGAGGGCGCGCTCCAGGTGGTCAGCCGCCTCGGTGTATTTTCCATCTTGTATATAGAGGTCACCCAAGGTGGCAAGGTAGCTGGCGTTATCTTGACATGCACGGGCCATGGGGAGCATGTGCTCAATGGCGGCGGCAACCGCGGTGACTCCAGGGGGGGGGGCGAAGTCTGCGCAAGCCTGGTCCTGCGTAGCAAGCGCGACACCCGGCGCAAGCAAGCCCCACAGCGACAGTGCGCATGCCAGACTTGTTTGTGCCAACCGCTTAGGAGTAGGAGTGTTCTGCAGCAAGCGGGTAAGCATATACGTGGTGCGGAGCGCGCATGCCTTCAAGCATGAAAACGCCCATAGATTGCAGCCCTACTCCCCCAACTTGGCCTGCAAGGCCCTCGCCGATGAGTATGGTGTGGGAGAGTTCGCTGGTCATTTCGACTAGTCGGCTGGCGATGGTGACGGTGCGGCCCATCACCATGTGGGTGCGCCGGCTGGCCATGCCGAACGAGCCGACCATGGCGGGACCGGTCTCGACCCCGATGCCGATGGACAGTGGCTCGAGTCCGGCCGGGGCGGGATCGGGTAAAACGCCTTGCATATCGGCACTGAGTGCGATGGCGGCATTGAGTGCGTGTTGGGCATGGTAGGCCACGCCAAGCCGGGAGCGGCTCTGGGTGCTGATGGGGTCCGGGCTGGGGTCGCCATTCCAGACAGCGATGACGGCATCACCCTGGAAGGATTCGATGACGCCGCCATGGGCCTCAACCACCCGCGCAGCAGTTGAGAAGAAGGCATGCAGTACGGCGGCGGATTCGTCTGCCGGACGGGCCTCGCAATACGCTGAAAAGTTGCGAATGTCAGCAAACATGACCGAAACCTGCTTGGTGCTGGCCCGAATGGCGCTGGTAGGGGGCTGTAGCGCGAGGGCTGCCGCGACCGGTGCGGGCAGGTAGCTGGAGAGGTGGGTGTAGAGGCGGTCGCGGTCAATGCGGCTTTTGGAGTGTTCGAGCAGACCCATAAAGGAGCCAGTCAGAACCACGAACAGCGCAGGTCCGGCCCACCCGACCCACAGCGCTTGGTGCAGGAGCAGCAGGGCATGGCTGCCCCAGTAGACCGTCGCCCATCCCAGAGCAAAAACTGGCAGCAGGTACACCGGAAAGGTGCGCCGATAGAAACTCAGAAAGAAAAAGCTGATTGCGGCTGGAATACATACCAGCCATTGGAGTAGCCCCGCAGCGCGGGGGGTGTAGGGGGTGCGGCCGTCTATCAGGGCGGTAATAATTTGGGCATGTACTTGCAACCCCGCACTGTTGCCGCCGTAGGGGGTGGCGATGGTGTCGTTGAGGCCGAACGCGGTGCCACCAACCAGAACCCAGGCGCCTTTCATGAGGTCACGCGGCACGCGCCCAGCAATGACGTCGGCGGCAGAGACACTAATAAAGCTGTCCGGGTGGGTGCGCCAAGAGACTATCAGATCGCCATTGTCTTCAAGAGGTATGGGCCCAAGGGCAAAGTTGGCCCCATGCAAGGCCCATGAAGGTCCCAGCGCGCTGGTGCCACGCTCCAAGGTAATGCTGCCTTGCGCGGTGCCGCTCATAAACGCCGCAAGCCCTAGGGCCGGGTACGATTTGTCGTGGTAACAAATAACTGCCGGCTGGTGCCGGACGATACCATCGGTTGCAATGCGGGGGGTGATGTGCCCAGTGTGTCCGGGCTGGAGGGCTGGAAAATTGGCAAGGAATCCGTCCGCCTGCCCAAAGGGCTGCGGACAAGTGGCCCAATCCAGCGCGCCCGCCAATTGGCCGACCGAAGGCTTACCACCTTGCTCCAACGCAAAAACCTGCGACAAAACGGGCTGGTGCTGCTGAATGGCCTGGACGAGGACTTGCGAATGGGCCCGGGGCTCGGTGAATACCAGGTCAAAGATTTGCTGGCGTGCGCCCTGTGCAGCGATTTGGTCAATCAGGCGCGCCTGTGTTTCGTGGGGCCAAGGCCACGGGCCGATTTCTTGCAAGCTGGGTTCATCAATATCAACGACGATGAGGCGACGCTCATCATCGTGCAGAGCCCCAAGACGCCAAATGAGGTCTGCACTGCGTTGCTCCAACTGATCAAAGAAGGGGGTTGCAAAATGGACAAGCGCAGCACTAATGAGCGCAGCCAGACATACCCCCCATGTGGCAATAGTGTATCGACTACTGCCATGAAACCAAGACCAGAACAATCACCGCCCCCACAGGGTCAGGCCGCGCAGTGTGCCAGTGGGGTTTTGTTTTTCAAAGACGTAGCCAGCCTCTTTGCCGTTCAAGCTGGTGGCACCAGCCACCCAAGCATTGCCAGCTGTGGACAAAAACACGCCGTCCACTCCGACCGCACCGGATGAGGCGATTTGCTCCGTGCCAACTGTGGCATTGGAGACTGCCAACTGTGTGTCGAAGGTACGGCGCGAGAAGTCAATATTGAGCGAACCACGGTCGACGGTGGCTGCTTCGGTGACGCCGCTGGACTTGATGAGTTGCGCCGAAGAGCCTGCCAGACGGAATGTGGCAGACGCCTCATGGGTGAGCAGTGCCTCAGCTCCATCGGCCGACGGATTGCGAAACAGGCCATAACTGCCGTTGCCAACCGTGACCTGGCGACCGTTTTCGCGGGCTGCTTCAAACGACCGGCTTAACGCGTCGCCTTCGACGGCAGCGGCCCAACTGTAGCGCCCCCAAACCAATTGGGTGACCGCAGGCAGCGGCACATTGGGAACCACTGGCGTGGCTACCGCGTCTGGTTTGACATTGGGCTGTAACGTGGAAACGGTGACACCCGTTTCAAGCGCGGGGAGGGTACCCGTGCCCGCTGCGCCTGTATTGCCGGTACCGACACCACTAGCGGTGGCCGTACGGGCACTTTCCGCTGCGCTTGATTTGTCGATCTTGGCAACATGCCCACTGGCAGCGCGACGCGAGTTTTCAGCCAACAGGTCAACCAACGGGACGAGTTGGGGCGCGGCTTGCCCACGGCCGAGTTCCAGCATTTGGCCTTTCATGTCTTGCGAGAGGAGTTTTTCGCCGCCGTTCTGACAGGGGCCTAAGCTGGCCTGGCAACCTGCAGACAGGGCTGCCAGCACAATGGCACCGGTGTAGACGGACGCAGAGGTGGTGTTGTCATCGGCGCGGACTACAAAGTCGGTGCCTTTGATGCCGATAGCGGCAACTGGAGTATTGAGGCGAAAACGGTCACGCGAGGCCTCTCCCCAGCTTCCCGTAATGGAGCGTACGACGCCCTCATCCAGACGGAATTTGATGGCCGTCAGTGCCGGTTGCTGCACGGAATGACTGTAGTCTTCAACTTGGAGGCGACTGGATGGACGAACACTCAGGCGCCCACCATCAACGAAGCGCACGTGAACATGCCCACCGGATTCGGTTTCTATGCGGTCACCCACCCGAATGGCCGTGCCACGGTTGACGGGGGCGGAGTCGCCAACACCACTGGTGATGCGGGCGCCGCCAATGACCATAGTGGCCTCGCCCACTATGGCGGGCTGCGCTACTGTATCGACCGCGCCTTGAGCCAACCCTGCAAAGGCAAAGCTGGCCAAGAGGACGACGGGTATTTGAAACGTTGTTTTCATAGCATCACCTCGAATGATGGGGTTATGGTCCCATGGATGGCGTCCTATGTCTGTGCCTGCCGTCACAAGTTTGCACTGAAGGAACCCAGTAAACTCGCACCGAATGCCGGTTTCTCTTCAACTACTTGCCAATTTTCCGTTGCTGCACCCCCTGAAGCGGGAGGCTTTGGAGCCAATTTCAGCCCAAATGAGCTTGAAATCTTTCGCCAGGCGTGCCATGGTGATGTCCAAGGACGGCCCAACGCGGGAGCTTGGTTTTTTGGTGGACGGACGCCTCCAAGGTGTGGATTTTACTGTGGACGGGCGCAGTGTGGGCTTGTATTTTGTAGACCCTGGCGATTATTTTGGCGAGTTGTCGGTGGTGGATGGGCAGGCAGCCTCTGAGTTTGTGGTGGCTGCGACCAAATCAACAGTGGCGTTTTTGGAGGCCCGCGCGGCGCGGGAGTTAATCGCCATGAATCCGGATCTGGCGCGTGCCGTAATGGCCCGGCTCGCCCAGCGTGTGCGCGCGGTTATGGCACAGCGGATGTTGCTGAGCCTCGCTAATCCGTTTCAAAGGCTATGCGTACAGTTGTTACAACTCTCCCAGCACCCCGGCAACGGACTGGCCCAGGTGGATCCGGTCCCGACACATCAGGAGTTGGCCATCATGATCAACGCCAGCCGCGAGACGGTTACGCGAGCCTTCCAGCTGATGTTTTTGAATGAGATTGTCGTGCGCGAGGGCAACGTTTTGACGCTGACGCGCACGGAGTATCTGCAGGATATCGCCGCCGGCCGGGTTGACGCACCAAAGGCATGAACAGTGTGCGCCAGCCTAGAATGCCGATCTTCAGCAACTATAGTCATTTCGTTTGCAAACTCTTCTCTCCTACCTCTTTCCGTACCGCCATGCTGGGCTGATCGGCCAGTTCGTGCGGCGTGAGGTGGACGCGCGTTACAGACAATCCTGGCTGGGAATGTTGTGGCTGGTGGTGACGCCGCTGCTGATGCTGGGGGTGTACACGCTGGTGTTTCGCGGAGTGTTCAAGCTGCGATGGAGCGCTGGGGTGGAGGGCGGTGACCTGGCTTTTGCGCTACGGTTGTATGCCGGGCTCGCGGTGTTCAACTATTTTGGCGATTGTGTGGGCCGTTCGCCAAGTCTGATCGTGAACCATGCCTACTTGGTGAAAAAAGTGGTTTTCCCGATTGAGGTACTAGCGTGGGTGAACGCCATGTCGGGGCTGGTACATCTGGGAGTGGCGTTGGTGTTGTTGCTGGTGTTTGGCGCATGGAGCGACGCTGGGCTGTACGTGTCAGCAGTCGCCTTGCCCCTGGTTTGGCTACCGCTGTTGCCGCTTTGCGTGGGTTTGGGCTGGTGGCTGTCGGGCGTGGGGACTTATGTACGCGATGTTGGGCAATTGCTGGGCATGGTGCTGAGTGTGATGCTATTTTTGAGCCCGATTTTCTTTCCGGTGGAGGCCCTGCCCGCGTCTGTGCAACCCTGGATGTTTTTGAATCCACTGGCGTTGGCGATTACACAGACACGGGAGGTACTTTTGGACGGAGTGTGGCCACAATGGCAGCCATTAGCTATTCAATTTATAGCAAGTTGCGTAATAGCGGCGGGAGGCGCAGCGTTTTTTCGTTCTGTGCGCAAGGGGTTTGCCGATGTCATTTGAAGGGTCTGCGCCAGCGCTGGCGATTTCCGCGCAGGACGTAGGCAAGTGCTACGACCTGTTTGAGGCGCCGGGGGACCGGCTAAAGCAGCTGTTATGGGGGCGCTGGCGGCGGGAGCCATATTACCGGGAGTTCTGGGCGCTAAAGGGCGTGGACTTTCAAGTGGCAAAGGGTGAGGTGCTGGGGATCGTGGGGCGCAACGGCGCGGGCAAGTCGACGCTGTTGCAGATGGTGTGCGGCACTCTGGAACCGAGCACCGGCTCGCTGGCAGTGGCGGGCCGCGTGGCGGCTCTGCTGGAGTTGGGCGCGGGCTTTAGCCCGGACTTTACTGGGCGAGAAAACGTCTACATGAACGCAGCCATTCTGGGGCTGCGTCGCAGCGAGGTGGATGACCGACTGGACGATATTCTGGCTTTTGCCGACATTGGTCCCTTCGTTGACCAGCCGGTCAAAACGTATTCCAGTGGAATGTTCATGCGGCTGGCGTTTTCGGTGGCCACGAGTGTGGAGCCGGACATCTTGGTGATAGATGAGGCATTGTCCGTGGGTGACGGTGCGTTTGCGCGCAAGTCGTTCGACCGCATCATGGGCCTGAAAAACGCGGGAAAAACGATCTTATTTTGCTCGCACTCGATGTACCAGGTGGAGGCTCTTTGTTCGCGCGCGTTGTGGATTGAACGCGGTGCCCTGCGCATGGCCGGAACGGCCGCAGAAGTGACGGCAGCCTATGGCGCAAGCCTGGACGCGGGTGCCGCACCGTCGGCCTTGGCGCTTGCCGAAACCGAGGTGTCGACTGCACCCGCGCCCATCGGCAGTGGACGTATTTTGAAGGTGTCGGCAAGCGCAGACGGGGTACATGGCCACGACATCGCGCTTCGCTCGGGCTTGAGTGACCTGACTTTGGAGGTTGAGTTCTCGATTGACCCCGCGCTGCCGACCCCAGGGGTTGCTGTAGGGATCGCGGACAGTGTGGAACGCACAGTGGCGAGTGCGATATCGGTCAATGACGATGTGACACTCAATGTGGGGCCGAACGGCCAGGGTCGCGCAACGCTGGTGTTCGAAAAGATCCCATTGCTCAAGGGGCGCTATACGATTACGGTCTTTTTGATGACCGAAGATGGCGTGCATCCATACGACCAGGCGCTGCATTGCGTGTCGTTACAAGTCACACAGCAGGGCATTGAACAGGGTGTGGTGACGCTGCCCCATGTGTGGCACACATGAGCACGCCAGCCGAGACCTTGCAGATTGTCGGTGAGCCTATGGTGCTGCGCAACGTAACGCCCGCAGACCAGACCGATGTGCTGGCGCTGCACCAGCGGGTTTTTGGCGGGCCGGTGGATGCAGCCTGGTTCGATTGGAAATACGTGCAAGGTGGCGGTGAAGGTGTGGGTCTGTGGCACAACGGACAAATGATTGCCCACTGTGGTGGTGTGCCACGCAACATCTGGCATACCGGAGCGCTTCAAAGCGACCTGCAGATTGGCGACGTAATGGTGGCGCCAGAATGGCGTGGCATTTTGACGCGGCGTGGGCCGTTTTTTCATGTTTCCAAACGCCTGTATAGCTCACGATTGGGTAGCGGGCGGCCTTTTCACGCGGGTTTTGGCTTCCCCAGTGCGCGCCATTTGCAGCTGGCTGTGAAGGCGGGCCTGCTCTGGCGCAGCGGGGTGATGACCGGGCTGCATTGGGGAGCGCGCGGGCCCGGTAAAAGCTTGTCGCGCTGGCGATGGCGGGTGTCAGTGCTGCAACCGGATTCTCCCGCTTTCGACACTGCGGTCAACTCTGCCTGGGAGCGAATGCGGGCGAAGACAAATACCATGTTGATTGGTGAACGGGATGCTGCGTACGTGCGCTGGCGCTACGTACAACGGCCGGCTCATGACCATGTATTTTTGCAGTTGCGCCGCCCGTGGCAGCGCCGCCCTGTGGGCGTGGCGGTGCTCGCGCGCGTAGTGGCCGGGCAGCCTGCGCACTGGCTGGATTGGCTGGGACCGCCGGCTCTGCTGGCGCAGGCTTGCGCCATGTGCCGCACCGAAACAGCACACATGGGCGCGACGGGTTTGACGGCCTGGGCTTCAAAGGCGGTGTTAGCGCGTTTGTCGAACACGGGCATTGAATCCCAAGCCGAGGTGGCACACATTGGTGTACCCACAAACTCAGCGGTGGCTCCGGACTTGGTGGCACAGCTGGATTGGTGGTTCATGGGCGGCGATACGGACTTTTTATGACGCAACCGGTGCTGCCAGAACTGCATTTTGTGACCTGCGCGAGCAACGTGGATGTGCTGCACCGGCGATTGCTTGCATCCCCATGTCTTCAACCGGAAGGGGATGGTGCGCGACCGCTGACGGTGTTTTTCAATGCAAGCTCGGCGGCGCACGGTTTCAATGCAGCCATGGTCGCAGGCGCGGCCGACGCAAAGGGCAACGCGTGGTTGGTGTGGGTGCATCAGGATGTGTATTTACCCCAGGGCTGGGATTTGCGTTTTACCCATGCGCTGATTGAGGCGGCGCAGCGCTTTCCTACACTTGCAGTGGCTGGCGTTTACGGCATTGCAGGTACTGGCGCTAATGCGCGGCGGGCCGGGCGTGTGCTGGACAGGGGCGCCCTGTTGCAAGAATCCGCCGCCTTGCCCTGTGAAGTTGATAGCCTGGATGAGTTGCTGTTTGCGGTGCGCGTGGATTCAGGTCTGATGCTGGACCCTGACATGGGCTTTGACTTTTATGCAACTGACCTTGTGCTGCAGGCCCAGGGGCGCGGATTGTGCAGTGCAGTCGTGGACGGGTACTGTGAGCATTGGTCCGAGACACCGCAGTTTGGGGTGATGCCGTCGGGCTTGGTGCAACGCGTGCTGCGCAATGCTACCGTCTTCGAGCAGAAGTGGGAGGGGCGTCTGCCCGTAACGACACCTTGCTTTGACATAGCCGCTAGGGGTGACGTAGCCAGGGCGGTTGCCAACGTGTATCAGGCCCGTTGATGGTGTGGCGCCCTCCACAGCGATGGCTCTATGCGTCGCAGGCGATGGACCATGGCTGGGTATTGCCGTGGATGGCACAACTGCAATTGCGGTGGGCCTATGCGCTGGCGCGCTGGCGGGGTAGGCTGAATGCGCGCTGGTCGCGTGACTGGACGGAGTTGTCGGTGGGTTTTCCTTACATCGGCGAGCGCTGCGCCAATGCGTACCATGAAATGTTTCCTGCGGCGAGTGAGCTTGAGGTTGCCCGTATGGTGCGGGAACGTTACGAGACAGTGTCCACGGAAGATCTGGAAGGGTGGCTGGCAATAGGCGGACGCATTGGCGAGATACCGATGGTGCTTGAGCCGATTCGCCAGGCGATGGCGCGGCGTGAAGGGGGACGCGGGCTGGTGGTGGTGATGAGCCATTTTGACAATCTGTTTTATGGTCTTGCTGGAATTGCACGTTGTGGCTATCCGGTCTACCTCATGACGTCGGCGGTAGTGCAGGATAAGCGCGTGCACCCCAAATTGCGCAACTTCTTTCACCTCAAATATGAGGCGTTCAACCGCGCGATGGGCGGTGGCGCCCTGCTGCACAGTGGGGCCGAAGCGAAGAATACCTTCTATGAGGTGTTGCGCAGAGGCGGCATCGTAGCGGTCGTGTCAGAGACTCCATCAAGCCCCGGGAGCGACAAGGGGACTTGGGTGCAGTGGGTGGGGCGTCGAAGGAAAATGGCCGACGGGGCGCTGCGCATGGCGCTGGACACGGGCAGTCAATTGATCGCCATGCAAAATTGGCGAAATATTGACAATGCAGTGGAGTGGAAATGGTCTGCGTTGGTAGACCCCTATCAGTTCTCAAAAATGGAAGAAGCTCAAGCACGCGAGGCGATGTATGCACCCCTTTTTGCATTTTTGGAAACCGGTATCCGCGCACATCCCGGAAGGTGGTGGGCGGCGCATCTTTTGGGTGACTTTCAGACTGAAACATTGGGTGCGGGCATGGTTGCCGAGCCCGCAAGGAGTACGGCATGACGTTTTCAGTATTGGCGAACGCGCGTAGCAGCCTCGCGGGAACAGAGGAACTGGAGTTCGGGCTGCGCAGTCTGCAGCGTCTGTGCACCGGGACACATGGCTTTGCAGGCTGGCAGGTCTTTGACACTCGGGAGGGGCTGCAAAGTGCGTTGACGCTGACGCGTTTGGTAACGACCGACTACATACTGGTGATACTGAACCCCGCACTGGTGGCGACGGCTACCCTGGTCGCGCAATTGCAGAGGGTGGTTATGCGATACCCGGAACGGGTGGTAGTTGCGGCGGATCCGCGATCCGCAAGCGGTTTATGGCAAATTGATTACGCAAGCCGGGCTGGACTGGAACGGTATGTGGCGCGCCGAAGCGATCTGCCTGAAGATGCCAACGCTGAGCGGCTTGCGCCTTGGGTTTTTATGGCGAGCAAGCACGCACTAAACCGGCTACTGGAGGCGCCAGGTGTAACGTCATGGGATGACGTTATTGAAGCAATTCGCAACGATGCGCTGGTGGCGCAGCGTGCGTTTGTGCATTCTTTTGCAGACTACCAGTCGAGCGATCGCAGCGAAATGCTGGACTTGGTTCCCCCTGAAGCCAGGCGCCTGATGGATGTGGGTGGCGGAGAAGGCTGGTTTTTGAGTGCATTTCGGGTTGCGGGCAGAGGCGACGGAATGCTGGTGGAACCCAGCGCGACTTCGGCGGATGTTGCACAAGCTCGCGGTCTGAAGGTTGCCACTACGCGTTTCGAGTGTGTCACAGCAGAGGCCCACGGGCAGTTTGACTGCATCAGCTTTCTTGATGTACTGGAACACATGAAGAACCCTTTGGCGGCACTGGAGCATGCCAAGTGGCTGCTGAATCCGGGTGGGACGGTGTTGCTGTCGGTGCCCAACGTGGGGCACTGGTCGGTGGTGGAAGATTTGCTGGAAGGCCGGTTTGACTACCTGCCGCTGGGAATTTTGTGCTGTACGCACCTGCGGTTTTTTACGGAGCGCAGCCTGAGGGAACTGTTGGCGGACGCTGGCCTGGAAGTGAAGGCGTGGCGCAATCAGCCTTCGCCCTTGCCCCAACGTATGAAAGCAGGTCTGGAGGCGGCCCGAACCGCGGGGGTGGCCCTGGATTTCACTAGCCTGGAGACTGACAGCTTTCAGGTTCTGGCTGAGGTTGCTTGAATGGCCCAAGGGGCTATTGACATCGTGATTGTGAATTTCCGGTGTGCGGAGGACACGATAGCGGCCGTTTCGCGACTGCAAGTCTGGACGTCTGGAACGGTATGGGTGGTCGACAACAGTGCCCAGGATGCAGACATGCGAGCGCAGACGGCCACGCTGCAAACGCACTGCGATCAACGGCCTTGGGTGAAGATGCTCCAGTCAGGCGGGAATGTAGGGTTTGGGCGTGCGTGTAATCTGGCGTTTGCGCAATCGAGCGCTGATTTTTTTTTGCTACTGAACCCGGATGCGCGGGTTGCTCCGGATGCCGTGCAGGCCATGGCTTCTTTGATGGTGCAGCACCCAGGGCTGGGCGCGCTGTCGCCTGCGGTGTACTGGAACGCGCAACATTCGTTTGTGTTGCCGGCGCCATCACCGCAGTCTCCGGCCCAAGTGTGCGGCGTGGCGCTGCGCACGCACTTGCAGGGTGTGGCACGCTTTGTGGCGCGCCGGGCCATGCAAAAAACCCAGTCCGACATGGCACAGTCCGCGCTGCTTCCTGTGTCTTTTCTGGCCGGCGCAGTGATGTTGGTCCGCCGCAGCGCTGCACTGGAGGCCGGTGGTCTTTTTGATCCTGCCTATTTTATGTTTTTTGAGGATGCGGATCTGTCGCTGCGCTTGCGCCGTAAGGGCTACAGGCTGGCGATTGCGCCGGAGTTCCGGGCGGTGCACGAGTACCGGCACAAGGCCTTCAAGGCAGAGGCCATGGCCCAGAGTCAGGCACATTATTTTTCCTGCAACTTTCCTCGTTTTGACCAGGACGGCAAGACTCTGAAACGGTTACAGCGCTGGCACAGTGGCATGCCACTGCATGAATGGTTTGCTGTGCTGGAAGGTGCAATAGGCAGTGCCGAAGAATTGCGCCAGCGCACTGGCAGCCAGGGGGTGGTGGCATGGAGCCCATCTCTGCTGATGGAGCCTGCGATTTGTCGCCCGGCAGGCGACGCAGTGCGACCGCTGGATGCCGCCGAATGGGCATTGCTGGAACCTGGCGGCTATGTGGTTTGGCTTGAGGAGCAGACCGGGCACGGTGCAACGCGCTGGACGTACTTTGAAAAGAAGGCGTAGGGACCATGCAGCCGTCGACAGTCTGGATCAGCCGCCTGCGCCTTTGGTGGAGCGCACAACCTGAGTGGGTGCGTGCAGACGCCGCAATAGGTTTTATGCTGCTACTGCTGGGTTGCGTGTACGTGGGCAATGCTTGGTCACCCTCGTCTTATGGACATGTGCTGCAGTTGGCAGGCGCACAGGACACTGGTGTGGTGTGGGGGGAGCCGCGATCGATCCGCAGTGATGAGTGGAGTGTGACGACACCGCTGACTCAAGCTACGGTCAACAACGGGTTGCAGCGTTTTAACGCGACGTCGTACTACAACGAGGACTTGCGCAGCAACTACGGGATGCCCATACGGGACTGGGGCATGGTTTTTAAGCCTGCATATTGGGGCTACTTGTTTCTGCCCCCGGCATGGGCATTTTCACTGAGCTATTTCACTGCGATGGCGATTTTCTTGGTGGGCTATGCCCATCTGTTTGGCCTGCTGGGTATGCGGGGGCCACATGCATACCTTGTATCGGCGTCGCTGTATTTTTGCGGGATCGTGCAGTTTTCCTGGAACTCGAATACGTCTTTGTTCGCGTTCTTCCCCTGGATTGTTCTTGCACTGTGTGCGGAGCAGCCCGCCTGGCGGCGGTGGTTGGCTTTCTATTGGGTCAGTGTGTGCTGGTTGTTGGGGAATTTCTACCCACCAGTATTCATCAGCCTGGCCTTCGTTGCGCTGGCGTTGCTTGCGGCCTATCGGCCAGACCTGCTGCGGCCAAGGTCTTCGTTGCCGATACTGCTGGCGACAGTGCTGGCGTGTGGTACGGCAGTGCTGTATCTGTGGGACTACCTGTCACTGACCATCAGCACGCTGTACCCTGGGCAGCGTACTTCGGTCGCCGGCTATTACCCGCGGTTTATGGTGCTGACGCAGTTGTGGCCTGCTGAACTGTTTAACCGCGACTTCAAGGAGAGCGTAGACTTCACGAATGTCGCCGGCCTTGGCACGGTCGGACTCTACTGCACCGGTGCTGCCTTGTGTTTCCTTCAGTGGTCAGACTGGCGCAAGTTGTTTGGGGAGCACAAACGTGCGACGCTGACGTTGGCACTGGCATGGTTTGCCACTTTACTATGGATGATCACACCCGTGCCAGTGTGGGTGGGGCGGTTGCTTTTGTGGAACCGAGTGCCGCCGGAACGAATGGCCTATGCCTCGGGTCTGTTACTGGTGTTCGTGGTCCTGCACATGACGAGGGTACTGGGCCTGCGAATAAACCGTCGCAAGATGGGTCTGTATGCCGCCCTGATTACTACCGGAGGCTTGCTGTTTGAGTATTGGACACGGCCGCTGGCCGGGACTTGGCAGCATGCCATGGATTGGCTGGTTGGACCGCTGATGATCGGTGGGTGGGTGGTGGGTAAGCGATTGCGGGCGTCGGATACAACGACCGTACTGGTAGTGGGTGCTGTGTGCGGGGTAGTGGTGTTCGGGCGCTTTAATGCATTGCAGTCGGCAGTGCCAATTTTCAACCATGCCCCCAACCCATTGACGCAGACGCTGGCGGCCAACCTGAACGCAGAGGGTGTTCTGGCGGTGCAGCGGGAAGGTGTCATCGGCGCGACTTTCAACGGGATGGGTTTCCGGTCGGTGTCGCACCTGGCAGTGACGCCCCCAATGGCGCTGTGGGAGGATAAATTTGGCCCCCTCTCGGCGCCAGAAAAGTTGGCATTCAACCGCTACGCGCACGTTCGCACAGTAGCGGTGGATCGGCCGATTCAAATAGCGAACGACCAAGTGGGTGTGCCGGCACATGCATTTCGCGAGCAACCACAGCTTGAAATGGCGGCACCTGGTACGGTGCGCTTCAGTTCGGAGGGGGGTTATGTCGATACGATCCAGTTGTCGAACCACGTATTGACAATAGATGGTTGGGCGCCGTGGACCAGCAAGGGGGCACGGCGCAAGCTGATAATCACCACTTCAGTACACACGGGAGACGATGCCAAGCTGTACGACCGGGAACGCTGGGATGTGGTGGCGGCTACGAAAGACCCCCAGAGACTATTGTCAGGTTTTACCGTAAGGTTGGCATGGCCGCATGGGGCTGAGTCGTTGCAGTCCCTGTGCATTTTTGCGATGGACGAAGGGACGAGTAAAGTGGCTTTGCTGGGCAGGCCAGACCAGCCTGAGACATGCAAGCGACAGGCGAAAATGGAAAGAGATGCGAAATGATTGATGGGTTGGCGCCGCAGATCGCCGTGGTTATTCCGTGCTTCAAGGTGCGGGACTTTGTGCTGGATGTGATCGGCGGCATCGGGACGGAAGTGCAGCGCATCTATGTTGTGGATGACGCCTGTCCGCAAGGTACTGGGGTATGGGTCCAGTCCCAGTGTTTGGATGCGCGAGTCGTCGTGATCTGCCATGCACAGAACCAGGGTGTGGGGGGTGCGGTATTGACAGGTTACGCTGCTGCCATTGCAGATGGTATGGAGGTTATCGTGAAGATGGATGGTGACGGGCAAATGGATCCCACACTGCTGGCGGATCTGGTGGCGCCGATCCTTGAGGACGACGCAGATTACACCAAAGGCAACCGTTTCTTCGATCTGGATGGCGTCGATGCCATGCCGGGGTTGCGCCTGCTCGGCAATGCCGCCCTATCATTCATGACCAAGTTGTCTTCCGGGTACTGGGATATCTTTGACCCGACCAACGGTTACACCGCGATTCATCGGGACGTTGTGCAACGGCTGCCATTCGAAAAAATCAGCCGCAGCTATTTCTTTGAGACTGACATGTTGTTTCGTCTCAACACGCTGCGGGCTGTAGTCATTGATGTGGCGATGCCTGCGCGGTATGGGGAGGAAGTCAGCAATCTGCGAATTCCGTCGATCCTTGGAGAGTTTCTACACAAGAATGTTAGAAACTTTCTCAAACGCATTTTCTACAACTACTATCTGCGGGACATGTCCGTCGCGTCGATAGAACTGCCGGTGGGTCTGCTGCTGTTGGCATTTGGCGTCACCTTTGGTGCCTACCACTGGATCAACTCTATGACCAGAGGACAATGGACACCGGTGGGCACGGTGATGCTGGCGGCGATGCCTATTTTGGTGGGGCTGCAGTTTGTACTGGCCTTTGTGGCCAGTGACATCGCTTCAGTGCCCAGACGGGTGCGGCATCGGCGGTCGGCTAATCGGCAGCGTGGCAGGGAGTCTTGATGTTGGCACGTCAGATCACGGCCTTTGTCGGTGTGGGTTTAGCTTCTGCTGTGGTCGATCTGGCCACAACGGGTTGTCTGCTATGGATAGGCCTGCACTATGGCGTCGCGGCATCCGTCGGCTTTGCGGTGGGGTTGTGGCTGAATTTCATGGGGCACTCGGGGGTGAGTTTTCCTAGCAAGCGATCTACATCTATGCTCCTGCGCTTTTCGACCATCACGGCCATGAATTACCTGATTACACTGGCGCTAGTGGCAGCAGGTGCGCACTGGCTGCAAAGTCCGATGCTAGGAAAATTGCTGTCGATCCCCGTCGTTGCAGTCCACGGTTTTCTGTGGGGGAAATACTGGGTTTTCAAATGATCACTTATCAGCCGGTGAACACGCTGCCAGAGATGCTGGTCCGTTATGAGTCCCTGTTTGAGACCTGTTTTTCGAAACATCCAAAATTTGGACTGGAGACGTTGCGCTGGCTGTATGTCGGCAATCCCGAGGGGCCCGCAGTGGGTTTTGATGCCTGGGACGGCAATGTTCTCGCGGCGCACTATGTGTGCATTCCCACCCGGGTGCGCATACAGGGCGCAGAGGTGCGGTCTTTGCTGTCCTTGAACACTGCAACACACCCTGGGTATCAGGGGCAGGGCTTATTCCCCAAACTGGCTGGTTTGACGTTTGAAGCTGCCACGGCGGCTGGGTTTCACAGCGCCTATGGCGTTGCAAATGCGAACAGTTCGCCTGCGGCGGTGAAAAAGCTGGGCTATCGTCTCGTCGCCCCCTTGCAGGCGATGGTGGGGGTGAGCCGTTTGGGAATTGATTTGCAGGAGGTCTCGCAGAGGGCGGGGTTTGAGCGGGTATGGACGCCACAGGCATTGCAATGGCGCTGTGCTAACCCTGTCAATCCGGTCAGAACGTCCCGCGATAGGGATCGGCTTTTGTTTCATGCCAAGGCAATGGGGATGCTGGTGTCAGCGGTGGCAGAGTTACCCATCTCAGATGGGGGACTTGCCCTGCCGCAGGGCCGTGTATGGTCGCCGGTACGGTTGCATCTGGGACTGCTACCCGATGGAGTGGGTGGACTGGGGAGCTACGTCGACATTCCACAGCGATTGCGCCCATCACCTCTGAATTTGATGTACCGCCCTTTGTCTGCAACGGGCTCTGTCGTTGAGCCGGGTCGTGTGCATTTCAATTTCCTGGATTTTGATGCGTACTGATGTGTCCCCCGAGCGGACAGTCGCCTTCTTTTTGTTTGCCCATCAGGATGACGAGTGCGGGGTGTATGAACAGATACACCTTGCGTTGCAGGCGGGCCAACGGGTGGTTTGCGCGTATTTGACAACGGGTGTTCCAGCGGGTGGTGATGCCTCGCGTCGTGATGGTGAGTCGTTGGGGGTGCTGAGGCGACTGGGTGTTCGCGAGGAAGATGTCATCTTTGCCGGCAGGCAGTTGTTGATTCCAGACGGGGACTTGATCCATCGGCTATCTGACGCTGCCCGCTGGCTCGCCGAATGGATGGTGGGCCATGTCGGCTTGGCCGGCGTGTACGTGCCAGCTTGGGAGGGCGGACATCCAGACCACGATGCTCTGCACGCTATAACGGTGAAACTGTGCAGTGATGCCGGGGTGGGGTCTGTGGTGTATCAGTACCCCCTGTACAACGGTTTGCATTGTGTGAAACCGTTCTTTCGGGTGTTTCTGCCGCTTGGGGAAAATGGGCCGGTTCAGCGTAGCGTTATCCCATGGCGAAGAAGGTTGGGATTTTTGCAGCATGCGCTAAGTTATCCATCGCAATGGCGAACTTGGGTCGGTCTGTTTCCCTTTTTTTTGCTGTACTACATCTTTCGAGGAGTACAAATTGTGCAGCCAGTTAACGCCCTGCGTTTGCAGGTGCGTCCGCACGAAGGCGCGTTGTATTACGAGATGCGTCAGTTTTCGTCATGGGACATTGTGGCGTCTTCCTTGAGAGAATGGATGGCCACGATGCCAATGATGCAAAACAAATGAACAGCACGCTCTTGAAGCCATTCGAGGCTCAACTGATACCGTATACAGCGGTTCAAGGCATTGAGGCACGCTCTGTGTTGGTGTTGGCCCCCCATCCAGACGATGAGGTTTTTGGGTGCGGCGGTGCAATTCTGCGACATGTAGAGGCTGGCGCAAGGGTCGACGTTGTTGTTGTGACCGACGGGGGGATTGGTGGCCCTGCGGATCAAAGGCAAGCGGAGTCGCAGGCGGCGGCCAAGATTCTTGGCTATGGCGATCCGGTCTTTTGGCACCAGGAGGACCGCGCACTTCGCTATTCGGAAGCGTTGGTGTTGCGCGTTCTGGATCAAATGGACTCTAGCGAAACGGACCTTCTGTACGCCCCATCGCCCTGGGAAATGCACCCCGACCATCGTCAGGCAATGGCGATTGCGACGGAAGCAGCCAGAAGGTACACAAGACCAATTAGGTTGGCGTACTACGAGGTGGGGGCACCCTTGCATCCCAATGTTCTGCTGGATATCAGTGCCCAAGCGGATGCCAAAGAGTTAGCGATGAAGTGCTTTGTGTCTCAACTGAGCCACCAGGACTACACCAGGCACATACGTGCTTTGAATAGTTACCGCACCTATACCCTCCCGCCCACGGTGAAGGGGGCTGAAGCCTACCGGGTATTGGAGCCAGGCGAGCTGGCTGCAGGTTGGTCTTGTGGATTTCAACCTTCACCTCAGCGTTGGGATGGTTGCCTGCGCGCTGAGGACATGCCTCTGGTTTCCGTTGTGGTCCGCAGTATGGATATTGACTACCTGTCGCAGACACTGGACTCTATCGCCCTGCAAAACTATCCTCATATCGAGGTGGTAGTGGTGGCAGCCCGACCTGACCATCGACCGTTGCCACCAAAGTGTGGACCGTTCCCGGTGCGCGTGGTACCGACCAGCGTGTCGCTACCCCGGAGCCGCGCTGCAAACGCAGGACTTCAGAATGCGCGGGGCGAGCTTGTTTTGTTTCTGGACGACGATGATTGGTTGATGCCAGGACATATTGCCCGCCTGGCCGCTACGCTGCACGCCCATCCACTAGCCCCCGCGGCATATACGGGAATCAGCTTGGTGGACGCGCTAGGGGCACCTCTTGGGCAGGCATTTGATATGCCATATGACGCAGTACAGCAGTTGGCCGGAAACTTGACTCCGATTCATGCGGTGTTGTTCCGTGCAAGCGTGGTTGCGAAGGGCTGTGGTTTTGATGAGTCACTGGACCGGTATGAGGACTGGGACTTCTGGCTGCAATTGTCTAGGCTGGGGCCGATGGTGCATTTGCCGGGAGTAAGCGCGGTGTACCGCATTCATGACAGTTCTGGCGTGCATCAGGATGCCGGGCCGTTAGGTGCCTCGGCACAAGTGGTGTACGAGAAGTGGCGTTCTCAATGGAGCAGTGCAGAGTTAGGTGCCATGATGCAGAGGGTCTGGTCTTTTGCAGAGCAGGAGACGGCACTGCAAAATACCCGGTCTGATTTGGCGGGTTTGCAGACGGAACTGCATCGCCATCAGTTGTTGGTGCAAGAGCAGACCAATGTAATAGCAGAGCAGGCCGCACATATCGGCCGCCAGGAACACACCATCGCCGCTCAGTCCCAGCAGAACGACACGCTTGTCGCAAGTATGGCGAAGCAAAGTATGGATTTGGCGATAGTTCGGGACGAGTTGCGTGTGACTGTCAATAGTCGCAGTTGGCGTCTAACCCGTCCCTTGCGTTGGTTAACAGGTGCTTACCAGCGATGGTTAACGATGTGAATCCCTGTGCAGTGGAGAGATATTTTGAATCAATTTTTTAGCCGGGCACTGCGCTTTTGGCAGACCTATGGCACGCGCGAGTTGGTCTGGCGTCTCCGCGGTGAAGTGGCCACGAGGATGGGGCGCCATGCGCCTACTCCCACCAGCGGAATTGCACTTGCCGCACCACCGCCCCCCAATGCCGCACGGGTTCGTAAATCGGTGCAGGATCTATTGTCTGATCGCTTCACGGCGTTAACACCGTTGCCCAGCTTTCAACTGCCACCTACAGAGCAAAGACGGGTGAACATCGTCACCGACAGCATTAACGTGGGTAGCATGTTTGGCGGCGTGGGAACGGCTTTGATTATCGGGACTTTGCTGGCCAACCGACTTGGGGCGAACCTTCGGGTCATTACACGCACAGAGCCCGCACAGACGGAGAATCTGGACCACCTGTTGTCGGTCTATGGCTTGGCACTTGACCATGAGTCGGGATTCGTATTTTTGCCCAGTCACGCAGTCAGGCAGGCTATCGACTTCTCTGAGAGCGATATTTTCATAACCACCTCCTGGTGGACAACGGCTGCGACGTTGGGGAGCGTTGCGCCACACTTAGTTTGGTATTTGTTGCAGGAAGACGAGCGCATGTTCTACCCGTTTGGGGATGATCGGGTGGCGTGCGAAAGTGTGTTGAAACGCAGCGATATTCGCTATTTGATCAACACACACCTTTTGTATGAGCATTTGAACGGCCATGGCATGAGTCACTTGAAGGACAAGGGAATCTGGTTTGAACCGGCATTTCCCGCGTCGGTGTACTACCCCCGAAACCGGGAAGGCGAAGGTAAGCGTAGGTTTGCCTTTTATGCTCGCCCCAACAATTTGCGCAATCTCTTTTATCTGGGCGTGAAAGCAATTGACGCAGCCATTGCACAGGGGGTGCTGGACCCTGAAGAATGGGATATATTGCTTGTTGGAAAAGATATTCCGGACCTTGAATTTTCTGGCGGTGTGGTTGCGCAACGGCTGCAAAACCTGAGCTGGGCTGACTACTCCGAATTGGTTGGAACCGTCGATGTGGGATTGAGTTTGATGAGCACCCCACACCCGAGTTACCCACCCTTGGATTTGGCGGCGAGTGGGGCTGTGGTGGTAACGAACACCTTTGGCAATAAGCAGGATCTGAGCGGATACTGCGCCAACCTGATTTGCGCGCCCGCCGATACACGGTCACTTGTCCAAGCTCTTTCAAAGGCAATTACTTTGGCGAGAGACCGGGATCTGCGAAAACGCAACTTTGATACGAGCGGACTGTGCCGGGATTGGAATCAGACCCTGAGCAAGGTGCTTGCACAAATGGATGTGAAAGCCTGATGTACCCACCAGTTTTGCCGCCCGTTCCTTACTCTGACCCGTGGGAACTGTCTTTTGCACAGCGCTTGCGTATGCTGTCGATGGGTGGGCGTCGTGTGGCCTATTACTACGAGAGTGCCAATAACAGCACCTTTCGGTACCGGGCCTACAACATGGCACAGGCCATTAACTCGGACGCGGGTGGGGGTTTGAGTGCCGGGTATTTTTTTCAGAGTGACGGCTATCAGTTGTTTGAAGTGGCCGAGCTCGCTGATGTGCTGGTGATCTGCCGGTCTGGCTATAACCAGACGGTCAATCAGTTGATTACCCAATTCCGAAATCGGGGTAAGAGGGTTTTGTTTGACGTGGATGATTTCGTTTTCAATACGAGCTATACCCACCTGCTCATCGCAACTCTGGGGCTTGACCCCCACCACAATCAGGTTTGGGAGGACTGGTTCGCCATGGTGGCGCGAATGGGGCAAACGCTTCGTATGTGTGATGGCGCCATTACGACCAATGCCTATTTGGCGCAACGGATCGAGGATTTTGCGCAGTGCGAGGTGGCCATAGTCCCGAACTTCATGAATCTTGAGCAGCTCGAAATATCGCAGAAAGTATTCAACGCAAAACTCGCTTCTTCTTTTCCCCGGGACGATAAGGTTCGGCTAGGCTATTTCAGCGGCTCCCCTTCGCATCGTCTGGATTTTGCACTGGTGGAGGGGGCGCTGGAAACAATCATGGCGGAGGACGATCGGGTGCAGTTGACCTTGGTTGGTTACATCGAGCCAGGTCCCGGCCTTTCGCGGTTTGGCAATCGCATTATTCGCCAGCCATTTCACGACTACGTCAACCTGCAGCGGTTGGTGGGTTCAGTGGATGTCAATCTGATCCCACTGCAGTCCAATGTATTTACCAACTGCAAATCGGAATTGAAGTATTTTGAAGCCGCGGCAGTAGGTACGGTAAGCATCGGATCACCCGCTGTGAACTATTTGGCACGTGTTCAGCACTCAAAGAACGGCTACGTCTCACGCGCCCATGAATGGACGAAGATCATTCGTCGCGCGATTTCCGAAATCGACAGGCTCCCGGTGTTGGCAGGCGCTGCGCACGATGACGCAATGTCGCACTACTCTTGGACCCAGCAGCGCGACACTGTGCTGACGGCCGTTGGTTTGCGGTGAGGTTCCCCAACAGTTGGGACGAAAGCTGACCCAAGCGCGCAATCAGCCGCGAATCACTTTTTGGATTTTGACCAGCATTGGAAGCACCCACCGGTCCGGGATCAAGAACAGTACAGTAAAAATGGTTCGTTGCACCATCGGGAGTCGGGGCAATACCTCTCTGGCACCCCCCAGACTTTTCCAACACAACTCGCTGCCTGTAAGGTATTGCGCCCTGGACTGGCCCATGAACTGCCAAAAGAAGCGAAGGGAAATCATGTGCACCCGCAGTGTGTCGGCTCCGTTGGCGGTGTGGTTTTTCAGCAACTTCTTCCAGTAGAAAATTCGACTGGTCAGCATTCGCTGGGAAAAGCTGTAGTTGTCGCCATACATCCTCCAGCGCAGGGTAGGAATAGGTAAATAGAAAATCCTGCAGCCTTCATATAGTCTCAAGAAGAGATCGTCGTCCTCGTAACCCGATAGCTGCTCATCAAACCCCCCCACGCGTTCAAAGACGGTTTTCCTGATCGTCATTAGCCCCGGCATGACGAAGACGTCTTTGAACAAAATATCTTCAATGGTCTTCTTGGGGTGCGGCCATCCAAAATGGTGGTTCTGGTGGATACCGTTCAACGTGACCTTGTCATCGCCATCAACGGTGTCGGAGTCGGTGTACAAGACGTCGATGTTCTTGTTACTTAGCCAGGGGACCACCCGTTCCAGCTTGTTTGAGTACCACTCGTCATCTTGATCAAGGAAGCCTATGTATTCCCCATTACTGGCTCTAGCACCAAAATTCCTGGCGCAGGATTGCCCTGCGTTTGTTTTGCCTAGGATTCTTCCAATGAGTTGAGGATGCCTAGAAAGGAATTCTTCACAAACCTGGCGGGTTTCGTCCGTCGAACCGTCGTCAACAATGATCAGTTCCACGTGTTTGTAGGTCTGGTTTGCTATGCTCTCAAGTGCCCGCTTCAAAAACACCCGGTTTATTCGGCAGGCGTTGTATACCGGCATGATGACTGAAATGAGGGGTGCTTCGAAATCGCCCGTTGGTTCGGAGATGGGTTCACCAGCAAACCCTTGCGTCACTTCCGGTTGTCCATCGGGCCAAGGCCTTTGTCCTAGGACCGAACTGATCCAGTTGCGAAAAACACCTTTCACGAACTGCTTCATGTGCATTACCTATCGACCTGACAACCTTTTCGGCGGACTCCATCTTACAGGGTCATACTAGACGGGCCCTGAACACCGGGATAATTGTTCCTTTGCAAGCAACTACATCAGTGGCTGTCCGCCACGAAGTCTGATTCCCAGGACAAAAAGTATTTGATGACCAACCAGCCAATGCCCAGTACTCCGAAAAAAGCCGCCTTGGTCACAGTCATCGTCGTCAATTACAACGGCGGGGAAATGATTTGCAAGTGCATCCGTGCGCTTGAGCAGCAAAGCTTTCGGGATTTTGTCATTGTGGTAGTGGACAACAGCAGTGCTGACGGGTCGGTCTCGTCTATCCGCAAAAAATTTGCCACTGTAATGGTTCTTGAGCTTGGGTCAAACGTGGGCTTTGCTGGCGGCGTGAATCATGCGTTGCGCAATTGCAATTTGGGGCCTCTCGTGGCATTGTTGAATCCTGACGCCTTTCCAGCAGTCGACTGGCTGGAAAATTTGGTCAATGCCGCGCAGGCCTACCCAGAATATGCTTCCTTCGGATCAAAAATGTACAGCGATGCGGCGCAACTTCATCTGGACGGTGTTGGCGATGCATACCATGTCAGTGGACTGGCCTGGCGCAAAGGGCATGGCAGTCAAAACTCTCCGCAGTATGACCATGCAATAGAGATATTTGCACCGTGCGCCGCCGCCGCCCTGTATAGGGTCGATGCGCTCATGACGGTCGACCTGTTGGATGAAGAGTTTTTTCTGTATGCCGAAGACATTGACCTTGGATTTCGACTCCGACTCGCGGGATTTCGCGCTGTCTATGTGCCCACAGCTTCGGTGATTCACATCGGTTCGGCATTCGTTGGTAAGCACAGCGAGTTTCAGATTTATTACGGGCACCGCAATTTGGTTTGGGTCTATGTCAAGAACATGCCGAGCGCGCTCTTCTGGATATTCTTGCCTCTGCATATTGGCCTTAACTTCGTCACAATTCTCTGGTTTTCGTTTCGAGGCAATGCGGGGGTCATACTTCGGGCCAAACTCGACGCACTCCACGGCATTCCACACTATTGGAAGAAACGTCAACTCATTCAAGTTCGCCGTAAGGTCAGTGTAGTGAGCATATTGCGGCAATTGAGTTGGAACCCTCTATCGCGTCGCGGATGACTTTCCGTCGGTCCAACTTTCAGACACGGTCCTTTGAAAGGTTTGCGCGTCTAAAAACGTATAGTGCTTGCAAGTTAGAAAGCTTCACCTACACAAACCTCGAGCCCAAGCGTAAAGTCCCTGCCAGTTGCCGCATCGCACGAGGCGGTATAACAAGATTTAGACTGTTCTGGAGAATCCCATGGTCAAAAAAATGCAGAAGCCCAATCCATCCAAGTCATCCCACGCCCACCTGACGGGCTCGGTCAAGGACTCGGCCCAGCAAATCTGGCAAGCCGGGCTGGGCGCGTTTACCCGCGCACAGGCAGAAGGCTCCAAGGCTTTTGAGTCTCTGGTCAAAGAAGGTGTGAGTATCCAGCGCAAGACTGCAGCCGCAGCGGAGGAAAAAATTTCGGAAGCCACCAACAAAATGTCGAATATGGCGACCGACATCACCTCCAAGGCCTCCGGCCAGTGGGACAAGCTGGAAAACATTTTTGAAGAACGCGTTGCCAAAGCCCTCAACAAGCTGGGCGTGCCGTCTGCCAAGGATGTCAACGCATTGATCGCGCGCATCGAAGAGCTGAACAAGGCTGTCCAGAAGCTGTCTGCCAAGGCCCCCGTTGCCAAGGCCGTGCCACAGCCGGTCGCCGGCAAGGTAAAAGCCGCTGAATCCAAAGTGAAGGCAGCGACCAAGAAAGCCAAAGTCGTGGCACCAAAGGCTGCGGTGAAGCCCGCGGCCAAGCGCTCTGCCCCAGCGCGCAAAGCCGCACAACCTGCTGCCACCGAGCCTAAAGCGCCATAGGGGTGATAGGCGATGGGGTGACACCCAGAAAACGAGGGCGCGCAAGCGCCCTTTTTTTATGCCCCATTGCACTGCTTGCGCCGCGCCGGCTCGACCCCATATACGTATTGCAATGCAGCAAAAAAGCGCTGTACAGCGCTCTACACTTTGTACCTATGAACGCTAATTCAAATACCCCTCCCAAAATCGCTTTGGCGCTGGCTGGTGGCGGCCCTTTGGGAGCGATTTACGAGGTTGGGGCCATGTGCGCACTGGAAGAGTCGCTCAACGGTCTGGACTTCACCAAACTCGACCACTACGTTGGTGTCTCCGCCGGTGGATTTATCGTGGCCGCACTGGCAAATGGCATGTCCCCACGTGAGCTGTGCGCTTCCTTCATCGAAAACGACAGCGAGCCGTCCGAAACTTTTGACCCCTCCTGGCTGTTGACACCCGCCTATGGTGAATTTGTGCGGCGCGGCATCATGCTGCCAGGCTTGGTGCTGTCGGCAGTGTGGCACTTCACACTGGGTCGCAAGTCTTTGATGAACGCCATTGAGCGCCTGAGCCCGGGTCTGCCAACGGGCGTTTTCTCCAATCAGGCGGTCGACACCCAACTGGCGCGCCTGTTCAGCCGCGAAGGGCGTACCAACGACTTTCGCAAGCTCAAGACCAAACTGACTTTGGTGGCCACCAACCTGGACAGTGGTGAGGCAGCCCCTTTTGGCCGTCCGGGATGGGAGCACGTACCGATTTCGCAAGCCGTGCAGGCCAGTTCCGCCCTGCCGGGATTGTTTCCACCGGTCGAGATTGATGACCAGTACTACGTTGACGGCGCCCTGAAGAAGACCATGCACGCCTCCGTGGCGCTGGAAGACGACGTGGACCTGTTGATTTGCCTGAATCCGCTGGTGCCATTTGATGCCACTGCGCCCCAGGTCGCGAAAGTCATGCAGCGCGGACTGCCCGCGCACAAGCGTGAAATTCCACGTATCGTCGACGGCGGCCTGCCGGCCGTTCTGAGCCAGACGTTCCGCTCCATGATCCACTCCCGCATGGAGTTGGGCATGAAGCACTACAAGCATGCCTACCCCCGCACCGACATCATCCTGATCGAGCCGGACCACCGCGACCCCGAGCTGTACCTGGCCAATACCTTCAGCTATGCGCAGCGGCGCCATCTGGCCGAACACGCCTACCAGCAAACCCGCCAGATGCTGCGGTCCCGCAAAACCGGCCTGTCCGCCAAGCTCGCCCGCCATGGCATCAGCCTGAACCACGAGGTGCTGGACGACCCCAAACGCCATTTGTCGGCTCCGCCCAAGGCACCCACCCGCATTGGCCGTGCCATCGCCACCTTGCAAGAGGTGATGGATGACCTGGGGGAAACGGTGGCTGCAGCCAAACGCAGCGCGTTGCCCCTGCGCGCAAGCCATGGTTAAAAAAGCCCCCCGCCGCACGGCAGAGCGCATTCTGGAAGTCACGCTGGAGCTGTTCAACCGCTTCGGCGAGCCCAACGTCTCGACCACCCTGATTTCAGCCGAGCTGGGCATCAGCCCGGGCAACCTGTACTACCACTACCCCGCCAAGGATGAGTTGATCAACTCCCTGTTTGACCGCTACGAAAAAGCGCTCAACGAATTGCTCAATGCCAGCGACAGCGTGCGCGACGTGGAGGATGCCTGGTTTTTCATGCACACGCTGTTCGAGCTGATCTGGCAGTACCGGTTCCTGTACCGAGACCTGAATGACCTGCTGAGCAAGAACCGCCGCCTGGAGACCCATTTCCAGTGGGTACTCAAGAACAAGACCCGTTCCGTCAAGGCCATGCTCGACAGCATGAACCGCTCGGGCGCCATCCGCATTGACTCGCGGGAAATGGAGCCGACGGCCACCAGCATGGTGGTCGTGCTGACTTACTGGCTGAGCTTCGAATACGTGAAAGACCCGCGCAATGCGCTGGAGCCCGAAAGCGCGCAGGCCGCCCTGCTGCGCGGCGCGCACCATGTACTGAACCTGCTGGTACCCTACCTTGAGGCGGATCAGCGCAACCATTTACTCAAACTGGTGGGAGCCTACACAACCCCCAACACGGCCTAGCGAATACCCCCAATACAAGAACAAAATTTCCGCTGTGCGCCATGCACAGCAGGCAAATACCAAAGACACAGGAGACACACCATGGCGCCATGGACCGCATTTCCACACAGCGGCGACTACCGGTTTGACGCTTCCCGCGTCAAGGAGCAGTGGAACCGGCTACACGCCGGTGACCTGGAGCCGCTGCCGCAAGACAGGCAGGTTCTCACAGCGTGGGCGTTATTTCATGGTGGCGAATTTGAAAAGGCGGCCGAGGCCGGGTTGCAGGCCGGTGCGGCGGGCACGACAGTGGCCAACAAGGCCACCTGTGTCTACGCACACTACCTCGAACCCCGGGAAAAGCATCGCCAGCGTCTGTTCCTGCAAGTCGCAGACCGTGCAGCCGAACAGGCCGCAGCGGAGCCCGGCAATGCCAACGCGTTCTATTGGCAAGCGTATGCCCTGGGCCGGTACAGCCAGGGAATCAGCGTGGCCAAAGCACTGGCGCAGGGCGTGGGAGGCAAGGTCAAGTCCGCGCTGGAGTCTGCCATCCGATTGCAGCCTGGCCACGCCGACGCCCACGTTGCGTTGGGCGCATTCCATGCCGAAGTCATCGACAAGGTGGGTACCCTTATTGGCAACATGACCTACGGAGCCAAAAAGGAGACCAGCCTGAACCTGTTCGAACGCGCACTGAGCCTCCATCCGCAATCGGCCATCGCCAAGATTGAGTACGCCAACGCGCTCGTCATACTGGACGGTGACAAACGAATGGCGGAGGCCACCCAGTACTATGAACAGGCAGCTGCGATGGCGGCACTCGATGCTACGCAGCGGCTCGACGTGGAAATGGCCCTGACGGAGCTGGCTAGCGGTTAGAGCCCCCACGCGGCGGGCGGCCCTGGGGTGAAACTGCACTAGCTGGCCTCACCCCAGGGCAGCATCAGGGTCACCATAGCCAGCTTGTTGAACTCCGGCTCAAACTGGTCGATGATGGCCTGTGGGTCGGGGCATAGCGTCGCGTCCGACACTACACCGAACTGCACGCCACCACCGTAGCTGAGGATGGAGACCCCCAGGCCGACGGTTCCGCTCTGCGGCACCCAGACCAGGTTTTCCTCGATGGTCGAGCCGCAAAACTTCAGCTTTTCACGCGGGCCGGGCACGTTGGTCATCACCGCAGTCGTCTTCCTGGAAAACAGTCCCAGCATGGCATCCTGCATCGGCTTGACCAGGGCCCCTGCCACTGCCAACAGGCCAAATGCCAACAAGGGCTGCATGCTGCCCTTGAGCCCCTGCATGCGCCGGCGCACTTCGTAGACGCGTTCGATCGGGTTGTCCAGGCCGATCGGCAACACCAGTGGCGCCAGGCCAAACTGGTTGCCCAGCTGATAGGCCTTGTCCAGGGCCCGCAGGTTGACAGGCACCATGGCGCGGATCTCCTTGCCGTCGATGGCATCACCATGCGCCCTGAGATACTCCCCAATGGCACCTGCCACGCAACTGAGCAGCACATCATTGATTGAGCAATTCAAGGCCTTGCCAACAGCCTTGACATCCGCCAGCGGAAGCGGCGCGCACCAGGCAACCCGCTTGGCACGCCCCGGCGTGCCCTTCAGCCGCGTGGCCGAGTCGTCCTCCATCAGCGCCAACGCCGCCAGGTCCGCAACGGCGTGAAAGGCCAGCTTGGCAAGGTCCACCGTGCCATGCATGCCTCTCTCTACACCTTTTTGAGGCTCCATCAACATACCCATGGAGCGCACAGCCCCCTCCCCTGCGGCACCAAGCGCTTTGACCGTCATATTGGTGAACGGCTTGAGCAAAGAGTCTGCAATCCAATCCTCGGCACCCTCCAGCCCTGCGTGGTGGTCATGGTGGGGATGTTCTGGAGGAGGCTGGCCACTATCGACCAGCGACTGCGTAACGGAAATCAAGGCAATGCCGTCCGCGATGCAATGGTGTATCCGCACCATCAAGGCGGAACCGCCCTTGTAGTCCTTGACCAGATGAAACTGCCACAGGGGGTGCTGCCGGTTCAGCGGCTGCATGGTGAGCTCCGCGAGCCGGTCCTGCAAGGCCTCCTGCTCGCGGCCCGCGGGTTTTCTGGGTAGCTTCTCGATCACCAGATGGTGGTCCAAATCGAACGCCGGGTCATCGACCCAGGTCGCACCGGCGGCATCTTCGACCGCACATTGCATGAAGCGTGGGTACTTGAGCAGCCGATCCTCGATGCGCTGGCGCAAATCCGCTAACCGGATGCCGGGTTTGAGAACCCACACACCCACAATCATCATCAGGTTGGACGGGGAGTCCATGCGCAGCCAAGCCGTATCGACCTTGCTCATGCGTTCGCCATACAAACCCAGAGCGCCCGCCAGTGCATGGGTTACATCGTCTTGCAGCACATGGGTAACGCCAGATTGCCGCCTCGGCGAGGGGGCGGCGTCCTTGGCTTTGACTCGGGTAACCATAGGCCCTCCAGAACAAAGAGAAACGGGGCAAACCCGCATCCTGCCCACATGCCGCGCGCGGCGCACAGGCTTGCGGGCTACTGTACTATTCTTCCGGTCCGTCCCGCCGTAAGATACGGGACAAATATTCACCCCAACCAACCGGAGTACCCCATGGCCGATCTGAAAAAACAATTCGAAGCCGCCGTCGCCAATTCCAAAAACCTGACCGAGCGTCCCGACAATGCAACCCTGCTGAAAATTTACGCCCTGTACAAGCAGGCCAGCACAGGTGACAACAGCGAGAAGAAACCGGGGTTTGTTGACATGGTGGGTCGCGCCAAGTGGGATGCCTGGAACAACCTGAAAGGTGTGACCACCAAAGATGCGATGCAGCAGTACGTGGACCTGATAGAGTCATTGAGCTAAACCCTCTCCAGCCCTCGTCCATGCTGCATGCGCAGCTACAAAAACAATAGCGCCAACGGGCGCTATTGTTTTTTGGCGCGGGCCTTCTTGACGGCCGCTTTGGGGGCCAGCAGGTCGTCCAGATTCTTGACGATTTCGGCTTCGATGCGACCTTTGAAAGCGCCCAGCAAAAAACCCAATTTTGCGTCCAGATCAAAATGGTCCGACGTGACATGCAAGACGCCATGCACCCCTGAGCGCTTGAACAGGACGCGGTCTTCTTTTGCACCCTCCTCGTAGGTGCATTCCATGTCGAACTCGGCTTCTACGTGTTCGGCCCAGGTCATGGCAATTTTTCGTGCTGCCGCCAGAGTCAGGGAATGCTCGCGCCGGATGTGAAGATCTGCCAAGGCTGTACTCCTAAAGTAGCATGGTGGTGCGGGACTGGTTCATACTTGAGCGCACCATGCTATACAAATTCAAATCCAAAGTCACGGCTGATCTCATCATGCTGGAGCCCAACGGGCGCCAGATGCTGACGTTGATCGGCAAATCCGAATCCGGGTCGCTGTCCAAAGGAATTCTGGAAACACAGGATATGCCGGCGGCCATCTCCGCGCTGGAGCGCGCCATTGCCGAGGACGAGGAAGTACAACAGCGACGGCTGCGCGAAGCACTCGCGGCCGGAGAAAAACTGGCCCGCTCCGACGTGGTGTCCCTGCGCCAGCGGGCCGTGCCCTTCATCGACATGCTCAGGCGCTGCCACGCCGCCGACACGGCAATCGTCTGGGGCGTCTAGTCGCCGCCGGGCTGCACCGCTAACTGCCACCGTTCAATCCGCGTAAACGCCGGCGGCCTTGATTACGGGGCTCCACTTGGCGATTTCGGCCAAGACGAACCGCTTGTGCTCTGCAGGCTCTGCACGGCTTTCACTGACGACTGTGGCGCCCAAGCCATCCTGCTTCCTGACAAAATCAGCATCCTTCAGTGCAAGTTTCAAGGCGGCATTGATCCTGGCCAGAACCTCGGGTGGCGTGCCTTTGGGGGCATAGAGTCCCTGCCAGACAGTCACTTCAAACCCCTTCAAGCCCATGTCCTGTAGCGTAGGCAAGTCCTTCAGTGCCGGCGTTGTCAGCCGCTTTGCACTGGTCACGGAATAGGCGTGGACTTTCTTGGCCTCGATATGCGACGATGTATTGGTGGTCTGGTCGCACATCAAATCGATCTGACCACCGATCAGGTCTGTCAAGGCCGGAGCTGTACCCTTGTAGGGAACCGTTGTCATTTCAACCTGCAGGGCATTTTGAAACAGCAAGCCGCACAAATGAGACGCTGATCCCACGCCTGCGTTACCCAGGTTGATCTTGCCCTTGTTCTGGCCAATCCATGCGAGCAACTCTTTGTAGTTATTGGCCGCCAGCGATGGTCGCCCAATCAGTGTCATGGGTACGTCGCTGACCATCCCCAAATATTCGAAATCACTCTCCACCTTGAAGGGTATGTTGCGTACCAGGGTGGGCATGGTTGCCATGCCGATATGGTGGAACAGCAGGGTGTAACCGTCCGCAGGCGCTTTGGCAACTTTGTTGGCCCCAATGGAGCCCCCGGCTCCGGCCGCGTTATCGACCAGAATGCTCACGCCGCCCAATGGCTTGCGCAGGGCCTCGGCCAGATCCCGTGCGGTGCGGTCGGTTGGCCCACCTGCTGCAAAGGGCACCACGATCGTTACGGGCTTGCTGGGATAGGTTTGTGCATGCGCCACAACGGCGAATACCGTTGTGGCCAAAACGAACAGTTTTTTCATGGCGGAGCCTGATGGTAGTGGTGCGCCACACGGTAGCACGATCCCCAAAACCCCGGGCACCTGCCTATTTGTAACTTCTGACGTCTTCAATGATCTTGCCATCGTTGGGCAAGCTGCCGGGCGGCACGATCTCCACCTGACCCCGCAGTTTGGTCACCTCGCGAATGGCGTCGCCGATGCGCTGGGACAGCCCCTCGGCAGGGCCAGCGGCCTCAACCCGCAGAGTCATCTGGTCGTTTGCCATCTCTCCACTGACCACCAGACGGGCGCGGGCCACCTCGGCAAAGCGTTTCACAATCTCGTCCACCTGCTTGGGATGGACAAACATGCCACGGATCTTGGTGGTTTGGTCGGCGCGCCCCATCCAGCCCTTGATGCGGGCATTGGTGCGGCCGGTGGGGCAGGTTCCGGGCAGCAGGGCGGACAAATCACCGGTGCCAAACCGGATCAGGGGGTAGGCCGGGTTCAGAGTGGTGACGACGAGTTCCCCCACCTCGCCATCGGCGACCGGGTCCCCGGTTCCGGGACGCACGATTTCGACAATCACCCCTTCATCCAGCACCAGGCCCTCGCGGGCCGATGTTTCATACGCAATCAGGCCCAGATCCGCCGTGGCGTAGCACTGGTAACCATCAATGCCATGGGCCGTAAACCAGTCGCGCAGACTCGGCGGGAACGCCTCACCACCAAACATGGCCTTGGTCAGGCTGGGCAAGGTCACGCCCATGTCGGCGGCCTTTTCCACGATGATCTTCAGAAAACTCGGTGTGCCGATGTAGCCCGCGGGCTGCAGTTCGCGCATGGCCTGCACCTGCTGTTCGGTCTGGCCGGTGCCGCCGGGGAATACGGTGCAACCCATGGCGTGGGCACCGGTCTCCATCATGGAACCCGCGGGTACAAAGTGGTAGCTGAAGCTGTTGTGGATCAGTTCGCCCGGCCGGAAGCCGGCCGCATAGATGGCCCGTGCCATGCGCCAATAGTCGCGGGCAGTGCCCTCGGGTTCGTAGATCGGACCCGGGCTGGCAAATACACGGGGCATGGCAGCGCCGTACCCCAGCGCGCTAAAGCCCCCAAACACATTGCCAGCCGCCACGGCGCCCACCGCACCCTGACGCGCCGCCTGCTGGCGTTCCTGCAGCTCGTGCTTGCGAATCACCGGCAGTTTGGCAAGCGACGCACGGTCCACCACACGGGTGGGGTCCACGTCCTGCAGCAGATCGGCAAAGGCCGCCGATGCCTGCTTGGCATGGGCCAGCTGCGCCGGCAGTGCGGCCATCAGCGCGGCCTCGCGCTGGGCGGGCGGGCGGGTTTCCAGGGCGTCATACGCTGAGGTCATGTGGGTCTCCAGGGGCCAGATGGTTTGCTATAAATAACATAGCCACCCGTGCTTATTCCACGAGGGCTACCGGCATAAATGCCGTTGATGGAGGGGCTCAGGCCAGCCAGCGCTTGCGGCGCTTGTAGCTCTTGACATCTTTAAAACTCTTGCGCTCGCCACCACCCATGCCAAGGTAAAACTCCTTGACGTCTTCATTCGTGCGCAGGTATTCCGCCGCGCCATCCATCACGACCCGGCCCGACTCCATGATGTAGCCATAGTCGGCGTATTTCAGGGCCATGTTGGTGTTCTGCTCGGCCAGCAGGAAGGTGACCTTTTCCTTGGCATTGAGGTCTTTGACGATCTCAAACACCTCTTCCACGATCTGCGGCGCCAGCCCCATGGAGGGCTCGTCGAGCAGCACCATGCTCGGATTGGCCATCAGGGCCCGCCCAATGGCGCACATCTGCTGCTCCCCCCCCGACGTGTAGGCCGCCTGGCTGGTACGCCGTGTCTTGAGGCGTGGAAAGTAGTTGTAGACCTTCTCCAGATTGGCAGCGACTTCGGCCTTGCTCTTGCGGGTGTAGCCGCCGGTGAGCAGGTTTTCCTCAATCGTCAGGTGGGCAAAACAATGTCGCCCCTCCATGACCTGCACCACGCCGCGCTGCACCAGGTCAGCTGGCGACAGGTTTTCAATACGTTCGCCGCGCAGCTCAATCGAACCCTTGGTCACCGCACCGCGCTCACCGGCCAGCAGGTTGGACACCGCCCGCAGTGTGGTGGTCTTGCCCGCGCCGTTGCCGCCCAGGATGGCCACGATGCCGCCCTCGGGCACCTGCAGCGACACCCCCTTGAGCACCAGGATCACGTGGTTGTAAATGACCTCGATGCCATTCACGTTGAGAACAATGTTTTTCGCTTCACTCATGGTGGTAGTTCCGTTCAAACCAAATGAAAGATCCGCGCAGCGCGACCCTTTCATTTGGTGGCTCCGAAGAGCCACTGCCAACCCACCCGTGGCACTCTGTGGTGGTGGCAATGCGAAGCAAGCCACCTTTCCAGAAACACCGCGGGACCGGCTTGCCGGACCGCTGGTGTTGCCCCCTGCAAGGGGGAAAGCGGCCACACGCAGTGGGCAAGCCGGGGGGTGTATTTACTAACTCTGGCAGTCAGCCGGTGTGCGGGGTGTCAGCTTCTTGTCGGCCGCATACTTGGCAGCGGTAGACTTGACCAGCGGCTTCAAGATCTGTTCATCGGCCTGCAGCCAGTCAGACGAGAAGTCCCACTTCTTGCCATCCCATGTGTGCACGCGCGCCCAGTTGGAGCCCATGTGGTCCGCGCAGGTGGTGGCAATGGGGCGCATCACGCCGGCAAAGCCCAGGGCATCGAGCTTCTTCTGGTCCAGCGCCAGGTTCTCATAGCCCCAACGTGCTTGCTCGCCCGACACCCATTTGCCCTTGCCAAAACGCTCCTGCGCGCGACGCACGCCTTCCACTGCCAGCATGGCGCTCATGGCACCGCGCATGTACAGCACCTGACCCACTTCTTCTTTGGGGCCAGTGCCCTGTCCCTTGCCGTGGACCTTCTCCAGAATCTCCTTCACCACGGCAGAGTTGGGCTCCGCTCCGTGCTGCATGGTCACCGCGTTGTAGCCCTTGGCGCCTTCGCCCACGTCCTTCACGTCCGGCTCAGCACCGGACCACCACACGCCATACATTTTTTCGCGGGGGTAGCCGGTTGCCTGCGCCTCTTTGAGGGCGGTGGAATTCATGACACCCCAGCCCCACAGCAGCACATAGTCAGGCTTGGCCTGGCGGACCTGCAGCCAGGTGGCCTTCTGGTCCACACCGGGCGCCGTGACGGGCAACAACTGCAGGTTGAAGCCCAACTGGGCGGCGCGCTCCTGCAACAGAGGGATAGGCTCTTTTCCATACGGGGAGTCGTGGTACACCAGCGTCACTTTCTTGCCCTTGAGCTTGTCCATGCCGCCTTCCTTCTTGCCGATGGTCTGCACCAGGGCATCAGCCGCCAGCCAGTAGGTTCCGGCCAGGGGGAAGTTCCACTTGAACACGGTGCCGTCCTGGCTTTCGCTGCGTCCATAGCCCGCCGTGATCAATGGAATCTTGTCGCCCGGTGCTTTCTCGGTCAGCGCAAAGGTGATGCCGGTGGACAGGGGCTGGAACACCGTGGCTCCGCCGTTCTTGCCCTTGAGGCGTTCGTAACACTCCACACCGCGCGCCGTGTCGTAACCGGTCTCGCACTCTTCGTAAATGATCTTGACGCCGTTGATGCCACCGCGCGCATTGGTGAGCTTGAGGTAGTCGGAATATCCGTTCGCCCATGGCACGCCATTGGGAGCATAGGGGCCGGTTCTGTAAGGCAGACCCGGGAAGAATTGCTCCTTGGCCTGCGCGAAGGCGCCGGCACCGGCAGCGGCCAGCACACTGGCCAGAACAACGTTGCGAATTTTCATCAAAGTCTCCTAAAGGTCGGCATTGGGATGCCTGTGGTTAACGAACGAACAACACGGTGAGGAACCATCAATCAGTGGGGAAACGGCCACAAACGCAGTTTTTGCTTGGACAGCGACCACAACTTGGCCAGGCCATGCGGCTCCACAATCAGGAACCACACAATCAGGGCACCGAAAATAATCAGCTCAGCGTGCGAAATGCCCGCCGTGGAAATCTCCACGCCAAGCAGGCTTCCCAACACCGGCAAGAACTGGTTCAGGAAAATGGGCAGCAGGACAATGAAGCCGGCACCAAAGAAACTGCCCATGATGGAGCCCATGCCGCCGATGATCACCATGAACAGCATCTTGAACGACATGTCCACGGAAAAGGCCGCTGGCTCCCATGCACCCAGGTAGACGAATCCCCACAGGGCGCCGGCCACGCCGACGATAAAGGAACTCACGGCAAAGGCGCTGAGCTTGGCGTACATCGGGCGGATACCAATCACCGCGGCCGCCACGTCCATGTCCCGGATGGCCATCCACTCCCGGCCAACCGCACCGCGTACCAGGTTCTTGGCCAGCAGGGCCATGACGACCAGGATGGACAGGCACAGGATGTATTTGGAAATCGGGCTCTCAATGGGTAGCCCCAAAAATTGAAGTCCCGACACCGATACCGAACCGGAGGGCGCGTCATTGGTGAACCACTTGATGCGCAGGAACATCCAGTCGCTGAAGAATTGCGCCGCCAGGGTCGCCACGGCCAGGTACAGGCCCTTGACCCGCAAACTGGGTAACCCGAACAGGATTCCGAACACACTGGAACACAGCCCGCCCAGCACCAGGGCCAGCAACAGCGGAATCCCGGGAATGCGCACAAAGAAGTTGAAGGCCGCATAGGCACCCACCGCCATGAAGGCGCCGGACCCCAGCGAAATCTGACCGCAATAGCCCACCAGGATGTTCACGCCCAGGGCAGCCAGCGACATGATCAAAAAGGGAATGAAGATGGCGCGAAACATATAGTCGCTTCCCACCATGGGCACGACCACAAATGCGGCGGCAATCAGCAACAGGATCGCCCAGCGGTCCTGCGCAATGGGGAATATCTGCTGGTCGGCGCGGTAGGTCGTCTTGTACTGACCGTTTTCTCTATAAAACATATTCTTTACCCAATCAGTTTCTGGTCAGACACGGTCAATGATCTTCTCGCCGAACAGACCCTGGGGTCTGACCAGCAGAAACAGCAGCGCCAGCACATAGGCAAACCAGATCTCGATGCCGCCGCCCACGTAGGGGCCCAAAAATACCTCGGAGAGCTTCTCGCCCACACCAATGATCAGGCCGCCGACGATGGCGCCGGGCACCGACGTCAAGCCTCCCAGAATGACAACCGGCAGGGCCCGTAGCGCGACCGTTGTCAGCGAAAACTGCACGCCCAGTTTGCTGCCCCAGATCATGCCGGCCACCAGGGCCACCACACCGGCCACACACCAGACAATGACCCAGATGCGGTTCAACGGAATGCCGATACTTTGTGCTGCCTGGTGGTCGTCCGCCACCGCACGCAGGGCGCGGCCGGTTGCCGTTTTCTGGAAGAACAGGCTCAGGGCCGCCACCAGCACGGCAGCGATCAGGGCCGCGTACAGGTCCTCCTTGTTGATCAGGATGCCGCCTTCAAACATTTGCTCGAATGCCATGATGGGTTCCTTGGGCATGCCCACATCAATCTTGTAGATGTCGCTGCCGAAGATCGTCTGGCCAATGCCATCCAGAAAGTAGCTGATCCCCAGCGTTGCCATCAGCAACGTCGTGCCCTCCTGGTTCACCAGGTGGCGCAAGACCAGGCGCTCAATGACCCAGGCCACCACAAACATCAGAAAACCGGCGATGGCGAAAGCAATCAGGTTGGCGGCCAACGGACTGGTGATGCCGGTCCAGGCCGGCACCCACTCGGCAAACCGCGCCATGGCCAGCGCCGCGAACAGCACCATGGCGCCCTGCGCAAAGTTGAAAACACCCGAGGCCTTGTAAATCAGCACAAAGCCCAGTGCCACCAGGGAATAGAGCATGCCCGCCATCAGGCCGCCCAACAACGTTTCAAGGAAAAATGCCATGTTCTTGTTCCTTAATGGGAGGTGCCGAGGTAGGCGCTGATCACGTCGGGGTTGTTGCGCACCTCTTCCGGCGTGCCGTCACCAATCTTTTTGCCGTAGTCGAGCACCACCACGCGGTCGGAGATGTCCATGACCACACCCATGTCGTGCTCGATCAGCACCACCGTGGTTCCAAATTCGTCGTTCACGTCCAGCACAAAGCGGCACATGTCCTGCTTCTCTTCGACGTTCATGCCGGCCATGGGTTCGTCCAGCAGCAGCACCTGCGGCTCCATGGCCA
>ERZ724517.75-NODE-75-length-54648-cov-12.125382_pt1 | contig 54648 bp, 49 predicted proteins | sample MGYA00376050_ERZ724517 | MGnify/ENA primary metagenome ERZ724517 (study PRJEB28724, sample SAMN07190886) | activated sludge metagenome | isolation source: activated sludge of sewage treatment plant in Hong Hong | place: USA: Christiansburg, Virginia | collected... | reverse complement strand
TTCTAACTTTATCTGCATGAGCATTCGACCATTATACATTTTTAACACTTTAAAAGGCGAGAAAGAACTCTTCGTACCTATCGTTGAAAGTCGTGTAGGCATGTATGTCTGTGGACCAACTGTATACAGTGATGTACATTTGGGTAATTGTCGCACTTTTGTAAGTTTCGATGTAATATACAGATACCTCTTGCACCTTGGTTATAAGGTGCGCTATGTAAGGAATATTACTGATGTAGGTCATTTGGTTGGCGATGTAGATACAGGAGCTGAAGATAAAATAGGTAAAAAAGCAAGGACAGAAGCAGTTGAACCTATGGAGATCGTTCAGCGGTATTCTAATGGATTTCATGATATTATGAAGTTATTCAACACGCTTGAGCCAAGCATTGAGCCATCTGCCACCGGTCATATTATTGAGCAGATCCAAATGGTTCAGGATATCATGGATAATGGACTGGCTTATGAAATGAACGGTAGTGTTTATTTTGATACATTGAAATATGCTGAAGAAACAGGCCAGTATGGTAAATTGTCAGGACGAATTATTGATGACCTGATTACTGAAAGTCGCGATGACCTTAAAAATCAAAGTGAAAAGAAACATCCAAGTGATTTTGCCCTTTGGATCAAGGCAGATGAAAGTCACCTAATGCGCTGGCCTTCTAAATGGTCTATTGGCTTCCCTGGATGGCATCTTGAATGTTCGGCCATGAGTACAAAATATCTTGGTAAGACTTTCGATATACATGGAGGAGGACAGGATCTGAAGTTTCCACATCATGAAAATGAAATTGCCCAAAACTTCGGAGCTTCTGGTTGCAATCCTGCCAAATACTGGATGCACGGCAACATGTTACTCATGAATGGCAAAAAAATGTCAAAAAGTGATGGCAATTCTATTCTTCCCTATGAATTGATATCCGGCCAGAATGATATTTTTCCTGAAGCTTTTTCACCGATGGCCATTAGATTCTTTATGGCTCAAAGTAATTATAGGAGTACACTAGATATCACATATGATGCGTTAAAAGCTGCCCAAAAAGGTTTTACCAGGATCCGTGAAGCCTACCAATTGATTGATAAACTATCTTTCCAAGCTGGAAATGAGGATATCAAAATCAATTTAGATATCAAAGGTGAAATAGAGGCTATGTATGAAGACATGAGCAATGACTTCAATACACCAAAGACAATCGCAAGATTGTATGAATTAGTATCTATCATCAATATTTATTACAACAATCCTACCACTGCAGATGGACTGAATGAAGCTTCAATTGAACTTTTGAGAAATACATTTGATACATTCCTTGGGGACATCATGGGCATTCAGATTAAAGAAAACACTACGATTTCACAAGATAATCACACTGATGGCCTTATGGAAGTCATTCTGACATTAAGGGCACAAGCCCGTGAAAATAAGGACTGGACTTCAAGTGATCTGATTAGAGATAAATTAGGTGCTATGAATATTCAAGTCAAAGATGGTAAAGAAGGTGTCACATGGAGTGTGGTGAAATGATAGTAGAAGTGAAAAGGTTGAAAGCGAGAAGCGAACAGCGAACAGCGAACGGTTCGCTAAAAATTAAGCTCTCAGCAGATTGTAACAATCAACATAGTTCATTAACTTCTGTGATTAATTATTCATTATTCATTGTTCACTATTCATTACTACATTTTTCCTCTTTCATCCTTCATCCTTCATCATAATGTGGGATGCCATCGTCGCAGGCGCCATATCCGGCATGATTCTGGGTTCTTTACCCGGTGGTGTAGTGTTTTCTATCATACAGCATAGCTTAGATCTTGGATGGAAAAAGGGTGTGGGTATCGCAAGTGGCGTCGTTATATCAGACCTTTGCCTTATCCTCTTCGTTAATTTAAGTACAGGAGGATTGGCTAAAGTTGAAAAGTATAATGGGTACATAAGTTTGGCAGGTGTATTTCTGCTTTTATTCATGGGCTTGGCAAGTATTTTATCCAAAAATAGAACGATCAGTTATCCTAAGACTAAATACGGTGGTTACTTCTACCTTTATGGGACAGGTTTTTTGTTAAATAGCCTAAATCCTATCAACTTTTTTATGTGGATGGGTATTACAACGCAAATAAAGGCTAGAGATTTCTTTTCCTATAGTAATATGCTATTGTATTTTACAGCGACTCTAATCATGATATTTTTGATGTTGTCAACTGTAAGTTTCTTTGCAGGTAAACTCCGAAAATGGTTGACAGTCAAGAGAATGCGCTACCTAAATATAGGAATTGGAATCATATTTATTGGACTGGCTATAAAGTTGGGATTCGATGCATATGTAAAACATTTTGTCAATTAAAAACACAAAGACCAAAAGCCACGTTATAGCTTTGATCTTATAAGAAATATAGACATGAAGATTTTTATTATATTTTTTCTTTGTTTAGCCGGAATGACAGCTGATTCATTTGCAGGAGAAAATCCTCCTACTTTAAAATTCGCCTTATTGAAGTATGCAGGCGGTGGTGATTGGTACAATGATGTAAATTCACTGAGAAATCTGGCACAATTCTGCAATCAAAAAATGGGAACTTCCTTTGAATTGGACTATGCAGCGGTCGAGCCTGGTAGTCAGGAATTATACGCCTATCCGATCACTTACATGACTGGACATGGTAATGTGATTTTTTCAGATGCAGACGCACAGAATTTGCGTAAATACTTGATTGGTGGTGGATTCCTTATTATAAATGATGACTATGGAATGGATCCATATATCCGTCCAGAATTGAAGAAAGTTTTTCCTGAGTTATCATTGGTAGAAATACCAGGCAACCATCCGGTTTATCATGCCATGTTCGACTTCAAAAATGGAATGCCTAAAATTCATGAACATGATAAGAAGCCAGCACAAGGCTTTGGTTTATTTTGGGAAGGTAGACTTGTGGCTTTATATAATTTTGAAACGGACCTTGGAGACGGATGGGATGATGTGCACAATGACCCTTTTGAATTAAGGCTAATGGCATTGCAAATGGGCGCGAATATTGTGAAATATGCGTTTGAGAAATAATAGTGAATGATAAATGGTGAAAGATAAATTATGGACGCTGCATCATTTATAATTGGTAATTTATAATTTATAATTTTGTTGTGAATATCGAAGAATTCCAATCCTACTGCCTTGCAAAACCAATGACAACTGAGGAATGTCCTTTCGGCCCCGATACCATTGTGTATAAAGTTGCCGGCAAGATGTTTGCTCTAACAGGTTTGGATGCGGAGGAATTTGGTGCAAATCTAAAATGTGAGCCTGAATATGCACTCGACCTAAGAGAAAGATATTCAGCCATTAAGCCCGGATGGCACATGAATAAGACAATGTGGAATACCGTCAATGCAGCAGAATTAAATGATGATCGGCTGTTCAAGAAATTGATCGATCATTCATATGATGAGGTTGTTAAAAAGCTAACTAAAAAAGTCAAATCTGAAATACAAGAATTGCTGGATAATAAATGAGCTTTAACCCAAAAATACTCATCGTAGGGCAAGGTATAGCAGGTTCGGTACTGCACTACAGTTTTTTTCAAAGAGGAATTAATGCAGAATTAATCAGCACCCTATTACCGGGAAATGCCTCTTCGGCAGCTGCAGGAATTATCAATCCGATTACAGGACCAAAGTATCAAAAAAGTTGGAAATTTGATGAATTAATGGAAGTCTTTATTCCATTTTATACCGATCTGGAAAGGACAATTAGCCTTGATTTTTTTCATAAGATGCGCATGTATCGTTACCTCCCGGGATTAAACCAGATCAATAAATGGATCAAGCGATGGGACGATGTGGTGGATTCTAAATTTTATGGGGAATTTGTAAAGACCCTGGAAGGTTATCCGGAATATGAAGGAGAAGGCACTTGGGGAGAGATATATAATGCATTTCGAGTTGATTTTAATTTATTGATAAATGCTTACGCTGCATTTCTGCAAAAGGAAGGCCTGTTTAGAAATAATATTTTTGATTTTAATCAACTAAAATTGGACGAATATCAAGCCACATATTTCGGTGTGCGTTACGACCACATCATCTTCTGCGAAGGATATAGACTCATGGAAAATCCGTATTTCAATTATTTGCCTTTAATTCCTGCTAAAGGAGAAGCTTTATTGATCCACCGGAAAATTGATAATGAAGTCATGACGAAGCGTAATGAACTTATGACTCAATGGGATGAATCAAACATATGGTATGGAGCAACCTTACAAAATTCTTTTGATTCTATTGGACCTGATCATAATTCAGCAAACTTATTAATTGGAAAGTATAACAACGATTTCAATCTGACGCCGATCATTTCCGGTCACTTATCTGGGCTTCGACCAACTGTCTCAGATCGTAAACCACTGATAGGCTTACATTCTGAATATAAATCACTGTGCGTATTCAATGGAATGGGAACAAAAGGTGCGTCACTAGCTCCTTTGATGGCTACTTTTTTAGTTCAAAAGATACTAGAAAACATAGATATTCCCGCCGAAGTTGATATTCAAAGATTTCGTAAGGAAAATTAGAAAACCCTAACTAGTTCTGAATAACCTACCATTTTACCTTTCCGATATGTCTCAGTCTTCAAGTCCCAAATCTCATTTGCGCTGACATAGGAAATTACTTGATATTCGAATGTGATCGGTATGATGGTTACCATTTTAATGGCAACATCTGAAGGAATTTTGAATGCTTCATATGAACCTGCGGCTACAGTTATTTTTTCTTTAGACTCTACCTTTCTATTTGTAATATTTAAGTCCATGGATACATCAAGACTCGAGGCAGATCCTCTTCCTTTAATTGAAGAATTTGGCAAAGATTGTCCAACAGAGATGTTTTTTGGTCTTTCTAATCCCTTTCCTGTGAAAGTCATGTCGTAATCTTCCATTGATTTTAACTGCTCCGGATTGATCAATGACTGACCATCTACTATGAATTTATCTCCATCGCAATGTATCGTGTAAGCATTTTTACTTTCAGGTTTTCCTTTGGAGTTAAATGCCTCCATTTCAACTGAAATTATCGTGCTATTACCGTCTTTCTTGATATCCTTAAAAGTGAACACATTCTTTCCCTGAAGTTTGCCTTTGGCATTATAAGATGCCATTTCATATCCGCTCCCTATTTTTAATTCAGTTCCAAAGCAAGTCTGAGCATTTAAAGTTGAGAATGATAGTAAAATAGTGACATAAAGAAATATCATACCTAATCGAATCATATTATTGATTGTTTTAAAATTAGAAAATGAGGGATCAAAATAAATCTATTCTAAGATAGTGCTGGTGACAAGCACTTTATCGATCTTACTTTTATCGAGATCGAGGATTTCGAAGGAATAATTTCCGTCAGTGAATTTATCTCCGATCTTAGGCATTTTGCCAAGTTTATCTATCACATAACCAGCAATAGTGGTATAATCGAGATCCTCTTGAAAAAATTCATCTACAAAGATCTGTTCACGCAATTCATCTATCTGGTAAGAGCCATCAATGAGGTATGATCCATCCTCACGTTTAAAGATCATGATTTCTTCTTCCTCTTCAAGATCTGGAAGATTACCAAAAATATTTTCTGTCAGGTCATGAAGAGTTATTACTCCTTCTACAGATCCATGTTCATTAATAACAATAGCAAAGTATCTTTTCTCTTTTCTGAATTCTTCAAGTATCTTAAGTGAGGTGAGTGTTTCCGGTATTAATACAGCAGGTTTTAGTATTTGTTGAATATCAAATCCCGGCTTATTTCTACCTATTAGATAGTCCTTAAGATTTACGATTCCAAGTATATTGTCAAGGGCATCGTCACAAACAGGGAATTTCGTAAGACCACTTTCTATGATGTCAGAATGAATTTCCTCATGACTTTCATTGATATCTAGCCAGACTACCTCATTCCGTGGAGTCATAACGCTGTATGCTTTTCTGTCTGCAAACCTGAAGATATTATGAATAAGTTCACTTTCTTTATTGTCGATTGAACCATCTTCATTGGCCATTTTGACCATCATTTTTAATTCATCTTCAGAGACAATGTCATTATCATTTTCTTTGAGAAAGAAAATTTTGCTAACCAACTTTGTTGAGATACTAAGAAACCAAACAATAGGGTAGGTCGCCTTAGTAAAGTACTTAACAAAAGGAGCCATTGCGAGCGATATCTGCTCAGAATATAATAGTCCTATTTTCTTTGGTATGAGTTCACCTATGACAATACTGAAATAAGTAATAACTGAAATGATGATTGTCAAAGCCAAAGGATGGGCATAAGGTGCCAATGTGGTATATTTTAGGAAATATGCTTCTAGAGAGGCAGAAAATGCCTGACCTCCATATACACCAGCCAAAATGCCTATTAGTGTGATACCTACCTGAACTGCTGATAGAAAATTATCCGGATGTTCTGTGAGTTGTAATGCTATGATCGCATTTTTGTTTCCTTTGCTGGCCCTTTCAACAAGACGGGCTTTTTTAGACGAGATTAATGCTATTTCGCACATGGCAAACACACCATTCAAAAGCATTAATCCCAAGATTATCGCTACTTCCATTGAGTTATATTATCAAAGTATCTTTCCCTGTTTAATTCTACGCCACCTATACCTTGTAGTGCAAATGTAAACAATTTAAGTTACTTATATTTATTATATATCATCCAATTTATTTAACTTTATCAACGAGGTTCAATAATAAATAGTAAATATGAGTGAACTTAACAGGATAATTTTAGTATTATTGGTTAAATAAAGAGCTTTTAAATTCGAATAGAGTTAATAAATTAAAAAAAATTACTCATTTAAGCTAAACCATTATTATATCTTTATGATTTGGGTCACAAAATTTTAATTAACATTTCTATAACTTTGCAAAAAACATATTAATATGAGAAAGAATTTATTTTTATTGACATTATTTGCTATTCTAGCCTTTTATACAACTTCATGTGGCGGAAAAGCTGACAAACCTCAGGATGCTGAAGATGAGGCAACAGAAGAAACCACAACAGCTGATGAAGATGAAGGACTTGAGGAGGTTGAAGCATATGATGCAACTAAAGGAGAAGGAAAATTTGATGAATCAAATGTTAAAGTAGGCGCTCTAGACAAAGCTATGGCTGCAAAAGGAGAAGCTATTGCAGCAAGTAAATGTATATCTTGTCACAAAGTTACTACAGAGCGTCTTGTTGGACCAGGTTGGAAAGGTGTTACTGAAAGAAGAAAACCATATTGGATTATGAATTTTATTACAAATCCTGACCCGATGATTGACAAAGATCCGGAAGTTAAAGCCCAAATGGAACAATGTCTAGTAAGAATGCCAAATCAAAGTCTTGCTGAAACTGAAGCTAGAGAAATTTTGGAATACATGCGTAAAAATGATGGCGTAAAATAATTTTAGAACTTTCGGGAGATAAACTCAAAGTTTAAAATTATTATTAATAGAGTTTGAGAAATGGATCTGGACTTTTGCTTGTCTGATTATTCCGTTCAAACAAAAATTAAAAAGGATAAGTTTGTAATCAAATTTATCCTTTTTTATTTTCTTTGTGTCTGATCCATACTGATAAGAGTTTTATTTCATGAGCAGCCCTTTGCCTATAATATCTAGCTAAAAATATTTAGGTTAAATAAAAGATTTATAGCTGGAATTAAACTTCTAAAAGCGATAAACAGAATCCCCTCATTAACAACTTTCTGAAAAATTCAAGATGTTAGGTTGAGTCTCGCTAACCATCTAACAATATTTAGCAATCAAGGTCAAGATGAATTTTAAAATCATTTGCTTTGACATTGAAAATATCAATTATACAGACTGTCTCTTCATAACTTGACTTATAAATACCATCAGCATGCTCGAGAACATTATAATAGCTGCTAATAGCAATAGCTCATTATCGTATGGAATGATCACATAGCCAAATGATAAAATACCCTGAAATGCCAATAAGATTTCATTTAAAAATACTCCGAATACAAAAGTAAGTACACTAACTTTTAATAGTTTGGAATACCGGATATATCCTTCGGTGATTAAAAAACCTAAGATGAAAAGTGTAAAGAGGCCTAATAAAACTAGGTGTAAGTAGGCAATGACTATTGGACGGAAACCGAAAGCCAATTTACTAATTGCCGGCACAGTGGAAAAAGTTTGCAACAATATCTTTAATGAAAAGGCCATGCCGGATATTCCAAAAAGGATTTTCGTAGTCAGGTTTAGTTTTAAATTCGAAATTATTTTTTTTGAAATAATCCCCGATACCAATCTGTAACTACCTAATAATTGTAAGGTTGTTCCGATAATTACTAGCAAAAATATCCAAATTGGTAGATCTAGCCATAATACCGAAAGTCCATATGTTGGTACGCAACTAATTGCGAGAGTCCGGAAAATTATTTTTTCATGCTTAATGTATATTTTGGCTATTTCAAGATGATGAATGATTAGTCCAACCACTGCAAATAGGAACCAGCCGTTGTATTGAAAATGTAGATACCAATAAACAGACGCCAAATACAAATGCTGATCATAGTTTTTTGAAGCCATCATATAACTTAGATAGCATATTCCGACTGCTGATATAATATTAAATACAATTGCTGCTAAAAACCATTTTCTACTAACTGTATTTTCGAGACTCCTGGTTGTTTTATAATATAGTCCACCAAATGTAAATGACAGGAGTATAGATAATGTTGAAAAGAAAATTGAAAAAAGTCCGTAACCCTGAAGTGCAAATGATATAAGCATACCGTAAGCGCATATAAGAGAACCAATAAAAATAATTCTGAATTGCTTGGTATCTTTTTCAGAAATAGTATCCCCTAAATTATTGGCTATGAGTATCATCAAGATAAAAGATATCCAGCCAAAAAGAGCAAAATGCGAATGAGAATGTAACAAATTTTTCTGTACGAAAAAAGGAAATTCAAATGCAATTTTGAAGCGCATCAGTGAACCTAAAACAGCAACGATCATTAAATTGAAAATGCATATTCTTACCCAGGTTTTAATTTCGGATTTAAACATATATCAAATTTGTATTTTACGGTTTACGATTTTTAATTTATTGTCACCACTCAATTTAATGATAGTTCTAATAACTGTTTCTACACGGAGTCCGGTAATGTTGGCAATTTGCTGACGAGTGTAGGGCACAATCATAGGAGAAATGTTCCCTTGATCATTTTTTAAATTGTAAAATAAGCGCAATAGTTTCTCCTCTGCATTATTAGAAATCAAAATTTTTGAAGAATTTGATTTGGCTATTATTCGATTGGAAAGGGAGAAAAGAAGGCGCTTCATTATCTCCGGATAAATATCCAATATTTTCAAAAAATTGTCACGCGATATTTTATACAATTCTACATTTGTATAGGCTACAGCATAGCTTGGATATGGTTTGTTTGCTATTAAAGGTGGTTCCCCAAAAGTTTCTCCGGAACTGAATAACCCCAATAGAATTTCATTTCCCTTGTCATTATATTGTATCACTTTAACACTCCCTTTTATGACCTGAAAAAAGTAGTTCGGTTTACTTCCTTCATAGAAAATATAGCTTCCTTTTTCATATTCATTGATTGAACCTCCATATGCAGCTATGATCTTGTTACTCACTAACATATCTTAGAATACCTTTTTTACAAGTATAAAACATTTCCCTACATTTCAATAATTTTAACAAAAGTTTATTCAAAAATTATAATATTTTCAAAATGATAAATATTTTAATCCATCATTCATCTTTTTCCAAGCTTCGAATATCCTTTTAAGGTAAACGAATTAATAAAAATGTTAGATTAATTTAAAGTCTATGAGTATAATTCATTTTTGATATTAAATTTGTGTCAGCTTTCATCTTAAATATAAAGGATGCCTCGTAATATTTTTGTCATCGTGGGTTTATGTGTTTGGTTTGGATTATTTTCGGCCTGCAAACAAGAAGTAAAGGAAATTCCTCAGGACATAACACGACCTGATACGGATACAAATATCAACCCTAAGGAATTTGATCAGTCAGACAATGAACCAGACAGGGTGATTTGGCAAAAACCTGAGATGGTTATGGAGCTCCTTGGTGACATGAAAGACAAGGTGGTCGCAGATATTGGTGCCGGAACAGGCTTTTTCACATTTAGATTATTGCAACAGGCAAAGAAAGTCATCGCTGTTGATATTGACAAAGGACCGCTTGAAAGGATGCGGATGTTGTCCCAAAAGCTGGATACCTCCATCTCTAATAAATTGGAAATTAAACTTGCAAAACCTTCAGATCCTGAACTCCAGCCTCAAAGCGTCGATATCGTTTTTCTATCCAACACTTATATGTATATTCAGGACAGAACGACCTATCTGCGCAATTTAAAAAAGTACCTCAGGCCTAAAGCCAGGATATTGATTATTGATTATAAAAGGAAAGTTATTCCATTTGGTCCTCCATATGAAGAAAGGGTAGGGCTCAACCGAGCAGAAAGAGAGCTTAAAGAAGCAGGCTATACAATAGAACGATCGGATGACGTGTCATTGGATTATCAGTATATTTTATTGGCTAAATATAAATGATGGTATATATTTTCTTTAAGTGGGATTTCGGCTAACTTTGAGATTCTTGTTTAAACTGAAATTATGTAACTTCTAAAATGTTTTAGGTATTAGAACAAGGATAAATTTTTTTTATATATATGTGCTGTAATTTAAAAATAAAAAATTACCTTTGCAGTCCATTTGTAAAAGTATGAATAGGAATGGCTTTTTTTGATCAGTTTACCTTGCCAGTCAAAGGCTTACATATTGGTTTGCATGAATATCAGTTTGATATCAATGACGATTTTTTCAAATTGTCCGATACTGAACTCATAGAATCCGGCAATTTCAAAGTAAATCTTGTCATTGACAAGAACATGGACATGATGATCCTCAATATTGATTTTGAGGGATTCTGGAAGACTGTTTGCGACAGATGCACTGCCGACATTGATCTTCCTATCACAGGAAATAATGAGATACTGATCAAATACGCCGATAAGGAACTAGACGATGGAGACATCATTTATATAATGAAAGAATCCACCGAACTCAATGTTGCCAAGATCATTCTTGATAGTATTATAGTCGGCCTGCCGATCCAGAAGACTTACGATTGTGATGATGAGGAGCCCAGACCTTGCGATGATACTGTCCTGGACAGATTAAGCGGTTGGGATGATGAAGAAGAAGAAATAAAGACTTCGACAGATATCTGGTCTAACCTTACAGGTTTGCAGATAGATAGTGAAGAATAATTAGTATAATATTTAAATTAAAATACAATGCCAAATCCAAAGTGGAGACACTCTAAACAAAGAAAAAGGAAAAGACGTACGCACGATAGTTTGACTTTGCCTACTGTTGGAACAGATAAGACTACAGGAGAGAGCCACATGATGCACAGAGCACATTGGTCTGAAGGTGCATTATTCTACAGAGGAAGAAAGGTAATAGAGGCTGCTGCAGCCAAAGATATCGAGGACACCGAGGGTTAAGTACAACTACCTATCGTCTCAGAAAATAAATTTTTGCCTGATCTTCACAAGAGGTCAGGTTTTTTTATATTTGGCCTTTCCTAATAAAATAATCTACTTTGAAAAAAATAATTTATACTCCGGATGCTCCGTCTCCAATAGGGCCATACAGTCAGGCTGTCGAAGCTAATGGGATGTTATTCGTATCCGGCCAAATAGCTTTGGACCCTGTCAGCGGAGAATTGATACAAGACGATATTGAGACGGAAACAAGGCAAGTATTCAGTAATCTGAAAGCCATTCTTGAAGCAAGAGGACTTACTTTCGACCATGTCGTCAAGTCAACAGTCTTCGTAGCGGATATGAATCAGTTTGCAAGGATAAATGCAGTTTACGCTGAATATTTCTCAGGTGAAGAAACTCCAGCACGTGAAACAGTCCAGGCTGCAGCACTTCCGAAGTTTGTGAATATTGAAATTTCCGTGATTGCAGTCATTGGTCAGTAAGTCAGTGTTCAGTGTTCAGTTTTCAATGGTCAGAAGTCAATTATATTGCTTTAAAATCAAAAAGGTATATTTGAAGAAGCAAAATCTGAAGCAAAAATAAAGTTGGTCAGATTTCCCCCTTTTGAGGGGGCTAGGGGGGAGTCTTTAATTAATATCGAATTAAAAAATATTATACAAAATAACAATGAAAAAAATTCTCTCCGGCATCCAGCCCACAGGTGAGCTCCACTTAGGAAACTATTTTGGTGCAATTAAAAACTGGGTAGATCTACAGGAAAGTTACGAATGTACCTATTCCGTTGTAGACTATCATTCTATGACAATGCCTTATAAAGCTGAGAACCTTCAAAATAATTCATGGAGAATGGTTTATCAATTACTGGCATGTGGCGTTAAAGCTGAAAATCTTTTTATTCAGTCTTTAATACCAGAACATACAGAACTCACATGGATCCTTTCTTGTGTTTGTTCGTATGGAGAATTGACCAGAATGACACAATTTAAAGACAAAAGTGATCAGACAAAGGAAACCTCAAAGGATTCATTGGTTTCGGCTGGTTTGTTGTTTTATCCGGTGCTGCAGGCTGCAGACATATTACTATATAAAGCAGATTACGTTCCTATCGGCAAAGATCAGGAGCAGCACTTAGAACTCTCTCGTAATATTGCTGAACGATTTAACAATAATTTTGAAGTAGATTATTTCAGAAGTCCCGAGGCTTTATTTACTGAAACACCAAAGTTGTTGTCGCTAGCAAATCCTGAAAAGAAAATGAGCAAGAGTCTTGGAGAAAAGCATTTTGTTAGTTTATTTGGTGATGCAAATATCATCACTAAGCAAGTGAAGTCAGCAGTGACGGACTCAGGTGAAGCACAGTCCGGAGTGATGAGCCCCGGTGTTAAGAACCTTTTTGAACTACTTAAAGCTTGCAATAAAACTGAAGCTTATAAAGTCAATTTCGAAAAGTGGGAGAGTGGCAGTCTTCAATATGGAGCGCTAAAAGGCGATGTGGCAGAAGCCCTTATCGAATTAACACAAAAATTTAAAAATAATCTGCAACATATCCGTGAAAATGAAGATTCCGTAAAGGAGCAAGTTTTTGCAAGTAGCGCTCAGATAAGGAAAAAAGCACAACAGACGATTGATGAAGTAAGGGAGATCACGGGGTTGGCAAAATTGAGAAGGTAGTTTCTAATAAATAATGAATAATGAATAATAATATATGTGTAACATTACCGATTACCCATTACCGAATGCCAATTACCCATTACCCATTACCCATTTTAGATCATTTATAATTTAGAATTAAAAAGGTGAAACAATATCAAGACTTATTAAGCACAATCCTTGAAGATGGGACTTTTAAGGCAGACCGCACCGGCACCGGTACTAAAAGTATATTCGGGCATCAGATGAGATTTGACCTATCCAGGGGATTTCCAATGTTGACTACTAAGAAGTTGCACCTTAAGTCTATTATCTTCGAATTACTTTGGTTCATCAAAGGAGATACTAATATAAAGTACCTTAACGATCATGAAGTGCGCATCTGGGACGAATGGGCAGATGAAAATGGCGATCTTGGTCCGGTATATGGCAAACAATGGCGAAGTTGGGAAGGAGCAGATGGCAAAACTTATGATCAATTATTAACTGCAATTAATACCATAAAAAATAACCCGGATTCACGCAGAATCATCATAAATGCATGGAATGTAGCAGATCTGGATGCAATGGCCTTGAGTCCTTGCCATTGCTTATTTCAGTTTTATGTTGCGGATGGCAAATTGTCTTGCCAATTATACCAACGTTCAGCCGATGTTTTTCTTGGAGTCCCTTTCAATATTGCTTCTTATGCCTTGTTGACTATGATGATGGCTCAGGTGTGTGACCTAGAATATGGAGATTTTGTACATACATTTGGAGATGCTCATTTATACTCAGACCATTTTGAGCAGGCGAAACTTCAATTAAGCCGATCCCCAAGATCCTTGCCTTTAATGACAATTGATCCTCTGATTAAAGATATTAATGATTTTAAGTTTGAAAATTTTGTCCTAACTGGGTACGATCCACATCCTCATATTAAGGCGAAAGTCTCTATCTGAGAAAATCCTATTTTTGAGATATTCTATGTCTTTTAGTTAAGAAAATTAAGGAATTAATGTTTTTAATTGAGTGAAATTAGAATTAATTCCAACATTAAATATTTTAGGATTATACCATTAGTTGGTCGGATATCAAATATTATAAATTTATATGTATCATTATCAAGTACTTGTAAAATCTAATATTTTGATTTCAAAGCATTTGCCAACTAATCTTAATTAGAAATAATCTAAATAGCTATATTTCTTTCATGAAATAGTTAAAATATTTAACAGTTGGTTATTTTTGCGTGATTAATCTTTTGAAGAATTATATTAAGTATTGCAATCTATACCTCTTAAGCATGATTAATTGTACGAAATATTTAAAAACGCGCAGTTTGAAGTCAATTGTTATTTTTCTACTCACTATTTTTTCGCTTAGTGCAGTAACAGCAGCCAATCTTGACAAGGGAAAAGACCTTTTTAAGGCCAATTGTGCCACTTGTCACAATAAGAACATGAAAGATAAGCTGACCGGTCCAGCGCTTATGACTGGATTGTCGGATTGGGCAGCATATCCTAAGGAAGATCTTTACAGATGGATCAAGAACTCACAGGCTATGATAGCTGAAGGTCATCCTCAGGCAGTAAAGATCTGGAATGAATACAAGCCGGTTGTGATGACAGCATTCCCTACTTTGTCGGATGCGGATATCGATGATATTCTAGCTTACACAAATGGGGTCATTGATGGCTCTTACCCTCCCAAAGCCGCAGGTGTGGCAGCAGATACAGCAGTAGTTGCCCCAAAGGATAACACTTGGATTTACTTTGCTATTTTTGGTCTACTTGCTATATTAGCAATTGTATTGGGAGGTATTTCAAGAGGCTTAAACAGAATTGAAAAAGAGAAAGAAGGTGAAGTTGTTGAGAAAAAGACTGTAATGCAGTTGTTGACATCTAAATCAGTAATAGGAGTAGTGCTATTTGCACTAATTGTTTTGGGTGGTTATACCACAGTTAATAATGCGATTAATTTGGGACGTCAACAGAATTATGCTCCTGATCAACCAATAAAATTTTCGCATGTCACACATGCAGGAATAAATAAAATTGATTGCCAATTTTGCCATGATGGAGCCCGCAGGAGTAAGCAATCTGTCATTCCTCCTACAAGTACTTGTATGAATTGCCATAAGGCAATTAAAAAAGGATCTCAATATGGGACGGAAGAAATTACTAAGATATTTGCCTCAATTGGTTTTGATCCAAGTACGGACAAATATATCGAGAACTATAACTCACTTTCACAAAAGGATGTGGGAGCTATCTATAAAAAATGGATTAAAAATCAGTATCTACTTAATGAAGGCACTTCAATGAATGAGGAAGGTAAAGATTTTGTTAAAAATCAATGGAACAGTATTGTTTCTTCTTTAACTAATCCAAATAAGTCAAAAGTTCAAGGCCCCATTGAATGGATTAGGGTCCATAATTTGCCTGACCATGTCTATTTTAATCACTCCCAACATGTCACTGTAGGTAAGATCGACTGTGCTAATTGTCATGGAAAAGTAGCTGAAATGGAAACATTACGCCAATATTCCCCTCTTTCAATGGGATGGTGTATTAATTGTCACAGACAAACCGATGTTCAGTTCAATGAAAATCCTTATTATGACAGTTACATCAGGTATCATCAGGAATTAAAAGATGGTAAACGTGATAAAGTTACTGTAGCTGACGTAGGCGGTCTTGAATGTCAAAAATGTCACTATTAATCTTATAATTAAATATTAGAATTCTTTATTATATAAAAGGATATGAGCGAAATAAAACAAGATTATTGGGTAAGCAGTGAGGAATTCACTCAGGATGAATCTTTTGTAAAGGCATCTGGAAATGAATTTTTTGATCTGCCTATTCTCAATAATATAGCTAGTGAAGAAGAAAATGCATCAACTCAAGGCCATAATAGAAGGGACTTTTTAAAATATCTAGGGTTTAGCATCGGCGCAGCTACAATCGCAGCCGGTTGCGAATCTCCAATTAGAAAAGCGATACCTTATGTTACAAAACCCGATTCTATCGTCCCTGGTATAGCTAACTATTATTCTTCAACTTTCATTAAAGGAAATGACGTTCTACCAATTGTAGTGAAAACTCGTGAAGGTAGGCCAATCAAAATAGAAGGTAACTCTTTGAGCAAATTCTCTCAAGGTGGAACGAGCGCAAGAGCTCAAGCATCTGTATTAGATCTTTATGACATAGGAAGATATCGCTTTGCGGGACAGAATAAAGGGAAGGATTATAAGAAAATTAGTTGGTCAGACCTAGATCAACAGATTGGTGAAAAGCTTACACCTGCTGCTAGAATAAGATTAGTTTCTAATTCGATAACAAGTCCTTCTATGATGGCAGCAATCGCTCAATTTACAGCTGCTTATCCTGGTACGAAACATGTAACATACGACCCATTTTCTTCATCTGCAATCATCATTGCCAATGAAAGATCCTTTGGTAAACGCGTTTTTCCAGGATATGAATTTGGAAATGCAAGCATAGTTGTAAATTTTGGTGCTGACTTTCTAGGTACCTGGGTTTCTCCGGTTGAGTATTCAGCTGCTTGGACAAAAACAAGAAAAGTCAAAGATTTCAATAAGCCGGACATGAGCCGCCTAATTCAGTATGAGAGCAATATGTCATATACTGGATCGAACGCAGATAATAGAATGTTGATCAGACCATCCGAGCAGGGTACAGCTATTGTTAAATTATATAACGCTGTGGCTGCATTAGCAGGTGCTGCAAGCATTGCATCAGGAGGGTCTCTTAAGAATGCTAAGGCTGAAAAATCCTTTTCATCTGTAGCTAAAGATCTTTGGGCAAATAAAAATAAAGGCCAGTCCTCATTAGTGATTTCTGATTCGAATAATATATCAGAACAAATCATTATTAATAAGATAAATGATCTGTTAGGTAATTATGGTAAGACAATAGATCTTAACAACTATTCAAATCAAAGAAAAGGTGTTGACAGTGATATCGTTGATTTGATCAAAGACATGAATAGTAATTTAGTAGATGTCGTAATTATTATGGGTGATGCCAATCCTGCATTCGATCTTCCTGAAAGTGCAGACTTTGCTTCAGGTCTTAAGAAAGTAGGTTTATCTGTTTCGTTATCTACTAATCCTAACGAAACCAGTGCATTATGCAAATATGTAGCACCTGCCAACCATTTTCTAGAATCATGGGGAGATGCACAACCGAGAAAGAATTTTTATTATGTAATGCAGCCAACTATTGCTCCTTTATTTGCGACAAGACAAGCTGAGGTTACTCTTTTGAAGTGGGCGAAATCTGGAGTTACAGATTATGATGCATATATTCAAAATACGTGGAAAGGCTCTTTATTCTCTTTGCAGAACGAGTTTTCTTCTTTCCAAAGCTTTTGGGATAATACTTTGCATAATGGACTTATTGAATTAAATGCTGAAGCTGGTGGTGCATCAGTTTCTATAGATGTTAACTCTATTGCTGCTGGAGTAACTAAGCCTGCTACAGGAGTGGAAGTTAAGTATTATGAGCCAATGGGTGTAGGATGCGGCGCTTATGCTAACAATCCTTGGCTACAAGAATTGCCAGATCCTATTACACGCACTGTATGGACAAGTGTAGTCCATATTCCATTGAAATGGGATGGTGACAGTAGGTTTGATTATTATAAAGATCTAAATAAGGATGGTTTATATGTGCATTTCAAATCCGGTAAAGTAAATGTTGAAAACATGCCAATTGTGAGACAATTCGGTCAAATGTCTGATACATTGGCTATTCCTCTTGGATATGGCAGAAAAGAAGGAAATGCAAGTGCTAAAAATGTAGGTAACTGCGTAATGAATACATTATCCCGAGATTCAGATGGAAATGTAAGATACTGGAACGACAAGGTGGATATAACACCAACTGGAGGTGAAGACGCACACTACGCTTCAGTCCAACATCATCATACACTTGGTGTCACAGGGAAAGATAAAAGCAATCAGACTATAAATGTGGATGAGAAGGCTTTGATGACTCTAGGATCAGGTTATCAAGGATCTTTGACAGGCAGAAGTATATTGAAATCTGCTGATATGTCCAATTTTGCAGAAAAGGTAAAGGAACTAAAAGAATTTAGAGCTGAGGCAAGTCATTTAAATAATGAAACAATGTACCCCGGCCATGATGATTTATATAAACAAGGTCATCATTGGGGTCTAAGTGTCGATTTAAATTCATGCACAGGTTGCGGAGCATGTCAGGTAGCCTGTGTCGCAGAGAATAACGTTCCTATTGTTGGTAAAAATGAAGTTCATCGTCATCATGAGATGACTTGGTTGAGAATAGATAGATACTATTATGGTGATGTAGAATCTCCAAATGTATTTTATCAGCCGATGATGTGTCAGCATTGCGATAATGCTCCATGTGAGAATGTTTGTCCGGTAAATGCGACTAACCATAGTGCAGAAGGATTGAATCAAATGGCCTATAACAGATGTGTAGGAACCAGATACTGTGCAAATAACTGTCCATATAAAGTCAGAAGATTCAACTGGTCAGATTTTACAACAGCGGATCTTTTCGGAAAAAATGAAAAGAATGTTATGCCTGATGGTGAAACATTATTTTATGAGGATAACCTTACAAGAATGGTGCTCAACCCGGATGTGACCGTAAGATCAAGAGGGGTGATTGAGAAATGCTCTATGTGCATTCAACGTATTCAGGAAGGTAAACTTCGTGCAAAAATCGAATCTCGTCCTTTAAAAGAAACTGACATTACTACGGCATGTGCTGCAGCTTGTCCAACAGGTGGCATTATTTTCGGTGATCAAAATACAAAAGATGGTATTTTGAATACAGAATGGTCAAATCCTACTACTTACTTTGCACTTGAAGAGATCAATGTAAGGTCGAAAGTTGGTTACAAAATGAGATTAACTAATAAAAATGCTGATCTTGCATAATCGACTTATTAAGAGTTAATTGAGCATTTAGATTTAAAGAATATTATAAACATTAGCAAAATATATCACATATGTCTATAGTTGTTTCACCGATTAGGGAACCGTTAATCATGGGGAGTAAGACGTATCATCAGATTACTGAAGATATTTGCGCTCCATCTGAAAAAGCCCCTACCCGTCAGTGGATAGTAGGATTCATTTTAGCTGTCACATTGCTGGCAGTATTTGTATTCTGTGTTGGCTGGCAAATTTTTTACGGTGTAGGAGCTTGGAACCTTAACAGAACCATTGGATGGGGTTACGATATTACCAACTTCGTTTGGTGGGTTGGTATTGGTCATGCAGGAACTTTGATTTCTGCCATTCTTTTGCTTTTTAGACAAAAATGGAGAACCGGGGTTAACCGTGCTGCGGAAGCGATGACAATATTTGCCGTAATTTGTGCAGCTATGTTTCCAGTTATTCACGTAGGAAGGATATGGTTGTTGTTTTATTTTGCACCACTTCCAAATACAAGAGGCCCACTTTGGGTCAACTTTAATTCTCCATTACTTTGGGATGTATTTGCGATCTCTACTTATTTTACCGTTTCTTTATTATTTTGGTATACAGGTTTGGTACCAGATTTCGCGACTTTAAGAGACAGAGCAGTTGGTTTTAGAAGAAAAATGTATAATGTTCTTTCTTTTGGATGGACAGGAGCAGCAAAACATTGGCAGAGATTCGAGTCTTTGAGTCTTGTATTGGCAGGTATCGCAACTCCACTTGTACTTTCCGTACATACGATAGTATCTTTTGACTTTGCTACTTCTGTTATTCCAGGTTGGCACACGACGATTTTTCCTCCGTATTTTGTTGCTGGAGCGATTTTCTCGGGTTTTGCTATGGTTCAGACATTGATGTTAGTAACAAGAAAGGCTTTAAAATTAGAAGACTACATTACAGTTAACCATGTAGAATCTATGAACAAAGTGATTCTTTTGACAGGAACAATAGTGGGTGTTGCATATTTAACTGAGTTATTTATTGCTTGGTATTCCCAATTTGTCTATGAGCAGTTTGCATTCGCTAACAGAGCAGCTGGTATATATTGGTGGGCATATTTGGGTATGATGGCATGTAATGTACTCACACCGCAATTATTTTGGAGCAAAAAGATAAGAAGAAGCCTTTGGTGGACTTTCTTTATGTCAGTTTTTGTGAATATAGGAATGTGGTTTGAAAGATTCGTGATTATTGTGACTTCATTGGCCAGAGATTATTTGCCATCAAGTTGGAGTTACTATTATCCTTCCTGGAATGAAATTGGAATCTATTTAGGAACATTCGGTTTGTTCTTTACATGTTACTTAATATTCGTAAGAATTGCTCCGGTGGTTGCTATTGCTGAAGTAAAAGCAATATTGAAATCTGCGGGTGATCAATATAGGGGTAAAAATTTAGGTCATGAGAGCCATTCTGCAGAGGGGGCTCAAGTAGATCATCATTAAATTAAATAGATAGAAGCTAATGGCATTCAAAAATAAAGAAATATTGTTTGGGTTATTCGATGATGAGACCCAATTATTGGCAGCGGTGGCAGATGCAAAGCATGCTCACATAGAAATAGACAATGTATATACTCCTTTTCCTGTGCATGGTCTTGATCCATTGCTGGGATTGGAAGAATCTAGATTACATATCGCTGGTTTTTTCTATGGGTTAACAGGAACATTGACTGCATTTTTTGGTATGACTTGGATTTTTACACGTGATTGGCCAACAATCTTTGGTGGTAAGCCTTACTTTTCATTTCCTGCATTTGTGCCAATAATATTTGAATTAACAGTATTGTTCGCTTCTATTGGAATGGTAGTAACATTTTATACGGTTTGTGGCTTGGGTCCTGGTGTTAAAGCAGAAACTTTACACGATCGGATTACAGATGATAAATTTTGCATATCTTTTGATATGTCAGGTGCTGATGAAGAATTGAGAAATTCAATTCGTTCATTTTTTCAAAAACATGGCGCCTCTTTGGTGGACACTAAATTAGTTTAAACGCTTAGTTTGAATATGAAGAAATATACTAATATAGCATTTTTTGCAGCTTTACTTTTAGGTGGAACCTTCTTTTTAGAAAGTTGTGGTCCAGCTGGAGGTAATAATACAGGTCATGAATACATGATGGATATGGGCCACTCAATTGCCTATGAAGCAAATACGGTTGATCTCTTTTATTACAACAGATGGGATATGAACAGTTATCTGAAATATGCCCAGCCTAGATCTCCGATTCCCGGAACAATTCCAAGAGGATATGTTGGTCTTGCAAAATATAGTAATGGGAAAGTCCCTGATTCAGTTCAAAGTGAATTTGACCATGAAACAATCAATGGTGCAGTTCCTTATTATTATGCAGATACAGATGATGACAGATTACGTGCTATAAATGAGATCCGTTTAAATCCTTATCCGATCACCAAGGCTGGTCTTGCACAAGGTAAGGCGTTGTATGATATTTATTGTGGAATTTGTCATGGTGAAAAGGCTGATGGAAACGGCTACCTTGTAAGAGATGACGGGAAGTATCCAGCTCAACCTGCTATCCTTGTAAGTGATGAATTTATTGCTGCAAGTAATGGAAGATTTTATCACGCTATAATGCATGGAAAGAATGTAATGGGAGCATATTCTGATAAACTTTCATACAAGGAACGATGGGAAGTTATCCAATATATTCGATCTCTACAAGCACAAGCTAAAGGTCTTAAATACGATGAAAATGAAAATACATTGAATAAAACAGATTTTATCGCTTCGAACAGTGTAAATCCCAATTTTAAAGTTGATGCAGAAACTGCAGCAAAACTTGTTAAAACAACTATTGATACTTCAGTAGTGAAACATTAATATAATAGGTTGTAAATAGTATATCAAAACGACTCAAAACTAAGCAAAGGGCATGGATCAATTTATATTCAGATCAAAATACAAAAACTTATTATTTGCCTTTATGGCACTGGGCTTAATCTGTATGGCCTTAACCTGGTTCAATGATGATGCATTGCATACAAGATTCTGGACAAACTTTTTGCATAACTCTATGTTCTTTACAGGTATAGGTTTTGCAGCTCTTTTCTTGATGTGTATGGGTATATTGACGTATGCAAGTTGGTTTGTGGTATTCAAAAGAATATGGGAAGCTTATAGTTTATTCATGGTAGTTGGACTGGGCCTAATGTTAATCATTGTTGCTGGAGTTTGGGGACATTTCCATCATTTGTATCACTGGGCAGATATTGAAGAAGTAGCCAAAGATGTGATCCTTAAAGGAAAATCTTCTTTTTTGAATCCGACCTGGTATAGTTTAGGAACAATAATTGTTCTTGGTTCATGGATATATTTTGCCATAAGAATGAGAGCACTTTCAATTGAACAGGACACCAACGGTGGAATAAATGATCTAACTCAATACAATAAGATGAAAGTAGCTTCAGCTATTTTCCTACCAATAGCTGGTTTTTCAAGTGCGGCTATGATATGGCAATGGATAATGTCCTTGGATGCCCATTGGTACAGTACGATGTTTGCATGGTACGCTACTGCATCTTGGGTAGTTTCTATGTTTTGTGTTTCTATTTTAACAATTATTTTTCTAAAAAGCCAGGGCTTTGCTAAATTCATTACGATTGAGCACCTGCATGATCTTGGAAAGATGGTTTTTGCTTTTAGCATCTTTTGGACCTATTTGTGGTTTAGTCAATTTATGTTGATTTGGTATGCAAATAATGGTGAAGAAACAATCTATTTTAACCAAAGAATGATGCATTATCCCGTTTTATTCTGGGGTAATTTGATAGTAAACTTTGTATTACCATTCTTGATTTTTATAAGAAATGATACTAAACGTAAATACGGATCACTAGTGTTTGTAAGTCTTTTGGTGTTGTTCGGTCATTGGTGGGATTTCTTTTTGATGATTAAGCCTGGTACATTGCATACGGCTCAGGAAGCATTGGAAAAGATGGGAGTTGGTGCAGCGCACGGTGCAGAAGCAGCTGGTCATGCTGCAGAGCATGTAAGTAACTATACTGCTGGTTTTACATTACCAGGATTGCTTGAGATTGGCACAATGTTGGGATTTTTAGCATTATTCTTTTTTGTGACATTGTCTCAGATGGCTAAAGTGAGTCTCAGACCTAAAAATGACCCTTTTTTACCTGAAAGTTTGCATCATCACGTACAGTAATAAAATAATGACTAAGTTCATATATAACAAAAAATAATCTATTTCAATGACAGCATTAATAATCTTTGGTTGTTTTATCCTTGTGGGTCTGGTTGTGTTCCAGATGTCTAAGATCAATGAGATGATCAAGAGGATAAAAGGAGAAGAAGCAGCGCTCGAACAGTCAAATAATAATACTGCGTGGGCATTATTGGCATTCATGATTGTCTTTTTAGTTGCAACAGTTTATTCTGCTTATCACTATAAAAATTTCATGTTGGGTTATGGACCTTTATTGCCTGCCTCAGAACATGCTTCTTATATTGACGGCTTATTCAATGTAACCCTATGGGCTACAGGTATTGTTTTTATTATCACGCACATCCTTTTATTCTATTTTGCTTGGAAATACAAGTACACAAAAGGAGCAAAGGCTTTATATATGCCACATGATAATAAACTTGAAGTAATATGGACTGCTGCACCAGCAGTTGTTATGGCTTACTTAGTAATAAATGGTTTAGTGGTTTGGAATAAAGTAATGTCTGATGTCGTGCCAAATGATAATCATATAGAGATTGAAGCTACTGGTATGCAGTTTGCATGGATTTTAAGATATCCAGGGCTGGATGGTAAATTAGGAACTAGAGATTTCAAATTGATTTCTGCAACTAATGATTTAGGTCAGGATTGGAACGATCCGAAGAATCAAGATGATTTCAAACCTGATGAAATAGTGCTACCTAAAGGCAGAAAAGTTAGAGTCAGAATAACATCAAGAGATGTATTGCATTCTTTTTATCTTCCCCATTTTAAAGTAAAAATGGATGCAGTGCCAGGATTACCGACTTATTTTGTGTTTACTCCGACTATCACTTCGGAAGAATACAAAATGAATTTGAAAAAATATCCTGAGTGGAATGTTCCTGCTGATCCTACTGATCCAGCTGGTAAAAAGAAGTGGGAGACATTTACATTTGAATTAGCATGTGCAGAGTTATGTGGATCTAGTCATTTTGCGATGAGAAGGCCTGTAAGAGTTGTTACATCAGAACAGTACGATGCTTGGGTTAAAGCTCAGGGATCATATTATATGGCAAATGTGCGTGAAAATGCTGATGATCCCAATAAAGGTAAAGTAATCCCTATGGATGCTAAGTTTAAAAAGGAAGATGCAGCTGTGAAACCTGCTGGTGAGGTAACGGATTCAACGAAATCAGAAGTTAAAGTACAATAATACATAATTCAGAAAATAATTTTAGCTATGTCTAATTATAAGGTAGTAGTAGGAGACGAGATCGAAGAACTGATCGAAAAGAATGGTTATGATGACCATTTTCACGACCACCATGAAGGAGATAAATACCAATCGGGTTTTATAGGCAAATATATTTTCAGTTTGGATCATAAAATGATTTCCAGACAATTCCTTATTACCGGTATTATCTGGGCAGTGATAGGTGCTGCAATGTCAGTGATTTTCAGACTGCAATTAGGTTTTCCTGAAGCTGATATGTCTTGGTTAAAACCTTTGTTAGGACAATGGATCGTTGTAAATGATGCTGGAATCGGTACACTTTCACAAGAGTTTTATTATGCACTTGTTACAATGCATGGTACGATACTAGTTTTCTTTGTTTTGACAGCGGGGCTGAGTGGTACATTCAGTAATTTCCTTATTCCATTGCAAGTAGGAGCAAGAGATATGGCATCTCCATTGCTGAATATGATGTCTTATTGGTTCTTTTTCCTTGCAGGAATTGTACTTTTAGCATCTTTATTTTTAAGCACGGGTCCATTTTCAGGCGGTTGGACAGCATATCCTCCTTTAAGCGCATTGCCTCAAGCATCTTCAGGTTCTAAGGGAGGTATGACACTTTGGATAGTCAGTATGTCTTTATTTATTGTTTCTCAATTATTGGGCGGTATTAATTATATTACTACCGTACTGAATCTTCGTACAAAAGGTATGAGTATGTGGAATATGCCACTTACTATGTGGGCATTCTTAGTTACAGCTATCCTAGGTGTATTGTCATTCCCTGTATTATTTTCTGGCGTTCTTTTATTGTTATTTGATAGAAGTATGGGCACAAGTTTCTACCTAAGTGAAATTTTTGTTCAAGGAGCTGCTTTAGAAAACGTTGGGGGGAGTCCTATTCTATATCAGCATTTATTTTGGTTCCTAGGACACCCCGAAGTTTATATTATCATATTACCTGCTATGGGTATAGTTTCTGAAGTAATGTCAGTACATGCTAGAAAGCCTATTTTTGGATATAAGGCTATGGTATTCTCAATGCTCGCAATTGCTTTTCTTTCATTTATAGTTTGGGCGCACCATATGTTTATGTCAGGTGTGAATCCATTCATCTCTAATTTCTTCGTAATATTTACACTCATCATCGCAGTACCTTCAGCTGTAAAAGTATTTAACTGGATTGCTACTTTATTCGGTGGTAATATCAGGTTGAATGCTCCAATGTTATATAGTATAGGTTTCGTGAGTTTTTTCATATCTGGAGGTCTTACAGGTATATTTCTAGGTAATTCAGCACTAGATATTCCATTACACGATACATATTTTGTGGTTGCCCACTTTCATATAGTAATGGGGGTAGCAGCATTTTTTGGTATGTTTGCAGGAGTCGCCCACTGGTTTCCTAAGATGTTCGGAAGATATTTGAATGAAACCATCCTTAAAATACATTTTTGGATCACAATGGTTGGTGCTTATTGTATTTTTTGGCCTCAGCATTATTTAGGAATCGCTGGAGTCCCAAGAAGATATTACAGATTTGACAATTTTGATGCATTTTCAGGATGGGGTGATATGAATAAATTCATAACGATCTCTGCAATCCTTGTATTTTGCGTTCAGTTACTTTGGGTTTTTAACTTTTTTTATAGTATCTGGAGAGGCAAGAAGGTGACTGAAAAGAATCCTTATGGAGCCAACACATTAGAATGGACTACCGACATTGAACCAGTTCACGGTAACTGGCATGGCAAATTGCCTAAAGTAGAGCGTTGGGCATATGATTATGGTAAGGATGGAAAGGAGTTCATTACTCAGATCACACCTTACGCTGAAGGTGAAGAGGTTACACATTAATAACAAATAATATTTTTTAGAAATAATGTCAAGAGAAGCAGTAGATAGTATTAAATCAAGTCAATCAAATTGGTTGATGGATTATGCTATTCTATTTAAGTATAAACTCACACTATTTGTAGTTTTCTCGGCGATGATGTCTTACATGGCATCACTATCAGGTCCGATTAACTGGTTTAAGTTTGTATTGCTTTTCATTGGAGGATTCTGCATTACTGCAGCTGCAAATACATTAAATGAAGTTCTTGAAAAGGACTACGATAAATTGATGAAGCGCACTGCCGACAGACCTTTGGCTGCTGGCAGAATGTCAGTATCTCATGCCGTATTTGTCGCAGGAGTCTTATGGGTTCTAGGTATGGTATGTTTAGCATATTTCAATGTTCTAGCTTCATTACTTGGAGCTTTAGCTGTCATATCTTATGCTTTTGTTTATACACCGCTTAAAAGATATTCCCCTATTGCTGTTTTAGTAGGAGCTTTTCCCGGAGCAATTCCATTATTAATTGGAAATGTGGCGGCTGTGGGACATATTGATCAAATGGGTATATTTCTATTTGCAATACAATTTATTTGGCAATTTCCTCACTTTTGGGCCATTGGTTGGTTGGGATATGACGAATATCAACTTGCTGGTTATAAGTTAATTGCGAGTAAGGATGGCGAAAGGGATCCAAATACAGGTATCCATGCAGCTATATATGCTTGCCTTTTTATACCACTTGCAATTTTTGGATTTTATGCTGGATTAATTGGATTTTATGCATTGGTACTTATGATAGTATCTGCTATCGGCTTTGCATATTTTGGATATAATCTTTTTAGAAATGGTACAAGGAAGTCTGCGCTGCAACTAATGTTTGCATCTTTAGTCTATCTTGCAATCGCTTTAGGAGTCGTTTACTTTGATAAATTATTTTAAAATGAGTACATCAATAGCAACTTCAGAAAATAAATCAACAATACCACCGGTGAAATTTGCCTTATGGGCAGGTTTTGCAAGTATAATAATGATGTTTGTTTCTTTGACAAGTGCATATGTAGTAAGACAGTCAGCAGGAAATTGGCTTGAATTTAAATTGCCTTCAGTCTTTCTTTACAGTTCATTTTCAATATTGCTTTCGAGTATCACATTGCATATGAGTTACTCGAACTTTAAAAAGGGAAACGAGAAAAGTTATAAATTATTTCTAATTGCTACAATGGCTTTAGCTATGATGTTTATAATGTTTCAATATCAAGGTTGGATCGCAATGCAAAATATTGGTATTGACCTTGCGGGAAATCCATCAGGTTCATTTGTTTATGTGATCAGTGGACTTCATGCAGCCCATGTACTTGGTGGAATTGGCATTCTTACTGTGGCACTGGTTCAGGCTTATGGTCAAAAATATCAAGTGACAAGTAAGCGATTATTAAGATTTCAACTAACCTCACAATATTGGCATTTTGTCGATATCTTATGGATATATTTATTTATATTCTTCCTAATACAAAGATAATTTTTAATTGAAATACACCATTAAATTTTAGCATAAATGGCTACAGAAACACATTCACATCACGAAGTGGACCACCATGAAGGACATGAAACTGACCAGAATCTCTGGGACGGCAGCAAGTCCCCATTTAAAGTAAGCTACGGCAAACTTATGATGTGGTACTTCCTGGTCTCGGATGCTTTTACATTCGCAGGTTTTTTAATTGCATATGGAACATTAAGATTTAGTATGCCATCATGGCCATTGCCTGATGTAGTTTTCTCTACATTCCCAGGTGGTTTCCATCATGCACCTTTAATTTTTGTTACTCTAATGACTTTTATTTTGATACTCTCTTCAGTTACAATGGTAAGAGCAGTTCAGGAAGGACATAGAGAAAATAAGAGGGGAGTAGTAAAATGGATGGCATTAACGATTGTTGGTGGTTTGATGTTCCTTGGATGTCAGGCATGGGAGTGGACAAATTTGATAGCCAAAGAACACATGACGATTACTACAAATCCATTTGGAACTCATGTTACTGATGGCGTTTATCTAAATGAAGACGGTACTGAAGCAAAAAATGAGATGGGTGAAGTCGATAAATTCACTTCAGGCCATACATATCTTATACATAAAAAGGATGGTGATTTCCATAAAAGAAAATTCAAAATTACTTCAGGGTCATTGAAAGGGCAAGTAGCTCAGGAATCATTTGGACCTAAAGCTTTCGGTGGTTTATTCTTCTTTATAACTGGATTCCACGGCTTTCACGTTTTTTCGGGTGTTGTTTTTTTAAGTGTAATTATGCTGAATTCAATGAGCGGATTATATGCCAAGAGAAAAAATGGCTATGAAATGGTTGAAAAGATCGGTTTGTACTGGCACTTTGTGGATCTTGTTTGGGTATTTGTATTTTTGGTATTTTATCTATTGTAAAAAAAAATAAGCGAAATCAATATGAGTGATATGTCTCCGGAAGAAGGAAAAAAGATTGTTTTTAAAGGAATGATTCTATTAGGTATTATTACCTTAATAGAGGTTTTTATAGCATTAATTGGTAATGGGCATGTTATTCCCGGGTTCCATTTACATAAGCTTATTATGTACCCAGCTATGATTGGATTCAGTATGTATAAAGCATATTTTATAGTTTACGAATTTATGCACATGAGATACGAGGTGAAATCCTTGGCAATGTCAGTTATTCTTCCTACTGTATTATTAATTTGGGCTACTATTGCATTTTTGGACGAAGGTAGCTATTGGAAAGATAGTCGTGCACAGATTGAACTCTTGAATGCAAATGGCTACGTCAAAGTAGAGGTTCCAATGGAATCTCATGGAGATCATCAGGAAGTAGCGCCAGTTGGTGAAAATTCACAAATGGAGGGTGCTTCTGATGAATCTAAATCAAACGAAGCTGAAAAGCACTAGTTAAAATAAGAGATTGAATAAATTTAGCAGTTTTTACAAAATGAGACCGGGCGTATGGGTCTTAATGATTTGTTTTTTACTACTTCCTTTTATCTCTTGGCTTTATATACGGCAAGGAGTCGATTTTAGGTTGAATGCACTAAAAGAATTGAACCAAAGGATTAGTATTGCCGGCCTAGATTCATTATACATAAATGATTATTTAGTTAATAGGGATTCGCTCCGAGGGAGAGTTTGGGTATTCATCAATGCTGACAAAATTTCGGATATTGAAGAAAATAAAAACCTTGCACGAACTATCTATGATCAAAATGATGGTAGCAAGGCTGTTGGTATTGTATATTGTAGTGAGAAAGATTTGAGCACCCAACTACTACTTAATCCAATTCTTACCAAAAGGCACTTTGTTTCATTTGCACCTGAACGGACTTTTGAAAGACTTTTTAATTTATTTTCAGCAAATGATTCACTCAAAGCAGATTTGAAAACAGTAAATTCTTTGGTTATGGACAACAAAGGATTTATAAGAAAGGGCTATGATCTCACAAATGAAAAGGAAGTTGTTAAATTACTTCAACACAGTGCGGTGTTGATACCTGATTATAAAAGAGAAAAACCTCAACTTGTGAGGCAGGATGGCTATTAAAAAATTGAAAATTTTATGAACCAAGATGAGGCAACAAAAAAAGAAAAACAATTAAACAAAATTGCTTGGGCATTAAGTATTGTTGTTCTTTTGATAGTAGGAGGAATGCGAAGATTCAAAATAGAAACTTCTATTGACTTTAGTTTTTTGGCACCTTTTCATGCGACTGTTAATGCTTTAACTTTTTTCGTGCTGCTCTTTGCGTTATATCAAATTAAAAACAGAAATATCGAATTGCACAAGAAGAGTATTTACGTTGCAATGGTTTTATCATTCATTTTCCTTTTGTCATACGTTCTATACCATATTACTACTCCTGAAGTCAAATACTGTCACGAAGGCAATATAAGGTATGTCTACTTCACATTGTTGATTACTCACATCATTCTCGCAGGTGTAATTCTTCCATTCATACTTTTTACATTCAATCGCGCTTATACGGAACAATTTTCCAGACACAAGAAAATGGCAAGGTATGTTATGCCTGTTTGGATATATGTTTGTGCTACCGGCCCAATCTGCTACCTGATGCTGGTTGGTTGTTAATTGATTTTAATAAGTAGAAAATATTTGAACTTTAGACAATTCAGGAACGAATTAATTAAGTTTTGAGTTATAAACATTATACTTTTATAAAAATAAACCAATACAAGTTAAAATGGAAGAGGACAAAAATAAAATGGACGAATTGAACGAAGACAAAAATCAATTGAAAGCTGATGCTGAAGTTGTAAAGGAGGATGTTAAAGCGATCTCAGAAGACGTTAAGGAGACTGCAACAGAAGTAAAAGAAGATATTAAGTCTGAGGCAACTGAGGTTAAAGAAGAAGTGAAAGCAGAGGCTGAAAGTCTTATGGAAACAGGCAAAGAAAAACTTTCTGAATGGAAAGAAGAAGCAGGTGAACAAGTTGTCAAGTTGAAAGAGAACCTATCAGGTGTTGCTGCTGATGTAAAAGAAAAATTGGCTGATCTTTCTGAAGATGCCTCTGAAGCCTATGCCGATGCAAAGGAAAATATTTCTGAGTATGCAGGACAGGCTAAAGTTAAAGCAGATGCTATTATGGCTGAAGCTAAAGAAGAAATCGCTGAATTTAAAGAAGATGCCAAGGAAAAGATCTCTGAATGGAGCGCAGCAGCTTCTGAAAAAGCCGCTGATCTAAAAGAAGATATTTCTGAATTCGCAGATGATGCAAGAGAAAAAATAGAAGAAGTATCTACCTCCTTTGGAGCTAAACTAAGAAGTTGGTTTGGAGGTGGAAATAAGGATAAGGCATAATTTCTTTATTTATAAGAAAAATGGCCTGGAAATGTATTTTTCCAGGCCATTTTTTTATTTCAGTTTTTCTAAGACTTCCTTTAATCTTCGACAACTTTCGATGATGTCCTTATCAGAAGCAGCATATGAGATCCTTATGCATTCATCGGCACCAAATGCTGAGCCGGCTACAAGCGCCACATATGCTTTTTCAAGAATATATTCGCAGAGTTGATCTCCATTCTCGATAGTCGTACCATCCTCGGTTTTCTTACCATAGTATGAACTGACATCAGGAAAGACATAAAATGCGCCATCAGGAGTATTACATTTCACTCCGGGAATTTCTTTTAAAAGCCCAAGGATAAGATCTCTTCTTTGCTGGAAGACCTCTTTCATCTTGTGCGTTTCACTCAATTCTGTATCGAGTGCTAGGGCAGCAGCTTTCTGACTGAAAGATGCAGCACCCGAAGTGAATTGACCTTGCATCTTGTCCGTAGCCTTAGCCACTTCTTTAGGAGCACCAATGTAACCCAATCTCCAACCTGTCATTGCAAATCCTTTAGAGAAGCCATTTACTGTGATGGTCTGATCTCTCACTGAAGGAATAGATGCGATACTCGCATGTCCTCCTGTGTAATTGATATATTCGTATATCTCATCTGAAACGATATAAATTTCATCTCTTTTGCCCAAAATTTCAGCGAATGCTTCCAATTCAGCCATAGAATATACGCTACCTGTCGGATTGCATGGTGAAGAATAGATGACTAAGCGAGTCTTCTCAGTGAGGGCAGCTTCCAATTGGGAAGGCAGAACTTTGAAATCGTTTTCAATGCCCGCTGATACAATGACAGGAACACCTCCCGCCAATTGTACGATCTCAAGATAGGAAACCCAATAAGGTGCAAAGATAATGACTTCATCTCCGTCATCTATCAGGCTCATTGCAACGTTGGCGATTGATTGCTTAGCGCCGTTTGAGACAACGATCTCGTCAAGGGAATAATCGATATTGTTATCTCTCTTGAACTTGCGCTGAATAGCTAGTTTTAATTCAAGTAAGCCAGATACAGGTGTATATTTTGTAAAACCTTGGTCCAAAGCCTCTTTTGCAGCTTCTTTGATAAATTGTGGAGTATCAAAATCAGGTTCTCCGATGCTTAAGTTGATCACATCATTGCCTTCCTGCTTTAACTTACGGGCTTTTGCAGTCATTTGAAGTGTAGCAGATTCTACCATTTTGACTATTCGTAGCGCTAGCGGATATACCATTGGTTTGCCCATCTTGTATTATTTATTTTACGCAAATGTAAGCAACCTTCATTTGTTTTTTCATTGTAGTTTGCGATTTTCTTATTTTGTGCTTTTTTTAAAAGATTAATGAAGCAGAACGACCATATATGTATTGTCACTCCAGTATTCAATGACTGGGATTGCCTTCTCATCCTGCATGGAGAACTTCAGCGTGAATTTGCATTGATGGGCAGAAGTTTTACTTTGCTTGCCGTCAATGATGGAAGTACCCTAGATATTCCAAAGTCATTTATAAACACTGGAGCATATGATGGGGGTGTATTAATGTCAGACCCTGATTTAAATATGGATATTATTATTCTTGAACTTCAACGCAACTTAGGTCATCAAAAAGCCATTGCTTCAGGTATTTCATATGCAAGTGAAATTCTCAAGCCTGATTACGTTATTGTGATGGATTCGGATGGTGAGGACAAACCAGAAGATATCAAAAGTCTAATTGCGGGACTTAATAACGAAAATGAAACAATTGTTTTTGCTCAAAGACGCAGTAGACAGGAGAGTAGCCTTTTTAAAACACTTTACGTTGTTTATAAATTTTGTTTCAAGCTACTTTCGGGATATGTCATTTCATTTGGTAATTTCGTCTTAATACCAAAAGATCAATTATCTAGACTCGTTTATATTTCAGAGATATGGAATCATTTTCCAGGAGGAATTATCAGGTCTAAGTTAAAATACACGAGTGTTCCTATCGACAGAGGAACTAGATATAAGGGACAATCCAAGATGAGTATCATATCGCTGATTCAGCACGGCATCAGCAGTATTACAGTAAATATTGATATAGTTTCCGTAAGGTTACTTTTATTCTCAGTATTTCTGATTGTTTTGACAGGAATTATGTTTTTAGGTCTTATTTGGGTTAAGTTTTTCAGTGATTATGCCATCCCGGGTTGGACGTCTTCGATAGCTATAGGTTTATTGATGATTATGTTACAGGCATTTTTCTTTTCTTTGCTGCTAACATTTATGGTCCTCAATGCGAGGGTGCAGAAGAATTTTGTACCGGCCCTTAACTTTATGGACTACATTCGCTCTGTCAACAAATACAAGATCAATGTCTAATATCGACTATATAGGAAATGAACTTGAACTGTTCAAAGATGCTGTCAACTGGAAAGCTTATTATAGATCTGCTATAGAAAAATATATCTATGGCGATGTATGTGAAGTTGGCGCAGGACTTGGAGGAACCACTACGGCTTTGCTCAATGATACCGTTAATAGTTGGTTGGCAATAGAGCCGGATGCTGAATTGACAGCCCTCATTCCTGCAGAAATAAATGGGTTACCGCATGCATCAAAGGTTGAAATCTTACATGGCGTTTTGGATGATGTTAGCCCTGATAGGAAATTTGATTCCATCTTATACATCGATGTCATCGAGCATATCGAACACGATAAGGCGGAATTTGAGAAAGCTGCAGCCAGATTAAAGTCCGGTGGTCATCTTGTGATCTTAGTTCCTGCCTTTAATTTTCTATACAATCCATTTGATAAAGCAATAGGACATTTTAGAAGATATGATAAACCGATGTTAAGGTCTGTCGCACAAAACAGTGGTCTTGATCAGCAATTTCTGAAATATTACGATTCCATGGGCTTTTTTGCGTCTTGTGCCAATAAGTTTTTTATAAATAAATCAACTCCCTCCAAGGGCAATATTGCACTTTGGGATAATATGTTGGTGCCCATTGCTAAAATGGTAGATCCAATTATTTTCCGTGCCTTTGGCAAATCTCTGATAGGAGTTTGGCAGAAACCTAATTAATAAAACAAATTTCAAAATAGAAGATACATGTCTAAACAGAAAGATCCAAAGATCGTTGTAGAACCGGGAGAAATACCAACAAATATCCTTGTAGAAAAATCTCCAATTTCTTTGAGTAATTGGTCCGTCAAAGAACCTTTGTTTAAAAAGGTGTTTTTTGGAATTTCTGTTTTGCTATTGATCATTATGCCACTTCTAAGCTTCGATTATGGTATCACGGGTGATGAATTAGTACACAAACAGAATGGTGAAAACGTATTGAAATACCTAGCCACAGGTGGCGTAGACACGACCTATCGTACTTACAAAAACCTTTATTTATACGGTGGTCTTTTCGATGCGAGTGCAGCCATGATTTATGAAAATATGCCAAGTGCTGATCCATATGATGTGCGCCACTTTTTGAACGCATTATTCGGTGCATTTTTGATTATATTCAGCGGTTTACTTGCAAGGCAATTGAGTAAAAGCTGGCTTCTGGCCTCATTGACCTTGCTCTTCACAGTGTTTTCACCACGGCTTTTTGGAGATTCCATGAATAATCCCAAGGATATTCCTTTTGCGATGGCATATTTAATGTCCATATTGGGCATCATCCGTTTCAATAGCTTTCTACCTAAGTGGGATTGGAAATCAGCCATATTTCTCGGTGGATCCATTGCAATAGCACTGAATATAAGGGTGGGTGGAATACTATTGTTGGTTTACTTTGGATTGTATACTTTAGTTAATTTATATCTAAAAAGAAAAGAATTTAAAGCAGCATCAGTTAATTCAACAGTATTGCTTGCTAAAGCTGCTGGGTTGGGCGTTGTGGCATATTTCTTAGGATTGATATTTTTCCCTTATTCACATGCTGCGCCAATTACCAATACATTGGAGGCACTGAAAGTGATGTCAAATTTTGACGTGGCAATTAGGATGTTATTCGAAGGGAAGGCATTATGGTCAGATGAAATTCCATGGTACTATATTCCAAAATGGCTTTCTATGGCGATTCCTGTATTCATTTTGGCAGGATTTGTCTTGTTTTTTATAAAATTGAAATCAATCCTTAAGAATACGGATTGGCTCCCTGTGTTATTTATCGTTTTCGTTGGAGTCTTTCCTGTAGTTTATGCAGTGGCTAAACATAGCTCATTGTATGACGGTATCCGCCACTTTTTGTTCATCATGCCGATGATCAATGTATTGGCTGTTCTTGGTTGGGGAGCATTGATCTTCAGATATTTTGAAACAAAATTCAAGTGGATAGTTCCTGGAATATTGGCTGTACTTATGTTATTGCCTATAAGATTCATGGTGGCCAATCATCCGAATGAATACATTTATTTCAATGAGTTGTCCGGTGGTATTAAGGCGGCTTATGGTGAATATGAAACTGACTATTGGATGAATAGTATGAAGTATTTGTCTAAATGGGTCATTGAAAATGATGAAAGGATTAAAAGAGGGGAGGAGGTCATTGTTTGCACCAATAGCATAGATCCTGTCAAGCATTATTTTGCTACAATGGCTCCTAAAGTAAGAGTCTTATATGCATCTTACAAAGACAGATATAAACAAAAAGCAGATTATTATCTTTCTATTCCTCGTTTTATCGACAGCGATCTGCTGAAAAATGGTTCTTGGCCATTGGCGGAAGTAGTTAAAACAGTTGATGTTGATGGCGTGCATGTTGGCGCCCTATCTAAATATACGGATACACTTACTTATGCTGGTTTAAAAGCAGTAAAAGTGAATGATTTCAATCTTGCTAAATCCTTCCTTTTACCTGCAGCAGCGAAAGACCCGAAAAACAACGTGGCAATTGTCGAATTGATCAATGCCTATATTAATCAGGATTCCTTGAATCAGGCTTCTTATTGGGTAGAGAAAGGCCTTCAATTGGCTCCTGACAACGAGGATATGTTATTGCCAAAAGGTTTGATCCTAATGAGGCAGGGTAAAGTGGCTGAGGCATATGATTATATCGAAAGGTGTAAGAAAATGAACCGTCGCAATGTAATGGCTTTCTTTTACAGTGCAATGATCCAGGACAGTCAGAAGAATTATTCTGCAGCTTTGGATGATTTGCAGACGGTGATTGAGCAGGCGCCTCAATTCAAACAAGCGTATTTACTTGGCGCTCAGATCATGAAAAATAGTGGAAACCCTGAAGCTGCACAGAAGTATATGGATTATGCCAATCAGATGAGATAGGACTTGATCCCTTAGGGCATAATTTTTGGGTTGTAATCAGAATATTATTTAACCTATTTCCACCTGCTGCAAATGAAGGTTTAGACATGAGTTATTCAGCTTTAAATTTTAGACTGCCTATTGGGTTTACTAACAAAAATAAATAGTATTAGCCACTAATTCCACGAATGATGCCTTGCATCTAATACGAATTTATTCGTTCAAATCCGTGCAATTATCTTCGATGCAGCTTACGCGGTCGTGGCTGAAGAAATTAGATGTTTAGAATTGATTGGATCATTCAAAGTGTTATTCAATTTATCAACAAAGCCAATAATATTTATATGTCATTGATTGTCAGTGAGTCCAGTAAATAAAACAATTAAAAAAAAATAAAATACAGAGCTGAAATTCTTTTATTCCATTTTTAATGGGCTATGAAGGACTTTGATTAAGTATTACATATTATTTGGTTCTAAATCATTAGGTAAAATGATTGTTATAGTTGTACCTGAAGGCTCATTGTTTTCATTCATTTTATCTATTATCTCCACATGTACTTCAGCCTGATATTTGATAGAAAGTAGTTTCATTCGTTCTTCTGTTAACACTGTTCCTTTTGATTCATGCTGTTGATATCCAATTTTTTGCGCTTTTATCATGGCGGCTTTTTGCCGACCGATTCCATTGTCGTCGATAATGATCTTCAGCTTTCCATCTTCCTCCTTGCAGCGTATGGAGATCATTTTTTCGCCCTCCTTATTCCGCAATCCATGCCAAATAGCATTTTCAACATAAGGTTGAATGAGCATAGAAGCCACATACACTTCATTCGTATCTATATTGTCAACCTCAATGTTATAGGTAAATGATTGACTGAAGCGCAATGATTCCAAAGAAAGATATAGCTGCAACATCTCCAGCTCACTACCCAGCGTGATGAATTCTTTGCTGGAGTTGTTTAGCACCATTCGCTGTAATTTTGAAAACTTTGAAAGATACTCATATGCTGCATCTACATTATTTGTCAATATACATTCTTGGATAGCATTCAAACTGTTGAATATAAAATGTGGATTCATCTGACTCCTCAATGCCTCTAATCTTGCATTGGAGAGTTGTTCATTCATCCGATGAATTTCTATCTTATTGTGCTGCAAAGTATTCTCTGCCCAAATCGAATTGATTTTATTAGCTATCAGCGTTGCGATAGTATTTAATATCTGCATATGTTGGGAAGAAAAAAAGTTTTTCTCTGCATGTTCACTGTCTATTACGCCCATTAGTTCGCCATTGTAGAGTATAGGTACTGTTATTTCACTGAATCTACGCTGATCATCCTCTCTATATCTAGCATCGAGAGAGGTGTCAGAGACTACTATTGGCTGCTTCGTTTGGATCACATATCCCACTAAACCCTGTCCGGAAATCACATCGAATCTATTTTCCTCTATTCGTTCTGCAGAATCCTTGGAACCATAACTAGCCCTTTGCACCATTTTTGTTTTATCCTCATTCCAAAGGTATAGCATGCAATCAGTGAAGTCCAGGCGGCTGATCAGGTTATTGGCTACATCCCACAATACTTCATCCACTGTATTTTTATCTACTAAAGAAGTTGTGAAATAGTTGACGATCTGTTCGTGTTCCAGTTCACTTTTATATTGAATAGCATTCAATTGTTCTACCTTAATTTTTTCTTTATCTATAGCTCTTAAATTCCTTTCTCGTGCTTTTAATAAGCTATAGGCAATAACTATCACTAAGATCAAAATTAAAAAAATAAACCACCACGTCTTCCAAAAAGGTGGTAAAATGACTATTTGTAATTCTGTAATTTCTTCGCTAAATATATTATCTCTGTTGGCGCTTTTAACTTTAAACAAATATTTCCCATTGTTCAATTGGTTATAAATAGCCGACTGATTTTTACCGGCTTTAACCCAATCTTCATCTACACCTTCCAGCATGTAGTAATATTTTACACGACTTGCCTCCCACAGGTCCAGCGATGCAAATTCAATCTTTATCGAGTTTTCTGAATATGACAGATAGATTGGCTTGCCTTTAGATATTAAGCTATCTACCATTCTCTCTTTTTCGAAAACTTTGAAGCCGGTAATCCTTGGTTTAGATGGGGGTAAAGAAGCTGCTATTTCGGATGGATCAAATGAAATAAAACCATTTGATGTGGCGATAAGTCCGATTCCACTTTTTAATTGATATATTCGCCCACTGAATACGTTGTCAATAATACCATCATTTATGTCATAACTTGTTATGCCAAAATGATGTATATTGATTCTGCAAATAGCTCCGCTACACAATGCCCAAATATCGCCATTTTCATCCTTCATCAGTCCTAGTACCAAATTATTTGGCAATCCATCTTTAGTGGTGATGGCCGTAAAAATATTCTTTTTAGTATCAAATATATTGACACCCATTTCAGTAGCCAGAATTAAAGTATCTTGATTGTATCTGATAATATCCAGGATCGTATTGCTGCTGATCGAGCGGGTATCTCTTTCGTTCACTTTATAGGCTGAAGTAAATTTTTCTTTTTGAATATCAAAAATTTGAAGACCATTCTGAAATGTTCCTACCCATATTTTGCCAAAGTCAACAAGTATACTCTGCACTCTTCGATATCTGCTCATTTCAGGATTCAGGAATGAATTAAATTGCTTTACAGTTTTATTGTCAATGTTTACAAGACCCAAGCCTTTCGACCAAAGTCCCATCCATATTTCACCTTGTGTACCTTTTTGAATAGTAGTTACAATACTATTTTGACTCAAATTTTTATCTTCTCTTATCCTATTATTTTTGAGATTTAGATTCAATATAGATTTCTCCTGATTAGGTGCCCAGACAGTAGAATCATCTCGCTGGAATAGGCTCCATATTTGATCTGTTCCCTTTTTAATTGCATTTTCTGCTAAATAATGATTTTGGTAATTGAATAAATGATTCGTTTTGATTACTCCTCCGGATTGTTCATAGTAAGAGATCAGGATATTACCATCTGGTAACTCAAGAAAATCACTCACTCTGCCTGATTTTACTTGATTTCCTGTACCAATTTGTATTTGATGTGGATAGAAAATTTGCTTCTCCTTATTACTTATATTTATACCTCCATCACTTCCTATCATCACACTATGATCACTTGTCTCTAACATGCAGAATGAACTGTAAATACTATGGACATGTAGAGCATATTCCGTCGTATTGTCTATTTCCTCAATTGTGAACACGTCTCTATCAGCATGATAGGTAGCTAAACCTCTGCCGGGAAGTCCAATTATTATGTCACCATTAGCCTTTGACGACAACAATTGAGGTTGTTCGTTGTCGGTCATAGATTCGAAAATATTTCCAATCTTCTTTTTAAAATGATAATTATTTAATTTATTAGACCTTAAATCATATCGATATAAATACCTTAAATTCGTGGTAATCCAAATATTATCATGATCAATTAAAACGCTTTCAATACTTGCATTTATCTCGAATAATGGATTTTGCTGAGGGTTATAATTTTTGCTATATAGTTTTCTATTCTTTGGGTCGTAGCAAACCAATCCATTTACCGTACAAAGCCAGAGTTTGTCTTCACGATCTATAGCCATACTCCCGGTGACCAGATCATCTTTGAGCCCCATATTTTTATTCCTCTTGACAAATCTCCTATTTTTTTCATCGAGTTTATAATAGCCTTCATGTCCGGCAATCCAGATATTTCCTTTATGGTCTTCCAAAATCCGCCATGTTCCATTGACCTTATACTTGGCTGGTACACTCAAATTGAAATTATAAAACTTACCGGAAGCTCTATCTAAAATATAAGGTGCTCCATGGTCAGTACCTATCCAGAGTCTATGCTTACTATCTTCAAAGATCGCACTGATCCAATCAGTTTGCAGTGCATTAGTATCCCTTACATCCGCCAGGTAAGTCTTAAATCTTGTACCATCATACCTCTGCAGACCAGCTTGAGTGCCTATCCATATATACCCATCGTGGTCTTGATATAAAGAAGACACCACATCATTTACTAGTCCATTTTTAGTAGAGAGATGCTTGTTTATATTTTGCTCTATTTGGGCAAAGGAGCCACCAGAATAGCATAAAAGCAATGTAATGGTCAGTATAGCAATTTTACCTTTTTTGATAATTCGGAATTTTTACAAAGATAATTCATTTTAGATCCATGAGATATCCATTCCCTCGATGGTTGAGCCCGTTCCCTAATTGAAAATTATGATTTGAGGTAAGGTCAGCTTCAATCGTTTATGTCATGAAGTTCTATTGATATTGTAGCAATTTAAAATGGGCGCATTAGGAGTTCAAAGAAAGCTATCCTAAACTAGCAAGCAATTTTAAGATGAACAAAAATAAAATGAAAGAAGAAGATAATTTATTTTGATTAATTCTTTACAATTCTTTCAGTTTTTATCCAAATATCCTAACTTATTTACTTTATGAAAATTGAATTTTTTTCAATTTTCAATTTTTCAATTCTCTAAAGTTTGCCTTATTTAATACCTTTAGCGCTATATTTCAGGATATGCATTTTTGCTTATTCCAATGAATTTTGAACATTTGAGGACAATATACATGAAGGATAAATTAGATTTACTTAAAGCAAAGCAGCAAAAAGCCAAACTCGGAGGAGGTCAACACCGCATCGACAGCCAACATAAAAAAGGAAAACTTACTGCCCGGGAAAGGATTCAACTCCTCATGGATGCAGGTACTTTTGAGGAAATCGGTCAACTAGTTGAACATCGTTCTACAGAATTCGGTCTGCAACAAGAGATTTATCCCGGCGATGGTGTCATTACCGGTTATGGCAGGATCGAAGGCCGTCTGGTTTATGTTTATTCACAGGATTTTACGGTCTTTGGTGGTTCACTTTCTGAGACTCATGCAGAGAAGATCTGTAAAATTATGGATCATGCAGTGAGAAATGGTGCACCCATCATAGGTTTGAATGATTCAGGAGGAGCAAGGATCCAGGAAGGAGTGAATTCTCTCGGAGGTTATGCGGATATTTTCTACAGAAATACACTGGCAAGTGGGGTAGTGCCTCAGTTGAGTGCTATCATGGGCCCTTGTGCAGGTGGAGCTGTTTATAGTCCTGCCATTACAGACTTTATAATAATGGTCGAACATACATCTTATATGTTCGTAACAGGACCCAATGTGGTTAAAACGGTAACGAACGAAGATGTCACTTCTGAAGAACTTGGTGGAGCGCATAGCCATGCTTCTAAGTCTGGAGTAACTCATCTTACAGCAGCTGATGACCTTGACTGCATCAATCAATTGAAGAAATTGCTTTCATACATGCCACAGAATAGTGTGGATATGCCATTCGATAAGCCGTATAAGGCATCTGACGAACTTAGGCCAAAGATGAATGAAATGATCCCTTCAGATTCCAATAAGCCTTATGATATGAAAGATATCATATCAGAGCTTACGGATGAGGATAGCTTCTATGAGATCCACAAAGAATATGCAGAGAACATCGTTGTTGGATTCGCGCGTCTTGCCGGAAAATCCATTGGTATTGTAGCAAATCAGCCGATCTCTTTGGCTGGTGTACTGGATGTCAACAGTTCGAAGAAAGCTGCCCGTTTTGTAAGATTTTGCGATTGTTTCAATATTCCGCTTCTAGTACTTGTCGATGTGCCGGGCTTTCTCCCTGGAACTGATCAGGAATGGAACGCCATCATCACGAATGGTGCCAAGTTATTGTATGCATTCAGTGATGCAGTCGTTCCGAGGATTACTGTTATCACCAGAAAGGCTTACGGTGGAGCATATGACGTGATGAATAGTAAGCACATTGGTGCCGACATGAATTATGCCTGGCCAAGTGCAGAGATTGCTGTCATGGGTGCCAAGGGTGCGAGCGAGATCATCTTCAAGCGGGAGATTTCGGAAGCATCTGATCCTTCTGTCAAGGCTAAAGAAAAAGAAAACGAATATGCCAATAATTTCAGTAATCCTTATAAGGCTGCAGCTCGTGGTTTTATAGATGAGGTGATTGAGCCAGCTTTAACCCGTAAAAAACTAATCGCCGGATTTAAGATGTTGGAGAATAAGACAGGACCCAAGCCGAGGAGGAAGCACGGGAATATACCTTTATAATGACAAATGATAAATTATAAATGATTAATTCCTGATTAACAAATATAATTTCGTTGCAAAGCGTATTATTCAATCAATGAATAATCCTTTATTCTGTGAACTAAGGCCAAATATTACTTAACACTCAATTCATTTATAATTTATAATTTATAATTTTTTCAAGCCCATTTCCTCAATTGATTGATCAGCGCCTTCATATCCTTCGGTAGCGGTGCTTCAAAAGTCATTTCTTCTTCTGTGACAGGATGTGTAATTACTAGTTTAGAGGCGTGGAGTGTCGTTCGGTTGATAAGTGGGATTTCGACTGTATCAGGGACTTTCGACATGTTCAAATTGCGTTGCTTGATGTCTTTGATGGAGATGGATTCATTTTTGCCGTATAGCTTATCTACATAACATGGATGGCCAATTGATTTGAAATGTACTCTGATTTGGTGCATACGGCCGGTCATGATCTCTGCTTCCACGTAATTGCAGGCTTTGAAGCGCTCTAAAACCTTGTATAATGTCAAAGATTTTTTGCCACCTTTCGTAACTTTCATCTTGCCGGGATTGACAGGATCTGGGGAGAGTCCTGTTTCTATTCGGCCTTCTTCTTCCATGAGATTGCCGGTGACTACTGTCAGATACTTCTTTTTTACCGTTCTGTTTTGAAAAGCCTGACTGAGAGCAAGATGTGCTTCAGCAGTTTTTGCAAAACAAATGATGCCGGAAGTCTCTCTGTCCAATCTATGAACAGTAAAGATCTTACCAAATATTTTTTGAAGTTGGGTAGCCAGATTTGGCTTTTCCGGGCTATGTCTGTCCGGAATAGTTAGTAATCCTGATGGTTTGTTGACTATGACGATCTGATCATCTTCAAAAATGATGTCTGGCTTCATGGATATTATTTTTGTGATTGGATGGCTGTAAAAGTCTTTTGTTTTTTAATGAAATAAGACCAAATCAAGGACCTTTTTAGCAGGCCTGAATCATTTGGTGGTCCAATAGTAAAACGTTTGATAAATACTTTATTTTCTTTTCGGCGCTTTAAGTAATAATTCAAACCCATATAGAAATGTAAATGAGCTTTTAGAATGGCCAGGAAAAAGGAAAATTTACCTTGTAATAGAAATCGGATTCCCGCAACACCATCAAGGCACAGTCTAGCAAGTATTCGAATAATTACTTGATCTTCAATATTTTTAACCAATACAAATAAGCTATTTCTAAAATTGAGATAGGTTTTCTTAGGTGAAGTGGCATCCAATGTTCCTCCACCAAGGTGAAAGACGATAGATGCAGGTTCAGCCCACACTTCGTAACCCATATTTTTTACCCTCCATGCCAGATCTATTTCTTCCATATGTGCAAAAAAACCTTCTTCGAGGCCGCCTGCTTTTATGTATAAAGATCTCCTGATTAACATGGCAGCACCACTAGCCCAGAATACCTGTTCGGCATTATCATATTGATGTTCATCCTTTTCAATATCATCGAATATGCGTCCTTTACAAAATGGATAACCTAAATCGTCAATCCATCCACCTGCACCACCGGCATAATCAAAGAGCTCTTTTTGGATGTCGTTAAGCACTTTGGGCTGCACTATGGCTACCTGCTCATTCGACAGAAGCCTTTCAAGTAATGGTTCAAGCCAACCGGATGTGACCCTTACGTCAGAATTTAACAAAAGGACCAAATCTTGGGTTATCAAATTTATTGCTTTATTGTAGCCACCACAGAAACCATAATTTTTATCAAAAAGCAAAAGTTGGATCTCAGGATATTCACTTTGAAGAAATGCTACAGAATCATCTGTCGATCCATTGTCTGCAATGATTATATCAGCATCCTGAGTATATTTTATTAGTTCAGGAAGATAAGTCTTTAAATGTTTTAAGCCATTGTAATTCAGTACGATAACTGCTGTTGTGTAAAGTGTTTTATTAGATGTTTTTGAATAAAATTTGATCACCTCCGCCTTGTCTTTGAACAATTGATTTTTCAGCTCATCCAAATTACTTAATGGTACATCTTTTCGAATAAATTCGATGAGTTGCAAGTCGATCTCCGTGTCATACAAATCAACTTCGAAATTAAAAATATTTACCTCAATTACCCTGGCCAAATTATTCCCGACTACCGGGCGATGGCCGATATAGGCCATTCCGTCGTATAAAGTATTGTCTATTTTGACTTTAGCTGCGTAAATACCATTTAAAGGAATTGCTTTGTAGGGATCTTTCAGGGATAGATTGGCCGTAGGAAAACCAAGTCTACGGCCGATTTGATCCCCTTTTACTACTGTACCTCTGATGAAAAAAGGATAACCGAGTTGCTCGTTTACAGTGCGCATTTTGCCTTCCTCCAATCCTCTTCGGATAGCAGATGAACTAATAGCTATTTGTTCTATCAATAGTGGATCTATCTCGATTATCTCGATGCCAAGTGGATTAAGTTCCTTACGCATCAAGTCAAAATCTCCGACTCTACCTGTACCGTATTTGTGGTCGTATCCAACGACTATTGCCGTGGGTTTAAAATAGTGTAGTAAAAAGTTATGTAGATAAGAGGTCGCAGAAAGTTGTGAAAATTCTTTCGTAAACGGCACAATTACGAGATGGTCTATACCGTGCTTACTAAGCAGGCTGACCTTTTCATCCAGATTCGTCAATAGTGCAAAGTTCTTTGGTTGGCCTTCCAACACCAGCCTTGGATGCGGATCAAAGGTTATAACTATCGACTCACCATGATGTTTCGAAGCAACAGCTTTGACCTGATCCAACAGTGTTTTATGGCCAAGATGTACACCATCAAAGGAGCCAATAGTGATCACAGCATTATTAAACTGTGGCAATGAATTCAGGTCAAAATGTATTTGCATTACGGGCGCAAATGTACAATGAAATGATTGGAAAGTAGTGGAAGGATATAAGGACAATAATTAAATTTTGAAATTAGGGAAGGATTTTGATGGTTTTGAGATAGAGGTCAGAGGTCAGTGGTCAGTCGTCAGTGGTCAGATCAGACATTGAGGTAAGAAAAAGTGATCAAGTAGAAGTCAATAATTAGTTCTTACCACAATAACCCCGAATGTGGTTGAACAACAATAACCCCGGGTGGAACCCGGAGGGCGCAAAAAGCACCCTCCCAACCCTGAATTGGGTTGAACATATTTCAATAAAATTTTCCCGTCTATTAGGGAGAAATGAGGACGATCCATATACTCATTTTATTTAACCAGCATTACCCCTATCATTATACAGTATTTAATATTTGGCTGTTTTACAAACAACTTTAATTTTGTTTGTATGTTTGTTTCACGATGGAGATAGATATTAATGAAATACGACAGGTCTTAAGTAATATTAAGGACCCAAAGACCGGACAGGATATAGTAAAAGCAGGTTTAGTTAAGGACCTTTTTTTGGAGGGAACAGAGCTGAATCTGATGATTTTTTCCAATAATCTGGACTCTACTGATAAAGGCAATCTTCATCAGGCTATTGTTTTTGGCATACAAGCTGAGTATCCTGAGCTGAATATCAACCTACACATGGTCACAAAAGCTGACCAAATCGATGAAAAGGCAAGTCCTCTTCCCCAAATTCAAAATATTATTGCCGTAGCATCCGGAAAAGGCGGCGTAGGTAAGTCTACCGTTTCCGTTAACCTTGCTTTTGCATTAAACAGAATGGGATATAAGGTTGGTATTTTAGATGCTGACGTTTATGGGCCTTCGATTCCTACAATGTTGGGCATCAAAGGTCAAAGGCCACAGATCACCAATCTTTATGGTAAACCAAAGTTGGTTCCAATTGAAGTCAATGGAGTACAAACTATATCTATTGGCCTTATTGTAGAAGAGGAACAGGCTGTGGTGCTAAGAGGGCCACGCTTGGCAGGAATAATCAAACAATTTATAGAAGATACCGTTTGGGATGCACTCGATTTTCTGATTGTGGATCTTCCTCCAGGTACCGGTGATGTTCAGTTAACTTTGGTACAATCAGTGCCATTATCAGGGGCTATTATCGTTACCACGCCTCAGGAAGTCGCTGTGGTTGATGCGGTAAGAGCCTTGAACATGTTCAGAATGGAGCAGATCAATGTGAATGTTCTCGGTGTGGTTGAAAATATGTCCTGGTTTACACCTGAAGAATTGCCTGATAGCAGATATTACATCTTTGGTGAAGGAGGTGGTCAAAGACTAGCGCAAATGAGTGGATCTATAGTTCTTGGACAAATACCGATCACCATGGGACTAAGGGAGGCAGGGGATGCAGGGACCTTATATGCCGCTGGATCCGGGGAAAAAGATCAAAAGGTTTTTGAAGATATAGGAAAAAACCTTATATTGCAACTTAATAAAATACTTTCTAGTCTTGGTAAATCCAAAATCGTAGAAGTAAAATCTTAATACAAAAATTCAAATGAATTCATTACTGGAAAGGGTAGAATTAGCACTCGATGAGATCCGCCCACATCTGCAGGTCGATGGCGGAGATATAGAAGTTGTCGAAATCACTCCTGACTTTAGACTCATAGTAAAATGGATGGGCAATTGTGAAATGTGCAATATGTCTGCTATGACGCTAAAAGGTGGTGTAGAGCAAGTCTTAAAGCAGAGAGTACCGGAGATTGTTGGCATTGAGGTGCAGAATGCGGTGACGGTATAGGAGGTGAGGAAGTTAGAAGGTGAGGAGTTTAGAAGGTATCAAACATTACCCATTACTCATTACTCATTACGCATCACTTATCACACATCACACATAATTAACCATTCATAACTAATTTCCCGTTGAACCAGATCGAACTCACTGCTCAAATCCGCCAAAAGAAATCCTTCCTGTGCGTAGGAATAGATCCCGATCTCAAAAAAATTCCTCAGCACCTCTTACAGTATGATGATCCTTTTTTTGAATTCTGTAAAGCAATAATTGACGCTACCAAAGATCATTGCGTCGCCTACAAGCCTAATACTGCTTTCTTTGAATGCCTTGGTACTAAAGGTTGGGAAAGCCTCCAAAAGACGATTGATTATATCCCTAAAGATATCCTGATCATTGCTGATGCAAAGAGAGGTGACCTAGGTAATACTGCTGAAAAATATGCAGAAGCATTTTTCGAAAGGATGAATGTTGATGCTATCACACTCTCTCCTTATATGGGATACGATTCGATCGCTCCATATCTCAAATACGAAGGGAAGTGGTCGATTATCCTGGTTAAAACTTCCAATAAAGGCAGCAACGACTTTCAGACCTTAACAATGAGTGTATCTGGCAAGCCACTTTACATGGATGTACTGGAAAAAACTATGGAGTGGGGAAGTATAGATAATACCATGTTTGTAGTAGGTGCAAATAACCTTGATGAGTTTAAGGAGATAAGAGAAATAGCCCCACATCATTTCTTTCTTGTTCCAGGGTTTGGGGCACAAGGTGGTCAATTAAAGGATATTAAACCATACATATCTTCTGAAAGCGTTGGTATCCTTGCTAATTACAGCAGACAGATTATCTACGCCGATAATACGATGGATTTTCAGGAAAAAGTGCTGGAAGAAACTATCAAGATCCAACAAGAAATGGCTTCAATACTATCTAGTGTCTAGTATTTAGATTCTAGTATCTACTAGGAATACAACCCACCATTTATCGAGATCACTTGACCCGTTATATAAGCAGCTTTATCACTTGCAAGAAAACTTACTAATTCTGCCACTTCTTCTGGTTTTCCGAATCGGTTCATTGGTACCATAGCGCTCAGTTCTGACTCGTTGAGGTCCCCTGTCATATCAGTCTTGATAAATCCCGGGGCAACAGCATTGACAGTGATATTACGCTTGGCCAATTCCTGAGCCAAAGCTTTTGTTGCACCGATAACACCTGCCTTAGATGCGGAATAATTGGTCTGACCTGGCATTCCCTTCAAGCCCGAAAGGGAAACCATATTGATGATTCTGCCACGACGCCTTTTAATCATCGCAGCCGAAATGATCTTGGTGGTGTGAAAAAATGAATTCAAATTTGTGTTAATTACCTCGTTCCAGTCTTCAGTGGGCATGAAAATCATCAAATTATCCTTCCTGATGCCGGAATTGTTGACTAAAATGTGGATTTCTTTATCTGTATTTTGGCTCAACCAATTATTTAAGGTACTCTCTGTATCTTTTTGATTACCAACATCATATTTCAATAGTACGTGATTACCGCCATTTGAATTAAGTTCATTCAATAATTCATTTGCAGCCTCATCATTTGATTTGTAGTTGATGATGATATTGTAGCCTTCGCCTGCAAGTTTCAAGCTTATCGCTCTTCCAATTCCTCTGCTTCCGCCGGTAACAAATGCATATTTTCCGTTATTCTCACTCATAATTTGAAATTTTAATCCAATCGGTGCTCTTTAGAAATTGAGATCCTTTAGCTGTCTCGCTGCGTTATTGATCTTATCTGATAAAGGCAGATCTTCAATCACCGGCGGAATAAACTCTTTGATCGTCTTGTAGAATTTCTGCGTTGCAGGAGCCAGATGATTATGTATTTTAAGATATTCAATAGAAGTGACGATGGCCATCAAATGAATTGCGATCACCTCAAATGAATTATCGATGACTTTACGTGTAATCAATGCAGAGTTTGAGCCCATACTCACGATATCTTGATTGTCTTTGTTGCAAGATATGCTATGGACATACATTGGGAACGAAAGCGTTTGATTTTCAGCAGTTGTGGAAGTTGCAGTGAATTGTGCACCTTGTAGACCAAAATTAAAGCCCAATTTACCAAGATTGATAAATGGTGGTAGTTTTTGATTCAAATGATCATTGAGCAAGAAGTTCAATTGTCTTTCCATCAACATACATAGTCGTGTGACGGCGATCTTGACCTTATCCATTTCAAGTGATACATAATCCCCATGGAAGTTTCCACCATGGAATACATATTCATGCTCTTCTGAAATGATTGGATTATCATTGACTGAATTTGATTCATCGATCAGGATCTGTTCCGCATAGTCAATTGTATCTAGCACAGGACCAAGGATTTGTGGGACACACCTTAAAGAATAGTATTCCTGGACTTTATCTGTAAATACTGAATGGTCAGGAATATTGTTGTAATAAATACTGTCTCTCTGACGGATGCAATGACTGTCTTTGAGTAAATCACGCATCATTGAAGCAACAGCTCTTTGTCCCTTGTGTTTTTTCACATCGTTCAAAGGTTGAGCGAAGTGATCATCGAACGAAGATACAATTTCATTTATAAGGCAAGAAGCCATTACTGCAAGCCTATATAATTGTTTGGCTCTAATGATGTTTACTAGACCTATACCTGTCATAGCTGCCGTTCCATTGATTATGGCCAGGCCCTCCCTAGCGACTATCTCTATTGGGGCAAGACCATGTTTCTCAAAAAGGTCTTTTGTTTCTTCGATTTTACCCTCATGGCTTGATCTTCCTTCACCGATAAGTACCAGAGCCACTTGTGCCAACTGCACGAGATCACCACTAGCTCCTACACTTCCATGTTCACGGATATTAGGTAGAATACCAAGATTGATAAAATTCATTAATTGTGTCAATACTGAACCGTGGACTCCACTGTATCCTAAAAGTAGGGTAGTTAGTCTCGAAAGTAAAACACCTCTGACCAATGAATCAGGCAATAAATTGCCTGATCCACTGCAATGAGATCGGATTAGATTTCTTTGAAGATCTACACGCTGGCTATCGTCGATGCGGTATTGAGCCATGGGGCCAAATCCTGTGTTGATGCCGTAAATAATCTTATTTTCAGAAAATTTTTTCAAAAATTCATGATTACTGATGCATTTTGCCAATGCACTTTCATCCAGACTAATTGCTTCATTGTGCAAAACAATTTGCTCAAATTCAGCTATAGAAAGAGGTTGTTTACCGAGTACGATCATCTGTTAATTACTCACTTTTTAATCGGCGCGAAGGTAAAAAAAAATCCAGTAATAGAGTATAATAGTTAATCGGCATTGGAGTTAGCCAGTATTAGAGTAACCCAGTATAATAGTTAGCAAGCATTAGAGTAAAGTATAATCCCAATGTATGTGTAAAATTGTATTGCATTGCAATGTAACCCATTAAATAATATGATATTACAAGACATAATGAATATAGAAAATTTTAATTAGATCAATCCCAGTGCTGATTCAATCGTTCTTTTTACTGTCTTGGCGGGATCTTTGCTGAAAACTCCCAGCGCCCTATTTGCAATAATAGCATTTATTGAAATGCACTCATGTCCAAGAATCTCAGACAAACCATATAAGCCTGAGGTTTCCATTTCAAGATTACCTATTCTAGATCCGTCAATAATTTGATTATCAAGCAATTCAAAGAAGTTACTGACCTTTGGCTTTAATCTAATCATTCTATTTTGTGGTCCATAAAAACCGGTACTTGAAATGGTGATGGCCTGCTCTCCAAGTTTACTGAATTGATCCAATAGTTTTTTACTTCCCCAGGTCATATAAGGTTTTATGGGCCATGGAATGTCCCAATTTAATAGTTCATCTTCACATTGATCTGTTTCTCTTTCATAGAAATGCATTAACCCATCCAATCCTATGGCTCCCTTAGACAGAATTATTTGATCAATCTCAATTTCTGATCTAATTGTTCCTGAAGTACCTATTCTTATGATATCTAAGGAAATTTTTTCTTTTTTTATTTCTCTTTTCTCAAAGTCAACATTTACAAGTGCATCTAACTCATTAAGGACTATATCAATGTTATCTGTTCCTATACCGGTAGATAAAACACTAATTCTTTTAGATCCCAACATGCCTGTGTGTGTTACAAATTCACGATGTTGCACCCGATAATCAACGCGATCAAAATATCTAGACACCAACTCAACCCGATCAGGATCGCCTACAGTGATGATCGTAGTCGCTATTTGTTCTGGCCTAAGATCGAGATGATAAATACTGCCTTTGTCTGTAAGGATTAGTTCTGAAGGTGCTATTGGCATAATAATTTTATTGCTGGCGTATATATAATATTGCTTTTGTGTTGTCCTCGGTCTATTATGTAAATACCATATACCAATGAATCAACAGGGTATTGTGAAGAGGGAGTACAAGGGGTTTGACCATTAGGAAATAAGCAGCAAGTGGTGTAAACTTTTATTGCAATCTCTCCTGATATTCCTTTCGCACCTGCACTTTGAGATAAGAGTGGTATTTTGAAACTGGTAGTAATGGTGTCTATGCGCTCATCCGTAAGGAAAATATTCACAGAATCATTGTCTCCGAGATCACCGTCGCCATCTGTAAAACTAAATGTGATAATGGTGCTGTCAGAATTAAAGGCACCTTGCTTCATGACTTCTGAAGTCAATCCTACAAAATTGATAATAGGTTCAATGGGGTATTCAGGAGCTTTAAGGCAACTCCATTGTACAATTACGGTCAATATAAATATGGTTAAAAAATGCTTCATACTACTTTTGAATAGTGAAAATTACATACACATTAAAGTTAAATATACATCTTTGTGTCTAATATTAACGTTCCGATTTTCATTTTTATGACTCAAAAGATGCTTCCTCAGACAATTATCGACATTCAGACACGATTTTTGAATGAAGGTAAGGTCGATTGGCAGGAAGCAGCTTATACCCTTTTTGAATACCAGTCTGAGCACAATGCTGTTTATAAAGAGTATTTGCGACTCTTAAAATATGTAAATAAGTACCCGGAAATCAAGGACATTCCTCATTTGCCTATTACCTTTTTTAAAAATCATCAAATCTTAACAGGAGATTGGAAAGAAGAACTTGTATTTTACAGCAGTTCCACAACAGGTAAGGGTAGAAGTGCACATCTGATAAGGGATACTAGTTGGTATGATGAAATAAGCAAAAAAATCTTTGAAACACGTTTTGGCCCGCTTAAGGGAAAATTAGTGTTAGCACTGCTTCCGGGTTATTTAGAAAGAGGCGACAGCAGTTTGGTTCATATGGTCAACCATTTTATGAAAGTGAGTGGACATCCGGCAAATGGATTTTTTCTGGATCAGTTTGATTTACTTCGTTCAATTATGGATATGCATGATGAAATTATTTTGTTTGGAGTGCCTTTTGCTTTGTTGTCATTTATAGAAACATCTGCTAAAAATTCGTATCCTGGACTAACTATCATCGAAACAGGGGGAATGAAAGGCAAAGGGAAGGAATTGCCACGTCAGGAATTACATGATAAATTGCGCTCTGCCATGAATCCCAGAGCTATTTATTCTGAATATGGGATGACAGAACTACTTTCTCAGTCTTATACTGATCATACCGGCATGTTTACAGAATCTCCAACTTTTCATATCTCTGTAAAAGAACTAAATGACCCTTTCCATGTGCAAAAAATTGGTAAACCAGGGACATTAAATGTCATTGACTTAGCCAATATTCATACTTGTTGTTTCATTGAAACTGAAGATATGGCAGTAGATCATAGTGATGGACACTTTGAAATATTGGGAAGGATAGACAATAGGGAGATCAGGGGGTGCAATCTGCTGGCCCTATAAGCTCTTGACTATGATTATGAACTGATGAGGTACCTAGCTATTGCCTGTTGGCTTTTATTTGTTGGCTTTAATAGTTGAATGAAATCCAGTTTATTAAGTTAAATAGATTGATCCGAAACTTCAATTTATATGGCCGTCAGATGTCTTGGAGCCATCAGACGACTTTATCAATTTATAGCTACATTTCAATTTTCAAATGAGTTTTCTATCTTTAGGGCTATAAAAATATCTACATGATACAAGTTTTTGTCACAGGAGGTACATTTGATAAGGAATACAATTTTATAAATGGCCAATTATACTTCAAGGATACACATCTGAATGAAATGTTTGATCGAGGTAGAAGCAGCCTGGAAATTGATGTTAAGACCCTCATGATGGTCGATAGTCTGGAAATGACCGAAGCAGACAGAGACATTATTGTTTATCAATGCAAAAAATCTCCGGCAAATAAAATCCTTTTGACGCATGGCACTGACAGAATGGTATCTACAGCAAAAGCCTTAGCAGAAGGAGGAATAGAAGACAAAACCATCGTAATCACCGGTGCCATGATTCCTTATGCTTTTGGAAATTCAAGTGACGGATTTTTCAATCTTGGTGCTGCTCTCGCATTCGTTCAGGTTTTACCTTCAGGCATATATATTACTATGAATGGAAAGTATTTTCCTTGGAATGACGTAAAGAAAAATTATGATACCGGCTTTTTCGAAAGTCTACATGAATGATCACTTTTCTGCAAAAATATTTTTAGAGTTCCGCCCTAATTCATCGTAATCTAAGCCATATCCAACGACAAAGATATCCGGTATTGTAAATCCACTGATTGCAACCTCGGTTTCTTTTATGCGTCTTGATGGTTTATCCAGTAAGGTAACTACACTCGTTGTCACTACATCCAGGCTTTTTATTTTGTCAGTTAAGACTTTTAGGGTCAATCCCGTATCAATGATATCTTCAAGTATTATTACATGCCTTCCGGCTAAAGAAATACTTATTTCTGACATGACTTTTACTTCCATCGTTGAGGTGGTGCCTGCATAGGAAGAAAGTTGAATAAATGCAATTTGACAGGGTTTTGAATAATTTTTAATCAAATCAATTGCAAAAAAGGATGCACCATTCAATACAATAAGGAAAACTGGAATTACATCATGATACTTTGATTCTAATTCCTCTGCCATGCCGGCTATCCTTTCCTCGATCACATGCTCATCCAGATATTCTTCAAACTCTTTACCATTAATGGATATTGATTTCACTATTTTTTTCTTTATTAGTTTAGACCGTATTTATCTGCAAGAAAGACGATACTGGCCACAGCAGCAGCTCCCAATTCAAGTTCTCTCCGATTGACTTTGTCAAAAGTATC
>ERZ724517.74-NODE-74-length-55001-cov-8.146344_pt1 | contig 55001 bp, 42 predicted proteins | sample MGYA00376050_ERZ724517 | MGnify/ENA primary metagenome ERZ724517 (study PRJEB28724, sample SAMN07190886) | activated sludge metagenome | isolation source: activated sludge of sewage treatment plant in Hong Hong | place: USA: Christiansburg, Virginia | collected... | reverse complement strand
AATCGTGCCTACGTTTACGTGGGGCTTACTACGTTCAAATTTAGCCTTAGCCATGTTATGTCTCCCTTATGGGTGATTTAGCCAATATTATTAACACTAAAGGCAGACAAAGCTATCGCCGTCTGCTTAAAAAATTCTGGAGCTCATAACCGGACTTGAACCGGTGACCTCTTCCTTACCAAGGAAGTGCTCTACCGACTGAGCTATATGAGCTTAACGCCAAACCAGTCGTCTGGAGCGGGTGGCGGGAATCGAACCCGCACGATCAGCTTGGAAGGCTGAAGTTCTACCACTAAACTACACCCGCGCTTATCTTTTTACTAAGTGGTGGAGAGGGAAGGATTCGAACCTTCGAAGTCTAAGACGGCAGAGTTACAGTCTGATGGGTTTGACCACTCCCCAACCTCTCCAACGCGGTTTTTACACTTCGTACGCTTATCAAAGAAAGCCTTTTAGCCTTCAAGAAAATGGTGCCGGCACCAAGAATCGAACTCGGGACCTACTGATTACAAGTCAGTTGCTCTACCAGCTGAGCTATACCGGCACTGCGAAAGTGGGGGGCATTCTAGCAATTTTTTAGACTAGCGCAAGCATTTATTTAGTTTTTTTTAGCTTTATTAGGCATTCCAGCCTTTAAGTGCCTGTTTTTTAAACATACCACCTGTTTTTAACACACAACTGGCGATATGTTTGTTTTTTGGAAGCCCATTAAACCATTTTTAAGCCTTGGCTGGCCAGTTCTGCGGCCTTAAATAATGCACGAAGCTTATTTAAGGTTTCTTGCCATTCTGACTCGGGGATTGAATCTGCAACCACGCCCGCACCCGCTTGAATATACATAATTTGATTTTTAATGACGGCGGTACGAATCGCAATAGCGGTGTCCATCTCACCATTCCACCCTAAATACCCCACTGCCCCACCGTAAATGCCGCGTTTGACTGGCTCTAAGGTATCAATAATTTCCATCGCACGTACTTTAGGCGCACCTGATAGTGTGCCTGCGGGCAAGCTGGCTTTTAGTACATCAATCGCGGTTACACCCTCTCTTAACACACCTTCTACATTAGAGACGATGTGCATCACATGAGAATAACGCTCAATGACCATTTGCTCAGTGACTTGTACCTGCCCCACTTTACTGACACGTCCTGCATCGTTACGTCCTAAATCAATCAACATCAAATGTTCTGCGATTTCTTTGGGGTCTGCCAATAACTCTTGAGCCAATAAATCATCTTGCTCTGGTGTTTTACCACGAGGGCGTGTGCCTGCTATAGGGCGCACAGTGACTTTACCATCTTGGACACGCGCTAAAATTTCGGGGCTAGACCCCACAATATGACTCTCACCACAATCAACAAAATACATATACGGTGACGGGTTAAGATGACGTAATGCCCGATACAAACTTAAAGGCGACTGACTAAAAGGAACTGTCATACGTTGTGATGGGACAACTTGCATCACATCACCCGCTAAGATGTATTCTTTAATGCGTTCTACACCTGCTTTAAACGTCTCTTGACCAAAACCAGACACAAAATCTTGCTCGGTGATAGTGCTAGTAGCATTATCTGCTGCAAGTACATAATTCGCTTGTAGTTGCTGCGTTATTTGTTGAAGTCGTGCTTGACCTTTATCATAAGCTTGGTCTTGATTGGGGTCGATATGAGTAATAATAAAAACACTTTCTTTAAGATTATCAAACACCACAACTTCTTCTGAAAGCATTAATAAAATATCAGGCACATCGAGCGGATCAGATTTGTTATCTGAGGCAAGTTTTTTCTCAAATAAACGCACTGTATCATAAGAAAAATACCCCACCAAACCACCTGTAAAGCGTGGCAAGCCCTCTATAATAGGCACTTTAAATTGTGTTTGATACTCTTCAATAAACGCTAAAGGATCTGCGACTTGTTGCTCTAATACCATGCGTTCATTTTGATAGATACGCACCGTATGGCCGCGCACTTCTAGGCGTTGTGATGAGGCCAAGCCAATAATGGAATAACGCCCCCATCTTTCGCCACCATGCACTGACTCAAACAAATAACTGTAAGGTTGATTGGCTAATTTACAGTACACCGATAAGGGCGTTTCGAGGTCGGCTAATAATTGACGGGCGAGAGGAATACGATTGTAGCCTTGCGCAGCAAAGGCGGTGACTTGTGCTTGTGACAACATGAGATAAAACCCTATAAAAACTGGCGATAGATTAAAACGTAAATTAACAGCGCATTTGCCATCGCCAACTTAGGGTGAACATCATTTTTTGTGCAGACCATCAATAAAAGGATTAGTAAGACTAAAAATAAATTAAGTTAGTCACAGGGTCAAGACTAAATATTGACCCTGCCCTTAATTAGTTTAGCTTTTAGAGAAATTCGGCTAAGGAATCAACAATCCATTCGGGTTTGCTGGCTTCTATTGGCTCGCCATGATTATAGCCATAACTGACCGCGACACAAGGAATATGGGCAGCTAAGGCTGCCTCAATATCGTTACTTGAATCACCTAAAACTAAGGCATCTTTGGCCGACACATCAAAATAACGTAAACAATGTAACAAAGGTTCGGGGTGAGGTTTTTTATGGGGCAAAGTATCGCCACCAATGAGTAATTGAAAAGGCTGTAAAATATTTAAGGCTGCTAATAAATCTTTAGCAGGGTTATAGGGTTTATTAGTGACACAGGCGAGCGGAATGTTTGCTTGTTGACAGGCTGCAATAAAGCTAGCAACACCTTGATATAATTGACTACTTTGACACACAGAATTTTGATAATGACGCATAAACACCGCTAATAAGTCGTCATGCAACTCCCTACGATAATGTTTGGCATCTAATACACAGGTGATTAGACGCGATGCTCCTCGCCCCACCCAACGGCGTACATCATACTCGGTAACAGACTCTAAACCCATTTCATTTAATGCGCCGTTAAGGGCGTATTGAATATCACTGGCCGAATCTACTAATGTTCCGTCCAAATCGCAAATAATTAATTTGGGCGTAAAACCGATTTTACTAAACTGCATATTTATCTTCCTTATTTCTTATTAAATACGGACTCTCTTTGTTAGCGAAGTCCGTTTTATCTAAACAATGGTGATAAGCACGTAAATCCTAAAAGCAGAAGAAAACGATACGATTAAATTTGCCGAGAGTTAACGCGGGCTAATTCGTCACGCATGGTGTCGATGGCCTGCTGATAACTGTCTGCGCCAAAAATAGCCGAACCTGCTACAAAGGTATCCGCCCCTGCTTGCGCAATTTGACGAATATTTTGAGTCGTCACACCGCCATCTACTTCTAAACGAATTGCTAAACCACTGTCGTCAATGATGCGTCTAACTTGCGCGATTTTATCTAAGGTTTTTGGTATAAACTTTTGCCCACCAAAGCCTGGATTTACGCTCATTAACAACACCATATCTATCTTATCTAACACATAATCCAAATAATGCAAGGGGGTAGCAGGATTAAACACCAAACCCGCCTTACAACCGCCACTTTTAATGAGCTGTAAAGAACGGTCGATATGCTCGGAGGCTTCGGGGTGAAAAGTAATGTAGCTCGCGCCAGCTTCGATAAAATCGCCAATGATTCTATCTACAGGACTCACCATTAAATGTACGTCGATGGGTGCTGTGACACCGTAGTTGCGTAAGGCTTTACACACCATCGGCCCAATGGTCAGATTAGGTACATAGTGATTATCCATTACATCAAAATGTACCCAGTTTGCACCTGCGGCTAATACAGCATCAACCTCCGCCCCTAAACGAGCAAAGTCAGCAGACAAAATGGAGGGGGCAATTAAATAATCGGTCATGATAAAACTCTCTAATTAAACAGTATTAGTACGTATTGCGGCATCTAAGTCGACCAATCGCTCGGGCGTACCCACATCAACCCATGCACCTGCATGATGCTCTGCGCTCACTAAACCTTGTGCGATGGCTTGGCGTAATAACGGGGCAAGTGCGGCCTTACCTGCTGGCAAATGGGCAAAAAGCTGTGGCGATAATAAACTGATACCTGCAAAGGTATATTTTTGGTCACCATCGGACAAAACCAAGTTGCTTTTTGCTTCTTTACTAAAAGCAAAGTCACCTTTGGGATGCTGAGGCGGGTTATCAACCAATACCAAATGTGCTAAATGTTGACCTAAGTCTTTATTAACTAAACGACTAAAATCATAGCGCACCCAAATATCACCATTAACCAGCACAAAAGGCTCATTGCCTAACAACGGTAAAGCCTTTTGAATACCGCCTGCGGTTTCTAAGGGTTCATCTTCGTCTGACCACAAAATATTAACCCCTAAAGCCGCACCATCACCTAAAGCTTCGTGCAGTTTATGGCCTAGCCATGCGGTATTAATAACAATATCAGTAATGCCTGCGGCTTTAAGTGCGTGGATATGCCACACAATTAATGGTTTACCACCAACGCTTAGCAAAGGTTTAGGTGTTGTTAAGGTTAATGGCCGCATACGATTGCCTAATCCTGCGGCTAAAATCATCGCTTTCATAGGTTATGCGCCTTCGGTATGACCCCCTCGCCCTAATAGGGAGAGGGCTGGGGTGAGGGTGGAAATAGCTTGGGAGTTTTTAGCTAAATAAGCAGGCACAATGTGCGTACACAACCAATTATATAAGGGCTTTAAGGCGGCATAGTCTTTGATTTCGTTAAGAAAATATTTAAACACCAACGGAATATCGCCTAAATAAGCATGTTTACCATCACGCAGACTTAAACGCGCAAAAATACCCACTACTTTAAGATGACGCTGCGCCGCCATATAATCAAACCATGTTAAAAACTGTGCTTGGCTAACATTTTCCATGTGTGGCTGATGTTGTAGTAGTTGTCTAAAGTCTTCGACCCATGCCACGACACGTTCTTGCGGCCACTCTACATAAGCATCACGCAATAAAGACGCTAAATCGTAAGTAATCGCACCCACTACCGCATCTTGAAAATCAATAACACCTAAGGTATTTGAATTAACTAGCATTAAATTACGCGAGTGATAATCTCGATGTACAAACACACTTGGTTGTTTGGCAATTTCATCGGCAATATGCTGACAGGTGTTATCTAACAACGTTACTTCGTCTGCGCTTAATGTAATATTAAGATATTGACTAATAAACCAGTCTTTTAATAAAGCCATTTCGGTCATTAGGCGTGAGCTGTCATACGGTGGTAATGGATAGTCCACAGGTGCAGGGCAACTTTGAATAGTGACTAACTCGCGCATCGCTTGTTGATATAAGTCATCAACAGTGCTGTCGTTTAAGCAAGGGCGCAATAAAGTATCACCTAAATCGCTTAATAACATAAAGCCTAAGTCAAAGTCATAGGCTATAATTTGCGGCACATGCACACCGTGCGCATACAATGCCTGAGCAATCGCCACAAAGGGACGTGAGTTTTCTTTTTCGGGTGGTGCATCTACCGCTATATACGCGCCACCTGTATGATGTAAACGAAAGTAACGTCTAAAACTGGCATCACCCGACACGACACTGAGTTGTTGAGGCTGATGATTTGTATGTTGTGTTAAATAATTTACAGACCAATCATATAATGCTTGGCGACGCGTATCTTGTTGCTTGCAATGTTCCATTACTAAAAACTCATGGCCTAAAGGGGAAATTTTTTTTATTATCCCCCAGCTTTGTTCTTAACCCAAGTTATCCTCATGCCCTTACGCTATTTATTATCATTTTTTTTGTTGTTTGCCAGTATTAGTCATGCCGAAGACGAAATTAACTATCATCGTTTAGGTTGGATTAACAAAAGTGACATTCAAAAATTGCCGCTAGACCAGCAACCCACGATAAATAAAGCGTGTAATGGGGCATGGCTCACGCCTATCTCAAAAAAAACACCTGCTGCCGACTTAACTGAAAGCCCGATAGAAGCCTTAGCCGCTTGGGTCTATTACAACCCAGAGGGAAGCTCTAGGCTTAATGGTAATGTCAAAATTAGCCAACAAGGGCGAGTTATTTTGGCCGACAATGCCGAGTTATCCCACGATAAAAGTAGCGGCCAATTTACAGGTAATATTTTACTTGCCGAAGCTGGCACAGTCATCACAGGCGAAAAAGCACGTCTTAATTTAAGTAGCCAAGAGGCGTTTATTGAACGAAGTGAGTTTGTTTCTACTTTTTTAAATGCTCATGGCCGTGCCAAACAAATACAACGTGATAATAATAAAGTTATTACAATGGCTTCTGGTGAGTTTTCGACCTGCGAACCCGATAACCGCGTATGGTACTTTTCGGCTAAAGATTTACGTTTAGACCCCAATGAAGGCATAGGTACAATTAAAAATGCCACACTGCATATTCAAAATATACCTGTTTTGTATGTGCCTTATTTTAAGTTTCCGATTGATGATAGACGCATGAGTGGTTTTTTAATTCCACGTTTTGGTACGACCAACGACGGCGGTTTTGATTTTGCGCAACCTATTTATTGGAACATTGCCCCTAATTACGATGCCACCTTAACACCGCGTATTTTATCAAAACGGGGTGTCATGGCCGAAGGTGAGTTTAGGTATTTAACGCCTCATGCAGGCGAAGGCGTAATTCATGCTGCCTTACTTCCTAGTGATAATTTATATAATAATCAAGACCGTAAACTCGCTTCATGGCAACACAAATATCGTCCTAGTAACTGGCAACTGAGCAGTAATGTTAACTATGTTTCTGATAGTGATTACTTTACCGATTTAGGCGTTGATTTAACTCAAAGCAGTACCAGTTATCAAGAACGCAGTGCCGAATTTAATTATTGGCAAAAAACATGGTCGGCCTTAGTCAGAGTGCAAGGTTTTCAAACCATTGATAAACTATTAGAAGATAAAGACAAACCCTATGCTCGCCTACCACAATTATTGGTTAACAATCAGCTTGAGTTACCTTATAACATCAAAGGCAATATTTTAAGTGAGTTAACGCACTTTCAACGCACCATTGATGACAATAGCGACATTGAAGTAAATGGCTTACGCTGGCGTTTTGAACCCGAAATGAGCTATGACTATAATCAGCCTTGGGGTGGTGTTAAACCCAGCTTAGGGGTGCGTCAATTAGCGTATCGTTTAGAGGGTCAAAATGACTCTGTAACAAGTATTAATGCCGCAACCTTTAATATTGACAGTCATTTAATTTTTGAACGCGAAACAGAGAACTATTTGCAAACCTTTGAACCGCGTATGTTGTATCGTTTTTCGCCTTATTATCAACAAGATAACTTGCCTAACTTTGATACCGCCAGTACTACCTTTAGTTATGCCCAACTCTTTAGAGCGCGACGTTTTTCGGGTGGCGATAGACTTGAAGATGCCAATCAACTTTCTTTAGGTTTTACTAGCCGTTGGCTGCATCCAACAACTAGCCAAGAAATCATTAGAGCCTCTTTAGGTGAAGTGTTTTATTTTAGAGACCGCAAAGTTCAACTCAACAGCACCGATCCGATTGTTACGGCCAGCACCTCAGGTCTTGCTAGTGAAGTTAGCACCCAATTAACACCTGACTGGTCTAGCTCTATTGATGCTTTATGGACGGAGTCGGGTGATGTGTCACAATTTGGCTTACAAGCGCATTATTTACCGAATACCAACACGCAACTCTTTAATGTTGGCTATAGTTTTAGGCGCGAAGTATTGGCACTCAACCAAAAGGCGTTACGTCAAACTAATGTATCTTTTGTTAAACCATTAGATGAGAATTGGCAAATGTTGGGTTTGTGGCAATATGACTTACTCAACAAAGAAACCCCCGAATTGTTGTTGGGTTTACATTATGAAGCCTGTTGTTGGCAAATGGCGTTATATCGCCGTGAGTTTTTAAGTGACTTTAATAATACCAATGCCAACACCCGTAAACGTAGTGCCTTTTTTTTAGAGTTTTCGCTTAAAGGCTTGGCAGGTTTATCCAGTGGTGCGCGTGATTTATTAATTAATCGCGTCTTTGGTTATAGTCAGCTTAAATAAATATTTTACCCCCAAAAATCAACACTTGATTTTTTAGAGATTATTATTGGTCATGTATCGTTATTTACTTGCTGTTTTATTAAGTGCTTACCTCTCAACGAGTTTTGCTGCGCCTGTTGCCATTGAAGGCATTGCCGCTATTGTTGATGAAGATGTGGTATTACAAAGCGAACTAGAACAACGCTTGGCTGATATTCGTTTTCAATATAATACCCGCCAACAAACCTTACCGCCTGATGATATTTTAAAACGTCAAGTGTTAGAACAACTAATTTTAGAACGTATTCAACTGTCTCAAGCCGAACGTGCAGGGGTACGTATTGATGACAACAGCCTTAATGCCTCAATTACCGATATAGCCTCACAAAATGCCATGACACTCACTGAGTTTAGAGCCAAATTAGAAGGCGAAAAACAAGGTAGCTACGACCAAGTACGCGAGCAAATTCGCCGTGAAATGATGATTAGCCGCTTACGTAATAAACGTGTTGGCGACCGTATTCATATTACCGAACAAGATATTGATAATTTTTTAGCCTCACCCCAAAGCCAGTTAGCCTTAGAAACCGAATACCGTTTAGCCCATATCACCATTAATGTCCCCGAATCGGCTAGCCCTCAAGATTGGGCTAGTGCCAAACAAAAAATAGAAGCCGCCTTGCAACAATTACAAGAAGGAAAACCTTTTTTTAATATCGTTACCCAATATTCTAATGCCGAAGATGCACTACAAGGCGGTGATTTAGGCTGGCGTAAAAGTGCGCTAATTCCCGATTTGTTTAGAATAGCCGCCGACCCTTTACAACGTGGTCAATACTCGGACGTTTTAAAAAGTCCTGCGGGGTATCACATTGTGACGGTGATTGATAAACGTGGCGCACAACAAATGTTAATTAAACAACGTCATGTGCGTCATATTCTAATTAAACCTTCCGAAATTTTGACCTTAGAAGATGCCAAACAACAAGCCGATGACTTACATGATCGCCTCGTTAAAGGTGCGGATTTTGCCGAAATAGCCAAAACTTATTCTGAAGATGTCGGCTCAGCACGTAATGGCGGTGATTTAACATGGGTAGGAACAGGCGAAATGGTGCCTAGTTTTGAAGAGATGATGCTTAAAACACCTATCAATCAAATTAGCCCTGTGTTTGAAAGTCAGTTTGGTTGGCATATTTTGCAAGTATTAGGCGAGCGTGAGCAAGACATGAGCGACCAATATAAACGCAACTTGGCACGTCAAGCCTTATATGCCCGTCAGTTTGAAGATGAAAAAAGCAGTTGGGCGCGTGAGTTACGAGCCGAAGCCTTTGTGCAAATTAAAGAGCCAAATAGCCTGAGTTTACAGCCATGACCAAACCGCTAATTATTACGTCGGGTGAACCTGCGGGCATTGGAGTCGATTTATGTTTGCAACTGGCTCACTTAGGACTAAATATTCCTTTTGTAGTCATGGCCGACCCTACCCTACTCACTCAACGCGCTATTCGTTTAAACCTTGATGTAGAACTTGATTATTACGCGGCAGGCGACACATGGACTGCGCCACCACACGGCACTTTAAAAGTGTGGCCAATTGCCCTACGTGACCGTGTGATTACAGGCCAATTAAACGTGGCTAATAGTGATTATGTATTAGAAATGCTCGAACGTGCCACACACGCCTGTTTAGATGGTTTGGCAACAGGCATGGTGACTGCGCCTGTACAAAAGTCGATTATTAATGAATCGGGCATTGCTTTTAGTGGTCATACCGAATTTTTGCAAGAGCTGTGCGGCGTAGATAAAGTCGTGATGATGCTTGCCTGCCCCGACTTGCGTGTTGCTTTAGTCACGACTCATTTGCCGCTACGTGAAGTAGCCGATGCCATTAACGCAGACACATTAAGCCAAGTCACACGGATTTTGCATCACGATTTAACCCATAAATTTGGCATTAGCAAACCACGTATTTTAGTAACGGGCTTAAACCCTCATGCAGGTGAAAACGGCTATTTAGGGCGCGAAGAAATCGAGATTATTAACCCAACTTTGCAACAACTACGCAATGAAGGCTTAGATGTCTCGGATGCTTTGCCTGCAGACACTTTATTTACACCACAAAATTTAGCTCACTGTGATGCGGTATTAGCCATGTACCATGACCAAGGCTTACCTGTATTAAAAGCCAAAGGTTTTGGTGAAGCCGTAAATGTGACCCTAGGTTTGCCGATTATTAGAACCTCGGTTGACCACGGCACGGCATTAAGCTTGGCAGGCACAGGCAAAGCCAATGCAGGTAGCCTAATTGCTGCACTAAAAATGGCGGCTTATATGGCTTATGGCCACTAGACTTCGACTCCGCTCAGCCAACATAGTGATGAATACTTTTGAGCTAAATCGAAAGACCACACCACGCACCTAAAATCTTTACAGGTTTTAGGCTAAGTGCTGTTACTATTCACGCCTTACCAAATATATATTAAGTTATCATGACCGATTCACTACAAGGCCACAAAGCGCGTAAACGTTTTGGGCAAAATTTTTTAGAAGATGACAACGTCATCCAAAACATTATTAGCGTTATTTCGCCCCAATACGGGCAAAAAATGGTCGAAATTGGGCCGGGTTTAGGTGCGCTGACGCGTTACCTGTTACCTGCGGTAAAACGTTTAGATGTGATTGAACTAGACCGTGACTTAGCGGCACGTTTACCCAAAACCTTAGCAGGCTTAGGCGAGCTACATTTGCATCAAGCCGATGCCCTCAATTTTGACTTTAGCCAATTAATTGAAAATGAGCAAAAGCTGCGTGTAGTGGGCAATTTGCCATATAACATTTCTACGCCATTGATTTTTCATTTATTAAGTCATAGTCATATTATTAGTGATATGGCTTTTATGCTGCAAAAAGAAGTTGTTGATCGTTTAGGTGCAGAACCTGACACCGCCGATTATGGCCGCTTAAGCGTGATGGTTCAGTATCGTTGTCAGGTTGATTGGTTATTAGGTGTGCCGCCCGAAGCCTTTAATCCTGCGCCAAAAGTACAATCAGCGGTGGTAAAACTCACCCCTTGGCAAAAATCCCCGTATAATTGTGACAATGAAGCCCTACTTCAGCGTGTGGTTAGTACAGCATTTAATCAGCGACGTAAAACCTTGCGCAACTGTTTAAAAGGATTAGCCGAAGCACCTGATTTTGAAGCGGTAGGCATTAACCCGAGTTTACGCGCCGAAGTTTTAAGCGTGCAACAATTTGTCCAACTCACCAATCAATTGAATAAACATGTCTAATACTCAACACGATATTATTGTAAAAGTAAAAGCCGAATATTTGCCTGAGCAGTCTAGTCCACCAGACCGCCGCTTTGTTTTTGCCTATCATATTAGTATTACTAATAACGGCTCACACAAAGCACAACTATTAACACGTCATTGGGTAATTACCGATGGCGAAGCGCGTACCGAAGAAGTGCGCGGTGACGGTGTGATTGGCGAACAGCCCTACATTGCGGCAGGTGCTACCTACCAATACAGTAGCGGTGCGATTATTAAAACGCCCGTTGGTAGTATGCACGGCTCTTACGGCATGATTGACGAGCAAGGCTTGGCATTTGAAGCCCCAATTAAGGCATTCAGCTTAGCTGTGCCACGTATGTTGCATTAATAACTAACTAGCTTAGTGACCCATTAATTAAGTGAGAACAACATGGCGGATTATGCCATTGGAGATGTACAAGGATGTGCAGACGCATTAGAAGAATTATTAGAGATTATTAGTTTTAATCCTCTACACGACTGCCTGTGGTTTGCAGGAGACCTCGTTGCGCGTGGTTCGGACTCGTTAGGGGTATTGCGCCGCGTTAAAGCCTTAGGTAACAGTGCGCGAGTCGTATTAGGTAATCACGATTTACATTTAATTGCCTGTTTTTATGGTTATAGCCCTGTTAAGAAAAAAGACCGTACCGCCAATATTTTAACCGCTGACGATGGTCAAGAACTCATTAACTGGTTACGCGCACAGCCGTTATTTGTAGAAATTCCGCATCAAAATGCGATCCTGTCTCATGCAGGTATTCCCCCCTGTTGGACGATAAAACAAGCAAGGGTGTTGTCTGCCGAGGTGTCGCAAGTATTGCAACATGACCAACAACTACACCAGTTTTTAGGTGGCATGTATGGCAACTCACCTGCATTATGGCATGAGCATTTACGCGGCACAAAACGCTGGCGCGTCATTACCAATTATTTAACCCGAATGCGTTTATGTGATTTTGCAGGTGAGTTAGAGTTTAGCCACAAAGAAGGCTTAAATGACTTACCTGATGGTTATTATCCGTGGTTTAATTTGCCTAATCCTAGCATTAAAAACACCCGCATTTTGTTTGGTCATTGGGCTGCTTTAGAAGGTAATGGCCCTCAAGCTCCCATTATTGCCTTGGATGGCGGCTGCGTCTGGGGTGGACAATTATTAGCGTATCGTTTAGACGATGGACAATTTTTTAGTGCCACTCAAGCTTGTAATGACTGCGGTTTAGAATCACTCTCTTAGGACTTAGACGGTTATCGCTTCCCTCACCCCAACACTCTCCCAAGGGCGAGGGAGTCCTATCTCACTTAAAGTGGAACACGCCCTGCTCCACTCCCCATCTTTATCTTCACCCTAACACTCAAATAAACACCTAATTATTGGCATAAACACTGCATATATTTTTTGGGTTTACTGTTTACTATACAAAAACCTTAACAAAATATCAGGCGATTTTGAAATGAAGCGTCTAAGCTAAATTTAGGGCGAAGATATAAAACACCGCACTCGTATCAATCGTCCTCAAAAACAAAGCACTTTTTAGAGCTAACAGTAAGGGGTTTGCCATGAGTTTGTTTAATCACTATCAATTACGTTTTGATCATAGTCGTCCTGAAGAATATAGCTTAGAACAATATCTTAATTTATGTAAAACCGACCCTAATGCTTATGCTACCGCTGCCGAGCGTTTATTGATGGCGATTGGTGAACCCGAAGTGGTTGACACCAGCAAAGATGCCCAATTGTCACGCATATTTTCTAATAAAATGATTCGCAGATACCCAGCCTTTAGTGAATTTTATGGCATGGAAGACGCGGTAGAAAAAATCGTCGCTTATTTTAGACATGCGGCTCAAGGGCTAGAAGAACGTAAACAAATTTTGTATTTGCTTGGCCCTGTGGGTGGCGGCAAAAGCTCGTTGGCCGAACGCCTTAAATCACTCATGGAAAAATCACCATTTTATGCCATCAAAGATTCACCCATTAATGAGTCTCCTCTAGGTTTATTTAGCATTGAGGAAGATGGCGATATTTTAGAACAAGACTACAGTATTCCTAAACGCTACTTACGCGGCGTGATGTCGCCGTGGGCTGTTAAACGCCTTAAAGAGTTTGGCGGTGATATTAGCAAGTTTAAAGTCATCAAAGTGTATCCAAGTATTATGCACCAACTGGCTATTTCTAAAACCGAACCCGGTGACGAAAACAACCAAGATATTTCGGCTTTGGTGGGCAAAGTTGACATTCGTAAACTCGAAGACTTTCCACAAAATGATGCCGATGCTTATTCATTTTCGGGCGGATTGTGTAAAGCCAATCGTGGCTTAATGGAATTTGTCGAGATGTTTAAAGCCCCCATCAAAGTACTGCATCCACTGCTTACCGCCACCCAAGAAGGCAACTATAACGGCACCGAAGCCATTGGCCCGATTCCCTTTGATGGCATTGTATTAGCTCACTCCAACGAATCAGAATGGCAAAACTTTAGACACAACAAACACAACGAAGCCTTTATTGACCGTGTGTTTATTGTCAAAGTACCGTACTGCTTGCGCTTTAGTGAAGAAATCGAAATTTATCAAAAACTGGTTGATAACTCCTCACTTAGTCAAGCTCCCTGTGCACCTGACACCCTTAAAATGCTCGCGCAATTTACCGTATTGTCGCGCCTTAAAGACCCCGACAACTCCAGTATTTATTCCAAAATGCGCATTTATGATGGCGAGAATTTAAAAGATACCGACCCACGCGCCAAGTCGCATCAAGAGTATAAAGATGCCGCGGGGGTGGACGAAGGCATGACAGGGCTTTCGACTCGTTTTGCCTTTAAAATTTTATCTAAAGTGTTTAACTACGACCATTCGGAAGTTGCCGCCAACCCTGTCCACTTACTTCATGTATTAGAAACTCAAATCGAACAAGAGCAATTTGCCAACGAAACTCAAGCACGTTACTTACGTTTTATTAAAGAGTTTTTGGCTCCGCGTTATGTTGAGTTTATTGGCAAAGAAATTCAAACCGCCTATTTGGAATCTTACTCCGAATATGGTCAAAATATTTTTGACCGTTATGTGCAATACGCTGATTTTTGGATTCAAGACCAAGAGTTCCGCGACCCCGACACAGGCGAGATTTTTAATCGTCAAGCCCTTAACGAAGAGCTAGAAAAAATCGAAAAACCTGCGGGTATTTCTAATCCTAAAGACTTTAGAAATGAAGTGGTCAACTTTGTATTACGCGCACGTGCTAACTATAACGGTAAGAATCCGTCATGGTTGTCTTACGAAAAACTCCGCGCCGTAATCGAGAAAAAAATGTTCTCCAACACCGAAGACTTGTTGCCTGTGATTTCGTTTAACCCCAAAGCCAACAAAGGCGACCAACAAAAACACCAAGATTTTGTGCGTCGTATGGTAGAACGTGGTTATACCGAAAAATAAGTACGCTTACTTTGTGAATGGTATTTACGCTTTAGAAAGGCGCAATAATCCCCTCCCCTAATTTAGGGGAGGGTTAGGGTGGGGTTTTATCTCGACCCCCTCCCTGCCTCCCCCCTGTTAAGGGGGAGGAGTTGTTAAAGCTGGAGAACACATGAGCTATATCATCGACCGTCGTTTAAATGGCCGCCATAAGAGCATGGTCAATCGGCAACGCTTTTTAGATCGCTATAAAGCCCAAATTCGTGAATCAGTCGCCGATGCCGCCAGTAAACGTAGCATTACCGATATGAAACGTGGTGAGTCGGTGACGTTGCCAACCAAAGATATTTCTGAGCCTACCTTTCATCATGGTCAAGGTGGTGCGCGTGACATGGTACATACAGGCAACAAAGAATTTATTACGGGTGATAAAGTTCCTCGCCCACAAGGTGGCGGCGGTCAAGGCAATGGTCAAGCCAGTAATCAAGGTGAAGGGGAAGATGAGTTTAACTTTACCCTTACCCAAGAAGAATTTTTAAATTTTTTATTTGAAGACTTAGCCTTACCCAATTTAATTAAACGCCGTTTGGCAGGAGTAGAAACATGGGAATGGCAAAGCGCAGGTATTGTGAGCGAAGGTAATCCTGCCAAAATCAATATCGTGCGTAGCTTGCGCGCTGCTACCTCACGCCGTATTGCCTTGGGTATGGGCAAACGCCGTGCTTTACGCGAAAAAGAAGCCGAACTGGCCTTATTACTGACACAAGAAATTAATCCTGCTAACGTGGCACGTATTGCCGAATTGCGCGATGCCATTAGCAAACTCAAAATACGCCTCGAAAAAATCCCCTTTATTGACACCTTTGATTTACGTTATAACCATCATATTAAAGTCGCCAAACCCTCCGCCCAAGCCGTGATGTTTTGTATTATGGACGTATCTGGCTCAATGAGCCAAGCGACCAAAGACATGGCCAAACGCTTCTTTTTATTACTGTATTTATTTTTAAATCGTAATTACGAAAAAATAGAAGTGGTGTTTATTCGCCATCATACCAGTGCCAAAGAAGTCGATGAGCAAGAGTTTTTTTACTCGCGAGAAACGGGCGGTACGATTGTTTCGAGCGCACTCAAATTAATGACTGAGATTATTGAGGCGCGTTATCCAAGCGATGAATGGAATATTTATGGCGCACAAGCCTCTGACGGTGACAACTGGAGCGATGACTCCCCGTTATGCCAACAAATTTTAAGCGAGCAAATTATTCCTGCGGTACAGTATTTTTCGTATATCGAAATTACACCACGTCAACATCAAGCCTTGTGGTTGGCTTATGAAGAACTACAAGCCGAACATCCCAACCATTTTGCCATGCAGCAAATTATTGAAGCCAGTGATATTTATCCCGTGTTTAGAGAGTTATTTGCGAGGAAACCTGCATGAGCGAACATCCTAAAAAAACAAATTTTATTTCTACAGGCTCAGAGTGGTCATTTGCACTGATTGCCGAATATGATGCCGCTATTAAAGAAATTGCCCATAACGAATTTGGCTTAGACACTTATCCTAACCAAATAGAAGTGATTTCGGCCGAACAAATGATGGATGCGTATGCCTCGGTGGGCATGCCGATTGGGTATCATCATTGGTCGTTTGGCAAACATTTTGTAAGTACCGAAAACGCCTATCAACGCGGCCAAATGGGCTTAGCTTACGAGATTGTCATTAACTCTAATCCTTGCATTGCTTATCTCATGGAAGAAAACACCATGACCATGCAAGCCTTAGTAATTGCCCACGCCTGTTATGGCCACAACTCCTTTTTTAAGGGTAATTACTTATTTAAAACGTGGACCGATGCCAGCAGCATTATTGATTATTTAGTATTTGCCCGAAATTATATTCGTAAATGCGAAGAGCGTTATGGTGTCCCCGAAGTTGAGGCTTTATTAGACTCATGTCATGCCTTAATGAACTATGGTGTTGACCGCTACAAACGCCCCTACCCGATTTCTGCCGAAGAAGAACGCTTACGCCAAGAAGAACGCGAAGCTGCCTTACAAGCCCAAATCAATGAGTTATGGCGTACGATTCCTACCGCTAACAAACCCGAAAATACTGAAAGTAGCGCACGCTTTCCCTCTGAGCCTCAAGAAAACATTTTGTATTTTTTTGAAAAAAACGCGCCTTTATTAGAGCCTTGGCAACGCGAAATTTTGCGTATTGTGCGTAAAATTGCTCAATATTTTTATCCGCAACGTCAAACACAAGTCATGAACGAAGGTTGGGCGACTTTTTGGCATTACACGCTGCTTAATCGTTTATACGATAAACGTCTAGTTACTGACGGCTTTATGTTAGAGTTTTTGCAATCACATACCGCCGTTGTTTATCAACCTAGTTTTGACAAGCCTTATTATCGCGGCATTAACCCCTATGCTTTAGGTTTTGCGATGTTTCAGGACATTAAACGTATTTGCCAACACCCTACCGAAGAAGACAAACATTGGTTTCCTGATATGGCTGGCAGCGACTGGTTAACCACCCTTAAATTTGCCATGCAAAATTTTAAAGATGAAAGTTTTGTGCAACAATTTTTAAGCCCCAAAATCATGCGCGAATTTAGAATGTTTAGCGTGTTAGATGACCAAAAAAAAGACGCTTTACATATTGGCGCAATTCATGATGACAGTGGCTTTAGACAACTACGCCAATCGCTATCTAACCAATATAACTTGAGTATGAATGAGCCAAACATTCAAGTATGGGCAGTAAATTTACGCGGTGACCGCTCTATTATTTTGCGACATGTACGCGAAAAAGGCAGACCGCTGGCTGATACATCATCTGCTGTACTCAAACATTTGCATTATTTGTGGAAGTTTGATGTGCATTTAGAATGTTGGGAGGAGTCTCGTTTAGTCGAAACCATTTCTTGTACCACAGAGGGCGTTAAAGCGGTTAAACATTAAAGCATAAATACACACGATACGAAGTGTTGTATAACAATGGCTCAGTGCCTTAAGCTCTATGCTTAATCTTAACTATTTTTACATAAGGACTTTGCTAATTGAAGTCAATAAAATTACAAAAGATTGCCTTTTGGTGCTTATTATGCGCAGCACCACTCGCAGCTACGCCACTCATACTAGCATTTATTTCTTGGTATGATGCAAAAGAAGCCGAATCATGGTACCCAATTAATGCTGTCGTTGTATCATCCAAAGTAAGCAGTGAATGTACAAAATTTTGTGTACATAAAGCACACATTAATTATCAATATCAAATTAACAACCAAAATTACCAAGGCAGCCGCCTATATTTTGGTGATGAAAGTCAATCTAGCAAAAAATCAGCCGCTGCCATTGTGGCAAACTATGCACCGCAAAATAAAATTATTATTTATGTTAATCCAAAAAATGCCGAGCAATCATCAATATACGTTGGCAAAATTAGTTTTAGAACATGGACAACATCCCTTGCTTCCATCATGGCTTATATCATTGCTTGGCTAGCATATTTTATTACTGTTTTTTTAATAAAAGATTTAGACAAAAAATGATAGCTCTATACAAACGCGGCGCGTGAATCAAAGTAAAAAACATGACTTTGCGTCTAAAATCATACAATATGCTTAACTTCTCAATCCTATCTCTAAAACTTATCATCTCTATCTGTTATTTGAGCCATTACACTTAAAAGCCATGCGAAAATTTTTAGACAATATTGATTTTAAGCCTTAGTATCTAATAACACGTTATGCTGTTAAACAATAAACAACTTCAAAACGTTATCTTTTGATAGCTTTTTACGTTATTGGGAAAAATCGTTTAACAATAGGGCAATAACGCAGGCATTTAATATTTTTTGGCTACAATAGGGCTGTTAATTACCTTCAATAAGGTGCAGCCATTTTGAATACTCATATTGTGCCAAAACATCGCAACACTTTTTTGCGTATCCTTATTATTAGCCGTATAATGTTTTACCAATTTGTTGTGCCTATGCTCTCAAGACACTGTGTTTGGCTACACCTACTACATAATAATAATTGCCAAATCCTAAAGGATGCGCACTAATGAAAACTGTTGCTAATTTATTTGCTCAAACTTATGCTCGTTTAGGCTCTGACCATCAGCAAGACCGTCATTTTATTGGCTTAGAACGACTTGCACCCGATGAAGATAACTATTGCAGCTTTGTAAAGCGTGTTGAAGGATTAGCCCAAAACGAATATTGGGTAGCACGCGAAAAAAATATTTTAATGTTATTAAAGCGCACGCCTTATGTGGCGCGTTTAAGAAAAGAAGAAAAAACTACCGACTCTTATCAAACCATTAAAACAAAAGATGCAGGTATTTCTTTATCGCATTGGTTACGCACTAAACCACGTCTTGCCGATAGTAACGAAACGCTCAAGCACCCTTTTGCTCATGCCCAATCTTTTTTGCAGCTTACTCGTGGCGCACTAGCGGCTCTTAAAGAAATTCACGAAGCAGGTGTTATTCATAGTCAATTACGGCCTGATAATTTGTGTATTCCTTACACACCCTATCCTTATCAGTTTGATACCGCATTAAGCCTAGACTACAGCAATGTTACCTTAATTGACTTTATGTTTGCGGTCAGTAGCACCCTCAAACTATCAAGGTATTTGCCTGTTGTTGTTAATCAAACGGTTTCTACACAATCAGCCTTAATTAAACATGCTCTTACGGCAGACCAACAAAAACGTCAGGCTGATATTATTCAACGTATTGATTACAGTGTCGATTTATATGCATTGGGCTTTATTTTACAGCAAATTTTTCAACAAAATTTAATTTATCCTCAAGGTTTAGAGGCCGAATTATTAATGGGAATTCATCATTTAATTACCCAATTACTCAGCTACGATGAAGGCATTCCCGATGTGGTCAAAACACGCTATTTACATCTTTATCCACACAATGACTATCTGCAAGAAATAGATCACCTTCTACAGCTGTGTCAAAAAAATGCTGCCGTAATCAATACCAGTTTATTATTTGATCCTGCTCAATTTTTAGAGGATGACTCGGTATTTCATCTTGATGAACCTATTATAGATATCGACACGCTCACTAATATTGAATCTGACCTAAATACAACACAAGAGCTAAGTCCTGTACCTGTTGCAGCACCTACCCCATCAAATTTAGACACGCCAATTGAGATAAAAACAATGAAGGATACATCAAGCTCAGCACAACTACATCAAACCGAAAATCATATTGAAATTAGTAAAATAGTTGTGATTTTATTCATTGTTAGCTTACAAATTTTGTATGTTATTTATACCGAAGGCCACAAAATGGGGCTAGATGTTGTAGCATCCATGGGCTTAGTGGCAACGATTGGTATTGCGTTGGCCTTAGCAAGCAAGTTATTTGCTCCCCCCAAACCACTACCCAGATCAAGTCCATTGATTATAGAACCCAATAATAACAATACTGCACTTAACACCGAAGGAGCGGCACCTATGATGAGCCATCAAGATGAAACACCTAAAGAGCAAACAACTGCCTCTAGTGTTAGCATAGAAAAGCCTCAAAATACTGAGTCTCCCTCTCCTAAAGCAGAAAAAGAAACTGATACAGCACCGCCTGTGGTGTTACTCAAAACGGCCACTAGCAGCACACCTGCTAAAACAGAAAGTGCACCAATAGAAATCAATAAATGGTTAGTGATTGCCATTATTGTTGCCTTGCAACTAGGCTATATTTGGTACACCACAGACTTAAAAGGCAAGCCTACAGCCATGCCCGTTGCTACACCCGTAGAAAATACCGCCCCTGTTGAAGAGATAATGCCCGAAACTGAGCCATTAGTTGCCGAGACTGCACCGAGTGAAGAGGCTATGCCGAACGAAGCAAGCACCGACACCAGTGGCTCAGCGGCTAATATTGAATTGCTCAGTGAAGCAAGCAGCGTTAAAACACCAGAAATGGCACCTGCCAAGCCTAAAAAATCTAAAGCAGCAGATAGTGAAAATATAGATAGCGTGTTGTTATCAGGCAGCCCAGTTAACGAAGCAAAAGTCAAAAAATCTAAACCAGTCGCTGTTACTAAAGAGCCAGTAGTACAAGGGCAAACAGCGATTCCTCTAACCAATGAGCAAGCTAAAGCTGCTGATAAAACACCTACAGTGGCCAATACAACTAACGCAGAAGAAACACTTGCGGCTGCTAATAACAATGTTGCCACAACTAATACCACTAATGCCGATGCGGCTAAAAAAGAGGCCGAAAAACCATCACCTAAATCACTAACACGTGGCTTGGCCGAAGCTCAAAACACGATGGGTTGGCATTACTATCATGGTGATGGTGTGACTAAAAATTACGAAGAGTCTTTTAAGTGGTTTCAAAAGGCGGCCAATTTAGGTGAATCAAGCGCACAATTTAACGTAGGTATGATGTATGCCTCGGGTACAGGTGTAAAACAAGACTTAACCGAAGCGGCAAAATGGTACAAAAAGTCTGCCGAACAAGGTAAAGCTAGCGCACAGCTAAACTTAGGCATGATGTACATTAGTGGCCGTGGTATTCGCCAAAATATTGACGAAGGCAAAAAATGGCTTAGCAAAGCCGCCGAGCAAGGCGATGTGACCGCTAAAGCTAACTTAACATGGTTAACTCAACAAGGTTATATCAAGCCTAATGCTTCCTCTAGTGAGGCAGACAAAGCCGAATAGTTTTGAGCCAAAAAATAATAAGGGAGCTTTTTAGCTCCCTTATTATTAATTATTATATGAGGCTTCGACTCCGCTCAGCCACCACAACACCAAACAACTAACATTAAAACGCTCCTTGAGCGAAGTCCAAAGGCGTTCCCTGAGCGAAGTCGAAGGGTATGTTTACGACAAATTTGCCATGCGCTGATTAAGCCACTCCACAATATCTGCCATTACTTGAGGCGTTTCGCGTTCGTGTAATAAATCATGCAGCGCATCATATTGCTTTAAGGTTTTTTCGGTACTACTAGCGTTTTTATATAACTGCTCTGCACCTGTCACTAAGGTATCTTTACGACCTTGCAGTGCCAAAAATGGGGTACTAATTTTATGTAACCGCGGCGTAATATGCACACTCGCCATCAATAACTCTTTACCTGTTCCTGCGGTCATTTGACCATGAAACACCAACGGGTCATTATCATACGCACGTTGCTCATCATACACCGAAGACATACTGTCAGGTGGCAAGGGCGCAACAGGAATGCGTGGTAAAATTCCACCAATAATCCATGCCAAAAAAATATGTGCCTTAGATATTTTTTTACCAACGGCTAAGGCACTGGCATTAAAAATCACCCCATCAATATCATTATGACCCGACGTTAAATAATGTGCCGCAACACAGCCGCCTGTACCATAACCATGCACAAAAAATGGCACACTGCGTAACTCCGAATGTACCACTTCAATAAAAGTAGTAAAATCGGCAACCCAATGGTCAAAGTCGGCAATATAGGCACGACGGCCTTTTGTTTGACCGTGGCCTAAAAAATCAAAACCATAACAAGCATAACCTTGCTCGGTTAATACTTCGGCCAATTTAGCATCACGACTCGAATGCCCCGCCCATGAATGTACAAAAACCACTACTGCTTTAGGGTATTGATTTGGCCACCAACGTTGGGCAAAAAACGTCTTGCCACGACTCATAAACTCAAAAGGCTTGTGACGCATAAATAGCAACTCCGTAATATTTTTTGCATTATATGCCAATGATGGTAAAAGTTATTTGCCTTACACGTCATTTTTGACATTACTTTTAATAAATCTAACTTAGTAAGTTTTTGTTTTTAAACGCAATGCTAATTGATACGACTTATAAGCCCAATCATACATAAGCTCTTCATCATCAAATGCTTCTTCTGGACATTGATAATAGTTTAGATAGCAAATTTTACCTTGTTTTTGATAACTAAATGGCACTAGACCTTTAGCCTCAAACGCTGTTTTGGTGTCAGCACTGGCTTTTAAATACAAAACATCTTGTACTACTAATGCGAACATTACTCCATGTTTAAAAATACCGTAACCACCAAACATTGCTTTGGCCGAGACAGGAGCAAGTAAACGTAAGGTATCTAAAACAAACACTACATAATCGGAAAGATTTTTTTTAGGCATAACATCGGCTTTTGCAGGAAGACCCTATTTTAATATTATACAAACGTATAAATATATCCCTTATGGCCAAGTATCTCATTCGGGCTAGAATCTGTCTAACTTTAAGCGTAATCTTAGAGAAAATAGATATTCATTGATGGAGGCTTTAATGCAGGTATTGATTGTGGGAGCAGGTATTGGCGGCCTAACCTTAGCGTTATGCCTATTGCGTCAAGGATTAAAAGTCACTATTTACGAACGTAGTCACACACTTGAAGAAGTCGGGGCAGGCATTCAAATTGGCCCTAATGGCAGTAAGGTGTTAGCTGCTTTAGGCTTGTTACACGAATTAGAACAAGTTGCCTTTAAACCGCAAGCCGCTGAGATGCGTATGGGTGATGCCACAGGCCGCGTCATCTTTTCTTTACCTTTAGGTGCGCAATGTGAGCAACGCTATGGTGCACCTTACTTTAATATTCATCGTGCCGATTTACAGCGCATTTTAGTGGGTGCGGTGCAACATCAAGCACCTAATGTTATTCAACTAGGCTATGAGCTAAAAGACCTTGTTCAAAACGAACATGGTGTTGAAATATTTTTTACTAATGGCGCATCTGCCAAAGGCGACATACTCATTGGCGCGGACGGTGTACGCTCTATGGTACGCAAATTATTGTTTAATATTGAAGATGGGCAATTTACAGGCATGGCGGCATGGCGCATGACGGTACCTAGCTCGCGTTTACCTAAAAACTTTGTGCCATCCAATGCCACCGTTTGGGTAGGTAAGGGTCAACACGCGGTGACTTATTATGTGCGTGGCGGACAATTAGTTAATTTAGTCGGCATTGTAGAGCAAGACCATTGGCCTTACGATGATTGGACGTGCCAAGGCAACAAACAAGACCTCATGGCTGCTTATGCTAACTGGCACCCGATTATTAAAGCCATTTTAGAGGCAGGTGATGATACCGAATATTATCAATGGGCATTGCGTGAACTCCCCCCATTAACACATTGGTTTAAAGGACGAGCGTGTTTATTAGGTGATGCGTGTCATGCTATGTTGCCATTTATGGCTCAAGGTGCAGTCATGGCCATAGAAGACGCGTGGGTCTTGGCACAAAAAATAGCCGCCTCCCCCAACAATCCGCCACAAGCCTTTAAGAGCTATGAAAAAGCGCGTAAGCCTCGTACGTCTAAAGTTCAAGCCACATCACGACGTAATGGCCAACTGTATCATCAACATTCTAGCGCAGGACAAATGTTGTTCTACTCACCGTTATGGCTTGCTTCACGCTTAACGCCCAATTTTTTTGCATCTCAATTAGATTGGCTATTTGCAGAAGATGTGACCACTTAACCCCAGTTTTTAACAATCTTTTGGGTGAGCGAGGATAACGACACTTTTTGTTGTCCTTGCTCATCAAAATTTTGTGGGTCTAGCCATTGTTTAAAAATAGCTTGTAATGCTGGCCATTCTTCATCAATTGCCGCATACCATGCTGTATCTCGATTACGACCTTTACTCACCATTGCTTGTCTTAATACCCCTTCATACGACAATCCTAAACGCTGTGCAGCGCGGCGTGAGGGTTGATTAAGTGCATTACAACGCCACTCATAACGCCTGTAACCTAACTCAAAAGCACGTTTCATCATTAAATACATGGCTTCGGTTGCCAGTGGATTTTTTTGCAATAAAGGCGAAAAATTAAGATGCCCTACTTCTATAGAGCCATTTTTAGGGTCTATGCGTAAATACGCCGCAACCCCTATCGCTTTTTGAGTGCTTTTATCAATAATGGCATAAAACTGTGGGTCACTTGTTAATACCGATACCCGTAACCAACTACGATATAACTCAAAACTGGCAAAAGGCCCATAGGGTAAATAAGTCCACATTCTGCCTTCTTTATCTAAGCTATTGGCTTCGTATAATGAAATAGAATCACGATCTGGGATTAAAGGTTCAATACGACATAATCGCCCTTCAATAATTTCATAAGGTGGAAATTTAGGAGCAACCCAACGCGGGACTAATGCACCAATAGGCTGGCCTAAAATATTTTGTTGATTAGGCATATTATTCTCAATAGTTATTGTATTTAAAAAACAAAAAGGCGAGTAAAACTCGCCTTTCCTTGTGCTAGTACCGCGTTAATTAAATATAATTAAATCCATGCGCGCTTTAATACCGCCAAAGCATCTTCAACACTTGCCTCTTTAGGATTAAAGATAATTGCTCCGTCATTTACGGTTAACTCAGCCACTTGACGCAACTGGTCTTCGCGTACTTTACCTGTTTCGGTTAAGGTACGTGGTAATTTACAACGCTGATATAACTCATCACGCATGGCACGAATATATTGAATCGCTTTAGCGGCGCGTTGCTCTTTTGGTGTAGCAGCGTAAATATCTTCACCCGCCAAGTATAACAACAACTCGCCAATACGCTCACCGTTAATTTCTTGGTTATATTCTAAAACATAAGGCAAGAAAATACTCATACATAAACCATGAGGAATATGACATACCGCGCCTAAAGAATGACCTAAAGCGTGTACTAAACCCACCATCGAATTAGAGAACGCAACACCTGCCATGGTAGAGGCTTGAGCCAACTCTAAACGACCATCAGCATCTTTAGGGTTTTCCATCACTTTCATTAAGTTTTGGCTAATTTTGCGAATAGCTGCTGTAGCATAAGCATCACTCATTGGGTTTGCACCCAAACAAGTATAAGCTTCTACTGCATGAGTCAAGGCATCCATCCCTGTCATGGCGGTAATATGCGGTGGCAAGGTTAGCGTCATGCGTGAATCTAAAATAGCGGCATTAGGCATTAAGAAATACGAAGTAAAAGGTAATTTTACGCCTTTGTCGGTGTCCGAAACCACCGCCACCATCGTCACTTCTGAGCCTGTACCTGAGGTTGTTGGTACCACAAAAAATGGCTTTAAAGGCTTAGGCAAGTTATGTGCGCCCGAATACTTTAATAAGTCATCGCCACCTTCGGATACCAAAATATTAACACCTTTACTGGTATCAATTACTGAGCCACCACCAATAGCAATAATGGCATCGCAGTTATTTTCGCGGTATATAGCGGCGGCATTACGCACGGTATGTAAGCTACTATCGGGTGGTACATCATCAAAAATGGCAACCACTTGGCTTTCTGCACCTTCAAACGCAGCAGTAACATGTTCTAACAACCCTACAGCACGCACGCCTTTATCGGTGATAATCATCGGGCGTTTAGCTTGTAAGGTCGACAATTCAAAAGGAATATGTTCTAGGGCTTTATGGCCAGCAACAATTTTAACAGGACAAAAAAATTCATAATAAGACTTAGCCATGATTAGCTCCGATTCAAGAAATTTTTAGCAACTAACCCATAAATACGGGCGGCTTTGTTTACTTTTTCATTTAAGGACAAGTTTTCTGGATAACGTTTAACCGCCATTTTAGCCACAACTTTAGGCAAAATAATGGCTTCCATTCTGTCCAAACAACGCACCATACGAATCGCATGAGACACTTCGCCATCAGCAACCATACGGTCGTTGGCAAAGGCACGTGCTGTTCCTTCTTGAAAGGATAAAACCAAAAACGCATGACTTAGATGTTTAAATTTAATATTTAAATCAGGCTTACCTTCAAAATCAGAAAGCAATTCTAAATGGCCACCTGCAATCACTCTGGCAGTAAAGCGCGAACCATTGGGTAATACCACCATTTGAAATACAAACCCGACAGGCAAACCTGCAACTTCTTTACGTACTTCTTCGTCAACAAAACTGGTCGAGACCAAGCCACGCCCCACCACATCCATCATCAGGGCGACATAAGCCCGTTGTAGCTCTGTAAGTAGTTTTTGTTTATTCACAATTATCCTCTCGTAGAAAAGACACACGCTATTTTAAGACTTAGGCTGTTATTGCGTTTATTACAACAGTCATATATTTATAAAGCACCGACAGTATCACTGGCACATCTATAGGGCAAGAATTAACATCCGCAAAAACTCAAAAAATGCGCCTTAATTAATCCTCTATCAATGCAAACGTTTTTTATGAAACACTAAATTACCGTGCTCTACATCAGCAACAATGGTATCGCCAGCAATAAACTCCGCCGATAAGATTTTATGTGCCAATGGGTTTTCTAAACCTGTTTGAATCGCACGTTTTAAGGGACGTGCGCCATAAACAGGGTCATAACCCGCCACCACCAATTGCTCCATCGCGGCTTCACTCATTTCCAACTTCAAATCACGTTCCGCTAAACGACCGCGTAAGCGTTCTAATTGAATCTCGGCAATACCACGAATTTGTTCCTCAGCTAAAGGATGAAACACCACCATTTCGTCAATACGGTTAATAAACTCAGGTCTAAAGTGCTTACCCACCACTTCTAACACCGCCAGTTTAATATGGTCGTACTGTTTGTCTTCGCTTAAATGTCGAATCACATCAGAACCTAAGTTTGATGTCATAATAATCACGGTGTTTTTAAAGTCCACCGTGCGGCCTTGACCGTCCGTTAAACGACCATCTTCTAATACTTGCAACAACACATTAAACACATCAGGATGGGCTTTTTCGACCTCATCCAACAAAATAACCGAATAGGGTTTACGGCGTACCGCTTCGGTTAAATAACCACCCTCTTCATAACCTACATAACCCGGTGGCGCACCAATCAAGCGTGAGACGCTATGTTTTTCCATAAACTCTGACATATCTATGCGAATAATGGCATCATCACTATCAAACAAAAAGTTAGCTAAGGCTTTGCAAAGCTCAGTTTTACCGACCCCTGTTGGCCCTAAAAACAAAAACGAACCACTCGGACGATTGGGATCAGACAAACCTGAACGCGCCCGACGCACTGCGTTAGAGACCGCCTCTACCGCCTCATGTTGACCGACGACACGTTGGTGTAAGGCTTCTTCCATGCGTAACAATTTTTCGCGGTCACCTTCCATCATTTTAGACACAGGAATGCCAGTCGCTTTAGAAACCACTTCGGCAATTTCCACCTCGGTGACTTTGTTACGCAACAGTTGATGCGGTGCATGTTCGGCATCATCCGCTTGATTTAACTGTTTTTCTAAATCAGGAATTAAGCCATATTTCAAACGCGACATTTCGCCTGTATCGCCTGTACGTTGCGCTTTTTCAAAGGCAAATTTGGCTTTTTCCAATTCTTCTTTGATGTTTTGAGAACCTTTGACGCTGGCTTTTTCGGCCTGCCAAATTTCGTTTAAGTCGGCATATTCGCGCTCTAATTTGCTAATTTGGCCTTCAACAAGCTCCATTTGTGCTTTAGAGGCTTTGTCATCCTCTTGCTTTAAGGCTTCGCGCTCCATTTTTAATTGAATTACACGACGGTCGAGCTTGTCCATGACTTCGGGTTTGGAGTCCATTTCCATACGAATACGCGAGGCTGCTTCATCAATCAAATCAATGGCTTTGTCGGGCAGTTTACGGTCAGTAATATAACGATGCGACATTTTAGCCGCCGCAATAATCGCAGGATCGGTAATATCCACCCCATGATGCAGCTCATAACGCTCTTTTAATCCGCGCAAAATAGCAATGGTATCGACGACGCTCGGTTCATCTACCATCACTTTTTGGAAACGACGTTCTAAAGCGGCATCTTTTTCGACATATTGACGATATTCGTCTAAGGTCGTTGCGCCGACACAATGTAATTCGCCACGCGCCAAAGCGGGTTTGAGCATATTGCCTGCATCCATTGCGCCATCGCCTTTGCCTGCGCCAACCATGGTGTGCAACTCATCAATAAACAAAATCACGTTACCTTCTTGTTTTGATAAATCACTTAACACTGCTTTTAGGCGTTCTTCAAACTCACCTCTAAATTTTGCACCCGCAATTAAAGACCCCATATCTAAAGATAAAACACGTTTGTTTTTTAAGCCTTCGGGTACTTCACCATTGATAATCCGTTGTGCCAAACCCTCAACAATGGCTGTTTTACCCACACCGGGTTCACCAATTAACACGGGATTATTTTTGGTACGCCGCGCTAAGACTTGAATGGTGCGACGAATTTCATCATCACGGCCAATGACGGGGTCAAGTTTGCCCTTAATGGCCATTTCGGTTAAATCAATGGTGTATTTGCTTAAGGCTTGACGATTTTCTTCGGCATTACTATCGGTCACGGGTTCATCTCCACGCAATTGTTGAATAGCTTGAGCCAGCGTTTGTTTATTAGCCCCCGATTGTTGCAAGGCTTTGGCAACATCATCGCCTGCCTCTAACATCGCTAATAGCACTAATTCACTGGCAATAAATTGGTCTTGACGCTGCTGCGCTAACTTATCGGTTAAGTTAAGCACACGCTGTAAGGCTTGGCCAATTTGTACTTCGCCTGTAGGGTTTTTAAGGGTGGCAACACGATTTAACTGCTCATGTAATTTTTGCTCTAAGGTAGGCACATTAACACCCGTTTGACTTAATAACGGACGAATAGAGCTACCTTGCTGTTGTAATAAAGCCAATAATAAATGCACAGGTTCAATAGTCGTGTGGTCTTTACCCACAGCTAACGATTGAGCATCACTCACAGCTTGTTGGAGTTTGGCTGTAAAACGATCGAAACGCATAATAAATCCTCATTGCTTGGGACTTACGCGGTTGGCACTATTCGAGGCGTAAGTCATTACCATATAAATACTAGGGATATTATAGTAATGAGGTATAGACAATAGATTTCAAGATGCAATTTTTTCTTTTTGTATCGAGGATTTTAAAACTTGAAAATGGGCAAAGACTGCCCATTTAGGAGAAAATTATCGGCAAAAAAAAACTAGCCCGCAAGCGGGCTAGTTTAGATGAGGCAAGACGTTTATTTGTCTTCGTAACGTTGATGCTTAAAGAACACCCCTTCGTCACCAAAGGCCGACACAATCATTGGAGAAGTTAACTCTAATGTGCCAATTTTCTTGGCGTTGCTACGACGCTCTGCAGCATATTTCGCACTTATTGATGAGATAATTGATGTTTTAATTTCCATCGATGTGGCGTAAATATCATAAACAGGTGAGCCTGCACCCAATGTCACTAAGTCATAACGGAAGTCATGCGCTGCCGTTTTAAACTTCGTTTTTACTTCTGCGCGTGGCACAAAGTAAATTTGTGTGGGTGATTTAGGTGAGCTTACTCTTACTCCTGCTTGTGTCACTTCTGCTATGTCATTCATCATTAACATCGTAGGCTTAGCAGTCACTAAAGAAAACAAAATCGTGCTAGCCGCGCTGTTAATGTCTGTTGACACATAGCTTGATAATTCGTTAGCAAAGAAGTTGTGGTTAGCTCCTTGACCTGCAAGTGTGTATAACGCAGACACGTTTTCGGATGGTTTACCATCAACCAAAGCTTTCCATGCTAAACCTGGCTGAAAAGCACCCTCAGCAGGATTTTCGGTTACTGACAAACGTAACAAGCCAGCATCTGAACCTTGGAACAAACCTGTGTAACCGTTATTAGCAACAGGCACAAATTTTACTTTTGCCATCGCACCATAAGGATGGATTGGTTTAGTGTAACCTGCTGGAGCAACGTCAGTACGATCTTGCACTTTTTTCCACAAAATCGAACTAATTAAGCCGCCTGTATCCACTTTTTTGAGGTTTGGCATGGTTGTTTTGTACTGAGTACGCAATGCACCGTTAACCCATAAATGGTCGGCTTTAGTTGCACCAGACCAGCTTTCGTATTCGGCAGGCATATTTAAACCCCAAGGTTTAAACGCATTGTCCATACCCGTTAGGCTTAATGCTAAGGTTGGGTTGTGACGTTTAATCACATCAACCATCGTAGTGTTTTCAACCCAAGCGTAACCTTCTGGCGTATAAACAGCAGGGGTGTAATCTTTGGTAAAGAAGCGGTCGGTCATCAAACGACGTGACGCATTCAAAATAAAGATTTGGAATGCAGTTTCACCAAACGCAAAACCATCAGGGCGAGTGCTTTCTGCCATCATACCAACTAAGGTGTCAATTTTTTCGATGTCGTTACTATAGATACGTTTTAGGTTAGCTAAAGTTTTTGGATCGCTGGTCAAATCTTCAAACTTAGTAATTGGATTTAAGCGGATTTGACGACGGAATTCGTTGTAACGCGGTACACCACGTTCACGGTCACGCAAAATATCAATTGTTGCTAAGTCAATATTACCCACTAAAGGAATAGACAAATTACGCAAAAAGTTAGGAAAGTTATTAAGCGTCAATGAACCTGGGTTAGTAATGCCAAAGGAATACCATAAACGCTCAGGTGTTTCACTTTTGAGCATGCTTTCGGCATCACGGTCACGGGTGTTTGCTAATGGCACTGTTTTGCTAATCACATTAGAGCCAACATCATAAACCTGAACATTGTCACGCATTAAAGGATGCATACGGTAAACCGAAACAAACTCTTCGGTAAGTGTATAAGGTACGCCATAATTATTGGCATTAGCCGAACCCACCAAACCAGCAATCGAATGGTCAAGTGTGCCACTACCTACAGTACCTGCTAAATTCGTATTAGCACCAAGAATGGTCTTGATAAAAGAATCAGATTTGGATAAATCGGCATACCATTGGCGTGTTTCTGCTTGATATTTATCACGGCCTTCGGCATTACCAATCAAGCCCCACCAGTTAGCATACATGGCACGTTCGGTCACAGGGTTAGCAATAACAGCAGGAGTCCACTCTACAGTGTGAATTTTGGCCATCAATGCCGCATTCACTAAACGTGCTTTGTCATACAACCATTGGTCACTGGCGGTAGGATATTGTTGCTTAAGTTTTGCTGCAATCGCATTATGTTCTTTGGTAAACAGTTGGTGCAGCATGCTTAGGCCGACCCACCAGTTTTCATTAAACCCTGTCACAGATTTACCATTCAACAATTCAGTAGGCAATGTACCGTCAGCATTAATTTTTAACTTACCATCAACAAAGGAACGAATTTTATCGTTTTGAGCCTTGCTGCTACCATATAACTGCGAACCATCCCACCAATGGGTATTATGGTTACGATAGGTGTTAATTTTGCCTGCATCTGCTGCTGTACGGCTTGGGTCAGCTTGAGTACGGCGTACATTTAAAGTACCAGAACCCAAAGTATCACCCGCAGGTAATGGCACTTTAATAGGGTTAGTTGACTGATTTTCACCGTGATCGACCCAGTCATGCACCATAAACTGAATCCATGATGCAGCAATAAAGTTAAGGCTTGGCGCAGGCTTAAACTCACCACGAGCTAATAAAGTATTACTAACTTCACGCGGATTAGGGCTTAATAAGGTGTTGGCTTCGGTTTCGCCAGCTGCTTTTGAGGGATTGACATTACGGCCAAAGCGCGTATATACCGACCCTTCGGCAGGATTATTCAAGGTATTACAAGTACCATCTTCGGTACGTGCTGTTTTACTACGTTCATCGCATACAATATTGCCATTCAGCTTAGCGTAGTCTTCGAGGTCGAACATATTATTTTTTAATAAATCACTACGCTCCCCTGCTAATGTTAACAAGCCTGCTGCAATACCCAATGTGCCAAACTTTGTCCAAGCTGGCCATGTTACCCAAATTGCCATGATGTATCCTCTTTGTTGTTTTAAACAAGTTGCAAGTTATTTTTATAAGTCGAACTTGTGCGAGTGGCGTGAAGCTTAACAACTAAAACGCTAAGGCAAACTACTCTTTGGGAGGGTATTTAGGAGGGGGTATGCAATTTTTTAAAGCCGAAAAACAGGCAAAATTTTAGGGAATTTAGTCACCATTCATTACATTTACCCCTCTAAAGTAGGGGCAAAAAAAACAGATAATACATTATACTGATTTGCATACAACAACAATAAATCCAACGCTAAGTAACTGCACAATGCAGTACTAAATATGATGCGCCCTATCTTATTTTTTATATAAATCAGATGCTGCATCTACTACACATATTTAGTTTTAAGCTTGGCACACATATGGTTCAACCCCATGAATTTATTAAAAATAACAAACGCAAACAACCGTTTGCAACGCAGTGATTTATTACATTTACTAGACCATAGTCAGGCGTTTGCGCTTACACTCATTTTAGCACCTGCTGGCTCAGGAAAATCCACACTACTACAGCAATGGCAACTACAAAACTCATCATCGGCCATCGCCTATGTGGGGCTTAGTCGCCGCGACAAAGACCCTATTGTTTTTTTACGACATCTGCATCAATCGCTACAACAACACGTTAATATTTTACCCGTACTGTCGCTTAATGCCCTTGATGCCACACCAGAACAAGCAGAAATTTTGGCTCAGTCATTATTAGATGCCTTTGAGACTCTCGACAACGATTTATTTTTAATTTTAGATGACTTTCACTACAGTAACTCGGCTGTTATTCAGCCCTTATTTTCTCATTTATTAATGCACTTACCTGCGCATGTGCATCTTATTATTGCGAGTCGAAGCCACCCCAGTTTTTCTTTGAGCCGACTAAAACTAGATGACCAATTACTACTCATTGACAGCCACGACTTACGTTTGCCTGCGGAGCAACTCAACGAGCTGTGCCAAGTCTTACAACAGCCACAATTAAGCCAAAACGAAACTGACGAATTACTACGCTTAACCGAAGGCTGGATGGCAGGTATCAAACTAGCCCTACTCGCGCGCGCACGAACTGGCGAGCTATTACCCAAACATTTTCAGGGTACACAACCCGAAATTGTGGATTATTTTATTGATGTGGTATTAACCGAATTGGCGTTACCTTTACGCGAGTTTTTATTAGCCAGTTCAATACTAGAGCACTTTGATGCTAAAGTGATGCAGCACTTATTACCTCATTTAGATAGCCAACAACTGATTCAACATTTAATTCAAAAAGGCTTATTTATTTCTGTACTTGATGAGCAAGCACAAAGCTATCGTTATCACCCTTTATTTAAACAATGTTTATGTGTACGTTTACAGCAAGAACCTGCCAACTACATACAACATTTACATCACTGTGCGGCAGATTATTTTTTAGCTATTAATGATGCCGAATCTGCATTATCTCACGCACAGTTACTTAGCCAAACACCGCATTTTTATTATATTTTGACGCAATGTTGTACCCAATGGCTCAAAGAAGGCAAGTTAGACTTAATACTGTCGTGGCTTAATACCTTAGAAGCTGCCACACGCTTGGCCGCTCCCGAACTGGCCTTATTACATCTTAGTGCGTTGATTTTTTCGCGCCACTTTACCGATGCACATTATCAACTTCAATCCTTAAAAACTCACTATAAAGCACACACACAAGAGTCAATCATTAGCACCCTAAGCGTTTTAGAAAATGTATTTAATTTATTTCATCAAGACACTTATGAGCCAGAACCCGCTATTTTTCAGGCCGAAAACAACCTGCATTACGATGATATTCGTGATGCAGCACTGACTTTTTTAGCACGCCACTTTATGTTACAGGGACAATGTGAAGCAGCGATTCGTTATGCTATGCGAGGAAAAACATTACTAAGCAAGTTAAATCATGGTTATTTGAGTAGTTTTAGCGATGTAATATTAATTTTGTCTGAACGCGAATTGGGGCATATTTTAATTTCTCGACAAATGACTAAAGAGTTTTTTGAGCGTTATGCACTACAGCCTCAAACCCCCTGCTGGGTGAATGCCTCGACTTGTATGGCTGTTAGTCTTTATGAACAAAATCGTAGTCAAGAAGCCAAAGCATTGTGTGAGCAACTGATGATGGCCATGGATTCTGCTTGTGTTACAGAGTTAGTATTTCATGTTTATGTGATATTGGCACGACTACAGCCCAACACTAGCCTGCATCGGGCAACGCAGTTATTTATGCAGTTACGGCGCATTTTACGGCAGGGACAATACCATCGCCTGCTAAATCAGCTATTAGCCGAAGAGTTAAGCTATGCTCTGTACCATCAACAAAAAGATGCCATTAAAAGTATTGTGCAAGATTATGGGCTAGTCGAAAAAATTCAGCGTGGCACATGGCACCAAGCACCGAGCCACTATCAAGAAGCATGGGTTTATGGTGGCATTGCTGCTGCATTATATTTACGCTCACGCAAACAATACGACAAAGCCTTAGCCATTTTATCAATAGTGGCCGACAATTTAGCCAGTAGTCAAATGCGTACCCGTTTAGTGGTGGTACGTGCCAATCAAATTGTGATTCTTAACCTCCAAGAGCAATATCAACAAGCACAGCAACTATTGATAGAGGTCTTCTCTCAAGTCGGTTTGCAATGCTGTCTTCGTACTGTTTTTGACGAAGCACCCGATTTTGCACGTATTATCCGTGAGGCACATGAACAAGGTGTTATTAAACTTCCCAACACCTATCTAGAAACCTATAAAGAGATATTATATCCCCCCATCACCACCATACAATCGCATAAAACCCACACTGGTGCACTAACACATAAAGAGCAAGAGGTACTTGTATTTGTACAAAAAGGACTTAGTAACAAAGAGATTTGCCAACAACTTTCTATTTCATTATCAACGGTTAAGTGGCATATCAAAAACATTTTTGAAAAATTACAAATTAGTAATCGCGCTGCGGCTATCTCTTATTACCATATGAAAGGCAACCTTAAATCATCATAGATGTAAGGTCGTTTATGCGACATATTAGAGTAAAATCTGTTGTATCTTTTGATGATGTTCAAGTTTAAACATCGGCAGCTAACCATGAGTTTTTATAAAAAAGCCAAGAGACTACTGTTCGCCCTCAATCACCATCCCTGCCACTTTAGCCGCCCGTGTACCACCTTTTAAAATAATCACTTCACGTTGGCTATCAAGACTCTCAATAAGAGCCGCTGCCCGACCTGCTTTTGTACCGCCACCACACAATACATAAATAGGTTTTGCGACAGGAATCGTCGCTAACAATTGGTCATTGATGGTTTCTAAGGGGTGATTTTTGGCATATTGAAGATGCGCCTCTACATAGGCTTTTGCATCACGCACGTCCCAAATCGTGTGTAACTCACTTGGGCTAAATGCAGTTACAGCAAGCTCTTTGATCATCTTTACAACCACCGTAAAATTGTTTTTGCTATATATTCGCCAAACCATTCGGCGGTTTTTAAATCCCCTACAGGCGGCGTGTGTTCTACAGGTGCGCTATCGGATTGAGCCATTAGCCCCATATAACTCCCCATACGGTTTAAATCATCGGGATTTGTGCCTGTAGGCTGGAGCGGCATGCCAACCCATAACATGCCATGCTGCATAGCAAACAATTGTATTTGCTGCAAAACGGCCAATTTGTCGCCACTTAATCCACCCGAATTGGTAAAGCCTGCGGCTAATTTACCTTGCCATGCTTGCTCAGACCACACTTTAGAGCTGGCATCCATAAAAGCTTTAAACGGCGCAGAAGCACTACCCATATACGTTGGGCAGCCCATAATAATGGCATCGGCATCAGCCAAAATTTGCCAATCTATTTGCTCTACCGACATCAAACAACAGTCAACCTCTGCAATTTGACTTACACCCAACGCAATATATTGCGCCAATTTTTGAGTATGTCCAAAACCACTGTGATACACGATGGCGATATTTTTTGCCATAAGTTAAGCCAACCAAATAATTGAGGCCATGCGGCCTGTGGTTTGTTCACGCCGATAAGAAAAAAACCGCTCCTCATCGCTTACGGTGCATAAATCACCACCGTTAATCATGCCTATACCTGCTTTCATTAAACGCTGACGCGCCAAATCATAAATATCGGCCATATATTTGCCATTGGCTTTGGCAACAAAGGCTTTTTTGGCCGCAGGGTCAACCTTAATAAAGGCATCGCGGACTTCTGCCCCTACTTCAAAAGCTTTTGCACCAATGGCAGGCCCTAGCCAACACATGACTTCGGCAGGATTATCAAATTTTGCCAGTGTATTTTCTAAAATACCATTACACAAACCACGCCATCCTGCATGAGCCACAGCAACACGGTTACCATAACGGTCACAAAAAAAGACTGGCAAACAATCGGCGGTCATCACCACACAAGGCAAACCACGATGCGTGGTAGTCACGGCATCGGCTTCGGGGACGGTTTGAGCGCGACGTTTTGGCTCACTAAAAGCATCAACAACGTCGGTACCATGTACTTGTTGTAACCACTGCGGTGGCCCACAAGGTGCAATTTCATTTAATGCGGTTAATAGTTTGCGGCGATTTTCGACCACTTTGGTGGGTTCGTCGCCCACATGATACGCAAGGTTTAAGCCGTCATAAGGCGCAACACTACTGCCCCCATGACGGGTAGTCACTACCGCACGCACATTATTAGGCGCAGGCCATTCGGGGATGAGGAAAGAGTCTTTTAAACCCATGAGAACATTCCTTAAAGGCGAAAGAAGAAAACTCAGAACACAAAGACTGAACTTAGGACATTGATACAATGCCTAAGCGTCATACTAACGAATAGACTTTAACTTACCACGAACCTCAAAACGAACCTCGGCTCGTGTCTGACCAGATGTAGTTTTTAGACGTAAATGATAACGTCCGCGACGGGGTTGCCAAGCATAATCGCTTTTAGCAGAGGCAAGATAGTGGTCATTTAACCAAAAGTGCAATAATTCGCCGCCTGTATGCGCCCTAAAAAACACTTTTTGCACCGCAACGGGCATATCAGGATCTAAGGCAATACGTGTTCCTTCTACAGGATAGAGGATAGTTGCCACCGTGTCAGCTAAATAGCTCACCTTGCTTTGCTCTGTGCCTTCAATAAACCACTCGTTATAGCTAGGTTGAGCAAAACCTTCAAAGCTCACCTCTTGTTGCACAACACCTTTGGGTGGTGTTATGGCTATTTGTTGTTCGCGCCCTGCTTCCAAATAACTCATTACGCTATGCCAAATCGGTGCTGCACCCGTAATACCCGATACATCACGCATCGGTAAGCCTTGCATATTACCAATCCAAACAGCTACGGTAAAATGCTGTGAAAACCCGACACACCAATTATCGCGCATATCTTTGCTAGTGCCTGTTTTAACGGCTGTCCAAAACGAGGTTGCTAAAGGGTTTTCGTAACCAAAAGTTAAACTCCGTGCATTACGGTCACTTAAAATATCCGCCACAATAAAGCTGGCTTGAGGTGAAAATACAGTTTTGGCTTCGGTACTTTGTGTATTTAGCTCTAATGTAAGCTCAGTTTTTTGCCCACCATTGGCCAAAGCACGATACGCATTAGCTAATTGCCATAAACTAATATCTGCGCCACCCAACGCCAAAGCATTGCCATAATAATCTGATTGTTGTTCTAATTTGAAACCTAAATCATTTAACACTCGCCAAAAGTTTTCTACGCCCACTTTGCTTAAAGTTAATACCGCAGGAATATTTAAAGAACTGGCTAAGGCTTTACGCACCGTAACCGCACCTTTAAAATCTTTTTCGTAGTTTTGAGGCACATATAAGCCTAAATCGGTACTAATATTAATTGCTTGGTCGTCTATAACCGAGGCGGCAGTTAATAAATTTTTATCGAATGCCAAACCATATAAAAAAGGTTTTAAGGTGGAGCCTGCCTGACGCGCGGCTTGCACACCATCAACCCAAACACTGTCTTCGACTAAACCGCTATTAGCCACATACGCCAATACGTCACCCGTTTGATTGTTAAGCACTAATACCGCGCCTGCATTCGCCTGTTGTTGCACCAAGCTCACCAATTGAGTGCGTAGGCTTTGATACACATAGTCTTGTAGCGGTTTGTCTATACTCACACGTACTTGCTGTTGTGGCTCTTTTAATAAACGCGAGGCTAAGGCTTGAATATCGGGTGCATCATCAAAGGGTAATTTACGATTATTTAACGAGGTTGTGGCTAAGCTTTGCACCTCATCACAATTAGCGTCATAACCTGCTTTAATTAACACACAGGCTCGTTGTGCTACTTTGTTGTCAGACGCATTGGGCGCGTTTAACAAACTGACTAATAAAATACTTTCGTTACGATTGAGTCCACGCGGCCATTTGCCAAACAAAGCCAAACTGGCGGTACTAATACCTTGTAGGTCGCCACGCCACATGGTGAGGTTAAGATAGGCTTCTAAAATCTGATTTTTTGTCCATGATTTTTCGAGATTTTTGGCGGCTTGCAGTTGTTGCCATTTGCGCGATAAAGTTCGGCCCCCACGTTGCCAACTTAAATTACTGTCAAGTAAGGCGGTTAATTGCATGGTGAGTGTGCTTGCGCCACGTGCTTTTTGGCCTGTAACGTAATTAACCGCCGAACGACTAACCGCCCCCCAATCTACGCCATGATGCCTATAAAAATCTTTATCTTCTACAAATAACAAGGCATCGAGTAATGCAGGAGAGACTTCGTTTAAAGGAGTCCAATCAAAGCGATGTTGTTGTTTGTTAATACGTTGCTGTATTAAGACTTGACCGTTTCGGTCTAGTAAAGTGGCGTAAGAAGACTGCCAGTTTTGTTGAACTTGGGAAAATGTGGGAAGGGATGAGGCGCGAGCAACTGCCACTGTAAGTAAAATCCATCCTACTAATATATATCTTAAAAACCACGTCAAAATATTTTGTTCCACAAATTAAAAGAGGCAAACCATTACTGATTCGCCTCCGAGTGTAACCGCTTAAACATCGCCAATAAAGGCGCGTTTAATTACTCCCAAATAACTTTTTGCTTTTGGGCAACCCATTGCTCACCATTTTTAAGGTAACGGTCTTCAATAATGTTACGCTTAATTTTCATGGTTGGTGTCAAAAAGCCATTTTCCATTGTCCACTGGTCTTTAACCATCACCACATAATCAAGGCGTTCGTGGTCTTCGAGGGTGGTATTAACCTCTTTAAGCAAGCCTTTAATCTCAGCAGTTAAGGTTTCTTTGTCTAACTCACCGCTGGCCAACTCTTTAACCGCATCTAAAGACAACATAAACAAGGCAAAAGGTTGTGGCTCACCCGACCCTGTCACACACACCACTTCCACTTTAGGATGGTTATTGAGTTTGTTTTCGATAGGTGCAGGCGCAACATATTTGCCTTTACTGGTTTTAAACAACTCTTTAACACGGCCTGTAATACGCAAGCGGCCTTGTGCGTCAATTTCGCCACGGTCACCTGTTTTAAAATAACCATCATCAGTCATTTCTTCGGCCATTTTGTCGGCCATTTTGTAATAGCCTAACATTTGCGCAGGGCTTTTAACTTCGATTTCGCCATTGTCGGCAATACGATGCTCTACGCCCGGATTAACCGAGCCTACATAACCTACACGTACTTCGTTAGGCTTACAGGCATGAGAATAGGCAAAGTTTTCGGACATACCATATACGTCTAATAGCTCTAAACCTAAACCACGATACCATTCAATAATTTGCGGCGGTAAAGGTGCAGAACCTGTTAACGCAACGCGCACGTTGTGTAACCCTAATTGGGTTAGGATTTTCTTTTTAACATAACTATTAAAAATAGGAATGCTAAAGAAAAGCTTTTGCTTTTTAAGCGGTAGCTTTTCGGTTACCCCTAAATAAAACTTAGTCCATAAACGCGGCACCGAGAAGAAAATAGTTGGTTGGGCGCGTTGTAAATCTTTTTGGAAGGTATCTAAACCTTCAGAGAAGAAAATATGAAAACCAAAGAATAAAGACATCGTTTCGACGGCGGCACGTTCGGCCACGTGAGCTAAAGGCAAGTACGACAACATACGCTCGTTGCTAGTAAAGCCCCAAATTTCTTCCATACCACTGGTAATAACAATCATGGTACGAAAGCTATGTAACACACCTTTAGGTTTGCCTGTGCTGCCAGAGGTATACACAATGGTAGCAACATCATCTAATTGCGGCAAAGCTGGATTTTTTAGCGGCTCTGTTTTGGCAACAATATCATCCCACTGGGGCTGATTTTTGATTTCGGGTGGTGATAAAGGCGCAGCAATAATCGGCATTTCTTTAGGAATTACGCCTTTGATTTCTTTCCAACCATCGGCTTTACCATCCATTTTGCCTACAATGAGCAATTTAGCGTCACTGTGTTCAAAAATGTATTCGGCTGTTTCGCCATTTAAAGTTGGGTACAAAGGTACAGTCACATGACCCGCCATCCAAATCGCTAAGTCAGCCATAATCCAATGAGCGGAGTTACGTCCTAACAAGGCAATATTACTTTTTGGGGCTAAATTAAGCGACTGAATATAGGCGGCAATACGTCTAACTTCGTTACCCACTTGCTGCCATGTGTATTCTTTAACAACACCATCGCCGAAAGGTTGCGTTAGGTAAATGCCGCTAGGGGTATTTTTTTCCCAATATAAAAGGCAATGAAGTAAAGTTTGCTTTTCTGCGCTATTAGACATGTTGTTATATCCTCTGTTTTTAAAATCTGCTGTCTAATATGACAGCCTTTTACAATATTTTTTGACAATGTGATGAAGACTAACATTGCCTGTGCTTGGTGAAAAGAGAAAAACGTTATCGGAGTGTATTTGTCTATGACCTTTAAAGCTAATTTTGAACAAAAAAAGTAAAAGTCATGGGGAATTTTGAGCTAAAAGGATTTTTTGTGTTTACATGCCTTGTTTGTGGCTTGGGGTAAATTGTGTTGGCTTGGCTAGAAAAGAAAGCGGCTGAAGCAAACTAAATATCACACAACAAAAAATCACCGTATTGACAAAGTGTAAATTCAGTCAACACGGCAACTATTCAATATTAAGGCTTTACCACCACATCATCATTAGGTTTTAGGCCATACACATCAGGTGCATACATCGCCTCGACCCGTGTGGCAGGCAGTTTAAACGTCCCAGCTTGATTTAAACGTACCGTGTAAGCACTTTGCCATTTAGCTTCATAGGGCAAATATTCATAATATGCTCTATAAGCATCGGCGGCATACTCAACATACACAGGCCACCAATCGTTAGTACCTGAGTCTAATAATTGGCTATCGCGTTTTAGGCCACGTCCTAATAAGGTTGCCCCTGCGGGAATCGGGTCATTTACCACTACCCAGCCCATTTCTTGATTCGATTGAAACGATAGCTCAACACGCATTACATCACCAACATGCCATTCTCCTTTGATTTTTTGCTGAATAGGCACCATGTTTTTGCTAATGCTATAGCCTTTATTTTGAGCTTGAGTGACAGGCGCGCGTAATGCGGTTGACACCCGAACCCACGGACTACCCTCGCCTTGATGGGTTATTTTTAAGGGTGTCGCTTGAGTTGGCCATGCTAAGTTAATATCACCTTGGGTGCGATTAAACTCCACGCGCTCAACGGGTGTTTGTAGATTTTGCGGCCACGTAAAACTTTGCTGTGCGGTGCCAAGTTGTGCGCTGCTTGTACCTGTGACTTGTGCCATATTGTCGTTAAAGCGTTTAACCACAAAGCCACCCCACAAATTGCTTTGTGTTCCTTGCCAATGACCATTTTGTTGACGGCGCAATAAGCCACGCACCAATAATGGCACTTCAACTTGCCAGTTTTTATCGTCTAATACCGCTAACAATAAACGCGCTTGCAACAACTCATCATCGTCGTACCACCACCAACGGCTTTGATCATTTTGCAAAATGGCATAAGTGCCACCTTGTTGCACCACTTTGGCTTTTAGTAGGCGTTCTACTTCGGCTAATTTAGTAGCACGTTGCGGCATATTAGGAGTATTTTGAAGCAACTCTAACCAATCAATTAGCAAATGCGTTGGCCAACGACTTGGCTCTAAACGTAAGCTATCTAATAAACTCGGATTAAAGCGGCCATATTGCGCCAAAATACTCGCCACTTCTAAATGACGTTGTACTACATCAAAGTTTTGGTCATAAATCCAATGACGGTATAACTCTTGCGACAACTTGCCCTCGGCATAGGCTTGTAAGGCATCCAGCATTTTGGTGCGGCTGTCTTCTGGAATTGGCCAGTTTAAGGCTTTTGCCATGCGTAACACATGAGCCGTCAAAAACGATGATCCTGCATTTTCGCCATTGCTAGGATAAAACTTAGCCAAACCATCTTTATCTAAATAAGTAGGCAAGTCGGCCATAATAATTGCCCAAACCGCCGTATCTTGTAAGCCTGCGGCGGCGGTAGTTTTTTGCTCCAAACACGCATAAGGGTAATAATAAAACCACTCTTTAACATATTTTAATGTACCACCTAAATTGGGCTGCATATCAATTAACACTTTGCTGCCTGTTAAGGCATTGGCAGGGAGTGGTGCAATCGTACTTTGATAGGGGGTATTTGCGCTAATTTGGGTTAGTACAGACGAGCTTAATTGCAAGGGAATCGCAGGTAATACTTGTTGGGTGACTTTAAGTTTGTCTTGATAGTTTTCGCTCACCGCACTAATCAGCCATATTAACGATTGATGCTCCATTGGCACAAGTACAGGCACATTAATCAATTGTGCGCTATTTGCCTCTAGGGTTAGTGTGCGAGTAAACGGCGCATTTAATGCCTCTGATGTTGCGCTAAACTGCACAGTTTGGGCTTGAGAACTGCTATTACGCACCGTAAATTCGGCCTGATAATTATCTCCATCACGCACTACCAACGGCAAACCACTTAACAGTTGTAATTCTTGGGTATTGGTAAAACTGGTGCTACCAGTACCAAACTGCTCGCGTGATGTGGCAATGGCAACCACTTTAAAACGAGTAAGAGAGTCGTTGATTGGCACAGTAAATTGGGCTTTACCTTCCGCATCAACAGGCGCGCTGGCTTGCCATAATAACAAGGTATCAAATAATTCACGGGTTGAGCCGCCACGACCACCGCCACCACCACTAGGTAGGGCTTTTTTACCAAAATGACGTTTACCTACAACGTGCAATTGATTAGTTGCGGTTTGCATACCATAGGAGCGGCTTAACATCATCGAGGGCAATACATTCCATGAGTTATTGTCGGCCAACTCTAATAAGGCTTCGTCCACCACCGCTAGGGTAATTTCGGTATTATTAGGCAGCGTATCACGACCTTTGGCTGGCGTGACTTGTACCGTCACCTGAGCTTGCTCTCGGGCATGATAACTGGCTTTATCGGTCGTTACATTAACGCCGAGCTGATAAGCCTCCCACCCCACTTTTAACTCGGTAATCGCCATTTTAAAGGCAGGTTTACCCAAATCAACCAAAGCCGTTGCTTCAATTTGGTTGTTACGCCCGCGCACAATCACCGCCGACACATACACATTCGGCGCATATTCCGACTTTATAGGAATAGTAATTACAGGCTCTTTACCCGACAACGGCTGAACCCAATTTTCTATTACCCCATCTCGACTTACCGACACTAACGCAGTCGCTTCTTGAAAGGGCATACGCACTTGTAAACGCGCACTATCACCCACTTGATAGCTTTTTTTATCGGCTAACATATCAATACGGTCATCATCACCTTGTTCAAACCACCATGAATTATCTCCAGAAACCCATAAACTGGTTTGAGTAGCAGCTTGGCGACCTTGGGCATCAGTGCTAATAGTAGTTAGCTGTAACTCGCCCGATGATTTTAAGTTAAAAGTACAGTTTAAACGCCCCTGCTCATTGGTTTGAGTACCACAATTGACGGCAACAGGTTCTTTAGTTTGCGTGGTATCGTAAGAATAATAACCGCCTAATGTACGCTTACGATGGCTTTGATAACGCACCATTTGCCCTGTTATTTTGATAGGCGTATTAGGGACGAGTTTTTGCTGCTGATTCACACTAACAAAGTCCATGCTTACAGGCTCGCTTTTGGTGACCCATGATGATTTAACTTTAGAGCCAATTAACACCGCCGCTGGCCATACCGTGGTATTTGCGCCCACGGTTTGGGTTTCGCCGTTGGGGTCTCTAAACTCCATTTCCAATTCAACACGACTCACTTTGTTAATAGCAGGCAAAGGCATACTAGCGGTACTTAACGCGCCTGACTCATCTAATATAAAACTTTGTTGCGCTAAGTCTTGTTGTTGATTTTGTGACTCGTCTTCGTTTGGTTGTTTGTTTTCGTCTGCTAATACAGGTACAGAGTTAAACGAATACTCATCAAATGCTTTTAAATTCAACCAAGTCGAACTCACACGGCCTCTGACAGTGACAGGCGCATGACTATAACCACCGCCATTCAAATAACGTAGTTGTAACTGCATAGGCAAGGAGGCTTGAGCATTGGTAATACTTTGTGATGGCACGCCTAAATCCGCTTTTAATACGGGTAATCTAAAGGCCGACACCGTAAAACATCCCGAATGTAAATAATGGCTGTCACCTAAAGCCAAACGCACACAATATTCACCTAATTTTGCTTCTTGCGGAATCGTCCAAGTGCTTTCGCCATTACCAATAGGGTTTAATTTGGTGCTAACTTCAAATTCTTCACCACTGCCCGAATGCTGTATTAATACCTTACTAACACTGACTCCTTTCGCGGGTGCGCTTAAGCCTAAAAATTTGTTATAACGCACCACATGTTGCATATGCACGGTTTCACCGACACGCAATAGACTACGGTCAAAAATGCTATGAGCAACATAATCACCTGTTTGTTTGCTGCTGCCATAATAAGAATCGGAGTCCTCATCATAATAATCATAACTGACATTATTGAGGTTATATCGCCATGACTCTATGCCATCTGTCCATTCCGACAAAGCAAAACTACGGTCATCGCTCAATTTAGCCATAATAATCCACGGGGAATTTTGACATTCACGCTGTTTACCATCTACGTTTTGTGGTCGTACAAAGAGATTTTGATTGATTTTGACCAAACCCTGTGCCGAGCTTTTGCCTGTCCATATCGCTTTGGTATTTAAACAATCCCACACGCTCACATCGGCATTGGCAACAGGCTGACCTTTAGCTAAATCGGTAACCCAAATGACGCTATTGGTTTTGCCCATTTGCACATGAACCCCTAAATTAGTCACCAAACTCATGGTATGCACATACGCAGGTTGTTGTTTTTGGCTAATCCACTCGCCCAAGTACTGGCTTTGTACTTCGTGAATATACAATCCATTGCTTACAGGAATACCAATCACTTCAAAATCACGTGCGCCTAATTTGCGTGGTAAATCTTGGCTAGAAACACCCGATTGATTTGCAATCATTGGCTCTTTTAAATCGCCGTAATTACCATTAGACCTATAGTTTTTTAAAGCGGTGACAAAAGCCGCATCGTCATCCTCGATTTTGAGGCTATAGAGTTTTGCAGTCGCTTTGTTAGCAAGCAAAGGTTCTAAATTACGGACGGTGACAGGTACTGCACCTACAGCGGTTTCGACCACACCAAAATCTGCCGCAAACTTAGCTAACGGCGGATAATCTCCCGTCTTAATGGTTAAGGGAAAGTTTTTATAATTATGTAATACACGACCATATACATCGTTAATGCCTGTAGGCAAACTTAAAGTAAAGGTACTATTGGCATCAAAAGGCGCAGCAAAACGCACATAATAACTGTCTTCAAACTCATCGCCATTATTAGGTGCAGGACTATATGTTTTGCTTGCACCCACCAAACGAATTTGCTTAATTTTGTCGGCAGACACTTGCTCGCTAAAGCGTAACTCCATATCGGTTAATGGCACACAAGGGGCTTTGGCACTTTGACGCGGACAACTAAAACTGGCGGTAAATTCGGGACGAACGCTATAGGCTAAGACTTGGTCACTGCTACGCTTCTGATTACTGGTGGACTGTACATTTTTACCCAAAACCAAACGCACTTCTTGGCCTGCACTTAAACGCCGTCCACAACTTAGAGCGCGCCACTCTTTAACCGCGTCTTGTTTATAATCATTAATACTACTGTCGTAATATTCCTCGCCTTTGGGGTTGCGCCACCAATCAATTAACTCTTTATCTTGTTTGGCAAGCCATGCGGTAGTTTGTTGCGGGGTAAAAAATTTAACATAGAGCTTTTCGGGAGAATCACTGCTTAAACAATACACATTGCGCGGCAAAGAAGTGGTTAACGTGCTTTTGTCTAATTTAATTAAAAAAACTTGGTCGTCGGCAATGGTATCTTCATGACGCGGCCACGAATCTATAATGCGTACCCCTTGCGTGGCACTGTTATCATAACCATAGTTTATGTCGCCCACCGTAAACTTATAATAACGATAAGCTTTAACAGGCTTGCCTTGTACGCTTTTGAGTCCTTCGACTAAGCTAAAATTACAGGTTAAACCCACAGGAATATTATTAAATTGATACGCCCATGTTTTGGTGTCTAACCACCGCCCTGCCCCATAGCCCTTACAATTATTACTCACAATAAAGGGGTTACGCACATTTTTGTCGCCTGCACGCACCATATCTTCACTAAAACGCGCTCGCGCTTGCGATACACTACCCACCTCACCTTGAGGACTAAAACTTTTTAAGGCAACGCTTTGGCCTGTGGCCTGATAAGCGATTGTTTTAGCATTAGCCACAACTTCATTGACACTAAAGGCATAAAGTTGTGTACTCAACACTAACAATGCCACAAAAAAAGGCCACAAATTACGGCGCATATCGCCTCCTATGCGATGAAAAAAGGTGCAACTAACTAGCACAAGACAACAAAGGCAAATCATACTCTTTTTAGGAAGAAACAAAACAGTCACAACCGTTTGTTTTTAACACTACACTTGAATAAAAAATTGACCGAGACAATCATGCAAATTATGACAAAACACCCTCTACTTGATGAACTACTAAGCCAATATCAGACACAATTAGGCACAGATGCCACCGCCTACCGTAATCATTGTTATCGTGTATTTAACTTTTATATGGCGTTTATGGCCAGAAACCCAGAAAATCTAGCCAAAGGCGCAATTGCTATTGCCTTTCATGATTTAGGTATTTGGACACATAAAACCTTAGATTATTTAGATCCATCTATTGAATTAGCGACAGACTATTTAACTAAAACAGACTTGGTAATATGGACGGATGATATTTGTGCGATGATTGATAATCATCATAAAGTGACGGTATACCCTAACAATATATTAGTAGAAAGTTTACGCAAGGCAGATTGGATAGACGTATCGTTGGGAATGTTACATTTTGGTTTAAATCGTCAGTTTATTGAGGCAGTGCAACACACCTTTCCAAATGCGGGCTTTCATCAAAAATTAGTACGCTTGTCCATAAACAACGTACTCAAACACCCATTAAAGCCTTTACCTATTTTTAAATGGTGATTGGTGGAAAGTTAGAATGTGTAGCCCGTGTTCGTTGCACGCAACACGGGACTAAATATAACACATTGTTTTAAAAAAATTTATCCTGTATTTCGCTATGCTGCATACAGGCTACCGACTAATGAGAAGTCGTCATGTTGGAAGATGTAGTTATTGGTTTAGAGGCAGGATTAACGATTATGTTTTCATAAAAACCACAACGACAACACACCTTAGAACACACTTCGCCTTTTGCACCTTTAAACTTATATCCTTCAACCCAATTATGCCCCATCAAACGACACAAAAACTCACTCCATTGTTTATTTAAACTGCTCATTTTGCCACTCCATTTTAACATGCAAGATATCTATGGCTAAGAAACATATACTCTTTTTTTGACAAAACGATGACCAAATACCACATTTTTAATGGCTATTTACTTAAACGTAAGTCTTCATCTAAAGCGGCTAATAGCTCAACAAAATCTGTTGGTAATGGTGATTCAAACGATAATTGCTCACCCGAGACAGGATGCGTTAACGTTAAACGACGTGCGTGTAAGGCTTGGCGCGGAAAGCCTTGCAAGGCTTGAACCAACTCAGGGCTTGCCCCTTTAGGCAAACGGGCGCGACCTGCATACACAGGATCACCCAATAAAGGATGATTTTTATGAGAAAAATGCACTCTAATTTGATGGGTACGGCCTGTTTCTAACTCAACGCGCACATGCGTTAAACCACGATAACGCTTAATAACTCTAAAATGCGTTACTGCAGGTTTTCCACCATGAACCACCGCCATTTTAATGCGTTCGTGGGGATGACGACCTATAGGGGCATCCATTGTACCGCCGCTCACCAATACGCCCTGTACAACAGCCTCATATTCACGATACACATTTTTTTCACTTAGCTCGGCCACTAAAAAGGTATGGGCAGGCAAGGTTTTGGCTACAACCAATAAACCGCTTGTGTCTTTATCAATACGATGCACTAAACCTGCACGCGGCACATTTTTTAAATCAGGGCAGTGAAACAACAAGCCATTTAACAAGGTGCCATCAGGATTGCCCGCACCTGGGTGAACCACTAAACCTGCGGGTTTATCTAACACCAAAACATCGTCATCTTCATATAAAATATTAAGGGCAATTTCTTGGGGCTGCGCTTCGGTTTCGACTTCCAAAACAATATTGAGGGTGACGTTTTCGCCCCCTGCAACACGGTCTTTAGGTCGCCATACTTTACCATCAACCAATAAATGCCCTTGGCTAATCCATTCTTTTAGACGTTCACGCGAGTAATCGCTAAATAAACGGGCAACCGCTTGGTCTAAACGCACTCCTCCTAAATCTAAAGGAATCATTTGCGTTAAAATGGCGGTGTTTTCATTGGGACTGTGTTGTATTTGCGTAGTCATATTTGGCGTGTGTATCAGAAGAGCTTAATATAGAGGGCTTAGTTTACATCAGGACTGGTGCATTGCGTGGCAATTCATTTTTTTAGCGTAAAATAAACACCATATAATCCTTATTTTAGCCTTAGAAGTGTCTTTAGCGTCAGTTTATTTATCATATTGAGGACAATTATGCGTCTGCTTGCGTTTTTAGGTTTGGCGATTATCACCGCCGCTTGTAGCACTAACCCCGACAAAAACATTACGCTTTCGGAAAAAGCCTATTATGACGCAGCTCAAAAATCATTAAGTTATGGTAATTTTGATACCGCAAGCAAACATTTAGAAGAATTAGAGTCGCACTATCCTGTAGGCGCATATACCGAACAAGCCAAATTAGATTTAATTTATGCGCGTTATAAACATTTAGATTATGCCGGTGCAATGTCTGCCGCAGAGCGTTTTATACGTTTATATCCGTTAAATACGCAATTGGACTACGCTTATTACATTCGTGCTTTGGCTAGTTTTGATATGGACAAAGACGCTTTTTTGCGTTTTATTCCTTTAAACACCGCGCATCGAGATTTAACTAACTCCAAAGCCGCTTTTGATTATTTTAAAGACTTAATTACCCGTTTTCCTAATAGTGCCTACGCGCCAGACGCACAGCAGCACATGATATTTATTAGAAATCAACTCGCCGAAAATGAACTTCATGCAGGGCGTTATTACTTAAAGCGTAAAACCTATGTTAGTGCCTTAAATCGTGCGCGTTGGGTCATAGAAAACTATCCCGAAACACCACAATCTGCCGAAGCTTTAGCGGTGGTTGTTTATTGTTATCAAAAACTGGGTATTAACGATTTAGCTGCACAAAATTATGCTATTTTGCAAAAAAAATACCCTGATTATGTTGATGCACAAGGCAATGTAAAAGTAGATTTAGGCGCGCAAAATGAAAACCGTTCGTGGTTAAATGCGGCAACCTTTAATTTGGTTGGCAGTAAAAACATCACCAAACCAGTCCCTCAACCCAACAAAGTAAACTAATAAGGAATTAATCATGAGTGAACAAATTGTTATGACCATTAGTCAAACCAGTGACTATAAGTTTGAGGTCGATTTTGGTGCGGCATTTAACCCTATTATGGCTGATTTACCGCCACCATTGGGTGAAGGCTCAGCCCCATCACCTGAGCATTTATTATTAGCGGCGGTTGCTAATTGTTTATCGGCCAGTTTGTTATTTGCACTGCGTAAATTTAAACAAAATGCCACCGACATTAAAACCACCATTAGCTGCACCGTTGACCGTAACGAAAATAAACGACTACGCGTCACCCAAATTACAGCCAATATTAACTTGGGCAAACAAGCCGCCGAATTTGAAAATTTAGAGCGGATTTTGGCGCAATTTGAAGAATTTTGTACCGTGTCTCAAAGTGTACAAGAAGGCATTCCTTTGCAAATACAGGTACAAGATAGTACAGGTGCCGTTTTAAAATAAGGCTACTTAGCCTGTAACTGCTTAATCAGCCCCGACAACGCCTCATGCGACACCTGATGTTGCAAAGCGCGTTGCTCGTAGGCTTGTAATAACATCAACGTTTGAGCGCGTACCTTTAAAAAGTGTGCTTCCATATAAATCTCCATATCTAAAGGCGCAATATGTTGCGCTATTTTTAAAATACTCGGCATCATCCATGCTTTTAAACAACGTAAAGCATAACTTGGCTGGGTGCCATATTCGGCACTTAATGCACTAAACACTTCTTTTTGCGCTTGTAACATCCTTTTTAATTGCGTTTTATTGTGTGCTAACACTTTAAAATGCCAATTATTTAATTCTAAAACCGCCAAAAACACCATTAAAAATGACGAGGCGTGTACATTTTTAGCCGCAAAATTTGCTTGAGCCATAGCAGGAATTTGGGCATCTTTTAAAACCGCCAAAACATCAGTTAAGGCTTGATGTTGACCCTCTACAGGCATAGGCACAATAGGAGGAATCCAAAAAGCCACGCCCTCTTTGGGGACGACTTCACCTACTAATGGCGCGTAATAACTAATCATGTTTATCATGCCCGCCACTTGTGCCGAATCAAACACCTGTTTAACTCGCTGTACATCGGCAGGGTCGGGTTGTAATACCATCACTGTGGCTTGCTTTATTGCCGCTTTCATGGCTAACAAATCAACGTGGACTAATGCGGTACTAGACACACATAACCACACTTGGTCTATAGTGTGTTGTGCCACGCTATCCCAATTGCTATGGCACATAAAATCATTAAAGCTAATCGGCTGTTGACGCTTTTTATCTTGATTAAGGTGATACAACGTAAAACCTTGCTTAGCCTCGGCAATGTACTTTTCTTTTAGTAACAAATGCACCTGATAACCTGCTTTGGCAAAATGATAGGCATATACCTGCCCTACTGCCCCTGCACCCACAATCAAAATAGATTTTTTCATTGCAAAACACCTCAGTTCGATACATATCAAATTATATAATATTTCGATGCTTGTCAAACTATAATTATGTTAGAATAATTAAAATTTTTAAGAGGTCTGCTATGAAAAACCTAAATGAGATGGCCTTAGCCTTTAAAGCCTTGTCGCATCCTAATCGTTTGCAAATTTATGTTGAGTTACTGCAACTGCGCGAAAAGATTATTGCCTCTGGCAGCGATAAAGACTGTAGCTGTGGTTTAACTGACTTTATGAGCAAGCTTAATATTGGCGCGCCTACGGTATCGCACCATATTAAAGAGTTGGTAACTGCCAAGTTAATTTGGATAGAGCGTCAAGGCAAGTTTATGACGTGTCACTTAAATAACGAGATGCGCGAAGAGTTAGAAAAGTTTTTTAGCCAAAAGTAATAAGACTTAGGGTGTGTTTAGCCCTCTCCCAAAGGGCGAGGGCGTTTTCTCTCCCTGTGAGAGAGCTAGAGAGAGGGTTAATATTCCACCATACTTCGACTTTGCCACTTAACATCATGCTAAGGCTTGTGTTGCTGTACCGCCACCAAAACCTTTAGCGCGTAATCTGGCCAAATAATCAGCAATTTTATTGCTCACCACTTTTTCTTGTACATCATTAGAGACTTCAACCTTGATGGCTTGTTTTAGTTCTGGCACATCTTGCAGTTGTTTATAACGCGCCAAGGTTGATTCTAAACTCTTAGCCAACAAGCCTTTGCGTAATGGCTTAGGCAAATAACGATACACTTGCGCTTGATTAATTAAACTAGCAACACGTTGCGTATCTTTAAAGCTGGTATTAACAATGGTCAGCAAGTCGGGATATTGTTGTTTTAAGGTTTTGATTAAAATAGACGCATCACCATCGGCCACTTGTAACTCCGATACCAACACGGCCACTGTTTGAGTCGCTAATACCGTTAAAGCACTGGCCATAGTAGTACGCCACAATACTTGGTGCTGCTCGCCTAATAGTTCGCGTACGGCTTCATAAACTGCCACATCTTCATCTAACACTAAACAAATTAAACCACGCGCCCGCACAGGCACAGGAAAGCTCGAGACATTGGCTTTTTCTAATTTAACCGCCACACCCACGGCATCGGCTACGGTGTCGCGCAGCTCTTTTGGCCCCCACGGTTTATTGATATATCTAAAAATCTCACCTTCATTAACCGAGTCCAAAGCCGCGTCAGCATCGGCATAACCTGTTAACAAAATACGCACCGTATTTGGACTTAAGTCTTTGGCTTGACGTAATAATTCTGTACCTACCATTAACGGCATACGTTGGTCAGAAATCAGTACATTAATTTTTTCTTTGGCAATAATTTTTAAGGCTTCGTGACCATCGGTGGTGGCAAAAACTTGATATTGCATTCTGAGTAGCATAGTTAGTGTGCGTAAAATACGTTCTTCATCATCAACTAATAAAATAGAAGGTTTAACAGCAGTTTTCATAAAAAATTTCCTAAGCGGCTACCGCTAATACGGCATGACGAGGCAAGGCAATCACAAAACGTGTGCCTTTACCCACTTGTGAAACGACACGGATGGAGCCTCCGTGCTGCTGAATAATTTTGTAAGAAATAGAAAGTCCCAAACCTGTGCCTTGACCGACAGGTTTAGTGGTAAAGAAGGGGTCAAAAATTTTGGCGAGGTTTTGAGGCTCAATGCCTTTACCTGTATCTTGAACCGAGACATACACTTGTTGTTCGTCTGACCATGTTTTAATCAGCAAATAACCTTTGTCGCCAATCGCTTGGGCGGCATTGGTAAATAAGTTAAGTAAAACCTGATTAATTTGTGAGGCAGTACAGCGAATATGAGGTAATACCTCTAAGCGTTTAATCACTTCAACTTTATATTTAAGAGTATTACGCGCAATCAATAAGGCATTTTCGACACAATCATTAAGCGAGATGTTATCCATCACCGCTTGATCTAAACGACTAAAATCTTTTAACCCCGACACCAGTTCGCTAATTTGCTCAACACCATAAAACGTGTCAGTAAACAAACTGTCTAAATCGGCAAACCATTGCGTTAAGTCTATATCGGCTTTGGCATCGTCTAAGGCGGCTAAACTTTCGGCTATATCTCGGTCGGAGGTATTAGGTGAAAGAATAGTATTTGCAACACGTTCATGCGCTTGCAGCATAAAACTCATTTGCGCAAAAAACTCGCGCATCATCTCAACATTATTATTAACATAACCTAATGGCGTATTAATTTCGTGAGCAACACCTGCCACCATTTGCCCCAAAGCCGCCATTTTTTCGGACTGCACTAATTGCGCTTGTGACGAAGATAATTGCTTATAGGCTTTGTTTAAATCTTGAGCACTTTGACTTATTTGTTTTTCCATCGCACTGAGCAAATGCAACACCGCACCCATGCCCACATAACGCCCTTCTTGGGTAATAATAAAATCTTCACTTAAAGGAAAAACCATGTTAGCCGTAATAAACGACGAGGCGGCCAACAATGTACTGCCCACATCGACAGCTAAAACCTCTTGACGCATAAAGTCTTTAACTGGACGATTACCAAATAAATCGCGGCCAAATTTTTTTAAAAAGACATCGGTTAATTGATGACGACTAATCATGCCTACAGGTTGATAATTTTGATTAACCACCGCAATAGATAAGCAATCTTTGTAATCAGGATGCAAAAAAGCATCTGCTACCGTGCTTAAACTATCATTTTCTAAAAAAGGTAAAATGGGATTTGCAAAAGAACGCAAAATTGACATGACAACTCCTCGGTATGCACTCTAGCATTCCCTGTGCTACGCCTTAAAAGCACACCCTAAGAGAAGATAATGACAAAACAATGACGAGTTTTTGACAAGTTAGCGATATACACTCAAAAACGACGACAAGCTCACAAATTTATTTTTATTTTTAAGTTCAATATGTTACTAAACATTATACTGAGGCATATAACCCACATTGTGTTGGATACTTGTTAACAGCAATTCTCAATTTGACTTTTATGGCATAAAGTAGGCTTAATTATTCCTA
>ERZ724517.68-NODE-68-length-56629-cov-6.891116_pt1 | contig 56629 bp, 46 predicted proteins | sample MGYA00376050_ERZ724517 | MGnify/ENA primary metagenome ERZ724517 (study PRJEB28724, sample SAMN07190886) | activated sludge metagenome | isolation source: activated sludge of sewage treatment plant in Hong Hong | place: USA: Christiansburg, Virginia | collected... | reverse complement strand
TAGCTGAGCATATGGCACAGTAGATCACAATTTACATAATCCGATTATTTGTCAAAATAATACTCCCTATACCATTCTATATATTTTCTTAATCCTGTTTCAATATCCACCCCAGGCGATCGTTTTAAATTTTTCAGGCTGTGGTCAATATTTGTTTTGTTTCCAGGAGCATCACCTATCTGCAAAGGAAGATAATTTTTAATAGCTTTCTTATTGAGATAATTTTCAAGAATTTCTATCATGCTTTCTAAGGGAACTAAGTTATCGTTACCAAGATTAAATATCTCAAATACACACTCATAGTTAATACTTTTAATAATCCCTTCAACAATATCATCTATGTAAGTAAAACTTCTTTGCATGTTTCCAAAATTATATACATCAATAGGTTTTCCGCTAGAGATATTTTTAGTAAACTTTGCAATGGCCATATCAGGTCTTCAAAAAGGGCCATAAACAGTAAAAAATCTTAAGCCAATGGTAGAAATTCCATATGCGTGAGAATAAACATGTGCCATTAGTTCATTAGACATTTTAGTAGCTGCATACAACGAAATTGGTTCATTCGTATTATCTTCATGAGGAACAGAAGTAGGTTCTTCCTTGCCATATACACTTGAACTAGATGCATAAATAATTTTTTTTATATTGTGCTTGCGAACGAGCTCGAGGATATTAAAGAAACCTACAATGTTGGTTTGGACATAAGCTTCAGGATGAATTAAAGAGTATCTTACTCATGCTTGAGCGGCTAGGTTAATAACGATATCTATGTTCTTAGTATCAAAGATTTTCTCTAAACTCAAATTATCCTCCAGAGAGATTTTATAAAATTTAAAATCTGAATATTTTTCTAATATTTTTCTTCTATCTTCTTTGAGATTGACGTCATAATAGTCATTTTCATTATCAACACCAACAATCGTGTATCCTTTTTCCAGAAGACTTTTACTAAGATGAAAGCCTATAAATCCGCTCGAGCCGGTTACTAGGATGATTTTATTTTTTGAGGACATAACTATTATATATTTGAATAAAATTATCTGTAAAATTATCTGGATCAACTAGATATCCATATTCACCTTTTAGAGGATAATCCAATATACGATCTTTTTGATAATCTCCTATTACTACTTCTTGTGCTCCTACTTTAAAGTTTGTAGTAATAATCGGTATTTGCATACCTTTTGCTTCAAGTAAAACATTAGGAATACTTTCCGTGTAGGAAGAGTATAAAAATATATCAGCTAAATTTAAATATTTGAACACATTTTTTTGTTCTCCTACAAAAATAACATGCTCGTTAATCTCATATTTCTCACAAAGTTTTTGTAAATATGGTATTTCAGATCCACCTCACACAATAATATATTTTCGATTTTTATCTAGACTTTGGTATACTTTGCCCAATGCTTCTATAATTTTAATATGTCATTTTTCTTTCTCTACTTTGCTCACAGTAATAAAAACTTTCATACCCGGAGAAATGTCTAAGTCTTCTTCTACAGTTTCATATCTAAGTTTTTCAATACGCATTTTGTCAATTTTATTATATAACACTTCTATCTTGTTTTTATCGATATAGAAATAATCAGATAAATCATTTTTATTTTCTTGAGAGCTTACGATTATTTTTTTTGCAAAGCGATAGAACAAAAATATTCCTATGATTTGTAGTCTCCCCAATATCCTTTCTGAATAAAGGTTGTGTGGAAATTTTAATAATGTGACATGCACTCTATATGAGATTGTAGCATTTTTTACTGTAAGTAAATTAAGAAAATTTGAAGCTTGTAAAAAACTCATACCTTCTTTCAGATTATACTTTCTTAATATTTGTTTAAATTTTCAATAATAATAAGGAAAACCAAACATAAGCATATATCCTTTCGTGAAGCCTGTTAGAGGCATATAGCGTACACCTTCATCATACTTGTAAAAAAGTTTATTTAATATAGTGATAAGAAATACTTCATATCATGATTTATTCATTTGATTAGCAAGGTTTGTGGCAGCTCTCTCTGCTCCGCCTCCTCACAGCGCATTAATCAAAATATAGTATTTTTTCTTTTCCTTACTTATTAATTAATATAATAATTATATTCTGAAGATTTTTTTTATATAATGAAATATTTTATCTTGAGTAGATCCCTTGAACAGCATTCCAAATACATAATGTCCATAAAAAGTTGTCCATTCAAAAGGTGAGACTTTTATGCCTAGTTCTTTTATATTGTTTTTCTTTAATTCTAAGCTTATTTTTGCAATTATTTTGTGATTAGTATTTACAGAGCTGGAATGCTTTCTATAGAAGTAAACAACTTCTGGTAAATTGGCTGCTTTGTGACCGGAGTAAAGTGCTCTAAATGTTCGATCTACGTCTTCTCAATAATTATATTTTGCTCTATAAAGTCAAATATGATCATATACTTTTTTTCTTATCATAGAGCAACAATGAGCTATAGTAAGATAGTAAAATATCTTACTTTTAATTATCTCGGGATCAGTAGGTTTAGTGATAATATTTTTAAAATTTCAATCTTCATCAATAACTTGTAAATAACCAGATACAATATCGATATCTGGGTGTGTATCCAGAAAATCAATTTGTTTAGCAAATCTATCTAAAGGATTGTAGTCATCCCCGTCAAGCCTAGCTATAAATTTACCTCTAGCTATTGATATCCCATAATTGAGATTTAGTGATAAATACTTTCTTGTGTCATTTATAATATATACAATTCTTTTATCATGTAGATACTTCTGAACCACCGCATCAGAGTTGTCAGTCGAACAATCATTGATCAAAATAACCTCGAAATCACTAAAAGACTGATTTAATGTACTTGTTAAACATTCATCGAGGTATCTTTCACAATTATAGAAAGAGACAACAACAGAGATAAGAGGAGTTTTCATAGTCTAAGATTTAGTTTTAAAAAATAATAAAGTAGTGTTTTGAATGGATTTATATCTTATGTTCGCTAACTCTTATTGATAAAAATAAATATCATACAAGCGCAAAATAAAATAGTAGACCAAATTCGATAGACATATTTAGTTGTTTGCTAATGATGTACCGTCAAATCTGTGATAAACTCCGTACTCAAAGTAATAACAACCGTCTTATATCATTTTTAATGAATATAAATATAAACATAATAAACAGACACAAATAATAAGCTCGATCTATGCGAAATAGGAAAAAGACTGAAGCTAGAAGCAAAGAAGGCAATGCGTTTCTTAATCATTTTCGGTCTATCTGCAATCCATTGTCGGTATCTATAAAGTAGATCACAAATACCAGTGTAAAATAAATTCATAATATTCCTATTGGGATATTAAAAAGCCTAATCACCGATGCTTGTGAATCAGGAAAGATCAGAGTCAAAACTAAAATTAAAACAACAATGAATAAGGCTGAAAATACAGCTTTAGTGTCAAACCATTTTTTTGTTTTTCAGATAAGTGGGTGGAAGGATGTGGTTTTCATGTAAGTAAATCATTGAGACTATAATTATTAATCATTCTTTTTCCAATTTCTTATTCAGCTTATCGTTATATACCCCAAAAGCAACAGACAAAAAGCTACTGTAATAAGTGTTCCTAAATAAAACCAGCTTTGCGGGCGGAAATAAAGCATCAAAGATACATCATAAGATCAGTTAACATTTACCGTTATCCATCATTGCTGAAGTCACTTTTGTAAGAGTAATTCTCCATTGTCACCTGTAAGGGAAAGTTCTCGACTATTGAATAGTCACTGCGATAAGGCGTGAGAATTTTCTCGCATGGGTTGTTTCAGTAAGTACGCCAGCTCTTCATCTTCAGCAAAAGTATAATTATCATCTACGCATTCAACAATATTGAGCTTAGAACTTACAAAAGAATCAAAACGAAGTCCTGTTTGAGAAAGTAAACTACCGTAAGAAGTACTGAAGTTGGGATAAGGACAATCAATTTTCGAATTAGTGGAATACGGGTAAATATTTCGTTCTTTATCAAAAGCTTGCTGAAAGGTAAAAAGCGTAGAAATAGTCATATTTTGTATTTGGATATGATATTTAGTAGGGTTAATCTTGATAAAATTCAGAATAGTATTTGGGTCTTCACTACTAAGATTGAATAATGAGTAATAGCCTGTATTCTCATACACGGTGAAATTCTCTGCTCAGGTAATTACTACCCTCTTCAAATCTAGTTTTTCGTCCAAGCGTGCTTTATAATTATTTTGAGAATCATAAAAATAAAAAGGGTCATCATCTTCACCCGATCAGCTTATTTTGTTAAGAATAATGTACTTTATTCAGGCGTAATCAATAAAATTATCAAACTCAGTTTTTGTTAGATTATCCCTAGAGAATCAAATTTGTGTATTTCCAGTGAAAATATCATCTAATGAACTTGAAAAAGATATTGATCCATGCAATGGACTATACACCAATCTATCTGCTCTTCTGGGAATATAAAGTGTTTTAAATCTATCTTTTTGCGCGTCAATGAAGTCACTAGCAACATCAAATTCAGGATCTGGAGTCTTGGGTTGGAACAAGGTCTTATTATATCACAAAAATATTGGTGCTGATAAACCTAAAAGATAAAAAATTACTCAAAAAAGTAAAAATGCATACAAATTTTTTCAATGTTTTTTTAGTTCAAACTGATCATAAAATTCGCTGAGAACGCAAGGAATGATAATGGCGTAAGCTAGAGATATAAGCTGATAGAATCTCGAACCCTCTCTAAACATATTAAAGCCAGGAAGATTATTGTATATCCGATCGTACAAACCAGCGAAAGGCTGTCAGGATTGTTTTACCAATATTATCCCAAGCAAAAGTAATAAGTAATAAAAGAAAGTTGACTTCTTAGTTCTTCAAAATAATCAAATCAATGCTATAAAAGGAATAATCAGAAAATATATGGGTAGCACTTGTTTTTCAAAAATTACTGGATTTCCTCCGTTTCGATACGAATGAAATTGTCAGATTCCATTGAGTATATCTCGAAATTGTCATCCAAATGGAGGTCTAGCAAGAAAATCAATTGGTTGAGCAGAATGATTAAAGACGTATGGCAACAATCGGAAAAAATTCCCTAGAATAAATCCTATTCATATTCGTCATAAGCTTAATACAAAACGTTTGAGCGAAATTTCTTTAGCAAGAAAATTGAAAAAAAAATAGAGCGACATCGTGAGAAATGAAATATAAGCAAATCTAAACTCATACACTGTTGATATGAAAAGTAATAAAATAGCGCCCAACAGATAACTCAAGCTAAATCAGCTTTTTTTATATTTTTCCAAAAGGAGTATGATCCAAGGAAACAATCCTAATCCTACAAATTGGTGTAAGTGGCCCATTGATAAAGATAAGATAATAGGACTATTTATCGTATACAACAAGCCTCAAATCATTGACAAAAATTTATTTTTAGTATACCATAAAGTCAAAAAATAACTACCTAGAAAACCTAAGATAAGGTATGGAAATAGAAAAAGTCGTCTAATGATCTCGCCATTTCGTGTGAATCAAAAACTTGCAAATCATCACACTATACCATTGATGAATAATCTAGGTGTCTCCTGGAAAGAACTTCAAATATCCAAATCTCAAACCCAGGTATAAAAATTATACAGCGTTTTGAGGTTCTCGTTTGAAATAAAATGAGTATCTGATGTATACAATGCTCAACTGGTAAACCGCCTCCAGAACACTAGCCCTAAAAATAGAAATCAGATTATTATATAAATATTTTTTTTGATCATGATATTTGATGCAAATTAAAATTATGGTTTTCTTAGTAAAAAATCAAAATAATTACTTATTCTAAAAGGAATTCGCAATGTTTTAACTTTTATACGAGAGTCGATTTTTGTGATTTTATATTTCTTGTGATTTTTTAAAAATCTATAAATAGCCTGATAATAACTTACAAACAAACTTGGTTTGAGGAGCAACAAACACAGCAATGATTCTAAAATATAAATAAGCATTAGCAGTAATAAGATTGTATATTTTTTAAGCCCAGAGTAATTTTTGTATAATAAAATAAGATGAGATTCATTTCTTCGTAAGAATTTTTTTTTATTGAGAGATAAACTTCATTTTCAAGATGTAGATCATGATCATTGGTGATTTAATGTAACAGAATTAATGACACCTATTTTATATCCCATTTTTTTAATTCTTCGAAACCAGTCTACTTCATCACAATACATAAAAAAATCACTACTCAGTCCTCCGCTTATTTCATAAATTTTTCTTTTAAATAACAGACAATATCCATTCAAGAAAAGCTCGAATTCTTTGTTTTTAGTATTCCCAGGATAACCTAAAAAATCAATAGCATGATAATCATGAACGCGGACTTTTGAAGCATAATCACATTCAAGAGGAGAGCTTACATCTAAGTTGCTACTTTGATGTGCTAATAAATAATTCTCAAGAAAATCTTCAGCCATCCAAGTATCATTATTGAGCAATAGTATATATTCTCATTTGCTGTGCTGTATTCATAGGTTATTTCCTCATGAAAAACCAAGATTTTTTGCAGATTTTATAATCTGAATTTGCGGATATTTTGAACTAACAAATTGTACACTATCATCGGTACTTCAATTATCCACCATGATTAATTCAAAATTTTGATATGATTGAGAAAGCAGACTATCAAAGCATTTTTGAAGCCATTTTTTTCAATTACAATTGAGCACAATTATGGAAAGTTCTTTGTCCATGGTATATATTTTAAAAACCAAATTTACTGTTTATCTTACCAACCATATAACCCACTCATCCAAACATAAACTCTAAGGTTTTAAGAAATAGCATTCACAATCCCACAAGAGGGTTTTTAAATAGCTTGGATGGTTGTGAAAAAAATAACGAATATCTTGAGATAATTCATGTTTGTTTTGATTGTTTTATTACATGTATTCATTCTTTTTTCGTCATATATTTTGCAAACTTACCCGCATAATAATATTTTTTCTTAACGCTCTTTCGTAAACTCAAAGTTCATTCATCATGCATAATAAAACTTTTAACTCTACCAATAGTATATTTAAATTCAACTTTCTGACTAAAATCTCGATCTTCTCCGCTTACCAAATTTACATCGTAACCACCTACTTCATCAAATACATCACGATCAAAAAATCTTGCCGCTTCCATCCAATCAACTCCTTCATAAAAAGATCTTTCTAGTTTTTTACATTGAGCTCGGAATCATTTACCAAAAGATTTTTCAGGAATAATTACACCTTTTATATCAACGTTTTTATTTACCTCATTTACGCACTCTTCAATAACTTGCTTGCTCAGTACCATATCACTATCGATAAATAAGATATATTGACCGCTACAATTACTTACTGCAAAATTTCTTTGAGCTGACCTTTCTGGGCCTTGTCTAAACACTTTATCAGTATACTTTTGAGCAATTGAAAAAGTAGTATCATTTGAAAAATTATCTACTATAATAATCTCGCACAAAGGATAACTTTGTTCTTTGATTGATTTTAAACATGCTTCCAGAGTACCATCACTATTTTTAGTAGGTATAATAACTGACACGAGCTGATGAACAATTTTCATTTTCATGTTACTTACTAAATAGTATATTTTCCATCGCGTCAACATTATTATTCCATTTGGGATATTGGTTTATGAAAGCTAATGTCGTTTTTTGTAATGTATTATAATCAGATTCTTTATTCATAATATAAGAAGCTATATCAGTATATTTTCAATCTGCAATCAAAATACCATTTTGTCCATTATGAACAGCTTCGTTTACTCATGGTATGTCATAAGCAATTACTGGTACTGCTCTCGTATTCGCTTCTAACGCAGTAATTCCAAATCCTTCTTTTTTACTTGTTAGCAAAAGATACTGGGTACAATCAAGAATTTCTATTATATCATCTTTCTCTAATTTACCCATAAAGCGAATATTTTTTTCACATCATAACTCTTTAGTAAGTTTTTGCAAATTCTTGTATTCAGTCTCATCCTGAATATTGCCAACAACATTCAAAATATAATTATGTCCATGGTTTTTTAATTCGCTTACCACTCTTATTGCATGATCAATTCTTTTATTGGGAACTATGCGACCAATAATTGTAAGTTCTTTATTTTTGAGATGCGGCTTTTCGATGATATCTCGATTCGTGGTATTTTTTATTACTATGATTTTTTTAAAGCCAAGCTTCTTGAGTTCATTGGCAGTTCCATCTGATACGGTGAAAGTAATCTTATTTTTGTATAGACCTAATATAAAATTGGTGTATAAAAATCAAAAAATATTTCATAAAAATGCTAATCCAATTCGTTGTTTAAAATATTCGCTCCGCTCTTTGTCTCCGACATGATGAATAATAAAATAAATCGGCTTATTCCTAATATATAAAGGACTTAAAAATGGTATTCCTCATGCATGATCAATAATTATATCATATCTTCATTTCAAATTAAATAGATAGTAAAATCCAAATAAAAAGTAAATGGTATGTATAGAAAATAGTCTGATTATTTTCACTCCATCTATGATTTCTTCGGATACTGGCTTATCAAAACGCGGAGAAAACTGTGTCACTTCATATCATTTGCGAACTAGTCCTTTCGCATATTCATGCATTACAAGCTCCGCACCGCCTGCTTTGGGATGGTGGATATCCTTTCGAGATAGTAATAACACTTTGGAAGTCATACTCACTAAAAATTGATAAATTGATTACAATAAGTATAGTATATAAGTATTTTTGATTAAATTTCACTTGTTTATTATTTTTATAGTGTTTGAACTTAATTCAAATCTTTACTTGAAGATTAACACTAAATAAGCTTTATATAGTAATTTCATAAAGTTATCATCATCTTGTTTTTAAAAAATTATATCGCTTCTTAATGCTCTATCAACTTACCTGCCAAAAATGACTGGAACAACTCACCAAGAAAGAATTACAAAAATTGGGGTATAAATGTAACGCTGCTACAACTTCAGTTTATATAGACGCTCCTGAAAGCGCCATGGCTCAGATCAATCTTTGGTCAAGATATGGAAATAAATTATATCTTATAATCTGAGAAGAAGAAACGACAACTTTTGATGCGCTGTTTGATGCTATAACTGCTATTGATCGAACGAAATATCATATTCCTTTAGCTCCGATTACATTTTCGATAGTAAGCTATGAGTCTGTATTAACAAGCATTCCTACGCTTCAATCAATTACGCAAAAAGCTATTTTTAGTCAATTACAAAAAGCCTACTCTAGTTCTGGTAATTTAGAATTTGATGAAAAAACAGACAAACTCGAGGTGAGGATTTTATTACAAAATAATAAGGCTACTATTATGGTAAACACATCTGGAGATTCTCTCCATAAAAGAGGATACAGAAGTGCGTCAGGGACTGCTCCTCTCAATGAATGCATTGCCGCCGCTATCATTCATATGACGGATTGGAAGTACAGAAACCTCTTTCTTGATCCTTGTTGCGGAAGTGGAACAATCGCTATCGAAGCAGCAATGATTGCGAAAAAGATAGCTCCGTGACTGAAGAGAAAATTTATGTTTGAGAATTGGAGTTGGTACGACAGTCGTTATCTTAAAGATGCAAAATTATTTGCGGAGTCCATTATAATAAAAGATAAATCATATGAGATTTATGCGAGTGATATCGATATGGAGGTTCTCAATATAGCAAAAGAAAATGCAAAAATCGCAGGAGTTGCGGATATGATCACTTGGATTCACAAAGACATTATTCACCGAAAAGAAAACTCATTACTCAAATCTGATTATAGTATCATATCCAATCCGCCCTACGGAAGTCGTATGTGAGATGATGAAGAACTAGGAACCTTATATCAAACTCTCATTGAATTGGGAAATAAATCAGCATGTTCATCGATTATTACTGCTTTTACAGGTATTGAAAAATATGTAAATCGTAATTGGGACTGGACCTACATCAATAATGGAGGCTTGGATTGCAGGATTTATACGATAAAATAAGCATAAAATATCACTAAGATAACTTGATAAAATCTATTGAATGTTTACAGTTTCAGCTAATTATTAACCTTTGCTTTTCTCATATGAGTTCCTCACAAAATACACCTGAAAGCATAAATATTTTGGAAGCTCTAGTTTTGGTTTTTAAAAAAGTATTCAATTATATTGTGCAAACAAGTTTTTTCATAGCTATTAAAAATCTTTTTATCAGATTATTTTGAGATATTTCTTTATCTATAGTTTGAACAAAAGTTGATCAATGGTTGAATAAAAAAAGTCTCAAACGAGGCTTCCTGTTTTTGCTTTTATTGATGCGAGCTCCACTTCTCAAAGAAGGTTATCTATTTATGCTTGATCGAGTAATAACGCCTGAAATCGCTCATCCAGTAATTTTTAATACCAACATTTTCAATTTATTTTTATATCTTACACAGTTTATTTTTCCAACATGGATTGGTGAAAAAATCTTACGGATTGGTATTTTTGCATTGGGATGATTATGAATAATTCGTTTATACAATCTATTTGATGATCAAAAAAGTGATATCTTGAGAGTGCTACTTCTTGCGTATTTTTGGATCAATCCTTTTATTTATGCAAGAACACTTGACGGTCATCTCAATGTTGTTACGATCACAATGATATTGCCTTGGTTGTTATATTTTATCTACAATTCAATATATAGTAGTAAAAATTTGTATACAAATATATGAGGAGTAATTTTAGCATTTTGAATCATGGGAGGAGCTTCACCTCATTGATTACTAATTGGTCTATGAGTTACATTGATAGTGTATTCAATATATCTGATTATTTATAAATTCAGATTATCAATAATCAGAAATTTAATTTTAGTGATAATTGGCGCTATTGCAGTAAATAGTCGACGATTGCTGCCAAGTCTAAAATGAGAAACAGGAAGCTCACAAGTCATATGAAATTTTGACAAAAATCATCTCACTGCCTTCCAAACTCATGACATGAGACTATGAATTTATCTCAATCCACTTGCATTAAGATGATATCGAGGAGAAATACAAAATAGGATGTATGAACATCATGACAACAGTACACTTGGCTGGATTGCGCTTTTTATTTTCTGGTCAGCAATATGATTATGAATAAGCGCTTGATGGAGAAAAAACAAGAAGCTCACAATGAGCGCATTGTGACTTACCATAGCAGTATGGATTTTGGCTCAAGGAAACAATTCAGCCGGTATCTTTGCTTGATTTAATGACTTTCTGTTTGAGAATATACCATGATATATAGGTATGAGAGATCCACAAAAATGGCTAAGTGTGCTTGTGGTTTTCTTCGCTATCTTTGCAAGTAAAGGCACATCAAGAGGACTTGAACTCATTCATAAAAAAATAGAGAGCGAAAAAAATAACGTTCAATTGAGTCAGCCATATCATATCAATATCATTATCGCGTGTCTAATAATCGTACCTCTACTATATAGCTCTAGTCAATTATGGTGACGAGCTGGTCAACTTCATGTTGCAAATTATCCAAAATCTTGGTCAAAATTAAAATCTGAATTTAATGTTTCTCCTGCTAGTTGCGAGTTAGAACCTTGTCATTCTCTTGTGGCATTACCATGGCACAGTTATATGGAATTTAATTTTGCTCGTAGAACAATTAGCAATCCCCTATCTTTATTTATTGGGAAGAACATAGTGCGAGCTGCAGATAACGTAGAGTTTGGGAATTTAATATATGATCAGAATGGATCTACTTGAAATAGTGTAGATGAATTTGTGTGAGCATCAAGTGGGTTTTGGTGGGCAAATCAACAATTACAAAAGTCAGCGGATCCGATAGACAAAGTGTATTTGAAGGAAAAAACTAGACAGCGAATCAGTACTCTCAAAAAACATGGCGTTACACATTTTGTTTATCTTTATGAGTCAGATTATCAGAAAATTTCTTGATTACTGGACTATCTCATACTCAATGGCTTTGTGCAATCTCAAGAAATACAAGATGAATATGAACTTTTAATTATAAAATAATAATCTGATGAAACAAATGATCAGCATCATAATTCCTGCATACAATGAAGCTCAAACACTTGATATTTTTCTTAAAAACCTTTTGGAATTTATTGATGAAAGTCCATTGCTACAGACCTATCAATGGGAAATTATTGTAGTCAACGATGGGTCACAGGATAACAGCCGGCAGATTATTGAAGTTCAACATCAAAAAGATGATCGTATACAGGGCATCAATTTTTCAAGAAACTTTGGCAAAGAAATAGCTTTGAGCGCTGGTCTTGAGCACGCAAAATGAGACGCTATGATTACTATAGATTCTGATGGTCAACACCCTATTTCACAAATTCCAAATTTTATAATAGAATGGAATAATGGATTTGGCATAGTCTACAATAAAAGACCAAATCAAAAAGGTGCATCATGGATAAAAAGTATAGCTTCACGTGCTTTTTATACGTTCTTTAATACTATTTCTGAATTTAAATTGGAAGCTCAAACTACAGACTATAGACTTCTTGATCGTACGGTCGTAGATGTATTCAATCAATTTGGAGAAAGAACAAGATTATTTAGAGGCATCATTGATTGGATTGGTTTTGACAAGAAAGTACTTATTTTTGATAGCGAACTTCCATTAGATAAAAATCGTAAACCTTCTTATAACTATAAAAAACTTTTTGATTTGGGTCTAGATGCTCTAACTTCTTTTAGTATCGCTCCACTCAAATTTGTATGAATATGCGGCGTACTAGTAACAGTAATGAGTAGTATTATCATCGTTATATCTCTATTTGATATGCTGTATCTTCATAAGTTAGGCATAACCAATCTTTGATTATTTACTGGGATAAATACTTTCTTAATAGGAATAGTCATGAGCGCCTTAGGTGTCATTGCATACTATATTGCAGGAATTCACAAAGAAAGTAAGGCAAGGCCTTTATATATTATCAAAAAAACTACAGACTCACACTAATCTAATTTCTGATCATTTTCTCATTCCAAATTTTTATGTGTATTTTTTTGGAAGATAAAACGAGACACGATGATAGTTACAAATAAGAAACTAATAATAACCTGACCAGATACGAGTAACTTACCAGCATGCGTAGCTGTAGTAATATCTCCATAACCAATCGTAGCAAAAGTTACAATACTAAAATAAATTGCGTCAATCCAGTTTGGAACTGCTCCATTTGCCATACTCAATGCTGAAGTAGCAAGATAAAGGATAGAAAATCCAAATACTATTTCTGTAAGATTAAGTAACAAGTGTAGGAAGTTTTTATTAAAATTGGAATTATGATTGTACATTGATGGCAAGAACATAATACCCATCAAATACAGTATAATGTCAGTTAAAAAGTATAAGGTTATCGCTAGCCCAAAATTACCAAACCATCACATTTTGAGTATCATAAAGAGTACTGTGCACTTAAAAATAAGGTATAACTCCAGCATCGTATTTCTAAAAGCATATCCTTTGTTTTTTGATCGATTGCGTATCCAAAACATAGGAAATATTATTTTGATTGCAGTCAAAAAAATGGCAAGAATTTTCTCAAAACCATACACTCCATAATCTTCGTAATATAAAGATTTTAGTATGCTAGGTAATTCGGAAAGTGAAAAATCAGAGTTATAAGTTTTCATATTCTGATTATATGGATATGCTCTTCAAAAGTAAAGAAAATGGCTCATTTTGCGAAAAAATAAAGAGCTGGGATTGAATTAGAGAAAAATAAAGCTAAGATAAAGATAATTTAAAAATCTCAATCCTTACTTTATTAGCTTAAGAACTGTATTATGGAAATTATAAAAGTAGAAACTGTTGAAGAATATATTGCAAACTCCCCTATCGAAGCTCAATCTATAATGAAAGAACTTCAGTCTATTATAAAATCTACACTACCATCAGTAGTTGAAGGAATAAGTTATGGCGTTCCATTCTACAAATATAATGGCTCAATCGGATGATTTGCGGTTTATAAAAGTCATGTCAGTTTTGGATTTGGTGGAAGTATACTACCCTTTGATGATCGTGACTTCCTTACAAAAAATGGATACGAACTTGGGAAAGGAACCCTCATCATCAAGTTTGATCAAAAAGTACCTGCGCAACAAGTAAAGAATGTCCTTAAAGCGAAGGCAAAAGCTAATGAAATGAAGAAAGCTACTAAATAAAAAATATTCTGAAGTAAGAATCAACAAGTAAGTATAACCTACTTTACCCTATAGTTCTCACATAATGTCTTCAGAACCTCAATCATATAGGAATTTTTTTGAGATTGAACGTCCTCAGCCCAATCATCTTGCTTTTCCCAATCTTTTTCAAGGAATACAAAATGAAGCTGATATTTTCGTTTCAGCAAGATTAGCAATGATAGTAGCACTTTCTCAGCATGCTCTCCATGAAGATATTTACTTGGGAGCAAGACAACTTATCAATGAAATATATGATTTTGAATATGAAGAATATCATAATCACCCCAAACAGTATGGAAATACAATAAATACTTATAGAAAGAATATTTCCAAAGATATTTATCAAATACTCAAAAATGAAAGCTACCTGCTTTCTCATCAAAAACCAATTGACGATATTATAGACACCAAACATCATATTTTTCCTATGATGAGAAGATCTGGAGGAATACCCGTAAAAAATGGAAAGCTTCAAATGTTTTATTATCCCAAAAAATATAATAGATTTGTGCTTGAAGGACTTGAAGAAGTTCCACTTTCTGTAGGAAATAATAAATCTGGTCTCATCGTTGGTACTCCCAATGAAAAGAACATCATCAATATTTCTCGCCCCAGACACTGCAAAGGTCTCAATGAATTTTTTTACACAGGAACTATGCTCATCCCTCATCAGATTATGCTCATTCTCGGTGATGATACTGTTTTTTCTAAGGTGGAGACTATATATCAGAAAACAGAGTATGTTGAAGATTTATGTGACTTATTGGTAGCTCGTCCGCTTCCAGAATTGTATCAGCAAGAAACCTATGAATTTAAAGAAGCAAAGAATCATCCTGTTCTTGAGTAATGAAGATATTTATTTATTATAATCTGAATTTTCGGGATGTAGTTCAGATGGTTAGAATACACGGCTGGGGGTCGTGTGGTCGTGAGTTCGAGTCTCACTATCCCGAGATTATTTTATTGTTTTAAGAAAGAATAAAGATATAAGAATGGTGGAACGCAGTCTGATTATTTTTAATATTTGAAAATTGATGATTGGAAATAAAAAGATAGTGAGTGTATGAATGCTTTTTGGTATGCTAGTACTGGGATTTTTGGGAGGTCAGAAAACCTTTGCTCAGGAAGTACAAGAACCGAGAATATCTCATGCGGAATATGTAGAAATGATAAACAGTACTATCGCAGATAATTGAGGTATCACGAGTAATAATTCTAACAGAAAAGGTCTCATTGCGGTTTTCTGTAAGGCGGTATATGATGAAAAATTGATTGAGTGATTTATGCCAACAAACGCAGAAGGTAAATATCTTCAGGATAGACCATACTCACCCAAGGATTCTTTATTTATGTTTTTGTTGTGCAATAGCCTACAAGGGAGTACAAATATCATTGATTATGCACAAAATATCAAAGCTGCTAATAAACAAGAAGAGGCAATAAAAATTTTACAGACCAACATTGTTGTGCTCAGTGAACAAATAAAAACCGAGCAATCCAAATCTAAGCCAAGTGCTACTACTATCAATGCTATGACTATCAGTAAGAACAATTTAATTAACAACCTAACAAATATATTATTTTTTGGAGATATGAAAAGTATTCCTTATTTTGAAGCTCCCTATCTCAAGAAAACTACTATCCCAGATATCGTAAATGATAGCAACTGTTCATGGGCAGGTAATCTCAATAACTGTTCACTCTCGACTTATCTTTCCAAGGTTCTTAATCTTATTATCAATGATTACACCAATAGTAAAATAGCCTGAATTTATGGATATACCAAGCCTTTGAGTAGCAATAAGGAAGCAAATACCAAGTCTACTTTTGAAGCTTTGGGTCAGTTTTCAAATTATTATTTTGGATTATGCGGACCCGCTGATTGAGATGTAATATATACCAATAAAGAACAAATTGATGGAGAAGACAGTTATTGTAGCCACCCGAATACTTACAAAGTTCTCAGCAATTTTATGGAAAACGCAAGGAATAAGGTAAAGAATAATGTTCTCATAGACTACAATGTCTTACTCGAAAAAGGACAAAAGACTCTCCTCCAAAGAGGATTAGCGACTGACTGTACGTTTATTCAACAAAGCGATGGTGGCGGATCTGCTGAAGGTTGTGGACTTGCTGATTATCAACATCTAGTACTCAATGAGCTCTTATATTATTCATTGTTTATGGATTTTTATAAACATTATGTGGTAAGTAGCGAACAATTTTGACCATTAACTATCGGTAAAGATAAGAAAATAACTCAAGAAGTTCTCGATAAAGAGCAATGGAAAACTCAAGTAGAAATTGAAGTAAACACACAAGCAATTCAGCAAGATTTCAAAATAATCAGAAAATTAATTTCTACTTTCCCAATCCACATCGGCTTGGTCGCCTATCTTGAAGATCTTGTAAACTTCAGATGAGAAATGACAAAGCTTTACACTCCTATTCGCCAGCTATATTACAAACTCAGAAACGTCCAAACCTATAAATAAAAAAGATCTTATTTATCATTTAGTTTGAACAATGCACCCAGATACTCTCAACTTTCTCAAAGCTCTTTCTGAAAATAATAATAGAAACTTTTTTGCCATTGTAAAACCACTCTACGATCAAGTACGAGAACAATTGATCGCTTTTACAGACGATGTTATTTCGGAAATCAAGAAGTTTGATGAGAGTATAGATGAAGATTTAACAGCAAAGAAATGTCTGTTTCGTATCTATCGTGATGCAAGAAGACTCAAACCCTGAGATCCAGTTTATAAGAAAAATTTTGGTTTCTCAATTAGTCCGAGCGGAAAGAACGACTCACGTGCTGGTTACTATCTTCATATTCAGCCCAAACATTCATTTTTTGGTGGAGGAACTTATCGACCAGAACCTTCAGAATTACTCAATCTCAGACATTATCTTATAAGATATGCAGATGAGTATCATAAGCTAATCCAGAATAAGAACTTCGTAAAAGAGTTTTGAAAGGTAGGTGGAACAAGTATCACGAGACCACCAAAAGGATTTTTTAAAGACACTCCTCACTTGGAGCTGATAAAGAAAAAACAACATCTAATTACTCACGCTTATACAGACAAGGAAATGTCAGATCCAAATTTTATGAACCTCTTTCTCCATCATTGTAAAATTGCGATGCCGTGGTTTCACTTTCTCAACAAAGGTTATAACTATACCGAACGACAACATACTTTGTAATCCAAGTTTAATTGGAGAATAAAGAGACCCGCTCCGCTGAATAGCTGAGTACAACTATGCCGAACGACAACATACTTTATAGTCAGACTTTCCGAACATATGAATACTGCCCTTATCGATAATATATCACACAATCTCAGATTATTTTGTGAATGAACACAAGTCCCCTGCATTTCTCGCAATACCGAGGATTTTCTGATTCCTTTATTGGAAAAATATAAACCTCAACATATTCTGGAGATTGGTACAGCATATGGATATAGCTTGCTAACCATAGGTCGCACCGTTGCAAAATGGTGAGGAAACATCATAGGCTGTGAAAGAGCATATCCTAACTGGGTAGAGATACAAAAGCTATTAGCACTTTCCAAGTACTATGGAATGCACAATCTGGAGTGTTTATACGGACCTTTTCTGAGCTTTACCCCCAATCAATTTCAAACTCAGACCAAAGTCTTTGATTTTGTCTTTATCGATGCTCAAAAATCAGAATATCCCAATTATATAGACTATCTCATAGATAATAAACTTATCGATGATAAGACTATCCTGCTCTTTGATGATGTCATTAAGTATCAAGATAAAATAATCTGACTTACAGAAAGCCTAAAGGCATATGGTTATCAGTATGAGCTTCATCAACTGGATAGTGACGATGGCGTGCTTATCGCTCAAAAAGAATAAACAAAAAACTGTCAGCATCTGCTCACAGTTTTTTGTTGTACTACATAGTAATATTTTAATCCAAATCTTCAATAATCTTTGGTTGTTGATCTACAAATCAAGAAAGATACGCCTGCCATTTAGTAATGTGTTTTTTAAATCTTAAGATTTTATCTCGTAGATTTCTGTTTCTTCTACCCAAGATAAGCATACTGAGAAATTGAATGAATCATACGATACCGATCCAAATAGCCCAAACATAGATTACTGGAATTTGCACAATAAGCCACAAAAATCTGAAAATGAACAAACGAGAAACATTCTCTTGGAATTGAGCATGAAGTTGGATTCCATTGAGTGCAGTTTTAGCACCTGTATTAGGTAAAAGGTTCTCAATTTCTTCCACTACATCTTCGATTTTCTCTCCTACTTTGTCTACCTTGCGCCCAAAATCTTTAGTTTGTTTCTCAAATTTAGGATTATGCATTTGCTCAGTGAGTTGTTCTGCATATTGGTCCATTTTACCTTCGATAGTTTTTGATGAACTTTGTATTTTTTTATCTACATCAGAAGAAAATTTTTCTACCTTTTGTACAAAACTTTCTTTTTCTTTATGAGTTGACTCTGATTTTGTTGTTTTCCCAGTTGTGCTTGTAGTTTTTTTTGGTGGCATAATATTAGTAAAAATAGATAATAAATAATCAGATTATTTTTTATTTAATTTCGATCATATATCCTGTGAGTTCACTTGCGAGCTTGATATTTGAAGCAGATCTTCCGATTGCTTTTGATTTTTCTCCCTCTGGAACTTGTACTACTGCTTTCTTACCCATAATTTGCACAGAAGTAACCTTTGCTGGTTTGAGTGCATCTGCAACCAATTTTTCTTCTCCTCCATCTTCATCATATTCAATAATATCAATTTTTTCTCCATCGAGAAGAGTCAAGATAGTATTAATTCTTTGTCCTTTTTGTCCTACGAATACTCCTACTGGATCAATTCTATCATCGGAAGTACTTACCACCAATTTAGTTCTCTTTCCAGGTATTCTTACAATCTTGTCGATGAATACTTTTTCTTCTTCCAATTCAGGAATAACCTTTCTGAGTAATGCTTCAATAAAGTCACTTGAAGATTGGGTAATATCAAGAGTAATAGCGCTTCCATCCTTAGCAATTTTTTTCAATAATACGAACACTTCCTCTCCTACTGTATAGAGTTTTCCTGGGATTTGACCGATTGGCATCAATACTACCGCAGTGTTATCGATATCTAAGATCACAGTTTCACCTACTGATCTGAGAACTTTTGCTCTGAGAAGTTCACCCTGTCTATGAGAGAAGTTATCATAAAATTTCTCCTTTTCAATTTCTTTGATTCTTTGTTTGATCGTTTGCACTGCAGCCTGTGAAGCGATTCTTGTAAAATCAAGATCATCAGGAGTGATATGAATTCCGAACTTATGACCAACTTGAAGGTTTGGATTCATCTTTTGTGCATCCTTGAGTGAGATTTCTTTTTCAGCTTCTTCTACTTCTTCCACTACTTCCATTTCTTTGTAGATTTGAATATCTCCGTCTGCTCCGATTTTTACGAGCAACTGGATTTTCTTATCTCCTATCACATAATCTTTTTTGTAGGCAGTTTTGATTCCGAGTTTAACAATCTCCATTACTGTCGCAGGATCGAGTTTGTAATCCTTTGTCATTTCCATAATGGCTTCTTTCATCTTTTGTGGATCTAATTTCATTGTGGGGTATATAAATATAATAAATAAGCAGAATTAGTGATACCAATGGGTTATTCATTTAAGAAAAGATCTCCCAGCTCAGAAGAGTGGAAGACCAAGTTTGGTAAAACTTACATCTACAATATATTCAGGTTGATTCAAATTGCAAGCATTTATTTTTGCCATAGGAAACGAGAATAGTTAAATGCGTTTTCAGATTATATTATATTCCTCCTCCAGCTCATTCCATAGGATCGATTGCAGGAACAGTCCCAGAATCATTATCCATATTTGGAGTGTCGCTTGGTAAGTTATCCATATCTACACCACTTGCAGTCATATCAACTTTTTGAGTATCAGATCCGTCTGTGTCTACAGCAGTATCTGTATCATCCATATCTTTTGCATCATCCATATCTTTTGTATCATTCATATCATCTCCTTCGCCAACATTCAGATCTTGTTCAATAGTTCCTGTATTAGCAGGGTTTAAATATTTGTTGAGCATCATTTCATTATTTTCTCCTGTCATAGTTGATAAAACCATACTCAAAGCAAATGCTACCAATCCTACTATCCAATAATTTGTATTACTCACTGGTTGAGATAGTAATGGATCTGAACCGTACTTATTATCTCCTACATTACCTTTATAAAAAGCAATAACAAAACTTCTACAAATAGATCGAATAAGAAGTACCAATCCGATAATACCCGCTAAGGCTAAAGGACCGCTTTTCAAGATATCTATAATAGCCTGAACATTTTGACTTTGAAATGCCTGAAAAAGACCAGCACTTCCAGCCACTACCCCAGCGATAATAAAACATGATACCAATAAAATCATAGGGATGTATGCATATCGTCCAGTTTTCCCAAGATCATGAGATCTTTTAATAATTAATTTGATCTGAAGTAAGGTAGTAATGATCGCAACAACAAAAATAATAATCATACTCGCTTGTCCCAAATTTCCTAATAATTTTAAGAACACAAATGAAATTACCGAAGACAATAAAGATAAGATCATAATAGAAACCCAGTACTCACCTCTTCATATTCTACCTGCTGAAAAAGATCCCGTCCAGATTAGATTCCAACAATGCTTGATAAGCCCTCCAATTGATAATTGATTGTCCATAGTAGTAAGATTATAATAAGTAAAAAATATTCTAGTTTTAATTTTGTTTAGCAAAGTTACTTTGTTGTATACTAAATAGTTTATCAATATCAACTGCTGATGCAATAAGTGAGATAGCTGATATTTTAAAATAATTCTGTAAAGTATTACTCGCTATAGTCGTATATATATCTTTGTTGTTGGTATAATGGGCATGCTTACTTCCAGGCATTATATCAATCGCATCAAACAATGAAGTTATAAAAGTAGAGGTTTGAGGTAGTAATAAATTATTATTCTCCCTCTTATAAATATTATTAAATTCCAAATTGATAATTTCATCTTTAATGCCTTTTCCATTCGCTTTCATAAAGAATAATTCTAAATCTTCATTTTCATAATTGCGCTTATTAATACTGTGATAAATAGGACTATCAGATAGGATTTCGTGAAGTTCTACACGAATTTGAGATCTATAAGGCAAGCCTTCAGCCTTATCCACTAAGGTATAGTAAAATTCATCACATTGTCTATGATTTACAGTAGCATCATGTAACTTGAGGTAAGATTTAAGCATTGTAATATTTAAAATTATCAGATGAAATTCGGTGACTAGGATTCGAACCTAGATAAACGGATTCAGAGTCCGTTGTCCTACCATTAGACGATCTCCGATCGACAGTTAATAAGGTTGATTTCTGAATATACCATTGGATTAGCTGGATATCAACCTCATACTAATCCTTTTAATATGTTTTTCAAACGAAAAAACGATAGTTTAAGCTTATTTAAATAATAAAAAAACTGAAAGAGATATCTGCCCTTTCAGTTTATTAGATTTTCAGATTATAAAATATTCAGAAAATAAGAATATTATTCTACTACTTCTACACTATCTTCGATCATCTCACCATCACTGTTCATGTATACGAACATAGGGATAATCAGAGGAAGTCTATCGAGTGATTTTTGTAATACAATTTCAAGATCTGATTTTATATCTTTGAGACATTGTTTTACATTATCATATTTGCCAATTCTATTTTTATATTCTTTCTCCACATATTTTACAATATCTGTATGAACTTTTCTGATTTCAGTTGTATATACAAACCCTCTTGATTCAATTTGAACATTTCCAACGATTTGTCTTGTTTTCACATCTACTTTGAGAATAAAGGTCAACATACCACTTTCAGACATAATCTTTCTTGCTTTACTTACATACTCCCCTTGTAGACCTCCAATTCCTTTCCCATCCACAATAATTGTATCGAGTTTCAATCTCTTATCTGATTGAATTACGATATCTTTGTACATTTCGATAATAACTCCATTACCTTCTGGCATAAGTATTTTTGCTGAATCATGACCCATTTCTAAAGCCAGTTTACGATGAGCATATCTTTCTTTTGCAGGCATATAGAAAGGCAAGAAGAAATCAGGTTTTACTAATCCTAACATCAACTTATGATCTTCTTCGTGACCATGTCCAGATGTATGAATATCCATATCATTATTTGTAATAAGGTTTATTCCTTCTGTAAGAAGTTTATTGAGCATGAGAGACATTTGTGTTTCATTTCCAGGGATGGCATTTGATGAAATCAATACTGAATCATTTTTTCTAAACTTAAATTGTGGATTTTCTCCTCTAGAAGCTCTCGCTAGAAAACTAAATTCTTCGCCCTGACCTCAAGTACAAAGTATCACCGTTTTATCATCTGTCATACTATCTGTAGTATTGAGATCATACTTTCTTAAGAAATCTTTTGGTGTATTTATATACCCTAGTTCTCTAGCAACATCTGAATAATTAATCATAGATCTTCCTGCTAAAAAGGTGGTTTTATTATATTTTACTGCAGAATGAATAGCCTGTATAACTCTTCCCACGTTTGACGCAAATACAGCAATAATCAGTCTTCCTTTGGCATTTTTTATCAGATTATCAAGACTTTCTCCAATTACTTTTTCTGATTTTGATCGCCCTGGTTTATCAGCACCAAGACTATCACCGATATATAGTTTTACACCTTCTGTACCAATTCTAGCTATCTTAGCGAGATCAGCTGGTTTATCAATTGCTGGTGAATGATCAATCTTGAAATCGGCTGAAGTAAAGATTACTCCTTTTGGAGTATTGATACTTAAGGCAAAAGTTTCAGGAATATTGTGGTTCACTCTTACAAATTCGATTTCAAAGCATCCAATCTTCACCAGATCTGTGTCAGGGTTTACAATTTTATACTTAAGTTTGTTTACTGTTTTTCTCTCTTCGAGTGTCTTCTTCAATAATCCAAGCGTAAGCGGAGTCGTATACACTGTAGGGATAAAATCCAATTGTGGTAAGATATCCTTAAGCGCTCCGATATGATCCAAATGCCCATGAGTAAGCACGATACCTTTAAGTTTTTTGATGTTTTTCTTGATGTAAGTAACATCTGGAATCAGGTAATCTGCTCCCATCGTGATTGTTTGATTGAATTCTAGTCCACAATCTACCATGATCATATCATTACCATATTCGATGAAAATACACTGCCCTACTTGTTCAAGTCCGAGTAATGAACCAATTTTCACTGGTTGTTCGCCTTTAGGATCAAATGCAACTGGTGTGTTTTCTTCTGTTACTCTATTTTCAGTAGTTCTTGTTGGTCTTTTTTGAAAATCTTTGTGAAAATTTCCATTAGTTTTTTTGGCTTGTTTAGGCTGAAAATTGAAATTAACTCCTCCTAAGTTTGATTTTTCTAGGAAAGCTTGCTCTTCATTTTTAGGTAAAGTCGCATCAAATGTTTTGTGTGTAACTTCAGGATTTTGAGCTGTAGAAGTATCGATAGTATTTACAGCTCATACTTCTACATTTTGAGGAGTAGTTGAGTCAGGAATAGTATTTTTCTTTTCTGCTTTTGGTTCTGTCATTTTGAAAAAATATTATAAAAATTAAAATTTACTAAGATATAAAAAATAGTCTGAAAAGATTGAGAGAAGCTTGGAATTACTGCTATGGTCCACGAGTTTACAATTCATGTTTGAAATGGTAGTCACCTTAATATCAAATAGTAATTGTAGTCTTAAAGGAAAATCCATAGAAATAGGATAGCTTACACGCACAGCAAGAACGTTTAGCAAGATTTTCAGAGAGTTCTTTATTATCAAATTACTCTAATAGTAATGATTTAATTCTCAATTGCAAATAGTATGTAGAGTATGCTAGTAAACTGATCTTTACAAAAAAAAAGAGAGCCTGAATCAGACTCTCGTGTTTATGAAACTTATTTTATTTGATATAAGGCACCAAACTTAACGGTTTCAATTTTTTTAATTTTTAATATGGGAGCAATCTCAATAATTTTGAGAGCAAATTTTGCCCCTACGATACCTACAACTAGATACAAAAAGTAAAAATCAACCCACGCATTAGAGATACTGAAACTATCCAATATTCTCATTCCAGTAGTGAAACTATAATTGGTGAACCAATTAATGTTCAAAAGAAAATCCAATAATGGTAGTATAGATAAAACAAATGATCCGAGTACTACCCAAGCTAAAATCTCGAATAATTTAATTTTCAGCTTTTTTAAGGCTAAAGATTGGTTGATATAGTCAAAAGATACTTTTCTGCCTCCAACTATAAGAAAACCGATGATAAATATAGTTGAAAATATCGTAAAACCAATTACGATTACAATCATACTAATAAAGAACAATTCCATGATATTAATTTTTATATTGTTAAGAAAATGTAATCATTTTATAAATATTATATACTCAATGTCAACCTATAAAAAGAAATTAAAAATCTGAGTGCGTAATGGAAGAACTTTTAGTTCATCTTCAATCAACTATACCCTCTTAGCTGTTTATTACACTTTTCTCAGTAGTTCTTTATTATCAGTAACTAGTTTCATCCTAGTATTTAATGATGTATTAATATGAAATTTTTTTATAGATTGCATTTATCTTTTAAGAATTTATATAATTGCTCCAATGATGGATGTTGCAAATCTTGTTCTAAGTATTTTTTTACTCTTGGAATAAAAGATAGATATTTTTCTTTACTATCACGAAGTTTTAATCTGGAAAAAATACCCAATATTTTTAAATTTCTTTGAGCTCCAAGTATATGATAGTCATTTATGAAATCATCTTTATTAACATTTACATTATTTAGAAAATAATTTATCATACTTTGCTGAGTTTCTTCAGATACATCACGCCTAGCATCTTGCAATAATGAAACTAGGTCATAAGCGCTATTTCACATTAAAGCATCTTGAAAATCCAGTAATCATACCTGCATTATTCCGATACGATCATCTAAATTTAACAAATTATCAACATGATAATCTCTCAACACAATAACGTCATTCGGCAATTTTAATTTGGAGATAATAGAGCAGATTATATCATTGTACTCATTTTTTATATTTTCTAATGCATTAGTATCAAGTTTCAAAAATAATGGAAGATACCACTCTGGCATTAGCATAGCCTCTTTTATAAGAATTTGTTCATCATAAAAATCTAAATCATATTGTTCGACATCCTTATTAATTTGTATCAATACATTAACAGCACTGGTATATAATTCTATTTCTAAATCTCAGTTTTCAATAAGTAGATCGTTAAATTTTGAGTTACCAAGATCTTCCAATAGTAAAAATCAATTTTCTACATCACTTAAAATAATTTTTGGAGCGCTCAGTCCTAAATTTAATAATATATTGTCTATTTTTATGAAAGGTTGAACATCTTCATGCGGCTGAGGTGCATCCATTAGGATGTAGACTCAACTTGATGTTATAATACGCTCGTATTTCCTAAAAGAAGCATCACTAGGAATTTTTATACGATCTATAATATTTAATCATGTTCTTAACAAAAATGCATTAATTTTTATCTCTCTATTATCGATTCAAGCATTACAAATGTCCATTTAAAAGGAAAATGAATTAAAATACGCAATAAAAAAGATTATATTTTTATTTATATATTTTTCTAGTACATAATGAGTATCCTCATTATACACTCAAGTCGTTACAATTGCTAATTCTAGATAAGGTGCCTAAAAATTAAAAAAAAGAAATTTAAAAAAACCCGAATGCATGAAGCAATCAGGTTTTTTAAGAATTATACAAATAAGGTTTAATTATAAAGAGGATTTTTTCCTAAATCTCATTCTATTATGTCAATAAATCATATACATCTATCAACCTCTTTATTTTTACTACAATATGGAAAAGTAAAAATAGAATCTCAGCACTCTATCTCCTTATTATATATTTTTACAACTCCTGAAAAAAATCATCATTTATTTGAGTTATTGATTATATCTTGAGGAATGTTATTTACAATATAAAATCAATGTATTGGATTCTTCGGCTCTCATATAAATAAAGACATAACTCAATAATGTCATGAGTATATGAATTCATCATGCTCTATGATAAAATTTCCAGAAAAAATAGTATCAATTCAAGTACATTTTGGCCTTAACACATTTGTTAGTTCTTTCGCCATAAGACGATTTAAATACTGAAATACTCAGGATTCAAATCATATATATTGCTTACATTCATATCAGAAAAGGTTTTTATCTAGCTTATTATACATAGCATGATGTTTATCTAAATCATTATATATAATATATTCTCCACTAAATACAGACGGCTGTATAAAATTAGATGAATGAACTCCTATTTCAAACTGTTCATTACTTTTAGGATCTAAAACTATTCAAGGTCATCCATCGAAAGCTTCCTCATTTTCTGAAGTAATTAAGTATCATGTCTTCTTCCTAATGACTGAAGTATCACATGCAACACTCTCATTTATTTCATTTAAATCTGCGTTATTATTTCAACTTTCCGTAATATTTTGAATAGAGAGATTTTTTGTTCCCTCAATAATTTTGTTAAAATATCCTTTAGTTACAAAAAAAAAGTAACACATAACCCCAAAAAAAAAGAAAAATAATATTATAAACAATTTTTTCATATCATTAATCAGTAGGTTAAAAGATTTCATGGTGATAGAGAAATTATCATCAAATACAAATTAAAAAAACCCAATCACATTGATGCAATCAGGTTTTTTAAGAATTATACAAATAAGAGAAGGTAAAACATCCAAGCAACAATTTGAGAATGTTGACTTTGGTGTACATTGAAGTACTGTAGTGTTTTTTTTGTTTTATCCATTGAAGGATATTTTTTCCATTAGGGAAGTGATTTATCCCCACGTTCCCGTAGGGATGCCTTGTTACGACTTAACTCCAATCACTGATTCACGTTTCGTACCGCATTGCGATGCTTCAACGCGCCTCAGCTTTCATAGTTTGACGGGCAGTGAGTGCAAGGAACAGGGACATATTCACGGCAACTTGCTGATTTGCCATTACTAGAGATTCCTACTTCATGTAGTCGAGTTCCAGACTACAATCCGAACTAAGGGGTGTTTTATAGATTTGCTCCGGGTCGCCCCATTGCTTCTGATTGTACCACCCCATTGTATTGCCTCTGAAGCCCTTCACGTAAGTAGCATGAGGATTTGACGTCATCCACACCTTCCTCCCGGTTACCCGGGCAGTCTCCTATGACATAGTAACATAGGATGAGGGTTGCGTTCGTTTCGAGAATTAACCCGACACCTTGAGGCACGAACTGACGACAACCATGCACCAACTGTGCTACGCCCCCGAAGGGTAATACGGATCACCCGTATGACACATAGCATGTCAAGTGAAGGTAAGATTTCTGGCTTATTATCCAATTACTCGAGACAATCCACCTCTTGTGTGTTCCCCCGCCTATCCCTTTGAGTTTCACTCTTGCGAGTATACTACCCAGGCGATCTGCTTAACCCGTTAGGTAACAGCACTTGGGGTATAAGCCCAAACACTTAGCAGACATAATTTACGGCTCGGACTACCGGGGTATCTAATCCCGTTTGATCCCCGAGCTTTCGTTCTTGACTGTCAGAAAACCATAGTTAGTTGCTTTCGCTTTTGGCGTTCCTACCGATATCAACGGATTTCACCCCTCCACCGGTAATTCCACTAACCCCCAGTTATCTCCAGAATAGCAGTATCTGACCCCTTCCTCTGCTTGAGACAGAGTCTTTAAAATCAGACTTACTAGACCAGCTACGAACTCTTTACGCCCAGTAACTCCGGATAACGCTTGCGACCTTCGTATTACCGCGGCTGCTGGCACGAAGTTAGCCGTCGCTTATTCCTGAAGTACCGTCATTCGTCTTCCTTCAGAAAAGCGGTTTACGATCCATAGACCTTCATCCCGCACGCAGAATTGCTGGATCAGACTTTCGTCCATTGTCCAAGATTCCCCACTGCTGCCCCCCGTAGGGGTATGGGCCGTGTCTCAGTCCCATTGCGGCCGACCATCCTCTCAGACCGGCTACCCGTCATAGGCTTGGTGGGCTTTTATCCCGCCAACTACCTGATAGGACGCATCCTCTTCTCCAAGCGGTAAACCTTTACTCATACTATTTTCATTCATATGAGACCATTGAGGATTAGCTATATCTCTATAGTTTTCCTCAACTCGGAGGGAGATTGAATACGCGTTACTCGCCCGTTCGCCACTAATCAGCGCTTCAATCAGACTTTGAGCAAGCTCTCCATCGTCAATCAGCAAGATCCGTTCGACTTGCATGTGTTAGGCATTCTGCCAGCGTTAATCCTGAGCCAGGGTCAAACTCTTCAAAAATAGTTGGAGTTTTACCTTCTCTTATTTGTACAACTGGTATAATAATTCTCAATTTTTGATATATAACTCCGAAGAATTATAGATCATCATTATCAAATCACTAAAAATATTAATGAACATAATCTGAATAAGTAAGTTCGCTAATAACTATATAGTCGTAAAATACAACACAATTATACATTGCAAAGTAAAATACACACTATACTTATAGCTTATTAACCCTTATTCATTATAGGTAGCGCCCATCTACTTTCCCGGAACTATACAGTCCAAGTATCATCGACCACGTTTGGCTTGACTTCTGTGTTCGGAATGAGAACAGGTATTTCCCAAACATGTATAAACACCACCAATAATGAACAAAAATTTAATTTTTCAAATAACAATTATCATATACTTTTATACTTCACATCCAAGTATTCAATTTTTTGGAAGGAAAATTACATTCATTCGACCTATTAGTACAACTCGGCTAACACATTACTGTGCGTACACCTGTTACCTATCAAACCTGTAGTCTCCAGGAGGTCTTATCTATATCTTGCGATATAGGAGCAATCTAATCTTAGAGCATGTTTCCCACTTAGATGCTTTCAGCGGTTATCAGTTCCAAGCTTAGCTACCCAGCTATGCCGATGGTTCGACAACTGGTGCACCAGAGGCTTGTCCATCCCGGTCCTCTCGTACTAGGGACAGCACTCTTCAAATTGCTTACGGATGCAGTAGATAGGGACCGAACTGTCTCACGACGTTCTGAACCCAACTCGCGTCCCGCTTTAATGGGCGAACAGCCCAACCCTTGGGACCTTCTACAGCCCCAGGATGCGACGAGTCGACATCGAGGTGCCAAACGGAATCGTCTATATGAACTATTGGATTCCATTAGCCTGTTATCCCCGGAGTAACTTTTATCCGTTGAGCGGATCCTCTTCCACTTGAAAGATCCGGATCATTTTCACCTACTTTCGTATCTGTTCGACCTGTCAGTCTCACAGTCAAGCGTTCTTATGCGAATACACTTACAATACGGTTTCCATCCGTACCAAGAACACCTTTGTGCACCTCCGTTACACTTTAGGAGGCACCCGCCCCAGGTAAACTACCCAACTAGCACTGTTCCCGCCAATGGCGGGTTAGTATCGCGACGTACAATGAGTAGTATCTCACTTTTTGGCTCCACCCAAACCAGAGTTTGGACTTCAAAGCCTTCTACTTATGCTGAGCAACATACGCTACGATACAATACCAATCTATAGTGAAGCTTCACGGGGTCTTCACGTCTAACTGCATCTACCCGGCATTTTCACCGGGATTGTAATTTCACCGAAACTAAAACTGAGACAGTGCGGGGATCGTTATGCCGTTCGTGCGGGTCGGAACTTACCCGACAAGGAATTTCGCTACCTTAGGACCGTCATAGTTACGGCCGTCATTCACCAGTGCTTGACTCCCGAGCGTGAACAAGAGAGCTTAACATTCTGGCATCGGACAGGCATCACTTCATATACATCCACTTACGTGTTAGCATGAAGCTGTGTTTGTGATAAACAGTCGCCCCCGCGACATTCGCTGCGTCCCACATTGCTGTGGGAAGGACTTATCCCGAAGTTACGTCCGCTTTTTTGCCAAGTTCCTTAGTTATTAGTTGTTTCGACCGTCTAGGTATTCTCTACCAACCTACATGTGTCTGTTCTCGGTACAGGTTAAAATATGTTAAGCTAGAAGATTTTCTTGGCACCCAAACAACTGAACTTACGTCTGATTGCTCAGACTACGTGTTTTACTCGGCCGAAAGATAGCGGATTTTCCTACTATCAAGCCTCGATATACAACCCCAATCCTTAAGAGGCTCCAATGAATCCAAATGCGTTCCTCCATCGCCATATTTTAAGTACTAGAATATTAACTAGTTATCCATCGCGACACCTTTTCAGGATGTGCTTAGGTCCTGACTAACCCTACGTCGATGAACGTTGCGTAGGAAACCTTAGGTATTCGACGTGTAGAATTTTCATCTACATACGTTACTCATATCAGCATTATTACTTGTATACAGTCCACTGTCGCTTACACTTCAGCTTCAACCCGTATACAACACTCTCCTACCGCCATATTGATAAATCAATAGACTTTCGACTTCGGTAAATAGCTTAGCCCCGTTACATCTTCAGCGCATCGCCGCTTGTCTAGTGAGCTGTTACGCACTCTTTAAAGGATTGCTGCTTCTGAGCAAACCTCCTAGATGTCTTAGCAGCGACACCTCTTTTCCCACTTAGCTATTATTTAGGGACCTTAGTCAGAAATCTGGGCTGTTACCCTTTCGACGATGGCAATTTGCTGTCACCGTCTAACTCCACAATATTTACGGTAGCATTCGAAGTTTAACAAGGTTTGGTAATGTCTCTCGACACCCCTAGCCTTATAAGAGCTCTACCTCTACCGGATCTTAATTGCAGGTCAAACCTAAATTTGTTTCGGAGAGAACCAGCTATCACGTTATTCGATGAGCTTTTCACTCCTAGACACGGCTCATCCGAAGGATTTGCAGTTCCAACCGGTTCGGTCCTCCTTGTCGCCTTCGCGACAGATCAACCTGGCCATGACTAGCTCATAACGCTTCGGGTCAATTAACAGCAACTAAACGCCCTATTCAGACTTGCTTTCGCTACGGCTCCGGCTACAATTGCCTTAACCTTGCTACTGTCAATTACTCGCTGACCCATTCCTCAATAGGTACGCGGTCACCAATAAAGGCTCCCACTCCCTTGTGAGCCAGAAATTTCAGGATCTATTTCACTCCGCTACCCGCGGTTCTTTTCACCGTTCCCTCACGGTACTATGCGCTATCGGTGTGAGAAAGTATTTAGTCTTAGACAGTGGTCTGCCTAGCTTCACGCCAGATTTCTCGTGTCTGACGTTACTCAGGTGGTATAAACAAAGATATGACAATACGAGTACGAGACTTTCACTCCCTATGGTGGCACTTTCCAGAGCCTTCCCCTCTCGACATATTTTTTGACTTTGCAGATAATTACTAGCTTATCAATAATACTCCTACAACCCCAATTATGCAACGGCTAGAACCTTGACACAATAACTGGTTTAGACTCCTCCGCGTTCGCTCGTCACTACTAACGGAATCTCTTACGATTTCTTTTCTTCTTGGTACTGAGATATTTCACTTCCCAAGCTTGCCGTCTCGACTAAGCGAGCATCCCGAAGGATAGGTTTCCCCATTCAGATATCTACGACTATAACGATTGTTGACATCTTGTCGTAGCTTTTCCCAATCAACTAGGTCTTTCATCGGCTTTCTCACCCAAGGCATCCTTTTCTGGCTCTTAAAATTATGTAACTCCTTCCAAAAAATTCAATACTTGAAATATTTTGTTTAGTATATAAGTATTCTATGATTTATTATTTGAATGGTATAGAAATTTTACAAGATCATTTTCAATAATTTAGTAAAAAATTATGGAAAATAAAAAATACCAGCTTTGAGTTTGATATTTTTAAAACAAACATTTTGTGAGTAATTAGTCACAATAATTTTGTCGACTTTATTTCTAAGATAATAATGAACAGCAGTGGCTCTACTAATAACATTTCGGTTACCGATTTCAAGAGATTTTTTAACAAAATGTCAAAAATATCCTAAGTCAATTGAAAAGCCTAAATTCAAAGGTCATATATCCTCAAAAAAGTAAAATTCATTGAAAAAGATGACTAAATAGATTTACCCTAATGGTACAAATTAGAAATTTTATCCTGAAAAGATAAAAATAAGTCATTTTAAAATATTAAAACCATCTATCCTTATGATTCTTTTTTCATTATTATTGTGTGCAGGGCTATTTATTTGGTTCTTCAATCAGATTGGTATTACGTGGATGGGCATATTACCTATTGCTACGATCGTGGCTTTATTCTTTTGATCTGGTATACAATCATCACATAGATCTGGGATAAAACAATATCTAGAAGATCATCTTCAGGCTTTTTCATGGATACTTATGAATATAGGAGTTCAGATTATTATGTCATTATATAATGTATCATGGACGCTCAGCTCAATACTATTATTATCCGCAAATGCTTTTCTGCTTATTATTATATATCTTATAAAGGGCAAAGATTGGCAATCTCCACTCAGAGCTGCTATCGTCTTCCATGCTTTGATATATATCATAACTTCAGTATATACAGCATATTTGGTAGAAAATATGCAGGTAGTAATAGCATTGATAGGAATGTTGTTTGCGCTATTATCAGCATTTTGGACTCTATATATTACTATAATCTGACATTTTACAGATATCAATAGTACGACGAAGGTGAAATACGAAGCTTTCTTTATATATCACTGCCTACTTATTAGCGTACTATTAAAGTTATATATCTCTACTGATCCATTTGTAGGTCTGATTATTATTCAACTTTATATCACTTTATTACTATTCTTAATTTCTAAGATAAAAAATAACACACCAGCAGTAGAAAATGATGTGGATATGGATGTGGAGTATATTTTGAGAGGGTATAGAATGAATCAGATACCCACTGCGGGCAAAGACCGATTTACATCTCGATTAGTGTTTCCAAAACTTCAAAAATTGGTCCAAGATATCCCAGCAAGCATCTATTCGGCCTTGAGTATCTCAAGTATTGCGACTACTCTTTTCTTTTGTGGATTAGTCATCTATTATGGGCAAGGTAATAATCTTTATTTTGCTGATTTCTTATTGTTCTTAGTAAATACTGGTCTTTATCTCTATATATTTTATCTGTGTAAAACAATTGGTGTACAAGATAAACTTCGAAGGTTCTTTGGTTTTATCGCTATCAATATCTGTTACTTTATTGCTGTTGCTCAAGTCTTCCAACAAGATACCGTATCTATACTATTCTGGTCAATTATCTGGTCAGTAGGAAACAATGTGGCTCTCAATTACATGCAAGAACTTAGATCATACCTCGGTAAATCTGATTACCAATATTGGCTAATGAGTAACTTCTTGGGTCTGATTATCATACTTTATTTCTTCCTCACGCTCAACTTAGATATATTATTGAAGGTAGCTATTGTGGTAATGATTGTAGGATTGTGGTTATTATTAAATAAAAATAATCTGAAGCAGATGCTTGAAAAAGAACAACCGGAAGGAGAATTCCTTTAAGAATAATAAAAGAAAACCCACATTGCAAGTATTACAATGTGGGTTTTTGTTTTGACACAATCTTGATATACAGTAATTATTTTTTTCAACCAGATCAATTATTGCCAGTTCCATTACTTGGTTTACATTCTGCTCCTACAGGCGCACTATCACAAGTTTTTCAGTCTGTATTAGTATCAGACCAAGCGCATTGATAGTTGGTACATACTTTGTATTTTCCGTGAGGCGGATCATTTGGTTTTTTACATTCTGCTCCTAAAGGTGCACTATCACAAATTTTTCCATCTGAATTAGTATCAGACCAAGCACATTGATAGTCAGTACAAACTTTGTATTTCTTAGGCGGAGTATTACAACTATTATTACAGGTTGGTTCAGTAAATGGACCATTTTCCATAGCCACACATTCTTTGCCTACGCCTGATCAAGCAGCAGCACAGCCAAAGGTTAAACCAGTACTTTCAGCTAATAAATCATCAAGATCTGATTGCGTAACAAAACCTAATTGTGATGAAGAGTTATTGAGTAAAAGTGAGCTTACTCCTGTAGCAAGTCCTGCTACACCAAGGATACCTCAGATAATCCAAGTTGTTGTTTTATTCATGTTTTAAAAAAAAGAGTAAATATAAACTTAGTTATATTATACTCACCCCCCCCTGATTTGTCAAATATTTGGTGGAGATTTTTCAGATTATTTTCATTTCTTTTCTTAAAACACTTATCTAATCTAAAAATAACTTCATCTCATCATACACGTATTATGATTCACAAAATCAAAACTTATACCATCAATGGCTTGATAGGCAATGAAATCACTATAGAAATAGGGACCAGTAAGTCTTTACCGACCATAGAAGTAATAGGACTTCCGGATGCTATTATCAGAGAATCCAAAGAACGCATCAGAGTGGCTTTGAGGAATAGCGGAATAGAAATACCCAATCGTAAGTTTATTCTAAATCTTTCACCATCGGACATTCGCAAAACAGGAACAAGTTTTGATCTTCCTATGAGTGTTGCACTTTTATGGTCAATTATGGAGGATAAAGCTACGAATGTTTCTCTTCTTGAGAATGGGTTATTTTTTGGAGAACTCGGACTTGATGGGCAGATAAAAAGAATTGATGGATTGTTACCTATGGTTATTGCAGCTAAGAAAGCTGGTTACATGGATTTTATAGTTCCTAGTGAAAATCTGTATGAACTAGAATACATCGAAGGAATCAGATTGTATCCCGTAGATCATTTTGTAGAACTCGTGGAATATTTTTGTAATAATTGAGAACTCAAGCTTATACAGGACCATAAATCCTTACAGCATATTTTGGAATCCTACGAACGAGAACACAATTTTGCTCACATCAAAGGACATAGTTTGGCTAAAAGAGCAATGACTATTGCCGCAAGCGGATTACACAATATCTTATTAGTGGGAGCTCCTGGGAGTGGGAAAACTTTACTCGCCAAAGCTCTCCAGTCTATCTTACCTCCCCTACAACCCTCAGAAATACTTGAAACATCTCAGATTTATTCCGTCATTGGTAAACTCAATAAAGATATGCCTTTGATTATTCACAGACCATTTAGATCTATACATCATACTGCTTCCAAGATTTCTATTATTGGTGGCGGAACTACTCTTAGACCTTGAGAAGTATCTTTATCTCATAGATGAATATTATTTTTGGATGAATTGACTGAATTTCCGAGAGAAACTCTGGAAGTATTGAGACAACCTATCGAAGATCACATCGCGACCATCTCTAGAGTGAGTGGAACAGTGAGTTATCCGGCCAACTTTATGCTGGTGGGAGCAATGAATCCTTGCAAATGTGGTTATTACAAAGATAGAGAAAAAAATTGTATTTGCAGCATGATGGATATCAAAAAATATCAAAGTAAAATATCCTGACCTTTACTTGATAGAATAGATATGATTTTGGAAATACCTAGAGAAAATATAGATGTAGTCTTGCATGAACACAATAGTGAATCTAGTGAAGACCTGAGCGAGCAAGTGCTCAAAGCACGAAACATACAAATAAAAAGATACGAAGGTACAAACATAACCAACAATGCACAACTAAGTGCCAAAAATATCAAAACCTATATTCAACTCGATCTAGAAGCCGAAGAATTCTTAAAATCTAGCAGTCGTAAGCTGGTATTGAGCACAAGAGTCGTTCATAGAATTCTTAAACTTTCAAGAACTATTGCTGATTTACATGCTTGTGAAAAAATTAGCATCCAGCATATTGCAGAAGCTTTTCAATATAGGAATAAGACAATGTTTATGGAAAATGAATAATCAGAATAATCAGATTATATAAAAATCTGTCAACATATAGCACTACAAATAGATTGTTATGCATATAAAAAATAGTATAAAAAGAGGGTTTAATGGCTATTTCCCTTGAATTTTGGGGTAAAGTTAGCACTTATTTGCATTTGTAGGATACTTTCAATATACTTTAATAGTATAAATAAATATAAGTTATAAAGACCATCAAATTAGCTCCAATTTTATCATTTTTTTAATTTCTCTATGAAAAGTCTATCGCTTAGTTTATTAGCCCTTCTGATTTTGTCATCAAACGTGACATTCGCAACTGATCTTGATGCATTACTCAATGAAATTAGTAATCTTGATTCTACTTCTGGTACGGTTACTACTACAACTCACAACGCTGGAGAAGTAACAATTGAAAACATTTCTTATACTACAGATGGTAAAGATCTCTATACATTGACTTGGACTCCAATCGTAGGTGAAGCGAATGTTAAAGTAGAAATCAAGGAATCTAAGGAATCTGATTTTTTCACTCTCAATACTGTAAAAGGTAGTGATGGTAAAATTGACATCAAACTCCCTACAGCTGGACAATATCAAATCAGATTAACTGCTCTAGATAGTACTTCAAATACAGCTATTAGTAAAGAATATATACAAACAATTAAGGTTGACGCAAAGCCAGGAGTTGGAGTAAATATCATTGAAAATCCAAATCTTCCAGCAAAACCAGCTCCAACTGTTATGGATGCTAAAACTGGACCAGGAGAAAATATTATGATCTTCACGGTATTGATGGGACTTATGATGTATGGTATCTACAGATTCAGAAGATATTAAGAATAAAAACAAAAAATACTCAACAAACTCACCTTTTTCATTGGTGGGTTTTTTGTTCTCTAATTTTGTTTTAAGAATGTCTGAGAGCTTATCTGAACTATGAAAATTGGTTTTCCATTGTAAATTTAAAGTGATTGATTATATATGTATTTGAACAAATAGTGAACGTAGAGCAGGATAATATTTATATTGTATAACCGGAATCTATGGGAATATACGAGTCTATCAATGTAAAACATCTCATCGAGGAAAGACATGCCAATGAAGGAGAAAAATGAATAGGAATTTCTCCAGAAGACTTTTGCCAAAGATATGGAAAAGATCTTATTGGAGAGATACAACATATCCTGGACACCAAAGAAAATAAAAGGGAAATATTTGCAGAAATCAATGCACTGCATAAAAAAGCTGAGGAAGAACTTAGCAAGGAAGATGGTATTGATATAAGTGAATTCAATCACCAGATGGGTAATATTTTGAATATGCTCTATATAAAAATAGATGATCTCAAAGCCTAAATTTAATATATACAGTCCACACGATATAAAAATCAGATTATTTTATATATTTAATTCTCTTCTCTTATGGGAATATATACTTCACTCGTAGTAGAGAATATTATTCAAGAAAGGCACGAAAATGCGAAAGAAAACAGTCTTTCATTGGAGGAATTCAAATCAAAATATGGTCAAAAACTTCTTGATGATATGCAAAATATTCTGAATGAAGAGGAGAACGAAAGTGATGTATTAGAGAAAATAAACCAATTATTCAAAAAAACGAGAGAAGAACGTAGAGAAGATGTGAACTTTGATATCAGTGATTTTACAGATCATATGGGAAATATACTTCAGCATATACTTATGGCTCTTTACAAAACTCAATAATAAAACTATCCTTATTAATTTAAATCCGTAAAATGTTTGAATTTATTATCTGATTGGAAATACATATAAAACTTGCTACTGCGCATAAGATTTTTTGTCATTGTGAGAACACGCAGGATTTTGAAAATACAACTCCAAATACCCACATCTGTCCTGCGTGTACTGGACAACCAGGTGGATTACCGATTATCAATCCTGAATGTATCGACAGCGCTATCAAGCTGGGTACACTTTTTGGATCTACTCTCGATCAGGGATTTACTCGAGATCGTAAGTCTTACTTTTATCCTGACTCCCCTGCTGGGTTCCAGATTACTCAATTTCACAATCCTATCATCAGATGAGGTGTAGTAAATTTCTTCACTGATCATTTTCAAACTCAACAATCTATTCATATTCATGAAGCACATCTTGAGAATGACACTGCCAAGACTATTACGATCAATGGCACTACTTTTATTGATTTCAATCGTAGTGGTGGACCTCTCATCGAGATAGTAACACAGCCAGAGTTCACAAATGAAGATCAGGTTATAGAATTTTTGAAAGAATTACAAAGAATGGTCAGATGGAATGATATTGGATTTGCAGATTTAGAAAAGGGACAAATGAGAGTAGATGTAAATTTGAGCATCAGAAAAGTATGAGAAACAACGCTTGGAACGAGAGTGGAAGTGAAGAATATCAATAGTTTCTCTTCTATTCGTAAAGCTATCCAGTATGAATTCCAAAGACATCAGGAGGTTATTAACAACGGTAGCAAGGTAGATCAAGAGACCAGAGGACGAGATGACATGGCGGGTAAGACCTATATCCTCAGATCCAAAGAGAATGCCCACGATTATAGGTATTTTCAAGAACAAGATTTGCCACAGATCAATCCAGATCAATTTAATTGGTCGCCAAAATGGGAAATGCGTACTGGTTTTGGGAAGATTAAACAGTTTGTAGAGTATGGTTTTCAGAAAGAATATATTCATGGTTTACTAAATAATGAGTTATTATTCTCATGGTTTGAATCCGCAATCGAAGCTGGTTTTGATCCCAAGACAAGTGCAAAACGATTACTAGGAGCTATTGCTGGAAAGTTTAATGAAGGTGGCGAATCTGCGATTCTCATCAATAAAGATCAGTTTATAGAATTTTTAGAGAAAATTTCAAAGAATACAATCAATGAGAATATTTGTAAAAAAATTATGGAAGAATTATTGGAAGGTGGAGTAAATATGGATGACCTGATAAGTAAGTACGCATCTGTAAAGATAGATGAAAGTCAGATGGGAACAATGATCGAACAGATTATTACTGAAAATCAAAAAGCATTTGAAGACTACCAATGAGGAAAACTTACTACCCTAGCATTTTTTGTAGGTCAGCTTATGAAAGTTACAAAAGGTTCACTCAACCCATTGGAAGCAAAAGAAATTATGGAGAAAGAATTGAATAAAAGAATATAATCTGAATTTAATGTACGTAAAAAGCTTACTTTATTAATTCTATCTTATCTATGACTACTGATCAAATAGTAAACATCCTTATCTTAGCGGTAATCCTACTGCTTTCCATAGGTTTTCATGAATATGCTCACGCACGAGCTTCCAATAAACTCGGAGATCCTACTCCAAAACTTCAGGGAAGACTCACGCCAAATCCGCTTGCTCATATTGATCCTATGGGATTCTTACTGATATTTATTATTCATTTTGGGTGGGGAAAACCGGTACAAATCAATCCCAATTATTACAAAAACCCAAGAATAGATGAATTCTTGGTAGCTATTGCTGGCCCACTTACTAATATACTTATGGCGATCATTGGTATCGTGGTACTCAAAATATATAGTGGAAATTTAGCAGTGATATGAAATATTCAGAATATTTTTACTTTATTTCGATATCAATTTGTATATCTCAATATAGCATTAGCTATTTTCAATCTTTTGCCATTCCCACCACTCGATGGATGGAAGTTTGTGAAGCTTATAATTGGTCAAAGAGCTCAAAAAGTTGAACACGCTCTTGCGACAAATCCCTTGCTTATGATTATCATTTTTGTATTGCTAATGCAGACTTGAATATTGAGTTTTATCACGATTTGGGCAAGTAAAGTAGTAAACGCACTTATGCGAGCCATCAATCTTTTGTGGTAAAATACCTAGCGAATTCCAAACAAAAAAACTAAATTTTTTATATTTATCATCATCAAGAATGTCTAAAAAAATTGTATCTATTATATTACAAACCGTTATATGAGTCTTACTTATGTGAGTAGCAATGCGATATCTACAAAACCATCCAGCTGAAAAAGTAGGAATATTTTCTACATTTGAATATGTATATCAAAGAGTAGCAGGTATTGGAAAACGTTTCCAAGGTCGAAGCAGCTGAGAAGTGGACGACCTTACTCAATTCAAAACTTCATTTGGAGAATTACATAGTGTAGCTAGCTCACCTGCTTGTGCTGAAGCAATCGAAAAAAATGAAATATCTAAGGTAGAAATAGATCAAGTACTCGTCGATCTCGAAAGCACATCAGCTGAAGACTTTAGTACAAATAAATCTAGATATATAGCTTTGTTCAATAGAATGAATGAAGAAATCAACAGATATTGCCAAAAATAATAATCTTTTTTCTCTAATTTTATGTTCAATAGACTCTTTTCATTTCTGTTTAAGTCCTATCCTGCCTTCCTTTTCAGCAAGCCAAATATCTATCGCATATTGCTTTTTCCCTTTTTATTGATTTTTAAAACTAAGGAAAGTATTAAGAAAAAATAATCTGATTGAGCGGAGTTTGTTTATTGCGTTTCCACACTATTCTGTGTGCCAATACTGACTCACATAAAGCTTCTACATCTGACTTTTCAACTGCAGTTTTCCCTTGTAACCAAGCTGCAGTTTTTGCTATCCAAACCAAGTCCTTTCCGCTTCTTGGAGAACATCCTACTTCTATGATATCTGGTATTTTTCTTGTTTGCTGTAAGATATTTGTAATCAAAGTTATTATTTCATCACTCATTGTGATATTCTCTATTTCTCGGCGATTCTTTTCAAAATCTATTTCTACTTTTGTTTGAATAGTATCAGCTTTCACTGAAGATGATCTGATTATTTCTTCTTCATGTTCAGGATATTGGAGTTCCAATGAAAGTCAGAACCTATCGAGTTGGGCTTCTGGAAGATCATAAATTCCTTTTGATCAAGCGGGATTTGCGGTAGCAAACAACAAGAATGGATTTGGAAGATCTATACTCTGATTTGCTATTGTAATTTGTCCTTCTTCCATGGCCTGTATACACGCTGATTGCACTTTTGGAGTAGTACGATTGATTTCATCAAACAGTACGATATTGGAAAACAATGGGCCTTTTTTAGTCTCTCACTCTCGAGTTTGTAACCCAGTAAGATCGCTTGGTAACAAATCTGGAGTTCCTTGTATTCTCCCGAAAGAAAGTCCTACAATCTGAGCAAGGTTCTTGATAGCAAGTGTCTTAGCCATTCCTGGTAAAGATTTGATCAAGATATGTTTTCCTGAAAACAAAGCTAACAGTAAGCCATTGATGAGTAGTGGTTGTCAGATTATTGTTTTTTGTAACAGTCCTTTGATGGTATGAGCTTGAGTTTGTGTAATATCAAGAAGCTGCAATCCTGAGATTAAGCTTTCATGGTCTAGTTTGACAATTTTTTTTGCTTTTGAGGGTGAATTAACAATAGTAGTATCTTTTTCTTTCCAAAGTAAAAATAGTCCTACGCTCAGACCTATTCCCAATATAATAAACAACAATCCTAGTTCTATGGTCATTTTTGTGTGATAAGATTAAATCAACTCTCCGTAAGCCCAATTCTGTTTTAGATAGCATTTATCTTACTTTATTATCCGAAAATAATAAAGATTTAGCACCCCATGATCAAGTCAAGGAAGCTTGCGTCAGCTAAGGTTTACCGCTCACTTGATCATCAATCAAGGAAGTTTTGATATGAAAGCCGAAGCTTGCAACTCACTCTTTTCACCTTTCCTCCGCTGTACAGCGGAGTAGTATAGTCTCTGTGGCACTTTCTTTTGCTGTATTAAATACAGTTCCAACTCGCGTTACAAGTTAGCTTTTTGGCGACGTTGGGACTTTCCTTTCCGTTTTTCGGAATGCTATCCGAGAGTTGATAATCTGATTATAGTGAAGTTTATAAATAATCAAGTTGAATTTTACGAATAAAATAGTATAAAACAAAGTATCAGTAATTTATATAATAATCTGAAAAGAACTTATGACAACATTATTACTTATCATATTACTCCTCTCAGGAGCTCTTATGTCATTTGCTATATTACTTATGGCTCCAAAAGGAGGTTTAGGGTTTGGTCTTGGTGGAGGTTTCGCTGGATCAAATGAATATGGAACTAAAAAATCTATCGAAGGTGGGCTCAAAAAATTAGCTACAGTTTCTGCAGTTATCTTCATCATCTGTTCTTTAGTGTATCCATTCACTAAACCATCTACGTACGATCCATCTGCTGCCGCTAACTCTGGAGCAGTAGCACCAAACTTCGATCTTGGAGACGGGCAAGCTACTGATCAAGGTATAGTACCAATTGAGGGAGATGCTCCAGTAGATATTGTTCTTCCGGTAACACAATAATCTATAATACGATTTCTTATCAAAAAACCTCAGTACGTACTGAGGTTTTTGTTATAATTTTATTGAGTTCATTCTGAAGGTTCATCGTGAATAAGAAATTTGTGGAACACACTATTGATCAGCTTATAAGTCTCATATCATCAAAATCTTTTACCAAGTTCAATCATTTCATTGATGATTACTTTATCATCTGTTTGCATCAACTGTTTTTCAGTATATCCTAGGATAAAGATACTCTGTTTCAAACAATCCATGTCTACTCGTCAAAACTGAGTCGCGTAGCTATCTACAAGTTCTTGAGACTGCACTATATTGGAATCGTAATTCTCCAAGATAGAAAATACATATTCTCGGTCTACAGAAAGCGGGTCGATATCTAAACCGTTGGTAATCATAGCAAGATCATCTTCTTGATCTGCCAAACCACAGTCCCCTTTTGGTATATCTTGATATTGTAGTTGTTCTGTTTGATAGTCTGCTTCCACTCACAGATTAGCAAGATATTCTGCTACTCCTGAGTTTTCAGGATCAATCTCAGTCTCCGAGGAAACAACAACTTCCTCTTCAGAGTCTTCCTTATACTCATATCTAAAGTATAAATCCCAATAGATGTAGCTCAGAGCTACTTTTCTTGCGTTGATTCTGTGTCAGATATTCATCGAGTTGATAATTAAAGAACAAAATAATATTCTGATTTGACTGGCGTAAGTATAGTGATTATGAGTCCGTAATCAATATTTATGTTAGTTTTTTCTTTTCTACTTGAGAAAAATATTCATCATAAATTTTATGCTGTATTATAAGATGTCCGCCCCCATATACAATCATTACTTTATACCCATTCTCTAGATAATTTAGTACTGTTTCTACTATATGTTGGTCTCTATATCTTCAAGATAGACATGATACATTAGATATATGAGGTGAATATGTCGAATAGGTGCTAGATATATTAGGTGAATAGGTCGAATAAGGATTTGATATCCTCTTAAAATGATCCGCATCTGAGAGATCCAATTTATCTTCGAAAATAGAAGTATGTATGTTTTGAAATAGTTTTAAAGAGTAAGGTTCGCCATATATTTTTGTAAAAAAATTTCATCTAAAAGCACCTTCAATATATTTTTCAAGTGATGGTTTTTGTAAGTCTTTAAGCCTATGCCATTGACTAATCATTCTTCAAACATAGTAGTAAGCAATATATTCTTTTTTCACTCATTGCTTTTTTATATATTCTATCTCCTCATCACTATCTGGTTCTGGTGATTCTACCGGGCAATTATTTTGCTTCGCAAAGTATTGAAGAAATTGAGCACTAGTACCAAATTTTTCTTTTTTGATATCTATTTCTTTTCTCATTCCTCCTTCTACTAGAGCTATATTTTTTTTGCCTTTATTTTTTTCAAAAAATTCTGTTATGAAATATTCCATGCGACTAAATTCCAGATCCTTAAGGTCATTTTTATGAGTATCTCCATAAAAATAGAGTTGGTCATCATCTCGAATTCTTTTTTCAAAACGTTCAATGTCTTCACGTGTTTTAATTAAATCCAAATAATCTTTTCTAGTTAAAATATTATCTTTTATTAATTTCTCACGATTATGAGGAATAAGTAGTTCTTCTAACTCAGCTTTATGGTTTTCTCAATGCTCTGATCTATAGACTGTTTTCTCGTGATTCAAAGCCTCCTGTGGCGTAGGAAGAATTTTAGGTTTGAGCTTTTTGTGAAGAGCCATGCTACGACGTATATGTAAATACCTTAATAATAGCCAAACTAGCCTCCAAAGTCAAATAATGAATGTCGAAACTTATCAGTTTCAAAGTTTACTAAAAACAAAAAACCTCCCTAAGGAGGTTTTGTTCTTATCTCAATAAGCAAATACTAATTACTTAGTACCTTTAACAGCTTTTTTGAAGTCAGAACCAGCTCTAAATGAAACTACTTTCATAGCTGGGATTTTGATTTTTTCAGTTGGTTTTTGTGGGTTAACACCTTCTCTAGCTTTTCTTTGGTTAGCTTTGAAAGTACCGAATCCTTGGATTCTTACTTCACCACCATTTTTAACCGTATCCATAATTAATTGAAATACTACTCCGAGTACTTCTTTAGCTGCCTTTTTAGATAATCCAGTTTTAGCTGCTAATTCAGCAACAAAATTTGTTAAGTTTAAGCTCATAATGTGTATACAAAGAAAGATAAAATGTATGCCCTATAGATAATCTGAATTGAAACGATTTCAAGAGATTATTACATAAACAAGGCGATTTAGAGGCTTTTTGAGCTAGCAAGGCTTGACAAATACCAGATTATTCATTTTTTAATAGCAAATGACGCATATAGAAGTATCAAATGATCATCATAAGGATCATGATGATGACAAATTCAGCTCCTTGAATAGTTAAAATAGAGGTCATATCCTTACCTAAAAGACTAAACACATCAGACTCAAAAAGCTTTTGAGAATAAGATCCCAAAATGAATGTAGTTATTGTTCGTAAAATCAACGAAAGTACAAATCAAATAAGAGTGATAAAAGCAATCACAATGATAAATGGAATCTGAATAAGACGATAGGGAGTTCCTAAGAGTTGTTGTATATTGATCATCTTATGAAAGGCTTCGAACTTAGTCTTCATCACAAGCATCAAGAAAGAACAGACGATGATAATTAGTACCAACACGAGGAAGAATGACAAGAAAGTCACAAAATGTGTGAGGTTGAGAGTATTCAGAATTCTTGATTCCTGATCTTTTACTCACTCCCCTATTTTGGAAATATCATCACGATTAGAGATAATATCAGCATAGATGGTTACTACTGCTTTGAGCTTATCATAATCTTCTGTAGAATTGAATAATACATATACAGTCGCTGGTAATGGATTTTTAATACCATATTTCTCAAAGGACTCCAATACGCTTGGTACCTTACGCTCAATTGATTTCATAGCATCTTCTTTGCTGAGGTATTGTACTTTCATTCCTATTTTTTCTAGTTTAGATTTCATTTCAATTACTCTGCTATACGTTTTATCTTGCTGACCTGGTACATCTGTAATATAAAAATAAACTCACAATTTATCTTGGATGGTCTGACTCATATGCTGAACTCCAAAGGATAATCCCATAAGGATGTGTAACAAATAGAGCAAGAAACCAACTAAGACGCTAATTCCCACGATTTGGAAGAAACCATCTTTGATTATTTGCTTGACTTGGAAGAAGATGAACTTGGAACGAACTGATTTTAGAAACATTGTGAAAATATTAAGATATAGTAAAAGATGGTTGTTTTAATATGAGGAATTCAGTAAATACTTTAATTTTTTCATTATAGTATTTGATATCCTTGTCATAGCATTGAAGCTTAGCCTTATATTTAGTATAGTATTTTATCATATTACCTGCTAAACTATACTTATGTTGCATCAAATACAACTGAATCAGATTATAAATTACCTCTGCATCATATTGATTCATTTGAAAAGCCATCTTTATCATATCAATTCCTTTCTCATGATTTCCATACCAAAACTCTGATAAACCATACACTCTCACTACTTCCGCATTTTCTAAATTAGTAAGTTTTACAGCTTTCTTAAGGTAATCTCTCGCATCCTGCCAATTTTTCTTCTCCATTTCTATTACTCCTTTGATATACAGGTTCATAGGATCTGTAGGGTTTTGAGTAAGCAAGAAATCTACAGGTTTTGAAGATTTATCAAGCTCACCACCACGATAATGAATATCAGCAATTTCCATGAGAAGAGTCTGATTACTTGGATCATCAACGAGATAACTATTGACTATTTTCAGCGCTTCTTGAAGTTTTCATTTTTGTTTGAGATCAGTAATTTTCTTAAGTACTTGCTCGTGTAAATACGACATGTTTGTTTAGGAATATTTAAATAAGTTGTATAAATTATAAGCTGAATTGTAGTATGCTATAAGTGTAATGAGAAAAGGTTAAAAAATCAATACCCTACTACTAAAATGACTAAAAATTAACTCATCTCATTTGACATTGAAAAAACAACCATATTTATTATTGTATCATTATCATAAATATGTGAATAATAAATATTTGAACATAATTTATGGGATAATAAATACTAAAATAACTCTTAGAAACTTTATGGTGAGGTGGATGAGTGGTCGAAGTCAGCTCACTGCTAACGAGTCGATCTCAAAAGGGTCCGCGGGTTCGAATCCCGCCCTCACCGAAAAAAATCCCAATGGAACTATTGGGGTTTTTTTGTACTTTAAGAGCTTTTTTAAGAGTTATTAAGCTGCAAGCTTATCGTCAATTTTATCTTCTATTTTAACTACTGTATTTTGACCCTGTTTACTGGTCATATATACTCCATAAAATTTTTTTCCTTTTTTAGTGTCTTGACTTACCACTCCTGTAGCCAATTCTTTCATGGTTGGAAAAGCATCTTCTCCACAAAGTTTTTGGTAGGCATTGATTCTTTTTCTAATATTGGAAGCGCAGCCATCGATACCGTCTTGTCGAGTAGCGAAGTATTTATTTTTACCATCGTCTGTATTACCTACATTTCCAGGGTTGTGATTGTTAATTGCTCTACTACCGTCAGTACCATAACTACTATCATTGCGCATAAAGGCAAGTAAGTACGAGACAGGAACATTGTATTTTTGTGCAGATTTATTAACTTGTTTAGCATCAAATGGCACTCCTCTTACCTTATCTAATTCAGCTTGAATAGCGTCAGGGTTTGTGGTTTCATATCATTTTTTTCCTGTATGAATATCATCTATTTCTTTTTCATCTTCAGGCTCAAACTTCTCCCATTCTTTTTGATTTTCATCAGGAGTTAAGTTTTCAGCATCCGCTTCTATGATATTATCGGTAGTAATCAGATTATCAGATCCTGTACCAAACAAGAAATCTAAAAATACTCCTACCATAGGAAACATCTTTCTGATACTATCTTTACACTCATCATATAGAGCTCAAATACCACTCTTTTTAAGTTCATTTCCAGTAGCCAAAGCTTTGTTCAACAACACTGTACCATCTTTTGTTGCTTTTTGTATAGTCGCTATGTCCGTGTCTTTTAAAGTTTTGTTTATTTCAGTAGCAAGAGCAAGCGTATCGGTTGATGGACCATCAAGCTGGAAAAATGGCATGAACACTGTATTGAGATCAAGCGCTGAATCTAGAGTTTTCTCTTTGAAGTCAGGATTATCAATAAGATATGAAGAGAGTTTTCTACTATCTGCAAACATAGAGGTTTCTCGTGATGTACCTGGCATTTTACTCGCATTGAGATTTCCATCTTTATCTATAAGTTCATTATTTTTTGCTGTTTGTAATATAGTAGTGAGATTTCAGATTATTTTGAGTGTATCATTTACTACTGAAGCCACTCCAAGTTTTTCAAACAATGGATTGAGTGAGGTTTGTAAAGTAGAGAGTGGACCTTGTATTTTATCTTTTAAATCTCCAGCTTTTCAACTTACTTTACCTAATTTTTCAAATAATCATGACATTAAAGATGTTGGCTTCTTAGCTTCACTACTAGTTTTAGAGGTATTTTCACTTTCTTTACCTCCATGAGCTCATGAAAATTTTTTCATAAGCACCAGTTCCATGGTTGCTCTAAATTGATCTCTCAGTCTAGGTTGTAACACATCTCCCAAGGTACTATTTACATACATATCCATAAGCTGGTCAATACCTTTCATAGTTTCGACGCCTAATCTTGTTTCCAATCCACTTCCTTGTACAAGCGTATTGAGATCTGAAGGTATTTTTTTATTTTCAAGATTATCAAGTTTGGCGTTAGTTGTTCCTGCTACTACTTCTTGAGACTCAGTCGTAGGATTAGCGTATACAGAATTTTGTACATCTTCTTTGGTTTGAGCAACTTGAGACTGAATATCAGTTTTTGTTTCTTGAGCTTGCTGTACTGCTTTTGTAGCTTCAGGAGAATTTTCATCAGGTTTCAAACCTAGCATATCTTTAACTCGATTTGATGCGCTTTGTACATAGTTTTTTGAAGCCTCCGTTGTCCCTCAGTTTGCAACATTCTCTTCCATAAGAATCATATTACGTATAAAATAAGCTATTATATAGATTATAATCAGAAAGCTAATAAAATGCAAATAAACTGACTTCTGCTCGCTCATTAGGTTTAGTATATAAAAATGTATCATATTCCGATTATATTCTGATAATTTTCTTAAATATACTTTGAGTTTGAGAGCCAATAAATTACTAATAAGATGAACACAATATTTTCAATTTTTTTTTCAAAATTTGTCATATGGATATTTCAGCATATATAAAAGATAATCTCAACACGGAACAAGCTAGTGCTGCCCTCCATATCAATAGCTCAAGCCTCATCCTTGCGGGCGCTGGAAGTGGTAAAACTAGAACTTTAACCTATAAGATTGCATATTTGGTCTATGGATTGGGGGTATATCCAAGTGAGATTTTTGCAGTAACGTTTACTAATAAAGCTGCAAATGAGATGAGACATAGGCTTATGGAAATCGCTCAAGATATTGAGAAAAAACAGTTTGAAGAAGGTGGAAATGATTTATCTGAAGCTAATCAACATAAGAATAACTTCCAATGGATAGGAACTTTTCATTCGTTATTTTTAAAATTTCTCAAGATTGAAATAAAAAACTATGATAGCAGCTATGATACGAATTTTGGAGTATACGATGATGGTGAGTCAAAATCACTTATCAAAAGGATTATTGTAGCAAAAAAACTCGAAGAGAAAATAGAATATGATGTAGCTAAAAATCTCATCAGCAAAAATAAAAATCAAGGAATTATGCCACATGATTATGCAAAAGGTATAAAATTACCAAGTGATCAGTATTTCTTACAAGTTTATGAGGAGTATCAAAAAGAGCTTTATAAAGCAAATATGATGGATTTTGACGATTTATTATTACTCCCCTATTTGATCTTTAAGAAAAATCCTGAGATCTTAGAAAAACGACAAAAGAAGTTTCAATTTGTGCTCGTAGATGAGGCCCAGGACACCAACTGGATACAGTTTGAGCTCATGAAGAGATTGACCAAGTGAGGAGGAAATATAACCTTTATTGGAGATGACTTCCAAAGTATCTATCGTCGACGTGGAGCTATGATGGATAATTTCCTCAATGTGAAAGATGTTTGGCCCGATATGGAGATTTTTAAACTTCAAATAAACTATAGATCCAAGCCACACATCGTGAATGCGAGCAATCATATTATTAAAAATAATCTGAAGCAGTACGATAAAAAGGTAACAGCCCATCGTTCTGGAAATGATAAGATCGTAATCATGCAACATGGTGATGAAATAGATGAAGCAAAGCATACTATAGAACTTATTGCTAAAATCAAAGAGGAGAAAAATAAAAATCGAGATCAATTCACCATCCTCTATCGCAAAAATGCTCTTTCTTCAGTATTTGAACAACAACTTATCATGGAGGGAATACCTTATAAAATTTATGGTGGATTTAAATTTCTAGAAAGAAAAGAAGTAAAAGATATACTTTCTTATGTGAAATATCTTTATAATCCGAAAGATAATGTAAGCCTCAAGCGTGTTATCAACACTCCGAGACGCGGTATCAGTGACGATACAGTCAAGGCGCTGGAAGCTTATTGATCTGTAAACGACATAGCTATTGATGATCTGATTAATAATCCTCTCTGGCTTGGTCAGACAGGATTGGCAAGTAGGGCTTTAGAGAGTTGTAAAAAGTTTGCTGTGAGCATGAATTTTCTTAAAGACCTCCTAGACACCATTACACCTGATCAACTCGTAGAACAGATCATACATACCATTTCCTACAAGGAATTCCTTACCGAAACTGAGGGCAAACAAGCTCCCGAAAAGATTGAGAATTTGGGAGAGCTCGTAAATCTTGCAAGAAAATACAACGGAGAATTTTCATAATCTTTTCATTGCATAAAAAAACCTCACCGAAGTGAGGTTTTTTTGATATAGCGAATGATTTGCTATAGTATTAGATTATCTTCCTGGTTCGTACAATGTATAAGTAAGATTACCATGATAGTTACCAACTGGAGTATAAGCAGGGATAATCAATTGTAAGAAAGGTTTTTCACCATATCTACCAATGATACCAAAATTAGCAGCATTATTTCTCATAATATATTCTTTAGGAGTATCTATTAGACCCCAAGTATTCAATACATCTCCAGAAACTTTAACTCTTGAATTTATAGCAAGTGCTCCTCCACTAAGTGGACTAAGTCCAATGTCATTAGCAGAAACAGAACTAGATCTGAATGATACTGCATTTGCAGGAATAGTGTTTGATCCATTAACCAGATTAGCAATTTGAACAGTAGTATAATATCCTGAATTAGAACCTTTTTGATCATCTACATAGAAATTTCCACTAAATACTCCAGATGTTGTTTGAGCTTGAGTAGATACTGTAAATGTACCAAAGTTGAATCCAGTATCAGAACCGATACAAATATCTCATCCAGTAAGTGTAACTTGAACATCAGTTGTAGTGTTACAACTAGCGGCTCCACCTAAACAGGCTTGTCCAGCCGATACATAACTTGCAGCTCCGATAATAATGGAGTAATTGTCCCTGTAAGCTCAGACCAAGGGCTTCCATTTCCATCACTCAAAAAGTATCTAATTGCACCATTATCATAATGGAAACCATAATTGTATGCTCCTCCTCCTCGTGGCTTAGACATAATATATCACTGATCGCCTGTTGCGAGTTTTACCCATATACTGAAAGTCATATCAGTTTGAGCATCAAAATCCAAGTCATCAGTAGGATATACTCATATATAACTATCATTATCGTTGAATAAGGCACCTGTTAAAGCTTTCCCCGCTCCAAATAACACACCTCCTATAAGCGTTCCTGTATTGCCCAAGCCACTATCATCATGTGCATCATTAGCATCAAAACTCCAGTATCCCACGAGTCCGTTGCTTGGTGTACCAACACTGTTCACTGCTCCATCACCACAATACAATTCTTGTGAGCTACAACTAGCATTAGATCCACTAAATTGTCCAAGACATGACCAAGTCCAAATATGAGTAGTAGAATTATAACTAAATCCAGATGCAACTCCTCATGAGCATAGTCCAGTTGATCATGATGAAATCATATCACCACTATTATTAAAATCATATAAAGTACCACTACTTGTGCCACATAATCAGTTTATTGGGGAATTGAGAAGAGAAATAGGAATAGAACATGTTGCGGTAAATGCTCCTGAAAGATTATTCTCTACGCTTAATATTGCAGTATATGCGCCAGATACAGTGTAGGTGTAAGCGGCAGGGCTCGTAGGAGATGATACTGGAGTTCCTGTACCTCGGTTGAGTAAAGTAACTGTAAATCCTCCTATTGTATTTCGAGTACCTGTAACTAATTTTGGTATAAATCATGTAGTAGGGCTTACTACGAAGTTTATAGCAGGACAAGATGGAGTGTTGTACTCACAAGAATTGCTACAAGCGTCGTTGTCCACATCATTCCCATCATCACACTGTTCGTTATTAAAGGAATAAAGAAATACTTGCGAGTCATCACTATTTGTTAAAATCATATTATTTCAATAATATGAAATATTGACAGCTCTAGTCGAATATCAGCTCAATTGAGAAATAATGTCTATTGAGTCAAGTTGAATATTATAAACGTAGATTAAACTTCAAGAAACGTATGCAATAAATTTTCCATCATCTGAAATTGTTGGAGTAGTTGTAGTTACATCAATATCCAAACCAATGCCAATTAACGTTGTAGTTAAAGAATCGTAAAGGAATACATCTCTATCTCCATTTGAATCTCCTGGCACTAGGTTTGACGCTAACGAATCAAAAGTAATATATCTTCAGTCGGCTGATATATCAATAGCATCAGAGTTATTATTCCCAGTTATAGTAATATTTGTTATAGCAGTTGTTTGAATATCGTAAAGAAAGATATCATTTTTTCAGTTAGTATCTCCTGGTACTAGATTAGTAGCATTGGATAGAAAAGCAATATGGCTTCAATTTGCCGAGATTTTTGAGCGATATGTATAACTATCTCCAGCTATGGTAATATTAGTCATTGTGCTGGTTTGAGTATCGTAGAGGAAGACATCTTGTTTTCAATTAGTATCACCTGGCACTAAATTCGTAGAAGCTGAAGAAAAAGTAACATATCTTCAATTAGCTGAAATGGATGAGAGCTGTGAATTATCATTTCCAGCTATGGTAATATTAGTCATTGTGCTGGTTTGAGTATCATAAAGAAAGATATCAATTTTTCAGTTAGTATCACCTGCTACCAAATTCGTAGCAATTGATTCAAAAATAATATATCTTCAGTTAGACGAAATTGATGGAAGATATGAAGCGTCATTACCACCTATAGTAATATTAGTCATGGTATCGCTTATTTTATCATATAAGAAGATATCGTTTTGTCAGTTAGTATCTCCTGGTACTAGATTTGTAGAATCAGAGTAAAAAACAACATATCTTCAATTGCTAGACACATCACCAATATATTGCGTACTATCACCATACTCACCACTAGTATTTTTGGAAATCAAGGTCACACTGGCGTTTGCGTCACCACTTGATTGTGCTGCCCCGTCACCACAGCTCATTTCTGAAGCACTACAACTCGGACTTAATCCACCAGGGTCACCAGCACAGACCCAAGACCGAGTATAAGTACCTGTGTCAAAATTGAAACCAGTAACAACCCCTGTCGCACATAATCCTGTATTGGTCCCCGTCAGCATATCTCCACTATTATTGATATCATAGATACTTGTACCACTTATCGGCCCACACTCCCCATTCAAAGGTCCTTCATAAGTAAAATCAAAACTCAGAGTATTACTTTTATTAGCATTGTTGGTAAGAGCTGGACTACAAGATCAATATTGTGCTCATCGGTCTTGTACAGCCAAAGTACAACTATAGGTGCCAGTAGCAGCCCCAGTAAGTATACCTATATGTAAATCTACAGTACCACTATTTGTAGTAATACGGCCTCCCGAGGTATTTCCTCAAGGTTTATTCTGAATCAACAAACCGCTACAACCAGCTGTACCTGATAGTATTACCGTGAGACCTTGATTACTATTATTGACCGCGTATGAATTTTCATCAATAGTAAATGTACCCAGATCAAATCCTGTATGCACTGTTCCTTTACTTGGAGATCACAGTGTTCCTATTATGGGAGCTTTATTATCGGATTGATTAACCCAAAATGTTGAGCTTGAAGAATCAATAGGACTTGGTACTGGATATATTTTATATCCTGACCACTGACGATCTAAGTAATTACAATCAATAGTAAGTTGACTAAGAGAAGTCCAAGTAGACCAACTGTTTGGTACTCTACCGCTTATTTTATTTTTTTCGATTCCAAAGTTTGTAATTCCTGTCCAAGTAGATCGTGCTGATGGCAAAGATCATGTAAATTGGTTGGTTCAAGCATTAAATGATAAAATTTTAGTCCAACTTGATCGACTAGATGGCAAGGTCCCAGAAAGTAAATTTAAACCTATAGATAATGATAAGATACCTGTCCGAGTAGATCGAGATGTGGGTAAAACTCAAGAAATATCATTCAACTGAACTTGAAAATATTTTATTTTATTCCATGTGGATCGCTCTGTCGGTAAAACTCAATTAATATTATTATTTGCTAGATAAAAATCTTCCATTTTAGTCCAAGTAGACCATCAAGAAGGCAGGCTTCATGTTAGATCATTACCGCCTGCATAAAATTTTTCTATATTAGTCCATGTGGATCGCTCTGTCGGTAAAGCTCAATCTAAGTCTGTATTAAGTGCATAAAAATTTTCCATATTGATCCAGGTATCTCGGTCTGGCGGTAAGCTTCAGTCTACATTAAGATCACTGACATTAAATGTTTCTATATCAGACCATGCAGATCGCTCTGCCGGTAAAGGTCATGTTATGATATTTTCATTTGGTGAAATTCATCTTTGTATATTAAAAACTGTTATACGACTTAAATATTTTCGATCATCATTCAAAGTTCAGTTTAATGAATTTCAAGGTAAGCTCAATCATACTACGCGTCCAGCAGGTACGGTAACTCCAAACCAAGTACCAGCATCAACATCTTCCAACCAATTAGCATTGTTCGTCCAATTATCACCATCAGTGCTTTCATAAAAGTCAAGTAATGCTATACACTCAATTGGAGGTATACCGATATTTGTAGCCGTTTCACAATCTTTTGGAATATAAATATAACGGGATGCCCTACAAGAATAAAAGGTTATCTTTCCATCTTCTATTAGTGGTTCTGTTCCTGGTAGAGTTGCATTACCTTGATCATCACATTGCGTATCAGGATTAGTAGATAAACCTACAGTATTATATTGTTGATCACTTGCATGTTTGGTATAAACATCATAATTTCTGAATTGTCATGGCTTTCTCTCTCACACCTGTACCTCCACTTTGACTGGTTTCGAAAATATAAGATCTTCTCCTATCTTACCAAATTCAAATGATGAATCGATATTTCAAGTAATAGTTCTTCCATTTTCTAATTTAAAAGAATTTATTTCATCTTGGGATTGATTTCATTCAGTGGCTTTAGTTTCTTGTAGTATAAGATCTTTAGCCTGAAGGTCGGTTTCTTCAATCATCGAGCTAGGAATTACTGCCTGCAAAGTGCTTTCTTCATTTGTTATTGTGCTTTTATTTCATGGATTATAAGTCTTATAGGTTTTACTTTCAGTTTCACTTTCACCATCATAAAAAGTTACTTGAGTATTGGTATCTTGAGCTATGCGTGAAATAACAATATCTTCAGGTATAGTAATTTGAATATCTTCTGATAGCTTTACTACTTCTTTAGTTTTTTCTGTAAGATTTGTAGTACAGTCAAGTGAACACTTTTCACCACTTCCATTAGCCATTCATAGATCGCATTCCTCTTCAGCTCATACTATACCATCACCACATATTCCTATTCAAGAAAGACAAGCGTTGTTCACCAATTTTACATCAGTAATACGAGTTTCGACCAGTTTATCTTGTAGTAAAATAGGAAAGTGGGCGTCAAGATACACAGGATAGTTTAGTTCATTGGTCCAGCTTGTTATCCATATTCCACTCGAAGTATAGAGTTCTACTCTTGACCCCGATAAAAGGAAATAAAAACTATCTCCAATTTGATAAGATCAAGGTGATCCTATTATTTCTCAATATTGCTTAATAAGCAGATTTCCAGTTTCAGTAAAGGTAACAGCAAATCTCATACTTGCTCCGCTATGGTAGTTATCTATAATTCATGTACTAAATCAGAGAGTAAATGGACTGTCTGACATAGTAAAGTATATTCTCATATCTTCTGTAATTTCTTTACTGTTGGCGCCTTGATAAAAGTGGAGTTTGTTAGTGGAAAAGGTAGGATCATCTGGATTAGTGAGTGTCAGACCTGAAATTGTAGTTATAAATTCAGTGGCATTTATCCAAAAAATTGGGTTTTCACAAGTGGTAAGCACTCATTTCAAAACTTCTCAACTTAATAAATCTTGTAATCATGTTGCTTGTAACTCAGACAATAAGACAAAATCTGAAGCACGGCAAGTGTAAAAAGTAACTTTGTTAGCTATAGGAACAATTTGTATGTCAGACAAAGTAGCGTTCCCCTGCTCATCACAAAGTGTATCAGGATTCGTAGATAATCAGATTATATCATACTCTTTATCGTTAGTGTGTTTTACTTTTATGGATAAATTTGGATATTGTAATTGATCATCAGTGAGATTGATTTCCACCCTGACTGGTTCAGAAAATAGCAAATCTTCTCATATGATACCAAATTGGAAACTCTGGAGCATCTGTTGATTTTCTGTTCCTGTATATTCAATATTCTGAAAATTTAGATTGCCTGTGCTTAAATCTTCAGAAAAATTATTATAGTCTGTTATAAGTTGATTAATTCTTCAACTATTATTTATATAATCATTAATTCAGTTAACGCTTCATGAAACAGTAAACTTCTCTGTGCTGCTCCCAGAATCATTTTGAGCGAAAGCCTTAGTATTTATTGGCGT
>ERZ724517.67-NODE-67-length-57902-cov-10.029094_pt1 | contig 57902 bp, 48 predicted proteins | sample MGYA00376050_ERZ724517 | MGnify/ENA primary metagenome ERZ724517 (study PRJEB28724, sample SAMN07190886) | activated sludge metagenome | isolation source: activated sludge of sewage treatment plant in Hong Hong | place: USA: Christiansburg, Virginia | collected... | reverse complement strand
CCCCCCCCCCCGCGCCCCACCACCCCACGCCCCACCACCACACGCCCCACCACCACACGCCCCACCACCACACGCCCCACAACAACCACCACCACGCGGCCCACAACAACCACCACCGCGCCTCCGGCCGCCGACTCCACCTACTCGATGGCGAACTGCGCCGCCGGCCTGACCCTTCCCGAGGCGCTGTCGGACTACCAGGGCAACGTCGTCGTCCGGCCGGAGGACGTTCCTGGGATCCAGGTCGAACCACAGCTCGTTGGCTGCTCCACCGCCGACGACGGCATGACCAACGCCATCGGTCTCATTCGGCTGGTTCCGCCCGATCCGATCAGCGCGCCGCCAGTGGTCATCGTGGGCCCCGGATTCTGTCTGAACAACAACCCGGAGGACATGCGAGCCCCGATCGAGAACCTGCTCGCCGAGGGCCGCACGGTCGTCATTGCCTATTACGCCCTTCGGAACTTCTACGAACCGCCGGGCGGCGTTTTCATCCCCGGCACCATGAACGATTCGGTTCCTGGAGTGGCGCCGGCGTTACGAACCTCAGCGCTCAGCCTGGCGACCCTCCTCAACGCCGTCTCCCAAACCGACGCCGACTACAGCCTGATCGGTGCCAGCTGCGGCTCGTTGATCACGCTGAATGCGTTGGCTGGAGGCACGGTCGGCCAGCTTCCAACGGTCGCACTGCTGATCAACGGAGGCTCCCAGCTGGCCGGCATCGCCTGGAACCCACCGACCGGGCTCGGCGGACGACTCCGGGTGATCGCCGGAGGCAACGACTGGGTGTTGCCCGCCACCGCCACCGCCGATGTCGACGCCGGGCACCCGTTCGTCACGGCCGACGCAACCACCGGCCCCGACCCGCGGCGCCAGGACGCGCGAGGCCGGGTGGTCGGCAACACACAGGATGTCTGCGGCGTACTGAACATTCAGGAATGCACAATCGACCCGACGCTCAGCCACCAGATACCTCCAGAGACGGTCGCCGCCATCATGAGGGGCGCCGGACTCTTGAACCAGCAGGGTTAAGCGGGTTCGAGGCCCAGCATCGGGGCCAGGAATGCGCCGGTGTAGCTCCCGGGCACCTTGGCCACCTGTTCGGGAGTGCCCTCGGCCACCAGCGTGCCGCCGCCGTCACCACCCTCGGGACCCAGGTCGATCAGCCAGTCGGCCGACTTGATCACATCCAGGTTGTGCTCGATCACGACGACCGAGTTTCCGGATTCAACGAGGCGCTTCAGCACGATCAGCAGGCGGCGGGTGTCCTCGAAGTGCAACCCGGTGGTTGGTTCGTCCAGCAGGTACACCGTGTTGCCGGTGGAGCGTTTGGCCAACTCCGAGGCCAGCTTCACCCGCTGGGCCTCACCACCAGACAGTGTGGTGGCGGGCTGCCCAAGGCGAACGTAACCCAGGCCGACGTCCACCAGCGTCTCCAGGTGGCGGGCGATCACCGGCTGGGCCTTGAAGAACTCCAGCGCCTCGTCGATGGGCAGGTTCAGCACCTCGGCGATGTTCTTGCCCTTGTAACGCACCTCGAGGGTGTCGCGGTTGTAACGGGCACCGCCGCACACCTCGCACGGCACGTAGACGTCGGGGAGGAAGTGCATCTCGATCTTCAAGGTGCCGTCGCCCGAACAGGCCTCGCAGCGGCCACCCTTGACGTTGAAGCTGAAGCGACCCGGCAGGTAGCCGCGCACCTTCGCCTCGGGGGTTCGAGCGAAAAGCTTACGGATGTGGTCGAACACGCCCGAATAGGTGGCCGGGTTGGACCGGGGGGTGCGCCCGATGGGCGACTGATCGATGTCGATCACCTTGTCGACGTGTTGCAGGCCCTCCACCTTTCGGTGGTGCCCCGGCGCCACCTTGGAGCCGTAGACGTGTTGCATCAACGAACGCATGAGGATGTCGTTGATCAGGCTGGATTTACCCGAGCCGGACACCCCGGTGATGCACACGAACGAGCTCAGGGGAATGCCGATGGTGAGGTTCTTCAGGTTGTGCTCGCGGGCGCCGACGATGCGCAGCCAACGGTCGCCGGGGGCTCGGCGCCGATCCGGCACCTCGATCATCATGTTGCCGGACAGGTACTGGCCGGTGAGACTCTTCTTGGACTTGAGGAGGCCCTTGACGGCACCGGCGTACACCACTTCGCCGCCGTGCTCCCCAGCGCCCGGGCCCACATCGACCACGTAGTCGGCCGCTCGGATCGTGTCCTCGTCGTGCTCGACCACGATCACCGAGTTGCCCAGGCCCCGAAGCCGTTCCAGCGTCTCGATCAACCGATGGTTGTCGCGCTGATGCAAGCCGATCGACGGTTCGTCCAGCACGTACAGCACACCGACCAGGCCGGAACCGATTTGGCTGGCGAGGCGGATGCGCTGGGCCTCGCCCCCGGACAGCGTGGCCGCCCCCCGGTGCAGGTTGAGGTAGTCGAGGCCGACGTCCACCAGGAAGCGAAGGCGCGCGTTGATCTCCTTGAGCACACGTTCGGCGATCAGCAGTTGCCGGTCGTCCAGCTTCATCACCGACAGGCGATCGGCTGCGTCCGAGATCGACATCGACGACAGGTCGTGCACGTTCAGGCCGTCCAGCGTGACCGCCAGCGCCAGCGGGTTCAGCCGGGCACCGTCACAGTGCGGGCAGGCAACCTGGCGCATGTAACTCTCGGCCTGCTCCCGCGCCCAGTCGCTGTCCGCCTCGCCGTGTCGCCGCCGCAAATACGGGATGGCCCCTTCGAAGTTCGCCTGGTAGCTGCGAGTGCGCCCATAACGGTTCTTGAACTGCACCTGCACCTTCTTGGTGGTGCCGTGCAACAGCGTTTTGCGAGCCTTGGCGGGCAGATCCTCCCACGGCGTGTTCAGGTCGATGTCGCGCTCCTCGCCCACCGCTTCCAACAACCGGTGGAAGAACTTGGCGTGTCCGGATGCCCACGGGGAGATCGCTCCCTGGGCCACCGTCAGCTCGGGGTCGGGCACCACCAGGTCGGCATCCACCTCAAACACCGTGCCCAACCCGTCACAGTGCTCGCACGCGCCGTAGGGCGAGTTGAACGAGAAGTTGCGCGGCGAGAGTTCCTCGAAGCTCTTGCCGTCGGAGGGACGCGACAGCTTCTCGGAGAACGTCAGCGTTTCCGGTTTGCCGTCCTTGGGCACCAGTTCGACCATGGCCAGGCCCTCGGCAAGCCGCAACGCGGTCTCCATCGAGTCGGTGAGGCGACGCTCGATGCCGTCGCGCAACACCAGACGGTCGACAACGACGTCGATGTGGTGGATCTCGTAGCGAGCCAGGCCGTTGTCAACGCCCAACGCCACCAGGTCGGCCAGTTCCTTGACCTCGCCGTCCACCCGCACCCGGACGAAGCCCTCCTTGGACAGATCGGCGAAGAGCTGTTCGTAGGTGCCCTTGCGTCCCCGAACCACCGGCGCAAGCACCTGGAATCGGGCTCCCTCCTCCAAGGTCAGGACCCGGTCGACGATCTGCTGGGGCGTCTGGCGCACCAGTTCCTCGCCGGTCTCAGGGTCGTGCGGCACGCCCACGCGGGCAAACAGCAGCCGCAGGTAGTCGTAGACCTCGGTGACCGTGCCCACCGTGGAGCGCGGGTTGCGTGACGCCGACTTCTGATCGATCGAGATCGCCGGCGACAGGCCCTCGATGAAGTCGACGTCGGGCTTGTCCATCTGGCCGAGGAACTGGCGGGCATAGGCCGACAGCGACTCGACGTAGCGGCGCTGACCCTCGGCGTAGATCGTGTCGAATGCCAAAGACGACTTGCCCGAGCCCGACAGTCCGGTGAAGACCACCAGCTTGTCGCGGGGCAACTCCAGGTCGACATTGTGCAGGTTGTGTTCCCGGGCGCCTCGAATGCGAATGGTGTCTGCCACGAGGCTGCACACTACTACCGCCACCCAGTCGGGGAACACCTGTTCGCAACCGTCGGGGTTCCATCCGGCGCGATGGCACCACCCGCCCCTACTTCTCAGCCCTACCATGGCCCACATGGACTTCGACCACTCCGAACGTGCCCACATCGTCATGGAGCAGGTGGAGCGCTTCATCCGCGAACGCGTGGTCCCCAACGAGGCCACCTATCAGGAACAACTGACGGGAAGTCCCGACTGGACCCGGTGGCGCGTGCCACCGATCGTCGAACAACTCAAGGGGCAGGCAAAGGAGTTGGGACTGTGGAACCTGTTCCTCCCAGACGAGACCCACGGTGCCGGGCTGAACAACCGTGACTACGCCCCCGTCGCCGAGTTGACCGGCCGCAGCTTTCTCGCTCCGGAGGTGTTCAACTGCGCCGCACCCGACACCGGCAACGCGGAGGTGCTGGTGCAGTATGGATCGGAGCTTCAGAAAGAACAGTGGCTGCTGCCGCTGCTGGACGGCGAGATCCGCTCGGGCTTCTCCATGACCGAGCCGGCGGTCGCCTCCAGCGACGCCACCAACATGGCGGCGACCGCCGAGGTGGAGGGCGACGAGGTGGTGCTCAACGGCCAAAAGTGGTGGACGAGCGGCGCCGGCGACCCCCGGTGCGCATTCCTGATCTTCATGGGGGTCACCGACCGGTCGGCCGACCGACATCGTCGACACTCGATGGTGCTGGTGCCCATGGACGCCCCAGGGGTGAAAATCCTTCGGATGCTGCCGGTGTTTGGCCAACTGGGCGAGCCGCACGGCCACGCCGAGATCCTCTTCGACAACGTCCGGCTGCCGGCCGAGGCGATCATCGCCGGTCCCGGGCGTGGTTTCGAGATTGCCCAGGGTCGGTTGGGTCCAGGCCGCATCCATCACTGCATGAGGGCGATCGGAGCGGCGGAACGAGCGCTCGAGCGGCTCTGCGAGCGGGCCGTTGCCCGCGTGGCCTTTGGCAAGCCCCTGATGAACCTGGGGGGCAACCGGGACATCATCGCCAACTGCCGAATGGCCATCGACCAGGCCCGGCTGCTGACCATGAAGGCCGCCTGGGAGCTGGACACCCAGGGCACCTTCGGCGCCCTGGTGAGCATTTCGGCCATCAAGGTGGTGGCCCCCAACGTCCTGCAACAGGTGGTCGATGCGGCCATCCAGATCCATGGCGGCGAGGGCGTGGCAGACCCCGAACTCAGCTACCTGATGGGTATGGCCCGGGCGCTCCGCCTGGCCGACGGTCCCGACGAGGTGCACCGCGCCATGGTGGCCCGCCTCGAGCTGGGCAAGTACTCCTAACCGGTCCTCGGCGATACTGGTGCCATGTCCAGCACCACCGGCCGGTTGTTCCGCGTCACCACCTTCGGCGAGTCACACGGCGTGGGTGTCGGCTGCATCGTCGACGGGTGCCCGCCGCGGCTGGAGTTGGACCTGGCGGCGATCCAGGCCGACCTCGACCGGCGCCGGCCGGGGCAGAGCCGCCTGGTGACCCAACGCCAGGAGGCCGACGAGGTTGAGATCCTGTCGGGCGTGGCGATGCCCGGGCCCGAGGACGGTGCCGACCGACCTCCCGTCACGCTGGGCACACCGATCGCCATGCTGGTGCGCAACGCCGACCAGCGGCCCGGCGCATACGGACACCTTTCCGACGTGTACCGGCCCAGCCACGCCGACTACACCTACGACGCCAAGTACGGGGTTCAGGCGGCCTCCGGCGGCGGTCGGGCCTCGGCTCGCGAGACGGTCGGCAGGGTGGCCGCCGCCGCACTCGCCCGCCAACTGTTGGCGCAGGCGGCCGATATCGAGGTACTGGGCTGGGTCAGCAGCGTGGGCGACATCGAAGCCGTTGTCGATCCGGAGTCGGTGACGCTCGCCTCGGTCGAGGCCGGTCCAACCCGCTGTCCCGACCCCGACGCCGCACGACGCATCGAGACGGCGATCGATCAGGCCCGCCGCGCCGGCGACAGCCTGGGCGGCGTGGTCACCTGCGTCGCCCGCCGCGTACCGGCCGGGTTGGGAGATCCGGTGTTCGACAAGTTGGATGCCACGCTGGCGACCGCGTGCATGTCGCTACCGGCAGCCAAGGGGTTCGAGGTGGGTTCGGGCTTCGGGGGCACCGCGATGACCGGCAGCAGCCATAACGATCCGTTCGTTCCAGGGGCCCATGGCCGGCCCGACGTCACCGCCAACCGCTCGGGCGGTATCCAGGGTGGCATCTCCAACGGTGCCCCGGTCATCTGCCGAGTGGCATTCAAGCCCACTGCCACCATCGGAAGCGAGCAGGACACCGTCAATCGGGGCAACGAGGCGGTGAAGCTGGCGGCCAAGGGTCGCCACGACCCGTGCGTGCTGCCCCGCGCCGTGCCCCTGGTCGAGGCCGCCATGCTGCTGTGTCTGGCCGATGCCTGGCTGGCCCAGCGCGCCGTCGACGTTCTGTAACGCGGCGCGGGGGAGCCGCCCCGCTCACAAGGACGGGTTATCGGTGCTCTGTTCGTCCAGCGCCCGGCTTTGGGCGTCGGTCAGCACCGGCCCGAAGTAGGCGTCGATCCAGCCGACGCCCAGATCCATGTTGGGGTGCACTCCGTCCGGGCGCAGATTCAATTGTTGCTCGGCCAGTTGCACGGCGCCGGCGTAGTCCAGCACCACGGTGCCCACGCGCTCGTTGGCCAGCTCGGTGATGATCTCGTCGGTTACCTCCACACGCTGCGGGAAGTCGGTCCCGATCCGAACACCGTTGGCGTCAACCGGTGCGGTCGGTGGCACGTTGCCCACCAGGACGGTGGCACCCTCCGAGCCGACGGCGTCCAGCTTGGCGGCCAGCGTCTTGGTGTACAGGTCGCGAAACCCGGGATCGAGGATCGAGGTCCACTCGCCGTCGATCTCGTGGTCGTACAGATCGATGCCCTCCGACATGTAGATCACCACGTCGGGCTTGGCCTCCTTGACGAGCCCCGCCATGTCCTCGGCGGTGAGGCAGCCGGGCGGGAACGCCATCCTTGACTGACCCGGGGCGACTTGCAGCGCCACCTCGGTAACCGTGCCACAGCCAAGAGCGGCATGGCCGGTGAAGTCGGCGTTGGTGTTGTTCTGCAACCACAGGTCGGTGTTGAACGCCGTGGTGAACCCCACCGAGTCGCCAAAGCCCAACACCTTCGCGCCGAAGTTGACGTCCGCCGGGTCCTGCACCTTCTCGCCGCTGGGCAACGTGACGATTGGTGCACCCAGGTCCTCCACCGTGGCCTCGGCCGACGGCAACGGGATCATCACCAGGCCGGCCACCACGGCCGTACCGGCCAGCCATGCCAGCGGCACCACGGCGGGCACTTTGGGGCGCCATTTGCGAATCGGTTGCTCAATCCAGAACGTGATCGCCGAGGCGACCCCCACCGAGACGCCGACCTGAATGATCACGGTGGCGAGCCTGCCCGTTCCCAGACGTGGCTGAGAGAGCACCTGCAGGATGGGCCAGTGCACCAGGTAGAGCGAGTAGCTGATGCGCCCCAGGTAGGGCAGCGGTTCAGCGGCAAGGGTGCCGGCCAGCCCGATGCGGGCCTTCGGTCCGACGTGCGCCACCCCCACGATCAGCACGGCCCACACCGCACCGCCGACGATCAGGATCCCGTGGGACACCAACGGGCTCTCCGGCGGCAGGGTGACGACCGCGACGACAAAGGTGATCAACGCAGGCAGCGACAGGCTCGCAGCCCACTTCCCAAGCCGCGCGCCAAACCGTTGGTGCAGCGCCCCAAACAGCACGCCGAAGAGGATCTCGGCCATCCGGGTGTCGGTGCCGAGGTAGACCCGCTCGGGGTCCGCTGACAGCAGCAGTGTCATCACCACTGAAACTGCAATGCCCGCCGCCGCTACCGGAATCAGCCGGTCGATGCGTTTGCGCTGCCGCCCAATCAGCACCAACACCACCAGCGGGAACACCAAATAGAACTGCTCCTCGATGGCGAGCGACCAGTAGTGGCGCACCGGCGAGGCCACGCCCAGCAGATCGAAGTACCCGGCGCCCGAGATCAGCGACTGCCAGTTGGCGACGTTGAACAGCGCCCCCAACATCGACCCTCGAAACCCGTTGGTGGACCAGATCGTGGGGTCGAGGTGCTCCAGCACCGCAATCGCAGTCAGGGTGACCAGGGAGGCCGGCGCAAGACGCTTGATGCGACGGCGCCAGAAGGCCGGCGTATCCACCCCACCGGTCGCCTCCACCTCGGCGACCATCAATCGACTGATCAGGTAGCCCGACAGTGTGAAGAACAGGGACACCCCCAGGTAGCCGCCCTTCGCCCAGCCAAAGTCGAGGTGGTAGGCGATCACTGCGGCCACCGCGATGCCACGCAGTCCGTCGAGGGCGGGCAGATGGTCCATCCGTGGACGCGGAGTGACAGCCGTGGACGGAGTCTGGGGAATCGTCTCGGGTGCGCTCATCAGTTCCCTAGCCTGACCGCCACGCCGGCACCGGGCCACTTGCCCCAAAACCAGCGGGGCCGTTGCGTGCTGCGCTCGGGCACCATCACCATCACCCGACTACTTCGACAGTCCGGCCGAGCGGGCCTCCCGCTCGAGTTCCTTCACCTCGTCCCGCAGGCGGGCGGCCTCCTCAAAGCGCAGGTCTGCGGAGGCCTCCTCCATCTCGATGCGCAGCGCCTGGATCAGGCGGCCAAGGTCCTCGGGTGGAAGATCGGCATAGGCCTCGGCGCGGGCTTTTTCGCCCGGCCGCTGCTTGCGGCGGCCGCCGCCGGGGATGGGTGTGCCACCGCCGGCGCCGCGCAGATCGGCAAGAATGTCGGTGACGGCCTTGCGCACCGAGGTGGGGTCGATGCCGTGCTTCAGGTTGTGGGCCTGCTGCAAACCACGGCGCCGGTTGGTCTCGGACAGCGCCCGCTGCATCGAGTCGGTGATGTTGTCGGCGTACATCACCACCCGGCCCTCGACGTTGCGGGCAGCGCGGCCGATCATTTGGATCAACGACGTCTCCGAGCGCAGGAAGCCTTCCTTATCGGCATCCAGGATGGCCATCAGCGACACCTCGGGGATATCGAGGCCCTCCCGCAGCAGGTTGATGCCGACGAGCACGTCGAACTCGCCCAGGCGCAGGTCGCGGACCAACTCGATGCGTTGCAGCGTGTCCACCTCCGAGTGCAGGTAACGCACCCTCACCCCCATTTCCAAGAGATAGTCGGTGAGGTCCTCGGCCATCTTCTTGGTGAGCGTCGTGACCAGCACACGCTCGCCCTTGGTCACCCGCTCGTCGATGCGGGCCATCAGGTCGTCGATCTGCCCCTTGGTGGGGCGCACCTCCACCTCGGGGTCGATCAGGCCGGTGGGGCGCACAATCTGCTCGACCACGCTGTCGGAGTGCTCGATCTCCCACTTCGACGGCGTCGCCGACAGCAGCACGCACTGGTTGACGCGTTGCTCCCACTCCTCGAACCGGAGGGGCCGGTTGTCGGCGGCCGATGGCAGCCGAAACCCGTGCTCGATCAGGTTCGCCTTGCGAGACCGGTCGCCGGCGTACTGCCCGTGGATCTGGGGAATGGTGACGTGACTCTCGTCGATGACCATCAGAAAGTCGTCGGGAAAGAAGTCGAGCAGTGTGTTGGGCGGCATCCCCGCCGCCCGTCCCTCCATGGGCGCCGAGTAGTTCTCGATGCCGTTGCAGAAGCCCATTTCGGCGAGCATCTCCAAGTCGTACTCGGTGCGCATGCGCAGCCGCTGCGCCTCCAACAACTTCTGCTCCCGCTCGAACAGTTGCAGTTGTGACGCCAGTTCGGTTTCGATGCGCCCGATCGCCGCCCGCATCTTGTCTTCCGGTGTGGCGTAGTGAGTGGCCGGGAAGATCTCCAGCTCCTCCTGGGTGCGCACGCGTTCGCCGGTCAGCGGGTCGACGATCGAGATCGTCTCGATCTCGTCGCCAAACAGCTCGATACGCACCGCCGTCTCCTCGTAGGCCGGGTGGATCTCGATCACATCGCCCCGCACCCGAAACTTGCCCCGCACCAGGTTGAGGTCGTTGCGCTCGTACTGCATGTCCACCAGGCGACCCAGCAGCTCGCGCTGGTCGACCGACTCCCCCACCCGCAGCGCCAGCAGCTGCCGCGCGTAGTCCTCGGGCGAGCCCAGCCCGTAGATGCAGCTGACGGAGGCCACCACGATCACATCGCGGCGGGTCAGCAGGGCCGAGGTGGCCGAGTGGCGCAACCGATCGATGTCGTCGTTGACCGATGAATCCTTCTCGATGAAGGTATCGCTGGAGGCGATATAGGCCTCGGGTTGGTAATAGTCGTAGTAGCTGACGAAGTACTCAACCCGGTTGTCGGGGAAGAACTCGCGATACTCATTGGCGAGCTGGGCGGCGAGGCTCTTGTTTGGCGCCAACACCAGCGTTGGCCGCTGCACCTGCTCGATCATCCACGCCACCGTGGCCGACTTGCCCGAGCCGGTGATGCCCAGCAGCGTCTGGTAGCGCTCCCCCGCGTTGATGCCCTTTGCCAGAGCAGCGATGGCTTCTGGCTGATCCCCCGCCGGTTCAAACGCTGCGTGCACTTTGAACGGCCGCACCATCTTGGGCGCAGCCATCGCCTGGCGCAGCGGTGGCGGGGTTGGCGGGGCACTGGATTTGGGCACGGCGACAGACTACGACGGCACTGGGACATTCAAGCGGCGAGCGATTGCCGGACCGACGGGCGGATGTGGCACCTTCTCGTGTCGATGATGCCTCCCGCAGCGAGCCCGACGGTGAGCCCCACCGGCCCCCGGCGCTGGGCGCACCTCGCTGCGGTGGCGATGCAGTTCCTCACCCGCATCCCGGTTCGGCTCACCTCGGTGAGCGATGATGACCTACGCGGCTCGCAGGCGTTCTTCCCGCTCGTCGGGGCGGTCGTTGCGGCGGTCGGCATCGCCGTCCGGGCCGGGCTTCAACCCCTGGTGGGCGCAGCACCCGCCACGGTGGCCGCGGTCGCTGCGGCCGTCGTCGTCACCGGGGCGTTTCACGAGGACGGACTGGCCGACACCGCCGACGGACTGTGGGGCGGCTGGACCCCGGAGCGCCGGATCGAGATCATGCGCGACAGCCGGGTGGGGACCTACGGCGCCGTCACGCTGATCGCCTCGCTGCTCTACCAGGTGATGCTGCTGGCGCAACTCCCCCTGGCGACGTTTGCGACGGTGATGCTGGCCGGCCACGTCATCGGCCGGGCGGCGGGCGTGGCGCTGGCAGCGTCGCTGGCGCCGGTGTCCGATCAGGGGCTGGGCGCCAAGGTCGCCGGACGTGGCGGCACCGCAACCGCCGTGCTGTGCTCGAGCGCAGCCGTCGCCGCCGCCGTGCTCGCCGCAGGGTGGTGGTTCTGGGCGCCGCTCGTCGCCGGGGCCGTCGTCATCGTCGCCACCCGTGCGCTGGCCCGAGCCAAGCTCGGCGGGCTGACCGGCGACGTGCTGGGCGCAGTCACCCAGGCGACGATGCTGGCGGTGATGACCGTGCTCGTCGCGCTGTGGCGCCACGGCTGGTGAGGCCGCCCATGGGCCCCACGACAGTGACGCTCGTGCGGCATCTCGCCGTCTCGTCCGAGGTGGAGGGCCGCTGCTACGGCCAGCGGCTGGACCCGGGCCTGGCCGACGACGCCGCTCCCCCGGCGCCGCAGCTGAGTGCACTGGCCCAAGTCGCCGTTCGTCGCACCTCGCCGGCCGCCAGGGCGCAGGCGACCGCAGCGCTGATCGACGGCGGCCCCTGGACGGAGGACGCCGCCTGGGCCGAGCGCGACTTCGGCGAGTGGGAGGGTCGCCGCTGGGACGCGTGCTGGGCCGACGTTCCCGCCGCAGCGCTCGACAGCGCTGAGGCCTACCTCGGCTTCGACCCGCCCGGAGCTGAGCGGTACGACGCGGTCGCTGTGAGGGTGAGCGGCGCTCTCGATGCATTAGCGGCCGGCCGCCATCTGATCATCACCCACGCCGGGCCGATTCGCGCAGCCCTCAGCGCCACCTGCGGCTGGGGCCCCGACCAGGTGTTTGCCGCCACCATCGGCCATGGTGGCGTCGTCGTTCTCAACCATGGGCAGGACGGATGGACCGCACGGATCGGCCTGCCCGGCACCGACGATCGGGAGGAACACCCCAACCCCGCCAAAGGACCGACTTGAGCTTTTCCGCAGCAGATCTCGCCGAGCTGGCACGGTCGGTTCCCCCGCCCGACTCCGATGCCGGCCGCTCCGCCAGCGCCCGGGTGGATGCGCTGGCCACTCCCCCAGGGGCCCTCGGCCGGCTGGCCGACCTGGCGATTGCGCTCGCCGCCGCCACCGGCGTGTGCCCGCCCGTCGCACCCGTTCGGCCGACGCTGTTGATCGCCGCTGCCGACCACGGGGTGCACCGGCAGGGCGTCACCATGTGGCCCCAAAGCGTGACCGCAGCGATCGCCGACGCTGCCGTCCGCGGCGACGCCGCCTCGGCGGTGCTGGCAGCCGGCGCGGGCGCCGAGTTGGTCGTGCTCGACGTCGGGATCATCGAGCCGACGGTCGCTCATCCCCGGCTGCTGCGAGCACAAGTGGCGCCCGGCACGGCCGACCTCACCACCGGACCGGCGATGACCTCCGACCAGGCGCTGGCCGCCGTCGGAGCCGGGGCCGACGCGGCCCGCAACCTGATCGCCGGCGGCGCCGACCTGCTGGCGGTGGGCGACATCGGCATCGCCAACACCACCTCGACCGCCGCCCTCACCGCCGCGTTCACCGGTCGCTCCGCTGCCGAGGCCACCGGCCGGGGTGCCGGAGCCGACGACCCAACCCTTGAGCGCAAACGCAACGCCGTGGCAACGGCGGTCCGGCGCGTCGGTTCCGAGACCGACCCGTTTGTGCTGCTCTGCCAGCTGGGCGGGCTGGAGCACGCCGCTCTGGTCGGGGCCGTGCTCTCCGCCGCCGCCAAGCGCGTCCCGGTCGTGCTCGATGGTGCGATCACCTTGTCGGCCGCCCTCGTCGCCGTCGCCCTGGCACCGCCGCTGAGCGAGCACCTGATCGCTTCGCATGCCCCGGCCGAACCGGCAGGTCCGATCGCTCTGGCCCACCTGGGGCTCGTGCCGATCATCGACCTTCAGCTGCGGCTCGGCGAGGGCTCGGGCGCACTGCTCGCCGTGCCGATCATCCGGGCCGCAGCCGCCGTGGTTCAGCGCACGGCCAGGCTGGACCAGCTCGGCTGACGCCTCAGAAGTCGATGCCCTTCTTGGCCGAGATGCCCGCCTGATAGGCGTGCTTGGTCTCGGCCATCTCGGTCACGGTGTCGGCCAGGTCGATCAGCGCCTGCGGGGCGTCGCGCCCGGTGATCACCAGGTTGACGTGGTCGGGGCGTGTCCGGATCGTCTCGACCACGTCGCCGACGTCGATCCACTCCCAGTTGACCGGATAGGTCACTTCGTCGAGCACCACCAGCGAGTGGTCCCCGGCCGAGATCAGCGCCTTGGCCTGGCCCCAGGCGCTGACCGCCCGTGCCCGGTCGACCGTCAGGTCGGTGGAGTCCCAGGTGAACCCCTCCCCCTCGGTCAACCAGTCGACGCCCAGCTGTCGACAGACCTTCTCCTCCCCGCTGTGCCACGTGTCCGACTTGAGGAACTGCACCACCGCCACCCGCCAGCCGCGGGCCACGCCCCGGATCACCACCCCGATCGCAGCGCTGGTCTTGCCCTTGCCCGGTCCGGTGTTCACCAGCACCAGCGAGGTGGCTCTGGTCAGCTTGGCCGGGCGCGGGTCGGCGGTGGGGACATCGGTCGGATCCTGGTCGTTCATCGATGCGCCCGACTACAGGTCGATGCCGGCAAACTCGTGGAACGCAGCCCAGGCCCGGGGGCCGTACACCGTCGCCGGCCCGCCGTCCATCAGCAGGGCGACCCCGAGTGCGTCCGCCACCTCCTCGGCGGTGGCGCCCTGGGCGGCAACCGCCTTGGCGTGGGTGGCGATGCAACCGTCGCACTGCTTCACCACCGAGATGGCCAGGGCGATCAACTCCTTGGTCTTCGCAGAGATGGCGCCGTCGCCCGTCGTCGCCTGATGAAGCGCCCCAAACGCGCTGTACGCCTCGGGCATGGCGGCGCGCAACGATTTGGATGGCTCGCGCAACTTGGCGGCGACGTCTCGGTACTCACCCATCGTGTCCTCATTCCTCGGTCTTGGCGGGTCGCCCGACCATATCCGGCCGCCCCGACAACCCGGCCTGACCGGTGCCATGGTGATGCCCGTGATGATGGAGAGCGAGGAAACGTGCCTGGTGGGGCAGACGGTCGTTGCCAGCCTCGAGCCAAGCGTGAGTGTTGGCGTGGGCGCGGTCGATCAGCTCACCTGCGTGACCGAAGTCGACCGCGTTCACGCTGAGGGGGCAGAGCGGGGGCGCAACGATGATCTCGACCTCGTCGGCGAAGTGGGCAACCTCGATCACCAGGCGCTGTTCGAGCAGCAGGGTGATCGCATGTGCCGCTGCGTCCAACGGCGTCGAGGGCGGTTCGGACAGGTCGCAGGCAAAGCCGGCGGGCACCACCACCACCCGATCGGCACCCAGCGCCACCGCCTGCCCGACGGCGGTGTTGTTGGAGACGCCCCCGTCGATCAGCAGCCGGCCCTCGTGGTCGACCGGTCGAAACACCGCAGGGATGGCGGCACTCGCCAAAACGGCGGTGGCGGCATCGCCGCTGGAGAGCGCCACCTCCTCCCCGCTGAGCGCGTCGGTGGCGATAATGTGCAGGGGCAGCTGCGCATCTCGCAGGTCGTCGATGGGCAAATGCGTCTCGACCAACCGCCGAAGCGGTCGCATCGAACACAGCGAGGCCCGCTTCCCCGCAAACGCCAGCATCGATCGCAGCGGGTCGAGCGGAAAGACATCCTGGCGGCGCAGGCCCCGCCACAGCTCCGCCAGGTCGGCGATCGACTCGGCGGAGTAACCGTGGGCGCCCAGATAGGCGGCGTTGAGTGCCCCCGCCGAGGTTCCGATCAGCAGGTCGGGCCGCAGGCCTTGCTCCTCGATGGCGGCAAGCATGCCCGCCTGAACCGCTCCGAGGCTTCCGCCTCCCGAAAGGACGAACGCTGTGGTCATCGCTGCACCTCTATCGTCAACCTGCGTTATTGATAGTAGGCCGTCGTTGGTTCTATCGCAATCGAATCTTGCACATAGAGGTACGCTGGCAGTCATGACTGCGAAGCAGCCGCCCACGATCGACCAGATCGCTGCCCTCAGCGTTTTGGGTGAGCCCAGCCGACGCGCGCTCTACGACTACATCGTGTTGGCGGGTGACTGGGTCGGGCGGGACGAGGCCGCCGACGCTGCGGGCATCCAGCGCGGCGTCGCCGCCCACCACCTCGACCGGTTGGCCGAGGACGGCCTCCTCGATGTCGACTACCAGCGTCTCAGCGGCCGCACCGGCCCGGGCGCCGGCCGACCCGCCAAGGTGTACCGCCGTTCGGCGCTCGAGTTCGACATCGCCCTGCCGCCTCGCGACTACGAGTTGGCCGGGCGGCTGCTCGCCGATGCGGTCGTCGACGCCCAATCGAGCGGTGGCGACATCTCCGAGGCGGTCGACCGTGCCGCAGGATTCGCCGGACGGCAACTCGGTGAGGCGATGCGTGCCCGCCGGGGCCGAGCGCGTTCGGCCGCCTCAGCCCGGGCCGCAACCCTGGACGTGTTGCAGGAGCAGGGCTACGAGCCCCTCGAGCAGCCCGACGGAACCGTCGTGCTGCGCAACTGCCCGTTCCACGTCCTGGCAACGACCCACACCGAGTTGGTGTGCGGGTTGAACCACGGCCTCATCAAGGCGGCGGTCGCCCAGGTCGACGACAGCGGCTTCGACGTGCGGCTGGAGCCGGATTCCAACCTGTGCTGCGTCCGCCTGCGGCGAAGCCAGCAGTAGGGCGCTACGACCCGACCCGGGAAATCGCAGCGAACGCGATCGCTGCTGCATGGCCGACGTTGAGCGAGTCGACCGCAGCGCTGATGGGGATCCTCACCCTCTTGGTGGCGGCGCTCAGAACCTCGGGGGTCAGTCCCGGGCCCTCTGCTCCGAGCATGATCGCAACGCGCTGCGGCACATCGGCACCCCACAGGTCCTCGGCCTTGGGGTCAGGCGTCATCGCCCACGTCTCGAACTCGTGCGAGTGCAACGTGTCGAGCGCTCCTGGCCAGCCATCGGCGGAGGCTCGGGCAACCCGCATGTGCAGGATCTCCCCCATGGAAACCCGCACGGTGCGGCGATGGTACGGGTCGGTGCAGGTTGGGCTGAGCACCATGCCATCGATGTCGAACGCCCGTGCCGCTCGTGCGATCGCCCCGACGTTCTCGTCATCGTTCAAGGCCTCGAGCACGATCAAACGTTTCGACGTCGCTGCGAGCTGCTCGACCGACCACAACGGCTTGCGAAACGCCGACACCAGAACCGCCCGCGGCAGGTCGAACCCGACGATGTCTCCCATCACGTCCCGTTCGGCCACGTACACCGGCACGCGCGCCAGCTCGGGACGCTCCATGAACGGCCGGAACCGGTTCACCCGGGACGGCGACAACAGCACCGACCGAAAGACGTGGCCCGAGTCGAGCAGCCGGTCGATCGACACCCACCCCTCCGACAGAAAGAACTCGTCGCCTTCCAACTTCCGACGAGCGGCCTGATCGTTGAGCCGACGAAAGTCCGATAACCGGGCATCGTCGGCCTCACCGACCAGGATCGTCTCGCTCACCGGGCCGACAGTAGGCCATGTCGAACCGGGATGAGGCGGCTGCACCTCGGCGGGATCAGCGACGACGGTAGGCAACGGCACGATGGCCGATGTCGAGCACGATGACCGATCTTCTGTCGTCGTTGATCTCATACAGAACCCGCCAATCTCGTCCCAGCCGAGCGCTGTAGATGCCGGCCATGTCGTCTCGTAGCCGTTTACCGACCCGCTGTGGATTGTCGAGAAGCGGCCCTGTGATGAACTCGGCGGCAGCAAGGGCAACGTCGTGCGGAAGCCGGTCACTCAACGCCCGCCGAGCCTGCGGCGACGTGCCCAGCTCGTAGGGCACAAGGCTCACGAAGCCTGTCGCCGCTGAACCAGAGCGTGGACCGCGTCCGTGCCGTATTCGACGTCACCCGATGCGACCGCGTCGCGCGCATCGGCCAACGCCCGCAGGGTTTCGGCGTCGGCCATGATCTCGTCGGTCTCTCGGTCGGCGAGGTAGGTCTCGATCGCCACGATCACCGCCTGATGAACGCTCCGCCGGTCCTCCTCGGCCACCATTCGCAGCTCAGCGAGCAGTTCGTCCGAAAGTCGCAGTGTCATGGCCACATCGCAATGATACCACCATGCACCAATCTGGTATCCCGACGCCGGGGTGAGACAACCGTCGCTGCTGCCTCAACCCAGTCATTCGAGGACGGTATCCGCCAAGGGTCGCCGCGTGCCATGATCCAGCGAGTGGCAGGCCTGACACGGCGCCGCCGGAAGTTCGACCGAGGGGAGACACCATGACCGACGACACCAAGCCGAGGATCGACTTCGATCCGAGCATCCGAACTCCGGAGATGGAGATGGCCGAGGTGGGGGCCGGGGTGCCCGACGCCGCCGACCTCAAGCTGACCGACATCAACCCGGCCAACCCGCACCTGTTCAAGGAGGACCGTTGGCACGACCATTTCGCCCGCCTCCGCGCCGAGGACCCGGTGCACCTCAACGAGATCGAGACGGCCGGGCGTTACTGGTCAATCACGAAATACGACGACGTTCGGGCGGTGGACGGTGACTGGCAAACCTTCTCCTCGGCGCAGGGCATGACCCTTGGTCTCCGCCCCGACCCAGACCGCCCCAACCCGCTGGTCCAGATCACCCCGTTCATCGCCATGGATCCGCCCGAGCACACCGCCCAGCGCAAAACAGTGCGGTCGGTGTCGGCGCCCAGCAACCTCCGCAACCTCGAACCCCTCATCCGCGAACGCACCGTCGCCGTACTCGATTCGCTCCCGGAGGGTGAGACGCTCGACTGGGTCGACACGGTCTCGATCGAACTCACCACCCTGCTGCTGGCGACGCTCTTCGATTTTCCACTGGAGGACCGGCGCAAGCTGACCCGCTGGTCCGACATCGTGTTCGCCGTTCCGGGCTCCGGCGGCGTCGTCGAGACCCAGCAGCAGAAGATCGAGGAGCTGATGGAGTGCGTGACCTACTTCGAGGGGCTGTGGGAGGAGCGCCGCGGCGGTGACGGCACCGATCTGGTTTCGATGCTGGCCAACGGCGAGGCCACCAAGGACATGCCCACCATCTCGCACCTCGGCAACCTGTTGCTGCTGATCGTCGGCGGCAACGACACCACCCGCAACACGATGACCGGCAGCGTCTACGGGCTCAACAAGTACCCCGACCAGTACGACAAGCTGACCGCCGACCCCGGGCTGATCTCCACGTTCGTTCCGGAGATCATCCGCTGGCAGACGCCGCTGTCCTACATGCGACGCACCGCCACGAAGGACTGCACGATTCGCGACAAGCAGATCCTCGAAGGCGACCAGGTGCTGATGTGGTACATCTCGGCCAACCGCGATGAGGACGTCTTCGTCGACGCCGAGCGCATCGATCTCGATCGCTCCAACGCCGACCGGCAGCTGGCGTTCGGCTACGGAATCCACTTCTGCATGGGCAGCCGGCTTGCGGAGCTGCAACTGCGGATCCTGTGGGAGGAGGTGCTCGCTCGCTTTGAGCGCATCGAGATCCAGGCGGAGCCGGAGCGCACCCTGTCGTCATTCGTGCACGGCTACACGAAGCTGCCGGTCACCGTCACACGACGCTGATACCGGCACGTTCACACACGCGCTGCCGTCCGGCATCTTGGTCGCCCGGGTCGCTGCTGGCTGACCTCCAACGTGTTCCAAAAACCCTTCTGTTTCACGGATGGTGAAACGGGTGGCCGTCCGGGTCGGATTCCGAGCAACCTGCGTACATGCCCCTCAGGCCAACTTGCCTATGTCAAGCAACTTGCCTATCCAGGCACCTCAGGTAGAATGGCCGACGGGCATTCCAAGCTGCCCAGATTGGCGGTTCAAGGGTGACTTCCGGGAACGACTCATACGCAGACAAGCAACTCAAAGCCCAAGCATCGGCTCTGCTCAACTCGCTCGCCCCGGCAGGGTGGCTAGTCGCTGCCGAACAGCCTGCACGCAACGGGGCGGTCCGGGTGACCTCGCCCGACTCCGAGACGCGGTCCATCGACGTCATCCCTTGCGATGGGCTGCGCCCCCGAGACGTCGTCGGTCTTCCCGACCCCACCCGGCCAACCGTTGTCGCTGCGACGTGGCTGAGCCCCCGCACCCGAGAGCTCTTGGCCGTCCGCCAGATCGGATATGTCGACCTGAGCGGCAACGTGTACCTGTCCATCGACCGACCGGGTTTGGCGATTCGAGCCCAAGGCGCTCAACGCAACCCGTCCCCGGAACCCGTACAGGGCCCCAACCTACGCGGACCCCGTGCCTGGGCACTTCAGCGGACGTTGGCCGAGGTTCTCCCTCCCTATGGGGTGACCGAACTCGCTGCGGCCATCAAAGCCGATGCCGGGTACGTCTCGCGCCTGGTGGGCGCCTTGAGTGACGAGCTGCTCATCGGCCGCGTCGGACGAGGTCCAATCGACAAGGTCGATTGGGAACCACTGCTCCGCCAGATGACGTCGACGTATTCACTGCTCAACAGCAACGCGACGACCGGCTGGATCGCGTCCGCCGGACCCGAGCAGTTCTTGAAAGACGTCGCAACCCAGTCGGAGGCAGGTTTCGCGATCACGGGATCGTTTGCCGCTGCGGAACTGACCTCGGTGGCGCCGCCCGAGATTGCGGTCGTTTTCGTCGAGGACCCCGAACTGCTGGCATCGCTCACCAACCTGCGTCCGGCAAGAAATGGGGGGAACGTTGTCACAGCTCGCCCGTACGATGATCTCGTGTTCGATCGCACCTGGACCCGGAACGGCATGACCTTCGCCTCCCCGGCACAGGTTGCCGTCGACTGCCTGACCGGCCCCGGGCGTCTACCCGCCCAGGGCGAGGCCATGGTCGAGTGGCTTCGGACGAACGCTCCGACTTGGCAGGCCGACTCGCTGACTGAGCAGCCAGGCCTGCCATGAACATTCAGCCGCGCGTCGAGTACCTCGAAGCGCGCGGCGTCCTGCTGGATGCGCTGACGGCGCTCCAGCCGCATCTCGACGCAATCGTGCTCATCGGCGCCCAAGCGGTCTATCTGCGAACCGCTTCCCGGCTGCCCACGTACCAGCCGTTCACGACCGATGCGGACCTCGTCGTCGACCCAGCCCGTCTCGCCGGCACTCCCCTACTTGGCGACGCGATGACCAGCGCCTGATTCGCCTACACGGGTGAGCCAGGTATCTGGGAGCGGACGGTGGTGCGTCCTGGTTTCGAGGGCGACATCACGGTTCCTGTCGACCTGATCGTCCCAGCGGCGGTAGCTCCCAAGGCCGGACGTCGGGGAGCTCGTCTTCCCGGCGACCACGGCAAGTCAGCCGCCCGCAAGAGCGACGGCGTCGAGGGGGCATTGGTCGACTATGGCCAGATCGATATTGCCGCCCTCGATCCAGCCGACGACCGCCAGATCGGTGTGAACGTGGCAGGGCCGGCTGCGCTCCTGGTTGCGAAGGCCCACAAGTTGGGTGAGCGCCTCGAAACCCCGCAGCGTCTCCTGGGCAAAGACGCCGGCGACGTGTACCGGCTCTTCGACGCCTACTCGGTCACCGACCTGGCGACAACGCTCGGCCACTTTGATGGAGGACGAACGGTCGCAAGCAACTACCGAACTGGCCCTGACGTACCTTCGACGACTGTTTGCCACCCCGAGAAGCCCCGGCGTACTTCTGGCAGTTCAAGCGCTCGGCGGCATCGTTGACCGAGCAACGGTCGAGACGTTCATGAGCGACTTCACGCGCGGCTTGTTGGACCGGTTCCAACGGCTGGGAACCCGCCGAGCCCAAGTCCGAACATCGCCCCAGCGGGGCAGGAGGTGAAATCACGCCTTTCGCCAACCAAGGATGTATGTCAAACTGGCTTCATGGTGGATCGTAGACCGCCGGGAACTGGGCGCGACGCAATGCGCGATTGGAAGTGCCCTGGATGCGAGAGGACCAAGCGCGACTCCATTGCTCCCACCTGCAAACAGTGCGATCGTTTGATGCATAAGGCCTAAACCGCTTCTCCGTCATCCCAAACGGTGGTGCTAACCAACTCTGCGACGGTTTCCAGCAGGTCGCCGTAGGCTTCGGCGCTACCGAAGGTAGCCCGGTAGAAGAGCGCCATGAGGAGTAGATGACTCGCCGAAATGAATGCGGCAGACGCCAACCCGGTGTTGAACAGCAAAACCGCGGATGCGACAGCCACCACAAACTCCGTGACCACTAGCGACGCGTAGAGCCCCAGACGATTGCGAAACTGGTCGATCTCGACCTGCAAGTGTCCCGGTACCAGGTGGTAGGTGCGGTGGACCATCCCTTGGACCGAACCGGGTATTTCCTCGTTTGCTCGATCCTCACTAGCCCGAAGGAGGTTGCCCAAGCGAGTCGGCATGATCCGACTGGACCGTGGAAACCGATTCATACGCTTCTCATGCGCCTCTAGCCGGCGCATCGTTCTTGCAGATGCGTAATCCCGCCAATCGAGCTCGTTAAGGAGCTCCTCCTGGTCTGAGCTGAGTTTCGGAACGCTGGCGACATCCAGGAGGTCGGCGTGCACGTGCCTGACCACGTCGATGTCGTCTATTGCATTTGCATACCTTCGCTCAGCCGACCGGAACGCTTCGAGCTGGAGTTCCTCGCGACGTCCGCGTGCCTCCTTCTCCCACCGCTCCCATCGTCCAGCGAAAAGATCAGCCACCCACTGAGGCAGCCTTGCTGTGCCCCAGTACCCCTCCAGGAACCGGATCGAGCCAAACTCGAAGGCCTGAGTCACGGTTGTAAGGAGCACGACCGCTCCAAGTAGAACCAGCAGCTGCTCGATGCTTGTTCCACCAACGGCTTCCAGCGCATCCTTCACGTCGCCGTCAGCGATGCTCATCCGAATCGCGAAGAAGATCCCAGCAATCGCTAACGCCGCAGGCAACCACGCGCTGATGCTGAGTTGATCTAGCACCCTGGCGACGAATGCCGACAGCCCTTCTGGCAACTTGGGTGAAGGAGACCCATCTTTAGTCTTCAGTGACGGGTTGGGCGATCCGACCCCTGGTGCGTTCACTGAACCATTCTCTCCTCCCTGACGTCGGAGGTGGTTGACCCTCCCCACCCCCTGTCGAGAGTCCGTGACACGGACTCGATGACGGACGAGTCAGGCCGCAGGTCGATCCAATCAGCCAGATTCTTGAGCGCAGACTCGACGCTGGTGTTGGAGCCGCTCAGCGGCAGTCGGTAGGTGTGGATGACCTTGCCAGAATTGCGGACTGCGATCGAGTGGACGTGCGAGCCTGAGCCAGCTGCTGGGTCATCTGGATCCTGTGCGTAGATGAGTACGCCCTCGTGGAGGTTCATGGCAGTTGCGTAAGCCAGCAACTGGTAATAGTCCCGCAGCCTGGCCGGACCGGTCGACATCTTGTACTTGGTATCCCCCACGTAAAGGTTTTGGTCAGCCTGGCGGAACACGAGGTCTGGGCGCATGGTCTGCCCCGAGGTCGTGGCCAGGGGCACATTGGGCTCGGTGACCACCAGCAGATGCCGCAAGTGCTTAGAGAGGCGATCAGCCACGAACGCTTCGAACAGATCGTTCATGTCGACGGTGAACGAAGCCGCCGCGGTCGCAGCTGTGCGGTGGGTCAGCGTGAGGTTGCGCAGGATCAATCCAGCCAGGCGCATGGCCACCTCGTAGTGGGCATCAACTCGGCTGGGCGTCCAACGGTCGACGGCCGCTGGGTCAACAACGACCCGGGCGACCTCCGCAAAGCGGGGCGCGAGTCGGTTGAGGCCGATGCGCAGGCCCAGGTCCAGGCCGGGCACACGTCCCAGGCGGTCGAGGGCCGCCACCAACGCTCGGTTTGGGAAATGATCGGCGGTGTACTCGTCGAACCGGCATGCCATCGGGCTCACCAGCGCCGGACGACGGACCTGCCGAACCAGGTCGATTCGTCCCCGGGGCGACCCCAGCCGCTCCTCGGTGGGACGGTACCCCCGGTGCACTCCCCTGGCTGTCGCCCGGTCAACGGCTGTGGTGAACACGGCCGCCATCACCGACAGCAGGTCGGCGTCCTGGTCGAAGCCAAACAACGTTTCGTCGAACTCTGGCGGCTTCACTCCCAACAGCAGGAACAGGTTGTGCAGTGGCACCTTCGGCCGGATCGCCACCGAGACGTTGCCGGTCACGATGGCGCCCACGTGCTGGGTGGCCGTCAGCTCGTAGTGGCCCTCCTTGCTTGAGACCCCAACCGACAGCCGGTTGCCCGCTGCCTGTTGGATGGCGGAAGCGTCGGCGCCAGAAAGTGCGACGGTGCGCTTCTCGTACTCGGCCAACTCGACCACCGAATGGCCGAGCACAGAAGTGGCGGTTAGGTTCACACCGTGGCCGCCGCCTCGGCGCCACCCGCTGGGCTCTTCTGGAATCGGTTGAGCACCTGAGCCCACTTGAACGAGCGGATGGCATCGCTATCGCCATAGAACAGGTCGTCGATCAGCGGCTCGACGTTGTACTCCCAGATGCGCTTCATATGAGCCTCGTCGAGGTCGCTTCGCATGAAGTGGCTGGGTCCGATCAGCTGGTCACCATTACCCATGCGGTCCCGCAGGTCGGTGTTGACCATCTCCAGCAGGCTGGCCCAGGCAACCTCTCCGCCCTCACGCTTCAAGTAGCGCCCCAAGACGCCCGAGATGGGCTCGGTGTCGGGGAACACTGGCACGAAGTGGAAACGGCGCCGCAGCGCCGCGTCCAGCATGGCGATCGAGCGGTCGGCCGTGTTCATGGTGGCGATCACCCAGACGTTCTCGGGCACCGAGAACCCGTCCGGCCGATACAACGGAACCACCGACTCGTTGCGGTACTCCAGTAGAAACAACAGCTCGCCGAACACCTTGGGGACGTTGGCCCGGTTGAGTTCGTCGATGGTCAACAGATGGCGACGCTCACCGTCTTCTGTTGCATGTTCAACCAGCGAGGCGAACGGCCCCTTCTCCAGCGTGTAGCTGAGATTGCCACCGGAGTCGGTCGACGGCCGATAACCCTCGAAGAAGTCTTCGTATGAGGTCGACGGGTGGAACTGCACGAACCGACGGCGATCAACTGACGGCGCCAGCGCCTCGGCCAGCTTGCGGGCGATGTAGGTCTTGCCGGTGCCCGGCGGTCCGTAGAGCACGATCTGGCGCTTGTCGCGCAGCAACGCCACCAGATCATCGATAAACGACCGGCCATCGAGATGGCATTCCTCGACGACCGAATCGAGACGCTCCTCCAACTCGGCGCCCTCGTCGGCGGGTTCTGCACCTTCGTCCGTCATGCCGAGATCACTCGGCTTCTCGCCGGTCGCGTCGGATTGGGCAGTCGCCTCGTCGGCGCTGCCTGCCAAGGCCATGATTCGGTCGAACACCGGTTGCAGCGCGGCTGCGACCCGTTCGATCTCGTGGGCAACGTCCGGGGAACCTACGGCTTGGTCCATCGGAATCAGCGTGCCGACGAGAAAGTCTCTTCTGGCCTGTCCGGCGCCCTCCACCGCGTACACCGCAAACGGGTCGCCGTAGTTTTCGACGACCTGTAGGCCAGCTGGCAACAGCGCCACCAGTTCGTCCCGGATCGAAAGGGACCAGCCAGACTGGCGGCGGCCCGGGGTCACGCCAATAGCGATCCCATCGGACGTCGCCGACACGATCATCGAGCACACTTCGTTCCAGCCGGTGACGTTCTTTGGCTTCCACTTCACCCAGGCGTTAGCTCGGATGATTGGGGGATTCTTCATCCAATATTCGTTAGCCACGTGGCGGCGTAGGTCGCGACCTAGCGCAATGCCGACCGCGGTCTCGCTGTGATCACCAAGGGTCCTCATCTCAGCGAGCACCGCCGCAATGTTGGTGCGGGCCACCTCAAACGAGTCGTCTGGGTACTCCCCATCGACTCGCTGTTCGTAGAGTTCGTGAGCCCATTGGAGCCGGTCGCCCAACGCGTTATCAAGGCCAATCCACTGGTTGTCCCTAAACCAGGTGAGAGCTGCATCCACATTGGCCAAGGTGATCGTTTCGGTACTGGCTGGCACCATGACTTCCGAGAGGGGCCGTCCGACGGCGATGTCGCTGCTGAGTGAACGAATCAGCGTCCGGTATCGACGATAGCGATCGACCGGGTCAAGGTCCTTCGGCAGCCAGCCCAGAGCCTCAACCGCCTCCTCGCTTGCGGGCCCCAGGAAGGGCCAGGTCTCTGGGGCCTGGAACCACCAAAAGAACGAACAGAAGATGGCAGCGCTCTTTGGGGCAGGGTGCCCACCCTCTCGAACTAGTTCAACCTGCCGTAGCAACGAGGCCAACTTCTCGTCGGCCTGCTGATCGTTTGCTGGCACCGCGATGGTCTCGATCAACAGCGCAGCCAGGTCGGACGGCTCGCCCGACTTCTTGACCAGCGAGTTGAGGAACATCGCTACGCCGAAGTTGAATCCGTAGAATAGCTCGCTGAAGCCAGCGCCTCGCGAGTTCGCATCCAACTTCTGTCGGAACGCTTCGAGGTCGAGGGTGGAACGAAACTCGTCCAGCGCGTCAACGAGGGCCTGCCGATGCGGCGCAGCGGCGCCGTCAGCTTGACTGACCGGTGCGGCAGCAACCATCGCCTCGCGTATCTGGGCGAACTTTCGACAACGAAACTCGGTCTCTCGTTCGTGGATCACTGTTCGCTCCCTGGTCGGCCATTCGACTGGCCTCCGGATTGGGCATCCTGGAGATCCTTCAGGGTCTTGCCCCCTGCCGCCTTCCACTCAACCCGGCCGTTGGACGTCCGGCCCAGCATCACCATCGCCGCGGTTGACGGGGAGCTGAAGACATAGTCCTCGGTCAGTCGTAGATACTTTCCGTCTTCGACCAGCAGCCCTTTATCCCGAAGCGCAGCTCGGAGTTGTGTCCCATATGCGTGGATGGAGGGAACCTCGATGGGGCGTGCAAGCGAACCTGCGTGAACGACAAACCCGTCAGCGGTCTCCGTGCCCTCGGCCTTCGTGTCCCTCCCAACCAGCTTGAGGCGCTCGGAACTGGAGGGTTGCTCCTCGGCCTTCTGGAACACCTGCACCCCAAGGACCGGGTAGATCAGGAGCATCTCCGCAAGGAACGCCTCCGCTTCCGCAGTGTCGGGCTCGGACAATGGCGGCGACGAACCGAGGTTCCCGTTGTCCAACTCGGCGCGTTTGGCCACAGTCGCCAGACCGATCAGCCTTGCTTCTAGATATCTAATGTGGGCTTTGTTGAGGTTGGCGTCCTTGCTGGTGAAGACGATTGCCCGATTCCAGAACTCCTTGTTCTTGTTGTGGCTATCGAGTCGGCCGGGAAGATCGTCCGTTTCGCCGATATACACCCGATTGGCCAGCAGTCCTGACTCTGTCGGGCCGATCAGCAAGTAGACCCCCGGCCCATCGAGGTCAGACCGGGCTCGTAGGTCACCAAACCGGGTGCGAGGCGCCATTAAGGCCTTGCCAGTCCAGTTGCTCTTCTCTACGACCCAGACGCCGTCTGCGCCTCCGTCGGCCAGGAAGATCCGGATCGACGTGCCAAGGGGCTTGGGTGTCATAGGCACGCTTCCCACCTTCATTCGGTGTCCTCGATGTTGATTCCGATTCCTTCGAGGCTCTCGGCAAGCGCCCTGAACTCCTCCAGCGCCGACTGGAGATCCTCCACGATCTCAGCGGCGATCACGCCTGGCGGCGGGAGGTTGTCGGTGTCCTCCAGGCTCTCGTCACGCAACCAGAAGATGTCCAGGCTGGCCTTGTCCCGGGCCACCAAGTCGTCGTAGGAGAAGCGCTTGAACCGGTCGCTCTCCTCCCGCCTACCGATGTCACCCGGGCGGTAGCGCTCGACGAAGTCGTCGAGGTCGGCTCGCGTTAACGGGTTCTGCTTCAGGGTGAAGTGCTGGTTCGTGCGCAGGTCGTAAATCCACAGGTCCTTGGTCCACGGCGTCTCCGAGCCCGGCTTGCGCTCGAAAAACAAGACGTTTGCCTTCACACCTTGGGCATAGAAGATGCCGGTGGGCAGGCGCAGCAGGGTGTGCACGTTGCACTCGTGCAGCAGCTTGCGGCGCACCGTCTCCCCGGCGCCGCCCTCGAACAACACGTTGTCGGGCACCACGACGGCGCAATTGCCGCCGATCTTCAACAGCGTGCGCATGTGCTGCACAAAGTTGAGCTGCTTGTTCGATGTCGAGGCCCAGAAGTCCTCGCGCACCACCGTCATGTCCTGCTTGTCGATCTTGCCTTCGGCGTTGACGATGGTCACCGACGACTTCTTTCCAAACGGCGGGTTGGCGAGCACCAGGTCGAACCGCTGACCCGGGTCCGCCCGCAACGCGTCATCGAGGTGGATCGGACTATCGCTCTCCGGTGTCTCGATGCCGTGCAGCAACATGTTCATGGCGCACAAACGGGCGGTGTTCTCGACGATCTCCCACCCCGTGAAGGCCCCGGATCGCAGGTGCTGCTTCTGGGCGCGGTCCAGGTGCGGGTTGTGCTTGACGATGTAGTCGTAGGCAGCCAGGAAGAATCCCCCGGTCCCACACGCCGGATCGCAAATACGCATGTCCGGCGTCGGCTGCATCACGTCGACCATCGCCGAGATCAGTGGCCTCGGCGTGAAGTACTGGCCTGCGCCCGACTTGGTGTCGGCTGCGTTCCGCTCCAGCAGGCCTTCGTAGGCGTCGCCCTTCACGTCGACGTCCAGGCCCATCCATGTCTCGCCGTTGATCAGGTCGTGAATCAGCCGCTGAAGCTTGGCCGGGTCTTGGATGCGATTCTGCGCTTTGCGGAAGACGACTCCGAGCATGTCGTCGGTGGTACCGAGCTGGCTGAGAATGTTGATGTAGTGCGCTTCCAGTTTTTCGCCGGAGAGCTTCAGCAGTGACGGCCAGTCCAACCCGTCCGGGACGATGTCGGGCAGCCCGAGCTCGCGCTGCTCCTCGGACATCTTGAGGAAAAGCAGGTAGGTGAGCTGCTCGACGTAGTCGCCGTAGGACAAGCCGTCGTCGCGCAGGACGTTGCAGTAGTTCCAGAGCTTGTCGACGAGTACCTTCGAGTCGGTCACGTCGTCTCCCACTTCGTCGTCATACGCCAGCACCAACGGTGGCGGCCGGGTACTCATCCCACGTGCGCCCATCAAGCAAACGGCCATGCGTCTTGGGCGTCCGCCCACCCCACTGCTTGAAGAAGAACGGCGTACCGCTCTTGACGCAGGCATCTCGGATGTGCCGAACGTGCACCGGGTCAACGGGCCGACACGAAGGACCGCTCTCGCCACCCACGATCACCCAATCGATGCCGTCGAGATTCACGGATACAGGACCGAGCAGCGGTTCGATCGACAGGAAGCGCACCGAGGACGGCACGGTCCGCAGGTGGTCGACACGAAATTCGTAGGTCTGGGTCTCGACAGACACGCCGACCCACAGGTTTGGCGGCCAGTCGAGGACCTCGGCGAGACGGCCCAGACGCTTCGACCGCTTGGTCAGGAGCTGGTAGGTGTGTCGAGGCGTATCGGCCATGACTGCGAAAACGTCTCGGATGAACTCGACAGGCACGTCGTGGTGGAAGAGGTCGCTCATCGAGTTCACAAAAATCATTCTCGGTTTGGACCATCGGCGAGGGATCGAAAGCGTGTCGGGATGGACGGTCAGAGCGAACCCGGGCCCGCTGGTGCGAGGGTCGCCATCAGCTTGGTACTTCTGCTGTCCCATGGCCTTGAGCCGCGCCGCCATCGTGAGCGCATAACAGTTGTCACAACCCGGTGAGGTTTGGTCGCACCCAGTCGTCGGGTTCCACGTTGCATCAGTCCATTCGATAGTTGATTCAGCCATCAGCCCTTCCCCGCCTCATGCCAACTCGTTCCAAGTTGGCAGTTTGATTGGAAACTCATTCCGCCACCCAGTGTGCAGATCTTCGTATGCAGGCCGGGATTCGGGTACATCGAAGAGCGTGTCGGGTCGCGGCCGCACACGGTCTCGTTCCTGTGCCCACTGCATGATCGTGGCACCGGCCGGGTGGTCCGATGCGAACACCATCGCATACAGCTCACCTCGTGACGCCCGAATGGGCCGCACGAGGAGGTGCCGGTAGCCGAGGTCGGCCAAACGGTCCATGTACAGAAAGAGGTAGGCCCTCTGAGCGTCACCCCCGGTGATCTCGCCTGCGAGCTTGGCTTCCCATATCCGCTCGAACGGCCCGCTCGCACCGTAGAGCCGGGCTGCCTTGTCGAGCAGCCGATTCTCACCGACTGCGTCACGGTTCTTGCCAAGCATTCGGACCATGCCCGAGGTGGAAAACAGGATCCACATCTCGACCTTGGACTTGTTGAATTTCTCGGCATAGGCACGCTTGTGGTCCGAGAGCGCCCTGACGGTCGCCCATTCCAGCTCCATCCCGTCCGGGTCGAGGAATGCAAACGTCGGCGCTTTGACCGGTAGGGACGCCAACGCCGCCGGAATCATCAGATTGCAGTCCCCCTGGATCACCTGAGCGTTGGGGCGTCCCGCAACCAGGTCCGAGAGTTCCTTCACTCGCTTGTTGGCCAACTCGAAGAGCCGAACATGGGTGAACGGCGGTTTGACCTCCAACGCCATCTCCGCCGAACCAGGGAACGTGCGATCCGTGCCCGCTATCCGGTTGAGCGTCTCGCCTGCGAACGCGTCGAGGTAGACACGGTTCGCGGCGCTGCTGCTTGCCTTGGCGAACACCTCCAGGTAGTCCGTCAGGATCGAGAGCTTCTCGTACGAATGCGGCTTCCACGTCCTCATCACCGCTCCTCAGCTCCATCAGCCGTTTCCAGACTGGAACTCGATGATACGAAGGGTCAGTGACAATCTGGCCGAGGTACTCGCATGTCGCCGTTTCAGCACAGTGTGCCGACAGGTCCAGGGGTCATCGATCCCCGTCACGCCGTCACCCGCTTGCGAGGAGACGGTTTGGCCGCTGCTCGATAGGCAGCGATCCGTTCGAGCAACACCGACGCCGGTTCGTCGGATGGATCCTGCTGAACGAGTTGGCCTGAGAACGCCGCGGCGAGAACTGACCGGCGCATTGCGGCTGAACGTTGCCAAGCCACTCGCATCTGGGCCCGCAATCTATCGATCGATAGACGTATGTCGTCGAGTTGATCTGCAATACGCGCTTGGCTGGTGCTGCCCGCGACCGGAATCAGGACTCGGTTCAGTTTCGATGTGCTCAGCGTGTACAAGCCCGACGTCGAACTCGCGACGGCAGTGAGCTGCCGAGAGTTGATCGGGCTGTTCCAAAACGCGTTGAGAAACCGCGGGTTGAGGGTGGCCCCGGGCCTAACGCGGATGAGATGATTCTGGTGAACGCAATTTTCGATCTCTCCGGTCCAGAGGGCGCTCCGACCGATCTGCTCTGGGCTGCCGTTACCCTCAACCACAAGCAGGTCGCCTTCAGCCAATCGGAACCTGTCAATCTCGCCGTCGAACAGTTCGATCTCATGCACGTCATCTAGTTCGAGTCGGTTCCGTTTCACGTTCGCTACGCGAAGGAACGAGTGCGGATTCGAAGTCGGCTTCCTTTTCGGTTGCTTCTGGATTCCACCCCGGACCTCAGCCAAATCACCTAGTGGCACGCGCTCGGTGATGTCGGCGAAGGCGAGGTTGACGGCTGTCGATTCAAGTAGATCGATTCGGTGGCCAGCAGCGGTCAGGGAAGCCGCGGCGGCGTCGAGGCGGGAGAAGTGCTCTTCAATCGCTGCCACGATGCGTCGTTGTTCGGGGAGCGGAGGGACCAACACGGGAGTCGCATCGAACCTGCCCTTGGTTACGTGGACCATTCCCGAACCGTGCGCCTGACGCCGGAGGTCGGACAGCGTGTGCTCGAGTAGGTATCGGTGATACTGCTTGTGGAGGCCAGACTCGACCTTGAAAATGTGCTGGTTGAGGACTGCCTCCGGCCCATCCCATACGAAGACGCCCAGCGTCGCAGCCCACGACACCAGAAGGTCGCCGCCACGGACAATATGTCGCTCGTCCGCGTGACCGTTAAAGTAGTTGGTAACATAGGAAGACTTTGTCAGGTTCTGGATCCGGATGATCGGGCGCCCCTGCTCAGCCCATTCCGACTTCTTGAACCCTCGACCGTTCTGATACCTCCCCACATCACCCAAGGTCGATCGGGACCATCCACGAGGCAATTCTCTCATGCGGCGAGAGTTTCGGTGAGGTCGGCGAGAATGCCGTCGAGGTCTTGCCCGAACAGCTCTTTCGCCTTGGCCAGGCCGCCATGTTGGTTGAATGGCGGATCCTGAAGCTCGACCGACTCAATGCTGAGACTGGCGGCGAGGTGATCGCTAATGAGGGCGAGCCATTCGGCCTGGTCATCGGTGAATGTGCGACCGGCCTGGTTCTGTTGGGCCATCCACGCCTCGAAGCGTTCCTGAACCCGCTCGGGCCATGGCTCAAGTTCGTCATCGACCCCAAGGGCGAACCTGACGAGCGACACCAGGTTGGTCAGCACCGTTCCGGCCGACCCGCTGACCTTCGAGTCGTCGAGCGTCTCGTAGGCCTCCCACAGCTTCTCACGGGTCCAACGATGAGGCGGTTTTCCGATGGCCTCGGCAAGCGCCTTGATGTCGGCGTAGGTGGGTCGCTGGGCATACGGCTTTGAGAAGTACGCCTGCAACCCGGTGATCTCGTCCTGGTTGTCCTCCAAGAACTGCCGGAACGAGTCGACGGTCTCCTTCGCCCGAGACTCGGCATCGACGACGAAGTCGGCTCGAACCACGGTGTCCTTGCTGATCTCGTCGATCATCTGTTCGATGCTGCGCTGGACGTTCTCCAGCTCGTCGCACAACTCCGGGTTGGAGGCGATTGGCAAAAGTGCTTGCTCGAACATCTTCTTCCTAGTGGCCTCCAGCGCCACTTCGTCCGGCGCCGCGGCGCCGGTGTTCATCTGCGCTTCGGCCAACTGACGATCGGGATCGATCGCATCGACCAACTGGTGGGCCAGATCGTTGAGGGAGACCGTGGCAATCTCTTCCAGCCGGTTCCGGTCATCGGCGGCGATCCGTCCGTCCAGCCGTGCCAAGCGTGAGGCCAGCGATGACACGAGGTCCTCGCTGACATGCCCCAGACGGGCCTGATGCAGAAGCTTGGCCAGAGGTACACCCCGCTTGCGTTCCAACGGCGTCGAGTCGCTGAGCTTCGTTTCGGTGACGCCGACGGCATCGATCAGGACGAACCGGTCCTTCGTGACCGCGTCGGGGGTGACTGCCTGGAGTGCATCGGGATCGATCGTCCGGACCCCGCGCCCTTTCATCTGCTCGAAGAAGTTGCGTGACCGCACCATGCGCATAAACAGCACGGCCTCGATCGGCTTCACGTCGGTGCCGGTGGCGATCATGTCGACCGTGACGGCGATGCGCGGGTTGTAGCTGGTGCGGAACGACTGGAGCAAGTCTTCGGGCTTGTTGCCGTCGGACGACTTGTAGGTGATCTTGGCGATGACGTCGTTGCCCTTACCGAACTCCTCCCGGGCGATGCGCACGATGTCCTCGGCGTGCGAGTCGTCCTTGGCGAAGATCAGCGTCTTGGGGATGTTGGCCAGGCGACCGTGGTCGTCGATGTCCCGGTTTGGGAACATCGCCGGCAGGTTGTCCCGGAACGCCTTCACGACGGTTCGGATCTGATCCTTCGAGACCACCTTACGATCCAGCGCCCGCTGGTCGTAGGTGAGGTCCTCGTCGACCGCCTCCAACCTCTCCTGACGGGTCTCCCGGTTGCGGAAGGACGTGACGTACCCCTGGCCACCTTCGATGGTCGACCCGCTCTCAGTGATCGCCGTCGACAGCCGAAACACGTCGAAGTCGACGTTGACCCCGTCGGCGACCGCTTGGGGGAAGCCGTACTCCATCACCAGGTTCTGATTGAAGAACCCGAATGTCTGCTTGCCGGGGGTGGCGGTGAGGCCGATGAGGAAGGCGTCGAAGTACTCGAGCACCTGGCGCCACACGCCGTAGATCGAGCGATGGCACTCGTCGACGATGATCACATCGAAGGCTTCGATCGGGAGGTGCTCGTTGTAGTCGACCTCCACGGTGCGCTGGGGCTCGTGGTCGAAGGTGGAGTGCTCGTCGAGGTCCTCGTCGAAGGTGTCGTCGCCGCGCAGGATCGAATACACCCGCTGGATGGTGCTGATGCACACCTTGGACACCGGGTCGACGACGTTCGACGTCAGATGTTGCACGTTGTAGAGCTCGTTGAACTTGCGACCCGTGCCGGGGACGTCGAAGCCGTGGAACTCCTTGAGCGTCTGCTTGCCCAGGTTGCCGCGGTCGACCAGGAACAGGATGCGCTTCGCTCCGCCCTGTGTGATCAGCCGTTCGGCGATGTTGGCCGCAGCGAACGTCTTGCCAGAACCGGTTGCCATCTGGATGAGGGCCCTCGGGCGGTTGTCCTGAAGCGAGCGCTCGAGGTTGGTGATCGCCTCGTGCTGGGCATCGCGCAGCCACGGGGTCTGCTCCTTGGGAGGGAGCGGCTCGATGTCGTGAACGCTGGCCCGCAAGGATCCACGCTGGTGATGGTGGTCGTCCTGCACCATGTCTTCGAGCGATTCGGGCCGATGGAACCAGAACACCCGGCGTGCGGTGGGTTCAGGATCGAAGCGGCACGTGAACCACGTCTCGTCGCCCGTCGATTCGTACCCGAACGGGAGGTGCCCGTCCTCGGTGAGGTGCGTCGGCAACTCCTCGGGGATGCTCGACTGATACTTGACCGTCTGCCACTCGACGCCAGCCAGTGTCGTGCCCTGCTTCTTGGCCTCGATCACGCCCACGGCCTGGCGATTGATGAACAACACGTAGTCGGCTGGGCCGGCGTTGGTGACCAGTTCCCGTACCGCCACCCCGACGCCTGCGTACAGGTTGACGCTCTTGTAGTCCTGCACCACCCAGCCGGCGCGCTGCAGCATCTCGTCGATGCGGGCGCGTGCCTTGTTCTCGGGGGCGATGTAGTCGTCCAGTTCGGCGGGAACCATCGATGGCAACCCTACGAGGTCGACCCGAACCGAGCCGGATCGGGTTCAGGCCTCTGAAGCAACGACAGATCGCGAGACCCGAGGTACGCGTCAGCTCGGCCCGTAGACCGACAAGGCAATCATCAGGCCCGCGATCGACACCATCGCGCTGAGCAAAACGGTGAGTTGGTGCCGCATGGCCTTCTCAAGTTCGCCTCTGACTCGATCGACCTTGGCGCTCACCTCAGCGACCTCGGCGCGCACCATGAACTCGAGCTTCTCCGTCTGATGGTCGAGGTCCCGTTTGGTGGCGACATCGGCCCAGCCCACGGGAGGGAGTAGCTCCATCATGGTGGTGGCCCCCTTCTCGCCAACGGCATCGTCGAGTTGCTGGTGGAGATGATATCGGGATTCTTCGGTGACGGTCATGACATGGCTCCTTGATCGAGGTGGCATCCGAACAAGGAGGACGTCGGGTCCTCTGACCGAGCGACCATCCATCAGCGGGCGGGCCGCGTCTCACGTTTCCCAACGTACGCCGGGGCTGTGACATCCAAGGAGAGCGGGTGGTGCGCCAGCCCGCGCCGAAGACCGACAAGCCGTTCGCCAGACCCGCGAGTAGCACCATCGCAGCAGTTCCATCATGACGGTGACCCCTTCTCGCCCACGGCTCCATCGAGTTACTGATGGAGGTGCTCCCTGGCCTTTTCGATCATGGTCGTCGTATTGGAGAGGCGTCATCGGTCGCCATCCGATTCTGAGGCCGATGCATCGGTGCCATAAACGCAGCCATCCGGTCCACACATGCCTGGTAGGTCGCTTTCGTACCGCGCCGCTTCCGGGCGAGGCCTGCCTCGATCAGCCGGTTGAGGTCCCGCGGCACCATCCGATCCCCCGCCCGAGCGTATGTTTGGGCCACCGCGGGGGTGATCAGCTTGATCTCGTCCTGGGTCAACCATCCCAGCGTGGACATCGCAAGCACCAACTCCCGTTGACGGTCGGCAGCCTTGCCTGACGGATAGCGGCCCATCACCTCGTTGACGTAGTTGATCCAGGCAACACCCAACTGCTGTTGGCGAACAGTGTCGATCTCATCACGGATTCCGTCGACAAACCCCTCGGTTGCGTAGGCCACGAAGTCGACGATGCTGCTGGTCTTGCTGGCCCGATCGAGTTCTCGGTAGTACTGGTCGCAAGTCAGGTTGTAGTGACTGGAAAGCAGGTGGGCTGCGGGCAGCGGCACTTTGCCCGACCTGGCGAGGATCAGGAACTCAACCAGGCGGGCGGTGCGGCCGTTGCCGTCGCCGAACGGGTGAATCCACGCCAGGTAGAGGTGGGCCATCATCGCCCGCACCAACATCAGCGAGAAGTCGATCGATGCGTCCTCGTTCTTGAAGTCCGGGCCTTCCAGCCACTCGCAGAGCCGTTGGAGGAGAAACTCGTAGTCGTCCGCCGGTGCACCCCGGTACGGCCCGACGACAACGGAATGCTCGCGGAGCTCGCCGGGCACTGCACCGTCATTGAGCTGGTCGTCGAGGCCGTGCAGAACCTTGCTGTTGTAGTCGCGGATCAGGTCGACGGTGAGCCTCGGGTACTTCCCTCCCTGCACCTCAGCATCGATCGCCCCCAGAGCATCCAGAAGGTTGCGTACCTCCACCTCTTGGTAGTGCCGGGAGGGCGGTGCGGCGTGCGTCCCATCCAGCAGGCCAGCCACCTGAGCTTCGGTGAGGGTGTTGCCCTCGATTGCCGTAGTGGCCTGGGCCCCCTTGATCAGCGTCACACGGTTGAGCTCTTCAGCCAGAGCTGGATGGAGCGGTGCTCCAGCGAGGTGCTGGCACTTGGACCTCGCCTCCCCCATCAGTAGCCAGGACCTCGGGCCCATGTCGTTGATCTGTTTCAAGTTGAAGGTAAGCCACGGATGGGACTGCTCATACGGCCTCGGCATCAACCCGCCCTACCCAACCTGCCCCCTGTTTTATCCATCGCCTTGTCACTTCGTTCGACTCGCCGCTTGACCGGTCAGAGTGACGCTTTGGTCGGTACGGGGAAGGTAGACCTCCACCAGCAGCCCGCCGCCGGGTCGGTCGGCCAGGCTGAGTCCGCCACCAGAGGCCTCGGCCAACCCGACCGCAATCGGCAGTCCCAGGCCGGTGCCCGGCGTGGCCTGGCCACCCCGCCAGAACCGTTCGAGCGCCCGAACCTTGTGTTCGTCGTCCAGGCCGGGGCCCCGGTCGGCCACCGTCAACCGAACCCGACCCTCGGCCCGCTCCAACGTCACGGTCACCTCGCCGCCGGCCGGGCTGACCGCGAGCGCGTTGTCCAACAGGTTGTCCAGGATCTGCTCGACCGAACCGGGCACCACCGAGGCCCACACGGCCCCATCGGGGCGATCGAGGCGCAACGCCACGTCGGCGCCGTCGGCCATCGCCGACCAGGTGTCGATGCGGTCGGTGGCGATGACGCCCACGTCGGTGCGTTCGGCGGGAGGCGGCTGATCGGCACGGGCCAGCTTCAGCAGATCGCTCACCAGGTCGGAGAGGCGCCGGGTTTCGTCGATCGCCGCCTCCACCTCGGCGCCCTGGCCGCTCTCCCCCAGCTCGGCGGCCAGGTTCTCCAGCCGCAGCCGTAGCGCTGTCAACGGGCTGCGCAACTGGTGGGACGCATCGCCGACGAAGGCCCGCTGGGCGCTCAGCAGTTCGTCGAGACGGGTGGCCATCACCCCCATCGCGTCGGCCAGCGCAACGATCTCCTCCGGTGAATCGGCGGGAATGGGCTCCACGCTCAGATCGCCATCGGCGAACCGGCGGGCCGAGGCCTGCAGCTCACGAAGCGGCCTGGTGACCGAGCGGGCCACCGCCCAACCGATCACCCCCACCGCGCCCAGCACCACGGCAGCAACCGCCGCCAACGACAGCCAGAACCGGTGGACGCGCTCGGCCACCTCGTGGGCATCCAACGTCAGGCGCAGCATGCCGTGCACGCTGCCGCCCGAAGCGATAGGCACCGCCACGTAGAGCAGGTCGGTGTTGAGCGTCTTGGAGTGTCGGATGCCCGAGGCCCGCTCGCCGCGCAGCGCCTGCGCGACCTCCGGTCGGGTGGAGAAGTCGCGATCGACCGCCGCGGCGGTGTCCAACACCGAAATGCCGTTGCTGTCGGTGACCACCACCCGTGCCCCGGTGCGCTCGGCGAACCGCTCGGCCTGGGACGGGTCGATGGGTGCGCCGCCGTCCAGAACGTCCTCGTAGTACGAGGCGAGCACGACGGCGTCGCCCTCGGCAGCGGCGGTGAAGCGATCCTCCTCACGTTGGGAATAGAAGAACGCGAGCGGAAGCTCCAACGCCAACAGCACCACCACCGTCACGGCGAGATAGCCCAGCAGCAACCGGCGGGTCAACGGTCGTCGCCCAGGTCGACCAACCGAAACCCCACGCCCCGGACCGTCTCGATCAGGTCCGGCGCCAACTTTTTGCGCAGCGACGCCATGTGCACGTCCAGGGTTTTGGTCGAACCCCACCAGTGCTCGTCCCACACCGAGTCGATGAGGTGTTCGCGGGTGAGCACCGCCCCGGGGTCGGAGGCCAACTCGACGAGCAGTTCGTACTCCTTGGGGGTGAGCGACACGTTGACCCCTCCATAGGTGACCTGCCGGGTGCGCTGATCGAGCGTCAGGGGGCCCAGCAGCACCCGACTGTCGGTCCGTACCTCCGCCTCGCCGCCGGTGCGGCGAAGCACCGCGCGAATACGGGCCACCAGCTCGCGAAAGCCGAACGGCTTGACCACGTAGTCGTCGGCGCCGAGCTCCAGAAGCAGCACCCGGTCGATCTCCTCACCGCGGGCCGACACCACGATGATCGGCACGGCCGACTCGGCCCGAAGGCGACGACAAACCTCCCGCCCGTCCAGGTCGGGCAACCCCAGGTCCAACAGCACCAGGTCGGCGGCGGGAGCGGCCAGGGCGTCGGCGCCGTTGGTCACCAGGCGCACGTCGAAGCCCTCGCGCTCCAAGCCGGACCGCAGCGGCTCGCCGATGGCAGGGTCGTCCTCGACGACCAGCAGGTTCACCCCGTCACCCTGCCACGCACGGCGGCCGCCCCGGCGATCTTTGTCAAACCTTTACCTTCGCCTGGGCCGACGCTGTCGATCCGATCTCTACGTTGATGCCCGAACCCGGGACGGCACGACCGCCGGTCCGGTTGTGGCTCCCGAAAGGACCTGCTGTGTTGAAGAAGCGCACCGTCGTCACCTCGTTATCGATCGCCGCCATCGTCCTCGCAGGCGGCGCAGCGGTCGCCGCCAACGTCGGCATCCTCAGCGCCGCCGACGACACCCCGATCGGCACCCTGTCCGCTCAGGCCGACATGGCCGGTGTGGCGCCTACGTCACCGCCCAGCACCTCCACCGCCACGTCGGCCGACGCCCCGCAGCGATTTGCGGTGGAAAACGCCGGGCAGGTCGAGGTGCTGCGCAACGGGTCCAAGCTGGCGCTGGGCGAGGTGGTGCCGTCGGCTGGATGGCAGGCCCGGCCCGGGACCGTCACCTCCGACTCGGCCGACGTGACCTTCACCTCGGGGGCCGACCAGCTGGTGTTCACCGCCACGTTGGCCGGCGATGGCACCATCACCGGCGCGGCGAAGCGCCCGGGGCAAACATCCGAGCCAATCCCCCAGGCCACCGCAGCATCGACGGCCCAAGGCCACGATGACGATCACGCCGACTCCGACCACGACCAGGCCGACCACGACGACGATCATTCCAAGAGTGACCACGACAAGTCCGGCCACGACAGCAAGAACGACGACCACGACGGGAAAGACGACGATGACTGACCCCGGAAACCCGACAGCTCAACAGCGACGCCTTGCCGAGCTACAGGCCAGACGGCCGAAGGCCAAGCGACGCCACCCCGCCCGTGCCAGCCGCATCGCAGTGCTCGGCCTGAGCACCACCGCAATGTTTGGCATCGTGGCCAAGCTGGGCGTCGATGCCAACAGCCAGACGGTCGCCACCACCGGCACGCCAAGCGCCCAGGCTGCGACGGTGCCGGCCGGCAATGCCGCGGCGACGCTCACCGACCAGCCGGCCGACCGGTCGGCCGAGGCCGCCATCGACGCCGAGCTGGCAAACGCCACCGTGGTCACCGCTCCCCCCATCCGGGTGACCGTCCCGCCGGCCGGGGACGCCGGAGCGCTCAGCCCCTCGAGCTCGTCGTCTGCGTACGACCCAAGCTCCTACAGGCCCACCCCTGTTGGTGCTGCCATGCCACGTCCCACTCCAGCACCGGTCCGGACCAGTGGCAGCAACTGAGACCACGTTCCGTGCCATGGCCAGCTCGGTCGTGATCATCACGCTCGACGGTCCGGCATCGGCGGGCCGGGACGCTCGCCTCCGGCTAATCGAGTTGGAGGCGCTCTGGAGCCGCTTCGCCCCGGGCAGCGACATCGACCGTCTCAACACGGCGGCGGGCTCACCGGTTCCGGTCAGCCGCTCGACGATCACGTTGCTGCAGACGATGGTTGCGGCGGCCAACGCGACGGGAGGCCGCTACGACCCCACGGTGCTGCCTGCGCTGCTCGAGGCCGGCTACCGGGCCAGCATCGACGACGCCGACCGCATCACCACGCTGCCGTCGGGGCCCCATCGAAGCTGCGTCGGGATGAGCGAGGTGCACATCGATGGCGATGCGAGCACGGTGACGCTTCCACCGGACGTGGCCATCGACCCCGGAGGCATCGGGAAGGGCCTCGCCGCCGACCTGGTCGCCGAGCAACTGGTGCTCGACGGAGCGGCCGGGGCACTCGTCAGCATCGGCGGGGACCTGGCGGTCGCCGGCGAGTCACCCCAGGGGCACGGATGGGAGGTGGAGGTGGAGGATCCCCACAGGCCCGTCGATGCGCTGGCGCACCTGGCAGTGCCCGCCGGCGGCGTGGCCACCTCGTCCACGATCAGCCGACGCTGGTGCGTGGACGGCACGATCACCCACCATGTGATCGACCCTCGCACCGGCGTCGCCTCGACCACCGACCTGGTTGAGGTCACCGTCGTTGCGCCCCGGGCCTGGCTGGCCGAGGCCCACGCCACCGGTGCGTTGCTCGGCGGGCGCGGCCAGGTGCTGGAGTACGCCAGGGAGCACCGCCTGGAAGCACTGGCCGTCGATGTGGAGGGCCGGGTGTTGACCACCGACGGTCTTGAGCCCACCCTGACCCGTCCGATCCTGAGCCGTCCCATCCCATCGTTGCGCGAGGAGGTTCGGTCATGAACAGTCAGGTGTGGTGGTTCGTCACCCGGGCGTCGGGAATGGTCGCCTGGGTGCTGCTGACCGCAACCGTGCTGTGGGGCATCCTGCTGCCCGCAAAGATGTTTCCCAAGCAGCGTCCGGCCTGGATCCTGGACCTCCACCGCTGGATGGCCGGCCTCACCATCGGGTTTCTCGCAGTCCACCTGGGATCGCTGGTCGCCGACAGCTACCTGCACTTCAGCCTCACCGGGCTGTTGGTGCCCGGCCAGTCCGAGTACCGGACGTGGGCGGTGGCGCTCGGCATCCTCGCCATGTGGCTTCTGCTCATCGTCGAGCTGACATCGCTGGCCAAGAAGCACCTGCCCCGTCGGGCGTGGCACGCCGTCCACCTGTTCAGCTACGCCGCGTTCATGTTGACGAGCCTGCACGGCGTACTGGCCGGCACCGACGCCGCCAACCCGTTGTTCCTCGCCACCACGATCGCTGCGGTGGTGGCGGTGGTGTTCGCCACCGTGTACCGGGTGATCACCCGCCGGGAGCGTGGCCGGCGTGTCAGGCGCCTGGATCCAACGGCAGCGGCCCGTTAGTGAGGACCGAAGATCGACAGCGCGATCAGGATGCCTGCCACCGAGAACAGGGCGCTGAGCAGCACGGCGAGCTGTCGCCGCATGGCCGACTCGAAATCAGCCCGGACTCGAAGGCCGGAATTCTCGATCTTGTGCTCCAGCAGCTCGCGAAGTTGATCAAGATCCCGCTTGGTGGCGACGTCAGCCGAACCCACAGGCGGAAGCATCTCCATCATCGTGCTGGCCCCCCTTTCACCTACGACATCATCCAGCTGTTGGTGTAAACGGTACCGCTGCAAGTCCGCCTGCCAGACGGTCGAAGGAGGCTTTGACCAGATCGGGCAGCGGTTCCTGGTGGCCGGTCAGGATCCAGTGGCTGATTGACGATCGCATGCAGGCCAACGCGGTCGCGGCCATGAGCCGGGGCGTGACGTCGTCGGCGCCGGCGCCGCTTCGTCGGGACAGGACATCGGCCACGGCGCTTTCCCACCCTGCTTGAAGTTGGAGGCTGCGGGCCTGGACCGACGGGTTGACGGCCATAATCGCGAAGCGGCGGATGAGCTGGACGCGTTCGGCCTCGTAATCGGCGGCGACCGTTGCGAACGAGGTGCTCAGCGCCAGCCAGGGAGGTTCGGCCGGCGGGCGGCGGGCGAGTTCGTTCGTGGTGCGTTCAAGCCGATCGGCGTAATCGGCCAGCACCACGTCCTCCTTGGTCGGGAAATAGGCAAAGAACGTGCGCGGCGCAATGTCGGCCGCAGCGGCGATGTCGTCGATGGTGGTGGCATCAAACCCGTTGGCTTCGAATCGGTCGATTGCCACCGCCTCGATGCGTTGTCGCCGTTCCCGCTTCTTGCGTTCTCGCAATCCCAGTTCACCTTGCACCCTCCGATCTTGACATTTCGACGCAACTCCCGCAATACTGCAGTCACTGCACTTTTATTGACGCTCGCTCGCTCGCCACTTCAAGAGGAGTCACCATGTCAACCTGGCTGTACCGAATTGGGCGGTTCGCTGATCGGCGGAGGTTCTGGGTCATCGGTGCGTGGCTGATCCTCGCCGTGACCGCAGTGGGCATCAATCGGGTCGGAGGCGGCGGAACCGTCGACAACTTCGAGGTTCCGGGCGTCGAATCCCAGGCGGCGATCGACCTGCTGAAGGCGCGTTTCCCCGAGCGGGCCGGGGCCACCGCCATGTTGGTGTTTCATGTATCCGACGGGGTGGTCACCGACCCGAAGAATGCTGCCGGGATCGAGCAGACCATGGCCGAGGTTCGCTCCCTGGACCACGTGCTGACAGCGACCGATCCGCTGACCGGACCGATGTCGAAATCGCCCGACGGCGCCACCGCGTTTGCGGCGGTCCAATACGACCGCTCGACCGCCGACTTGGGTCATCCGGCCGTGGAGGCGCTGACCAAGACCGCCACTCCGGCCACAACGGCCGGAGTCCAGGTGGAGTTTGGAGGCGAACTGCCGACGGTGCTGAAGGAGCGGACGACCGGACCTGCCGAGATGATCGGCATGATCGCCGCCCTGATCATTCTGTTTGTGACCTTCCGCAGCGTCATTGCCTCGGTCATGCCCCTCGGTGCAGCCGTCGCAGGCCTGGTCGTCGGGTTGTCGCTGGTCGGATTGCTCGGCGCCTGGATCAATATTCCATCGGTGGCGCCGCGGCTGGGCACGATGATCGGCCTCGGGGTCGGGATCGACTACGCGTTGTTCATCCTGAGCCGCCATCGCGACAACCTTGACGCCGGCCTTTCCAATTCGGAATCGATTGGGCAGACAAACGCCACCGCCGGCGAGGCGGTCGTCGTGGCAGGAGGCACCGTCGTGGTGGCCATTCTCGGACTGCAGCTCGCCGGAATCCCCTTTGTGGCTGCACTCGGCTACTCGGCGTCCCTGGTGGTGGCCGTAGCCGTGGCGGTGGCCATCACGTTGCTGCCGGCAGTGCTCGGCGTGGTCGGCCGGCGGGTGCTGCCAAGGTCGCACCGCCAGGTCGAGGTTCGTCGGCCCGTCGGCACCAAGCCGGTCGACACGACCGGGACCGACGGAACACACAGCGGTTGGGTGCGATGGGCCCACTGGGTGGCCTATCACCCCTGGCGATCGGCGATCACCGCCACCTTCGTGTTACTGCTCCTGGCGGTGCCGATGCTCGATATGCGGCTCGGCCAGGCCGACGCCGGCACCGATCCTGTCAGCACCACGCACCGGCGGGCGTACGATCTGCTCGCCAACGGATTCGGCGCCGGGTTCAACGGACCGCTCTTGGTGGTGGTCGACCTCGGCACCTCGGCCGACGCGTCGGCCGACGCGTTGGTGCTCGACCGCATCGCCACCGCCATCAGAAACGATCCCGGCGTTCGGGTGGCCTCGCCGGCATCGGTCAACGAAGCAGGCGACACAGCCCTGATCACCGCCATCCCCACGACCAAACCCCAGGATCAGGCAACCAGCGGCCTGGTGCACCGCCTCCGGCGCACCACGTTGCCCACGGCGACCGCCGGCACCGACGCCAAGGCCCTGGTCGGGGGTCCGACCGCAGGTTTCATCGACCAGTCCGACAAGATCTCGGCACGGCTCCCTTGGTTCATCCTCGCCGTCGTCTCGCTGTCGTTTCTGCTGCTGATGGCGGTGTTCAGGTCGGTGTTGGTGCCGCTGAAGGCGGCGCTGCTGAACCTGCTGTCAATCGGCGCCGCCTACGGCGTGGTGGTCGCCGTGTTCCAGTGGGGCTGGGGCAGGTCGCTGATCGGGTTGGATGAGGCGGTGCCGATCGCCTCGTTCGTGCCGATGATGATGTTCGCCATCCTGTTCGGGCTGTCGATGGACTACGAGGTCTTCATCCTGTCCCGCATCCGGGAGGAGTACCACGGGGGGCACAGCAACATCGACAGCGTGGTCGAGGGCCTCGGCGCCACTGCCAAGGTGATCAGCGCCGCCGCCTTGATCATGATCAGCGTGTTCCTCGGGTTCGTCGCCGGCGACGATCCGGTGGTCAAGATGATGGGCGTCGGGCTCGCAACCGCCGTTGCGGTCGACGCCACGATCGTTCGCATGGTGCTCGTGCCTGCCACGATGACGCTGGTGGGCGACGCCAACTGGTGGTTGCCCAAGTGGCTCGACCGGCTCCTTCCACGCCTCGAACTCGATCGACCGCCAAGCCACGAGGCCACCGACTGACCGGACGAACGAAGTCCGCCGCAGCTACTTCGAGCCGTAGCGCAAGGTGGCGTCGGAACGCTCGCCACCGTCGCGCCGAGCCTTGAGGTCGGCCCAAAGTTCGTCGACGGCCTCGACGAGCGCCGAGTGATCCCCCGAGTTGTCGATCACCCAGTCGGCCAGCTTGCGCCGCTCCTCGCGGGAGGCCTGAGCCGCGACGCGTTTGCGAGCGTCGGTCTCGTCAAAGTCGCGATGACGAACCAGACGATCGACGGCCGCCTCGGGGTCGACGTCCACCACGACAACCCCGGCCAAACCGGCGAGGCCCGACTCGGTGAGCAGCGGCACGTCCATGATCACCACGTGGTCGGTTTCGGCCTGCGCCAACACGCGGTTTGCCAGTTCGGTGCGCACGGCAGGATGGACGATGGCGTTCAGGTCGGCAAGCGCCGCCTCATCACCGAACACCTCGTTGGCCACCGCCGCACGGTCGAGGCTGCCGTCCTCGTTGAGGATCTCCTCACCGAAGCGCTCCACCATGGCAACCAGTACCGGCTGCCCTGGGGCCTGCAACTCGTGCACCACAGCGTCAGCATCGACCAGCACCGCCCCCCGCTCCACCAGCAGCCCCGCCACCGTCGACTTGCCCGACCCGATTCCGCCCGTCAATCCAACCAACAACATGGCGGGCGACGGTAGCAGCCACACCACTGTTGACCTCAGATGTGGCGCTCCCCTGCCGATGGACTCCCGGGCAGGTTGTCCGGCCTGCATCTCGCCACCTCCGTCGTGGTCGACGGCATCTCCCAAACGAGGCCCATGGGAACCAACTGGTCCACAGCCGACCCCGAACCGCCTTACCAGGAGTGCCCCGTGGCGGTACCTGATCATCTGGTGCTGGCAGCGCTCAATTCGCTGGAGCGCCAAGCCGCAGTCTTGCCTGAGCCCGCCAACGTCCGCCTGCGCTCCAACCCCCTACTCTCAGCTGCAGGGGAGATCGACAACGCACGCCTCTGCAGGCTGCTGCGAAACGAGGGCGCTGACGAAGAGCGCAGCCGCATCGCCCGAGACCTGCACGACCGCATGGGCGAGGCACTGGCACTGCTGGGCTTCGAGATGGACCTCGTGCTGGCTCAGGCGTCACCAGACAGCGATGCGCCTGGCACACTTGCTGACGACCTCAGACGGTTGCGCGGCCGCCAGCGCGAGGTGGTGCAGGAGCTGCGCAACATCTTGCACGACGCGCGAGCCGAAACCTCCGCCGGGGATGGACCGGCCGCGGCCGTGGCCCAGTATGCCGAACGGATGACCGAACGGACGGGCCTGCGCTTCGACCTCGAACTGGATGCCCGGCTACGCCTGCCTGCCCAGCAGGAACGCGAGGTGTGTCGCATCGCCCAGGAGGCCATGACCAATGTGGAGCGCCACGCTCGAGCCACCTCCGTGAAGGTTTCGTGGGTGAAGCGGGACGGTTGTGCGGAACTACGCGTGCTCGATGACGGCCGGGGCTTCACTCCCGGGCAATCCGGCCGAAGGAACACGTACGGCCTGCTCGGCATGAGGGAACGCGCTTCAGTCATCGGAGCAACGCTTTCAGTCGAGCAAGGATCGGGCCAGGGAACCCTGGTGCGGTGCTCGTTGCCGGTCCTATCCCCCGAGACGGGCTCGGGGGCACCAACACCAAAAGGTAGGCCCACATGACCATCCGACTCATACTGGCGGACGACCATCGAATGCTTCGAGAAGGACTGACCCATTCGATGGTCGACGCAGGTTTCGATGTCGTCGCCCAGGCCGGCGATGGGGCCGAAGCGGTTCGCCTGGCGGAACGTTATGCACCCGATGTGGTGTTGATGGACGTGTCGATGTCGACAACCGACGGGGTGGAGGCATGCCGGCAGATGCGCTCGATCGTGCCCAACACCCGCGTGGTCATGCTGACGATGCACACGGATCCGGAGACGCTCAGCGCCGCGCTGCGCGCCGGAGCCGTTGGATATCTCGTCAAGGACTGCACCACCGATGAGGTCGCCGAAGCCGTGCGTCTGGCCGCCAACGGCGACACCGTGTTGTCTCCGCAGCTGGCAGAGTCGCTCTTGGCCGAGGTTCGCAGGCTGAACGAGCCCCAACACCCGGTTTCCGAGGAGCGCATCGTCAGCGAGCGTGAGGAGGAGGTGCTCCAATTGATCACAGATGGAGGCTCCACCCCCGAGGTGGCCGCCAAGATGTACATCTCTCAAAAGACGGTGAAGAACCACCTCGCATCCATCTACCAGAAGCTTGGCGCCCGGGATCGCACGCAGGCCGTGCTCGCCGCCATGCGGTTGGGCATCGTGACGTTGAATTAGCACACTCAGCAATGACGCCTCTACCCGCAGCTCCACGGGCACCAGGTGCGTCGTCGTGCCATGGGCTCCACCAGCAGCGGGTTGTTGCAGACCAACAGCGGCCCGGGCGCCCCACCACCTGGGAGCTGCCATTCGGCTCGACGGCGTAGGATGATCCCGTCGCCCCCGTGCGACGCACCTGCCGAAACACTTCACCTGAGGGGATCACATGGCCGTCACCGCCAGCACGCCGATCGAACTTGTCAACGCCGCCTACGCCCGTTTCGACGAGCGGATCGATGCCGCCCGCACCCGGCTCGGCCACCCGCTGACACTGGCCGAGAAGATCCTGATCGCGCACCTGGCAGACCCCGACGCGGAGATCGAACGCGGGGGCACCTACAACGACCTGAATCCCGACCGGGTGGCGATGCAGGACGCCACCGCCCAGATGGCGCTCCTCCAGTTCGTCACCGCGGGCCTCCCCCAGGTGGCGGTGCCCTCCACCGTGCACTGTGACCACCTGATCCAGGCCAAGGAGAACGCCCACGTCGACCTGCTCGCCGCTGAGGAGACCAACGCCGAGGTCTACGACTTCCTCGAGTCCGTGTCCGCCAAGTACGGCCTGGGCTTTTGGAAGCCGGGCGCCGGCATCATCCACCAGGTGGTGCTCGAGAACTACGCCTTTCCCGGCGGCATGATGATCGGCACCGACAGCCACACTCCCAACGCCGGCGGCCTGGGCATGGTGGCGATCGGCGTCGGCGGCGCCGACGCCGTGGACGTCATGACCGGCTTCCCCTTCAACGTGCGCTGGCCCCGCCTGATCGGTGTGCACCTCACCGGAGAGCTCAACGGCTGGGCCTCCCCCAAGGACATCATCTTGAAGGTGGCAGACATCCTCACCGTCAAGGGCGGCACCGGCGCCATCGTGGAGTATTTCGGTCCTGGCGCCGCCAGCATCTCCGCCACCGGCAAGGGCACGATCTGCAACATGGGCGCAGAGATTGGCGCCACCACCTCCTTGTTCGGCTACGACGACGCCATGGCCCGTTACCTGAAGGCCACCGGACGCGAGGCCATCGCCGATGCCGCCAACGCCGTCGCGCATCACCTGCGCTCCGACGACGAGGTGCTCGCCAACCCTGCCGATCACTTTGACGAGGTGGTCGAGATCGACCTCAGCACGTTGCAGCCCCACATCAACGGGCCCTTCACCCCCGACCTGGCCCGCGAGGTGGGCGAGTTGGGCGCCGAGGCGCGCGAAAACGGTTGGCCACTCGAGGTGTCCTCCGCCTTGGTTGGCTCGTGCACCAACTCCTCGTACGAGGACATCACCCGGGCGGCGTCGATCCTGCGGCACGCTGCTGAAAACGGCTTGAGGGTCAAGACCGAACTGATGATCACGCCGGGCTCCGAGCAGGTGCGTGCCACGATCGAACGCGACGGCCTGCTTGAGACCTTCGAGGCCGCCGGAGCCACCGTGTTGGCCAACGCGTGCGGCCCCTGCATCGGTCAGTGGAACCGAACGGCGGTGTCCGAAGGCGAGAAGAACACCATCGTCAACAGTTACAACCGCAACTTCCCGAAGCGTAACGACGGCATCTCCACCACCCATGCATTCGTCACCAGCCCCGAGACCACCGTGGCGCTGGCTCTTGCCGGCACGTTGGACTTCAACCCGTTGACCGACACCCTCACCAACGACCAGGGTGAGGAGATCACGCTGGCCGTGCCTGTCGGCGAGGAACTGCCGGCCCGGGGGTTCGACCCCGGCGAGGCCGGTTTCATCGCACCTCCCGAGAACGCATCCGACATCGAGATCGTTGTCAGCCCCGACTCCGACCGCCTGCAGTTGCTGACGCCTTTCGAACCGTGGGACGGCCAGGACTTCGCCAAGCTGCCCGTGCTGCTGAAGGCTCAGGGAAAGGCCACCACCGACCACATTTCCATGGCGGGCAAATGGCTGAAGTACCGGGGACACCTTGAGAACATCTCCGGCAACCTGTTCAACGGCATCATCAACGCCTTCACCGGCGAGGCGGGCACCGGCAAGGATCCGCTTGACGGCGAGACCAAGACCTACCCCGACATCGCCAAGCACCTGGGCGAGTCCGGGGTGCGCTGGGTAGCCGTCGGCGATGAGAACTGGGGCGAGGGCTCGTCGCGCGAGCACGCCGCCATGGAGCCTCGATTTCGGGGTGCCGCCGCCATCCTGGTGCGCAGCTTCGCACGCATCCACGAGACCAACCTGAAGAAGCAGGGTGTGTTGGCGCTCACCTTCGACGACCCTGCCACCTACGACGCCATCGGCGAGGACGACACGATCTCGATCACCGGTCTGGCCGACCTGACGCCCGGCAGCAAGGTGCGTTGCGTGCTCAACCACCCGGATGGCTCAACCGAGGAGTTCCTCACCAATCAGACGATGTCTCCCGAGCACATCGCCTGGTTCAAGGCCGGGTCGGCACTCAACCTGATCCGCCAGGAGCTTGGCGGCGAGTAGCCGGCCGAGCGAGCCGGCGGGCTCCACTCAGGGTGGGGGCTACCTGGCGATGACCACCATGCGTTCCTCGGTCATTTCCCGGACCGCCCAGGCAGGACCCTCTTTGGTGTTGCCGGAGTCGCGGACGCCGCCGTAGGGCATTTGGTCGGTGCGGTAGGTGGGCACTTCGTTGACGCACACCCCCCCGTAGTCCAAGCGGTGGGCGGCCTCGATGCCGAGCGACAGGTCGTTGGTGAAAATGCCCGCCTGCAGCCCATACCGGGTGTCATTGGCCCAGGCGAACGCGTCGTTCACGTCGCTGTAGCGGGCCACACCCACCACCGGACCAAACACCTCGGTGCGGCTGACCGCCATCTCCACGTTGACATCCGTGAGCACGGTGGGCTTCAGCAGGCCGTCCGAAACATCGTCGCCGCCGATGACCGCCGTGGCACCTTCTGCGATCGCTTCGGTGACCGCACCGGCCACGCGGTTGGTCTCATCGCTGTCGATCAGGGCACTCACGTTGGTGGCATCGTCTGCCGGGTCGCCCACCACCAGCTCGGACACCTGCGCTTGGAATGCATCCAGAAACTCGTCGGCGACGTCCTGGTGGACGTAGACCCGTTGCACCGAGATGCAGGTCTGGCCGGAGTAGCCGTAGCCACCCGCGGTGATCCGCTTCGCGGCCAGCGCCACGTCCGCGTCCCGGTGCACGATGACCGGGGCGTTGTTGCCCAGCTCAAGCCCAACCCGCTTGCGGGGCGCATCGGCCCGAATGCCCCAGCCGACCTCTGGTGAACCGGTGAAGGTGATGGCCGCCACATCATCGTGTGTCACCAAGGCGTTGGCGACACGGCCCGGCACGGTCACCACGTTGAGCCACCCCGGCGGCAGCCCGGCGTCATCCTCGAGCATGGACGCCAGCAACAGCGCGGTCAACGGCGTGGACGACGCCGGCTTGAGCACCACCGGGCAGCCGGCGGCGATCGCCGGTGCCACCTTGTGACACACCAGGTTGAGCGGGAAGTTGAACGGTGAGATCGCACCGACCACACCGACGGGCATCCGTAGCGTAAAGCCCAGCTTGCCGAGGCCCGCCGACGATGCATCCATCGGCACCATCTCGCCGGTGAGGCCGCGGGCGGCGGCCGCCGAGAAGCGAAATGTGTCCACAGCCCGGGCGGCCTCCACGCGTGCGGTTGCGATGGGCTTGGCCGCCTCAGCACTGATCGACTGCGCAAACTCTTCGTGCCGCTCGGTCAGCGCAACTGCCGCCCGGTCGAGGATCTCGGCCCGTTCATGCGCCGCAGGAGCGCCGCCCCGGTGCCGATCAAGCGCCACGGCCACGGCGTTGTTGACGTCGGCCTCCGTGCCTTTGGGTACCCGTCCCAACTCTCGCCCGTCGTAGGGAGAGAAGACCGAGGTGTGATCATCGGCTTCCACGGCGGCGCCGTCGATCCTCATCGGTGTCACGTTGGTGCTCATGGTGTGCTCCCTCTACCGGCTGACGGAAGGTTGCTCTCGTCGAATCCGGGCGATTGTCGGTCTGTGATGGTGAGTTGGTGATACCCGATCTCGAACCTGGTCTACCCGCCGAAGCGGATCGAGTCGAGCCGCGTCGACGATGGCCCGCTCAGCTGTTGGTTGGGAAGCCCAGGTCGGTACCTCGGGTGGAGGGGTCGGCCCAGCGGGTGGTGACCACCTTGTTGCGGGTATAGAAGGCCACCCCTTCAGGCCCATAGATGTGGGTGTCACCAAACAGCGACTCCCCCCAACCACCGAAGGAGTGATAGGCCACCGGCACGGGGATGGCCACGTTCACGCCGACCATGCCGGCCTCCACCTCGGCGGTGAAGCGGCGGGCGGCCCCGCCATCGCGGGTGAAGATGGCCACTCCGTTGCCATAGCGGTTGGTGTTCACCAACTCGATGGCCGCCTCGTAGCTGGGTGCCCGCACGATGCACAGCACTGGACCAAACACCTCGTCGGTGTACACCGGCATATGGGCGGCCACGTCGTCGATCAGCGTCGGGCCCAGCCAGTAGCCGTCGGGACTGCCCGACACCTCGCAGCTCCGACCGTCGACCACCAGCGTCGCCCCATCGGCCTCCGCCGCATCGATGTAGCCCCGAACCCGGTCGCGATGCATGGCGGTGACCAGCGGACCCATCTCGGAGGCCTCGTCCGAGCCAGGCCCGATGACGATGCCGCGCGTTCGTTCGGCGATCGCCTCCACCAGGTCGTCGCCAACCGGATCGACAGCCACCACCACCGAAATGGCCATGCAACGCTCGCCGGCCGAGCCGTAGCCGGCGTTGACCGCTGCGTCAGCGGCCGCATCCATGTCTGCGTCAGGCAACACGATCATGTGGTTCTTCGCACCGCCCAGGGCCTGCACCCGCATGCCGGTCACCGAAGCGGTCTCGTACACGTGTCGGGCAATCGGGGTGGAACCCACGAACGAGACTGCGTCCACCCCCGGATGGTGAAGCAGCGCGTTGACCACGTCGGCAGCGCCGTGCAACACGGTGAAGACGCCCTCGGGCAGCCCGGCCTCCGCCCAGCATTCCGCCAGGATCATCGACGCCCCGGGGTCGCGCTCCGATGGCTTGAGGATGAACGCGTTGCCGCAGGCAATGGCCACCGGGCACATCCACAGCGGAACCATCGCCGGAAAGTTAAAGGGCGTTATTCCGACGGTCACCCCAACGCTTTGTCGGATGGTGGTGACGTCGATGTCGGTGGATGCCCCCTCGGTGTGGGCGCCCGCCAACATCGACGGGATGCCACATGCAAACTCCACAACTTCGATGCCCCGCTGCAGTTCCCCCGCCGCGTCGGAGCGAACCTTGCCGTGCTGGTCGCTGATGACCATCGCCAGGTCGTCGGCCCTGCGCTTCAGTGCCTCGCGAAACGCAAACAGGACGGTGCTGCGCTTGGACAACGAAGTTCGACTCCAGGCACCATGCGCCCGCCGAGCGGACGCCACCGCCGTGTCGACGTCCGCCGTCGAGGCCAGCCGAACCCGTGCCGCCACGACACCGCGTGCGGGGTCGAACACGTCGCCACATCGTTCGCCGGTACCGGGCCACCGTGTGTCGCCCAACCAATGGTCGATCACCGGAAGCGCCACGTCACCGGTGGTATCGCCGGCGGGTTGGTTGGTTTCACTCACGATCTTGTCCCCCATCGATGGTTCTGATGTATCAGTCATCCTGCCACGCAGTTCGTTTGCCGCGCCCGGGCCGAAGCAGTTTTTCCTTCGTTTCGGAGAGTTGCAGCACTAGATTTCGCTGCGTGCCCGCCCTGCTTGCGCCGACCTACTCCGAAACCGGATTGTGGCAGGCCCAGATGACGCCGCCCCCAGGTTCCCGTGAGGCGCTTCCCACCAAGGTGGACGTGGCCATCGTCGGCGCCGGGCTGTGCGGCCTGGCGGCCGCCGACACGCTGGCGGTTGCCGGGCGATCGGTGGTGGTCTTCGACCGCGAGCCGCTTTGCTGGGGTGCTTCCAGCCGCAACGGCGGCATGGTGATCCCCGAACTCAAGGCAGGTCCGGCATCGCTTGAGCAGCACTATGGCGAGCTGGCGCAGCGCATGTATGCCGAGGCCAACGACGCCTTCGACTTCATCGAGGCGACCATCGCCGGCGACGACGGTCGAGGGGGCATCGAGTGCAACTATCAGCGCAGTGGCCAGTTGTACCTGGCCCATACTCGCTCCCACGTTGGCGAATTGCGCGAGCAGGCTGCTGAGCATGCGGCACTGGGCGAGGCAGTTCGGTTCGTGCCCGCCAGTCGACTCTCGGAGGAGATCGGCAGTGATGCGTTCTTCGGCGGCGTCGTGTTCGAGCGGACCGGCGGCCTCCATCCAGCCAGGTTCCACGCCGGGTTGGCCTCCCGGGCCATGACGGCCGGCGCCCAGGTGATCGACCGCACCGGTGTCACCGGACTTTCACGGCGCGGGGTCAGCCACCGGGTGGAGACCACCCGTGGCACCGTCGAGGCCGCCGACGTGATCGTGGCCACCAACGCCTACGCCGACGGCGCCACGCCCGCCCTGAAGCACAAAGTGCTACCCGTGGGCAGCTACATCATCGCCACCGAGGTGCTCCCCGAAGAACTGGCCCACAGCATCAGCCCCACCGGGAGGATGATGGTGGACACCAAGAATTTCCTGTTTTACTGGCGCCTCACACCGGATCGGCGCCTGGCCTTCGGCGGACGTCGCAGCCTCGATCCCGTGGACGTACCCGAGGCCCGTGACTTCCTCTACGACGCGATGCTCCGAATCCACCCGCAGCTTGCGGGCACAGCGGTGGAGTACGCGTGGGGCGGCAACGTGGCGATCACGCTGGACCGGCTCCCCCACGTCGGACGTATTGACGGAGCCTGGTACGCCACCGGCTGCAACGGAAGCGGCGTGGCGATGAACACCTGGCTTGGTCACCGGCTGGGCGAGGTGCTGACCGGCCAGGCCCCGCCGCCGGCGCTGGCCGAACTGAAACACCGCAACGTGCCCCTGTCGTCGTGGCGTCATGCCTACCTGCCGCTCGTCAGCCGTTGGTTCGACGTCCAGGACCGGCGCTGAACAATCCGGTCAAGGTCCCACGGCGCCGCGGCGCCGGGTGGACCCAGGTGGCTCAGCTCTTCCCAGGAGCTTTGCCGGTACACAGCTCCACGAAGCGGGCGCCCTGTGCCTTGTAGTGGGCGATGATTGCGGGAAGCGCCTCGACGGTCGCTCTGCGCTCCCCACCCCCGTCATGGGCAAGAATCAGCTGCCGCTTCCCAGGTACGGTTGCCCTGGCAAGGATCCTGCCGCTGTCGCGAACCTTCCAGTCCTCGGTGTCGACGTCCCACCCCACCAGGCCAAGGCCCTGCTTCTTGGCCGCCCGCAGCGTGTCGTCATTGAACGAGCCGTACGGCGCCCTGGCGCACTGCACCGTGCCTGCACCAAGCAGATCGTCGATCACCTTGGTCGAGTTGGCCAGCTGTGCCTCCGCCGCAGCGGGAGTCAACGTCTTCAAGTCTTTGTGGTCCATCGTGTGACTGCCGATCGGGAAGCCGGCATCGGCGACCATCCGGGCATCGGCGGGACGCTCTTGGACGTTCATTCCCAGGAAGAAGAAGGTGGCAGGTACCTGCTCCTTTTTCAGGATCGCCAGGATCTCGGCGGTGTACTTCGAGGGCCCGTCGTCGAACGTCAGGGCCACCACCGGAGCCTGCTCCGCTTGGAGCATCGGCATCGTCATAAGGTCATGTACCTCGGAACCGGGCAGCGGGGCCGTTCCGTTCCAGATGCCACGTTCCGGCAGGATGGCCGCCTCGATCGCCCGCTTCTTCTCCTCAGCCAAACGTTTTTCCTCGGCCTCCCGTGCCAGCTTCTCGGCCCGAAGGACGAGCGCTTGTGCAACCGGGCCGCCGACGAGGGCCTGCGACGTCGCTTCGGGGAGCTCGCCGAGCACCGCCGGAGACGTCACCGACGCCAAGGAGGTCAGCACCGGCTCCGGACCGCTGGCCACTTCAGTGCGAGTGTCCGACTGAGTGACGCCCCGCCATCCAGCGGCGCTCAGCGTCACCACGATGACGCCGACAAGCGCCACTTTGATTGCAAGCAGGGGGCGGTTATCGGATCGTCCCAGCTGGGATGGGCTCTCCTCAACGCTCGTCCTGGTCACTCTCTTGTACCTCGGGGGTCGAGACCGGCACAACACGCTGAGCACAACGGTGTTGCCGGAGGGGTCCAACTCGGTTGCACGTACCCTACTCGCCAGCATGGAGCGCAGAGCGCCATGCCCTGGGGCCACCGGTCACAACAAGCGTCTCCGCTCATTCCCGGACCTGGGGTGTCGCCACAGACCACGATCGACGTCGCTTTGCACGCCAAGACGGGTGTTCCGGGCGAATAATCAACCCTGAACCTCGATGTCGATCGCGAACGAGATGTCACCGTCACCCCCATGCTGGACGTTGGCTACCTCGATGGCCGCCCGCAACGTGCATTCCGGTACGGCCGGGTCGCCAATGGCGCGCCCGGTATCGCAACCCTCTTCCGGAGATCGGGTCCTGCCGTCGCCGGTGGAGTTCACCACCAACTGGACGTTGTGCACCTCGACGGTCTTGGTCGTGGCGCCGGTCCGTCCCTGCTGGTCGGTCACGACCAGCGAGACCTGATAAGCGCCTGGGCCCTGAAAGCGATGGAACGGATTCTTGGCTGTCGACGTCTTGTCGGGGTCAACGAAGTGCCAGTAGTACGTCACCGGATCCCCCTCCGGGTCGTAGGACGAGTTGAAAAAGCTCACATCGGTCGTAGAACCGGGCGGCTGCGACCATGCAAACTCGGCGACCGGGGCCTGGTTCTCTTGAGCGTTCAGTCCGTAGGCGAGCGGGTCGAGCATTTGCGGTGGACCGTCGGCTGCGGCCGGCTGTGACCCCGCCTGCATCACCACAGCACCGGCTGTCGAACTCAGTTCTGCCCGCTCGTCTTCAGGCGTTGGACCGCTGCGATCAGCGGAGGCAGGTCGTACTCCACCGTTGCCGACACAATCGCATGGTCGGTGTCGAAGTAGCGGTGCGCCAAGTGGTCCCGCATCCGGGCGACGTCGATCCAGGGGATGTCGGGCTCGTTTGCCAGAAGTGTGGGATCGATGTCCTTGACCGCTTCGCCGATCTCGCTGAGTCGCACCCGAACAGCATCGAAGACGAGACCGTCCGCCAAAGTCCCGCGTGTGAGGTGCGACTCGATCGCTGCTGAGGCCGCCAGCACGTCATCCAGCAGTTGCGTATCGGCTCTCACAGCGGGATCGCCTCGGCGAGTGCCTGAGACGCGATGCCGGGCTTCAAGCTCGCTGCAGGAACCACGTCGACCTCGCGCCCGAGGATCTCCGCGATTTCTCGCTCGAGTCCGATCAGGCCGAGGATGCCGACAGCCGGTGAGAGGTCAACAAGAAGGTCGACATCGCTCGACTCGGTGTCGGTGCCTCGATGATCGCCCGACGTCGGCGACGCAGCTTTCGACCGGTAGGTGTAACCGGTAGTCCACGGGGCCTGTCGGGGTCGGAGACGAGGTCGAGACTCACCGAGTGTCCCGATGCCTCGACCAGCCTGGTCAGCATCGACAGGCCGGGCTCGCGGCGACCGCTCTCATAGGCGCTGATCACTGGCTGCGACACATGCGCACGCCGAGCCAACTCAGCCTGCGACAGACCAGAGCGACGCCTTGCCTCCCGAATTACCGCGTCTGCTCGACATAGCATAGTGCAAGCCTATAGCGGATCGTCTATGAGAACACAGCGTCATTTGCGCCGATCCTCAACCGAACCATCAGGTCCCGCCAACTACACAGACGTTCTGCCACACCCACCATGTCACGCGCAGGGCCAATCCTTCTGCGCCTGTCAAGAGCGGCGTTGGCGGATCGTGGAACAAGGAAGCAGAGCATGTACGCACCGTCCTTCAGGCATGCGTCCTGGGCGCTGTACGGTGTGGGAATCCGCCTGGCGGCAGCGAGCAACGCTCTGATCTGGGTATCGGTGTAGATGAACGGTTCGACCCGCCGCGACGACCCCGGGAACTGATCGGCGGGAGGGACCTCCGTGGCAGGGTCGGTCGCCTGCCGGTGTTTGGCGAACATGCGAACCGCGTTAAGCCGGATCGCCCACCATCTCGGCCGTGTGCCGGCGGTCAAAGCGCCGACATCAACACTGGGCGAACCCAGAAACAGCTGGGCTGACCGCAAATGCCGTTCGGACCAGGGTGTGTTCTCGTTGCCGCCCGTTGTCCACCTTTGGGCTCCCGGGTTCCTACGGCGTGGGGTGGCCCTCGACTAGCCACAGCAACACGGCTGTCTCGTTTCGGGTGATCGACCTGTTGGGCGAGTAGGTGCCCGGTCCGGTGCCGCTGATGAAGAATTGCCCTGCGAGCCAGGCGACGGGGGTGTCGTAGTAGCGGTCAGGGGTGACGTCGTCGAAATTGTGGGGGCGCGTCGCTGCGGGTTCGCCGGCATAGCGCCAGAGGAACGTGGCCATCTGCCCGCGGCTGACCTGATCGTTGGGTGAGAACTTGCCGAGTTTGGTGCCCTTGGTGATGCCGGACTCCACCAGCCAGGTGACGGCGGTGTTGTAGTAGCGGTCGGGGGTGACGTCGTCGAAATTGTGGGTGCCGGTCGGTTCGGGGCCACCGGCGTTGCGCCAGAGGAACGTGGCCATTTGCCCGCGGGTGACGGAGGCGCCGGGTGAGAAGCTGCAGCGGCCAGTGCCACTGGTGATGCCGGCGGCGACGAGCCAGGTGATGGCGCCCGCGTGGGACTTGGAGGGGAGGACGTCGGTGAAGCCGTGAAGAAACGACGAGTCGCAGGGCGTTTCCCCCGGGGCAAGCTGCACGTGGGGTCGGGCCTCGACCGTCTCGAGTTGGTAGGGACCGCCACCCAACGCTGCCATTGTCGCGTTGATCGAAGCCTGCCCCTCGGGGCTCGCGACATACGGGAACTTCTCGGTGGTGTAGTGCGTGCCCATCAGCAGCAACTCCCCGTCGTGGGGAAAGAACGAAGGATGCCCGGAATCACCGCTGATCAGGCTCCTGGTCCACGCCGGGTTGAGGTCCACCAGCCCGCCGGTCCCGCGGACGGTGTTGGCGCGGGAGTGCGAGACCTTGGTATGAGTCCCCGGCGTCACGGAACTGCGGAGCAGAAAGGCCTCTCGCGCATGGTTCGTCGAGATGATGAGGGCGTTGGACATCAGTTGCTCGTATGACCCAAAGCCATTGACCTGATCCGCGTCATCCTGAGTGTGAGGCGCCATCACCCGGTAGTAGGACACATCGAAGATGGGCTGATTGAGTACCCCAACGCGGATGTCGCTGTCGTATCCCGAGATCCGCACTGTCTGGCTGCCGGTAAGAGTGCGGGAGTGCGGGTTTCCGTCGTGGTCGGTGAAGACGATGGTTCCGCCAACTCCCACGGGATAGTGGTCGGCCATCACGACGTGTTGCGGCGAGATCAGCGTGCCCGCCTGGTTGCTGTTCCAACCGACGCCCGTGAGGTCAAGACCGGCTGTCCAGTTGGTCGCCCACGAGCTAGC